>Ga0315282_10000412_pt1 | contig 84556 bp, 95 predicted proteins | sample YL17G07_20_MG_FD_203693 | JGI IMG/M metagenome (GOLD analysis project Ga0315282, IMG submission 203693) | Sediment microbial communities from Yellowstone Lake, YNP, Wyoming, USA - YL17G07_20 | ecosystem: Environmental > Aquatic > Freshwater > Lake > Sediment | place: USA: Wyoming | collected...
CGTGGGGGGCCCGTGGCGCAGTCTGGCTAGCGCACCGGCCTTTTAAGCCGGGAGTCGAGGGTTCGAATCCCTCCGGGCCCGTTGCGACGACGAGGTTGTTTAAAGGGGGAATAAAGTGGTGGAAGAATTCGATGTTGGGAAACACGTGCTCGTGCCAAAACATGAGGTGTTATCCCCGGAAAAAACAAAAGAAATTCTCGAGAAGTTTAAGGTAACATACCGTCACCTCCCGCTGGTAAAAGTTTCAGACCCCGCCGCTAAGGCAATAGGGGCTAAGGCGGGGGACGTCCTCAAAATCACTCGTGAAAGCCCAACCGCAGGGAAAGTAATGGTTTATAAATTTGTGGTAGAGGATTAGGGGGAACAGCTTGGACACTTGGCCGTTGCTAGAGGCATTCTTCAAGGAGAAGGGGCTTGTCAGGCAGCACCTCGACTCGTATGATGATTTCATCGAGCAAAAGCTCCAGCAGGTCATCGATGAGGCTGCGGGCATAGAGCTTGAGATAGAGAAACATAAAGTCAAGTTCGGTAAGATAAAGGTCGACAAGCCTAGGGTCAAGGAGGCAGACGGTTCTCGGCCCACCATACTCCCCAATGAGGCAAGGCTACGAAATCTCAGCTACTCCTCACCGATTCACCTCGAGATGATTTTAGTCGAGGATGGGAAAGAGCGCCAGCCGGTCGAAGTTTACATCGGAGAAATGCCAGTGATGCTGAAGTCAAAGCTCTGTAATATGAGTGGAATGAGCAGTGAAGAATTGATAACTGCCGGAGAGGACCCGCTGGATCCAGGGGGATATTTTGTCGTAAATGGTTCAGAGCGGGTGATAGTTACTCAGGAAGATCTGGCCTCGAACTCTATTTTAGTCGAGCGCGATGAACGTGCCGCAACCGAGGTGGCGAAGGTCTTCTCAACTCACCGAGGTTTCAGGGCCCTGGTGATCGTTGAACGAAAGAAGGATGGCTTGCTGCAGGTCTCCTTCCCAGCAGTGCCGGGACATGTGCAGTTTGTGGTCTTGATGCGGGCTCTCGGATTGGAAAAGGACCGCGAGATAGTTGATGCAGTTTCCGATGATCCTGAAATTGTTAAAGAATTGTTCGAAAACCTGCAGGAGGCCGTCGAAGTTAAATCCAAGGAAGAGGCACTTGACCTCATCGGCCGCAGGGTTGCGATCGGACAGACGAAGGAGTACCGGCTTCAACGCGCTCAGGAGGTCCTGGATAGATATCTTTTGCCTCACATAGGCTCGGATTCAAGCTACCGCGTTCAGAAGGCTTACTATCTGGGCCGCATGGCAGAGAGGACGATAGAGCTGGCTTTGGGGAGACGGGATGTCGACGATAAGGACCACTATGGCAATAAACGCCTGAAGCTGGCGGGTGACCTGCTCGAGAACGTTTTCAGGTTGGCGTTCATCAACTTGACTAGAGATATAAAATATCAACTTGAACGCGCCAATGCGCGCGGTCGGGAAATGAACCTTAAAACTGCCGCCCGTGCTGATGTCCTCACCGAAAGGATCAGGCATGCGTTGGCCACCGGTAACTGGCCGGGTGGAAGGACGGGCGTCAGCCAGTTGTTGGACCGCACCAACTACATCGCTACGATATCACACCTGCGACGCGTGGTGTCACCTTTGAGCCGGAGCCAACCGCACTTTGAGGCGCGCGACCTGCACTCTACTCACTGGGGTAAAATTTGTCCGTGCGAAACTCCCGAAGGACCCAACTGTGGGTTGGTTAAAAACCTGGCGGTGACGGCTGAGATTTCAATAGGCACCGAAGAGGAAAAAATAGAGCGACTTTTGAGCAAAGTGGGCGTAGTCAAGGTGCAGAAGGGTAGCGAGCGCCGAGGGAAAGCATGCGTTTACATAAATGGTCGCTTGGTCGGGATAACAGAGAACCCACAGGTTCTCGTCGTTGAATTGAGGCAGCAACGCCGTAAGGACAATATCCATGAGCAGGTAAATGTCGCTTACAAGGAGGATACGAACGAGGTCATAATTAACACGGATTCTGGCCGAGTGCGAAGACCTCTGATAGTTGTTGAAGGCGGAAAGTCGCTTTTGAATCAAGAGCACATCGATAAAGTCAAGGCAGGAGAACTCAAATGGTCGGATCTGATTCGCTCGGGGATAATCGAATATCTTGACGCTGAAGAGGAGGAAAATTTATACATAGCAGTCTCGCCTGAGGCGCTAACTCCTGAGCGCACCCATATGGAACTAAATCTTCTCTCGATCCTCGGAATAAGCGCTGCTTTGGTTCCCTATGCAGAGCATAACCAGTCACCCCGTAATACCTATGGCGCAAACATGGCGAAGCAAGCGCTCGGTGTAGCGACTACGAATTTCCAAACCCGTGTCGATACCCGGGGCCATTTCCTTCATTATCCGCAAAAATCCCTGGTTTGGACGAAGGTCATGGACATAGTCGGCTTTGACAGCAGGCCGGCTGGGCAAAACATAGTAGTCGCGATAATGTCGTACGGCGGCTACAACATGGAGGATGCTTTGATCATCAATAGAGATTCACTCGATAGGGGCCTAGGTCGCTCGACATTCTTTAGGCTGTACGAGGCGGAGCAGGGTCGCTATCCAGGAGGACAGGAGGATAAGTTCGAGATTCCGAGCGAGGAAATCAGGGGATATGCTGATGCGAGCTTGTATCGCAATCTCGGAGAGGACGGCATAACCGAGCTCGAATCTGAAGTTCGCGGTGAAGATGTTTTAATCGGAAAGACTAGTCCACCGAGATTCCTGGAGGAAGTCGATGAATTCGGCATCGCCGTTGAGCATGGTCGACGTGAAAGCTCGATAAGGGTCAGGCCTAATGAAGAGGGTATCGTCGACATGGTCCTAATGAGCGAGACAGCGGATGGTAATAAACTAGCGCGAGTTAGGGTGCGCGATTTGCGGGTGCCAGAAATAGGCGACAAATTTGCGTCTAGGCATGGGCAGAAGGGCGTCATAGGGCTCGTGCTTGATGGGGTTGACATGCCGTTTACAGAGGAAGGGATAATACCGGATCTCATAATCAATCCACATGCCATACCTTCTCGAATGTCAGTTGGGCAACTTCTTGAAATGATCGCGAGTAAGGTTGGAGCGATCAGCGGACAAAAGATGGATGGGACGACATTTGAGGGCATGCCAGAACAACAATTGCGGGAAATGTTACAGAAATGCGGTTTTAAGAATTCCGGAAAAGAAGTGATGTACAATGGCACAACCGGTGAGATGATCCCTGTCGACATTTTCATAGGTGTATGTTATTACCAAAAATTGCACCACATGGTTGCGGATAAGATCCACGCCCGCTCCCGCGGACCGGTGCAAGTTTTGACGCGACAACCAACTGAGGGCCGCGCGCGTGAAGGTGGATTACGTTTTGGCGAAATGGAGCGTGATTGTCTAATTGGTCACGGCGCCGCGATGCTGCTTAAGGAGCGCCTTTTGGAAGGATCTGACAGGTACATCGGTCTGGTTTGCGGTAAGTGTGGTTCATTTGCTGTCTATGACAGGCGCCGAGATCGTACTTACTGTCCGATGTGTGATGAGGACTCGGAAATTTACGGCGTGGAAATGTCATACGCTTTCAAATTGCTCGTTGACGAGTTGCAGTCTATGTGTATGGCTCCTCGTCTAAGGTTAAAAGATAGGGCGTAGGTGGTCAAATGATGCGCATACCCAAACTAATTGAGCAAGTGGATTTCGGCCTGCTTTCGCCTGACGATATTCGAAAGATGTCCGTAACGCGGATCGTCACTGCAGATACATACGATGAAGATGGCTATCCAATTGAACGAGGACTGATGGACCCACGCCTTGGTGTGGTTGACCCTGGTTTAAGGTGCCGAACCTGCGGTGGGCGAGCTGGTGAATGTCCAGGTCACTTCGGGCACGTGGAATTGGTGCGACCCGTGATACATGTGGGCTACGTCGAGACAATTCACGACTGCCTTAGAGCTACGTGCAGAAAGTGCGGCAGGATATTGTTATCAGAGGTGAAACTCGAGGAATATCGCAAGAAAATTGCGGATCTAAGTGCAGCGGGACGTAATTGGTGGATGGTTGCTGATGATGTTATAAAGAGCGCATCTTCGGTGGAAAAGTGCCCTCACTGCAGTGAAAAACAGCCTTCTCTCAAGTTCGAAAAGCCGACGGCATTTATTGAGGGAAAGAACAGGCTAACCCCGAGTGATGTTCGTGAGAGGCTTGAGCGGATAATCAACGACGATGCGATGTTGCTGGGAATAAATCCAAAGGTGGCGAGACCTGAATGGATGATTTTGACGTCATTGCCCGTGCCCCCAGTAACAGTTAGGCCGAGCATAACCCTCGAGTCAGGTGTGCGCTCCGAGGATGACCTTACCCACAAGCTTGTCGACATCATACGGATCAATCAGCGTTTGAGCGAGAACATCGAGGCTGGCGCCCCCCACTTGATCATCGAGGACCTCTGGGAACTGTTACAATATCACATCACCACCTACTTTACAAACGAGGTCTCGGGAGTTCCACCCGCTAGGCACAGGTCTGGACGCGTACTGCGCACGCTTGCCCAGCGTCTAAAGGGTAAGGAAGGTAGATTCCGCGGGAATCTCTCCGGCAAACGAGTAGATTTTTCTGCACGCACCGTGGCTTCTCCAGATCCATGTATAAGCATAAACGACATCGGCGTGCCTGAATACATAGCTAGGACTTTAAGCATACCTATTCGCGTAACGGTTCACAACGTCGAGATGTTGCGTGATTTCGCCAGACGCGGGCCTGACGTCCATCCTGGTGCAAATTCCATAATAAGCCCAGATGGGAAACGGTATGACTTGCGCTACGCTGATCGTGAAGAATTGGCGAAGATGCTAGAGCCTGGCTTCGTCCTTGAGCGCCATCTCGTGAACGGCGATGTCGTACTTTTCAATCGACAGCCATCACTGCACAGAATGTCAATTATGGCACATGAGGTCAGAATAATGTCTGGAAGGACGTTTAGGCTGAACCTTTGTGTATGCCCACCTTATAACGCGGACTTCGATGGGGACGAGATGAACATGCACGTGCCACAAAGCGATGAAGCTCAAGCCGAGGCGCGCATTCTGATGAGGGTACAGGAGCAGCTGCTCTCCCCACGCTTCGGTGGTCCGATAATCGGAGGTATTCAGGATCACATAACGGGTGCATATCTTCTGACTCATAGAGATACTATACTCACGCGCTCGCAGGTCCAACAGCTTTTGGCGGTGGCTGGAATAAACACTGACTTGCCAAAACCGGCTAAGAGGGAGGCCGGCATCGAATATTGGACCGGAAAACAGGTGTTTAGCATGTTCTTACCGAAGGACCTCAACCTGACATATAAAGCTAAGATATGCGAGAACTGTGCGCACTGCAAGGAGGAAGATTGCGACATCGATGCGTACGTGATTATACGTGATGGGCAGCTATTGCAAGGGGTTATGGACGCCCGCAGCTACAAGGCGCTGGACCGATGCGAAGTACTGGACAGGATAGTAAAGGACTACGGTACGACCGCAGCACGTGAATTCTTGGACCACGTCACTAGGTTGTCAATTGCGTCAGCTGTCATGTTTGGTTTCACTACGGGTATAGATGATGAGGACATACCTCCTGAAGCTAGGGAACGAATAGATGAAGTACTCGACGGAGCACGTGATAAAGTTAACAAACTCATCGAAATTTACAATCAAGGCGAGATGGAGCCATTGCCCGGACGTTCACTGCGCGAAACCCTAGAGATGCGGATAATGGAAGTGCTTGCGGAAAGTAGGGACAAGGCAGGTGAAATTGCAGAGAAATATCTGGGACTGGACAACCACGCTGTGATCATGGCTAGGATCGGTGCAAGGGGTAGCATGCTCAACCTTACGCAGATGGCGGCATGTGTTGGCCAGCAATCCGTGCGGGGGGAGCGCTTGAGCCGCGGGTATAGAGGACGCACCCTGCCACACTACAAGACGGGGGATCTAGGGGCAGAAGCGCGTGGATTTGTTGGTTCTAGCTACAAGCGCGGGCTTAAGCCACTTGAGTTCTACTTCCACGCGATGGGCGGTAGGGAAGGTCTGGTTGATACTGCAGTGCGAACCGCGCAGAGTGGCTACATGCAGCGTCGTCTGATAAATGCGCTTCAAGATCTTCGTGTTGAATACGATGGCACTGTGCGTGATGACCGCGGTGCGATAGTACAGTTCGTATATGGGGAGGATGGCATCGACCCAGCGCGCAGTGATAACGGCAAGTCAGTAAATATTGATAAGATAATTGAGAGGATAACGGGACACAATAAGGGATAAAAATGGCTGGTATTTCTGCTGATACCATAAAAACCGAAGTTCGCAAGCTTCGGGATGTATTGCCTGATGCCGTGGTCAGGGAGCTGGAGGGCAGCCTCACACGAGTGGGGAAAGAAAAGGCGATCTCGCGCGAGGAGCTCGACGATATCATCGAGAGCGTCAAGCGAGCATTTATGAGTGCTATAGTTGAGCCCGGCGAGGCAGTCGGCACAGTCGCTGCGCAGTCGATAGGCGAACCCGGCACCCAGATGACTCTCAGGACGTTCCACTACGCAGGAGTCGCTGAACTAAATGTGACATTGGGCCTTCCGAGGTTGATTGAAATCCTTGATGCCAGACGTACCCCGTCCACAGCTCTGATGGTGATTTACCTCACGGAGAAGTTTGCAAAGAGCAGGGATAAAGCCCGCGCATTCGCCCAAGGAATCGAAATGACTAACGTCGAAGACATTGTGTCTCAAACTGAAACAGATCTTATAAACATGGAGTTCGCCGTTACGCTTGACCGAGCCCGCATACACCAGAAGGACCTGACGCCAACCAAGGTCGCGTCTGTCATAAAGGAAGCATTGAAGACAGAAGTTATCACAGAGGGCAATAAATTGCGGATAAAACCAGAAAATCCAAATCCATCGGATTTGCGCCGTATTGCTGTTAAGGCGAAGGCTGTACCACTCCGGGGTGTAGAGGGCATTAATCGCGTCGTAGTAAAGATGGAGGGCAATGAGTACGTCGTTTACACTGAGGGTTCCAATTTGGCGGATATTCTAATCCTGCCTGAAGTCGATAAGACCCGGACGGTGACCAACGATATCCGCGAAATCGAGGAGGTTCTCGGAATAGAGGCAGCTCGTAATTCGATAATAAACGAGGCGGTCAAGACGCTAGAAGAACAGGGACTTGACGTCGACATAAGGCACATCATGTTGGTCGCGGATATGATGACAAACGACGGCGAGGTTAGGCAGATAGGAAGACATGGGGTGAGCGGAGGTAAGGCGAGCGTGTTGGCGCGCGCTTCCTTCGAGGTCACAACAAAGCACCTTCTAGATGCCTGCATACGCGGTGAGTCGGATAGACTCGATGGCATAATCGAAAATGTTATTGCTGGACAGCCGATTCCACTTGGAACTGGTTCAGTGGAGCTGGTAATGCGGAGGGAAGAGAAGGTTGGATCTAAATAGAGAAATACGTCAGGCCATAACATCGGGTAAAGTGATTCTGGGTTCCGATAAGGGGCTCAAGAGCCTAAAGCTAGGGCAGGCTAAATTGGTGATATTAGCTGTGAAATGTAATGAAATCGTTCGAGCCGACGTCGAGCAATATGCTAAACTGGCGGGCATTCCAATTCATATTTACCCTGGCGATAGTACTGAGCTCGGGCTCGCTTGTGGTAAACCGTTTCTCGTCAATGTGATGACCGTCGTAGACCCAGGAAGTTCTAATATCCTAAACATCGGAGGAACCTAAGGTGGGCGTTAAACTCGGCGCGGATGAGATGCGCTACATAGCTTTTTTTGAGAGTCTTACCGGTGCCAGGGTGGTTGATTGCATAATGAACGAAGGTGGGAATAAACTGACATTCGTCGTGAGAAACGGCGATATCGGGCTGGCCATAGGTAAGGGTGGTGTTAAAATTCAAAAGGCTAGAAGGATTATGGGTAAAAGTATCGAAGTGATTCAACATTCCGAAGATCCTGTTGAATTCATAAGGAATACGTTTGCTCCAGCCAAGGTTAAGGAAATCAACATAGTTGATCGTGATGACAAAAAAGTAGCACTTGTAGAGGTTGACGCATCGGACAAAGGATTGGCTGTGGGTCGAGGAGGTCAAAATATCCAGCGCGCTAGGACACTCGCCCTCCGCCACCACGGGATAAATGATGTCTCATTGATGTGAATTTTTAAGGTTGCAAGGTTAAATGACAACTTGATGCTTTGGTGTTAACATGAGCAAAGGTTCAAGGGGCGAGTTTGCAGCTCGCAAGATCAGCCATGGGCGGCAGAGGTTTAGATGGAAGGACGCCGACTACAAGAGACGCGTGTTGCGCTTGGACGAGAAAGCAGATCCTCTAGAAGGGTCTCCACAGGGCAGGGGCATCGTCCTCGAAAAGGTGGGCGTTGAAGCGAAACAGCCGAACTCGGCGATAAGAAAATGTGCTCGAATACAGGTGATTAAGAACGGACGGCAGGTAACAGCTTTTGCCCCGGGGGATGGTGCTATCGGATTCATCGATGAGCACGACGAAGTTCTTATCGAGGGCATAGGCGGAGCGAAGGGAGGAGCAAAGGGGGATATCCCGGGAGTGAGGTACAAAATTGTCAGCGTTAACGGGGTCTCTTTAAAGGAGCTAGTCAAGGGTCGCAAGGAGAAGCCGACGAGGTAGGATCATGGCGTTCAAATACTTTGGGAAGTGGCAGGTCGACGATGTTGTTATAAAAGATCCGGGACTTCAGCGGTATATTAAACTTCAGCCTGGCCTAGTCATGCGCACGGGCGGTAAACACGCCGGCAAACAGTTTGGCAAGGCCGAGGTTCCCGTCGTCGAGCGATTAATTAACAAAATAATGCGTTCCGGCCCAGGGGTCAGGAAGTTGGGGGGCAAGTTAATTAGAGGTGCTGGTGCTTGTGGAAAAAAGCTTAAGGCTTACAATATAGTCCGTAAAGCCCTTGATAGAGTCGAGCAGAGGACGAAGAAAAATCCAATTCAAGTTCTCGTGGACGCTATTCAGAATTCGGCCCTAAGGGAGGAGACGACGAGGATTGCCTATGGTGGGATCACATATCACCACGCTGTCGATTCTTCCCCGCAAAGAAGGCTAGACATGGCGCTTAAAAATCTGGCGGCTGGAGCCTTCGCAGCTTCATTCAACAGCAAAAAACCGATGGAGGAATGCTTGGCCGATGAGTTGATAATGGCTTCGAGCTACGACATGAAGAGCTTTGCGATAGCGCGCAAGGAGGAAACCGAGCGAATAGCAAAGGGGGCTAGATAATCCCCAAAAGGCTTTTTAACGGGCCTATCAAATTATATTGAATCACTCGATGGAGGAGATGTAAATGGTTAAGCCACACATGAATTTGATAGTAATAGGGCATGTGGACCATGGAAAATCCACACTTCTAGGCCGTCTGTTGTACGAGAAGGGCCTGGTTGATGAGACCCAAATCAAAAAGTTTGAGGATATGGGTGATAAGGGTAAGACATTCAAGTTTGCTTGGGTGTTCGATACCACCAAGGAGGAACGGGAACGAGGATTGACAATAGACCTTTCCCACCAGAGGTTTGAGACAGAAAAATACTACTTCACCATAATCGACGCTCCCGGACACAGGGACTTCGTAAAGAACATGATTACCGGAGCTAGCCAGGCAGACGCGGCAGTCCTTGTCGTGGCCGCTGACGACGGGATAATGCCTCAGACGCGTGAACACGCAGCTCTCGCATTCACGCTAGGTGTCGGACAACTCGTGGTCGTTATAAATAAGATGGATCTGGTGGGGTACAAGCAGGAAATCTACAATAAGATAAAGTCGGAATTGATCGATCTCCTCAGGGGAATTGGCTTTAAGGCCCCCGAGAAATGGGTGTTCGTGCCTGCGTCGGCGTTTTTGGGCGAGAACGTCACCAAGCCCAGCGATAAGATGAGTTGGTACACCGGGCCTGTCTTTATGAATGCGCTTGACAGTTTCGTCGTGCCTGAGAAGCCAACAGATAAGCCCCTGCGAGTACCTGTGCAGGATGTCTACACAATCACGGGCGTAGGGACAGTGCCAGTGGGTAGGGTTGAGACGGGCATTATGAAGTCGGGCGATACCCTCATCTTCGAACCCGCTGGGGTGACTGGCGAGGTAAAATCCATAGAGATGCACCACGAGGTAATACCCGAGGCGATGCCAGGGGACAACATAGGTTTCAACGTTCGAGGCATAGAGCGGACCGCGATAAGACGGGGTGACGTCGCTGGTCATCCGAAAGCCCCTCCGACTGTAGTTAAGGAGTTCACTGCCCGAATCGCTGTCCTGCAACATCCAACCGCCGTGACCGCGGGCTACACGCCAGTTTTCCATGCACACACCGCGCAAGTGGCATGCACGATAACCGAGATAACGCAGAAACTCGATCCGAAGACCGGACAAGTATTGGAGGAGAAGCCAGAGTTCATAAAGCGGGGAGATATGGCGACGATAAAAGTCACGCCCACCAAGCCCATGGTATTGGAGAAGGCGTCTGAGTTGCCACAGCTGAGCCGTTTCGCCATCAGAGACATGGGGATGACCATCGCGGCTGGTGTCTGCGTTGATCTGATAAAGGCGAAGTAGGAACTGAATCTTTTATTAACACCCACCCTTACATAGGGTGGGGAAATATTTGCAAAAAGCTAGAATTCGTCTGTCGAGCACGGACCAGAAAAAACTTGATGATGTTTGCAAGCAGATAGCTGATATAGTCAAGCGGACGGGCGTTAACATGTCGGGCCCCATACCTTTGCCCACGAGGCGAATAATCATCCCCACGAAAAAGGCGCCCGATGGTGAGGGAACCATAACCTGGGACAAGTGGGAGCTTAGAATTCACAAGCGCCTGATATACATGGATGCAGGCGAGAGGGCGATGCGCCAGATAATGAGAGTTCAGGTGCCAGAGGACGTCACAATCGAGATCGAACTCAAGTCTTAGATTTTTTCTATAAAATTAAATTTTGGGTGACTCGATATTTTTTCAATATTTTACCGATAAACTTATATCAGCGTTTCTTGGAACAAGCTAACGTAGTAAAAAAAGGGAGTATAAAAGGAAGGTGAAAATTGTGAAGGGCAAACATTTACTACTTATGGTTCTCTTCATTGGCATCCTGATGAGCAGCTTGAGTTTAGTGTCATTAGCGAATGCTCAGCAATATCGCCGTGGAGTATATTTTGATAACGTTACAGTAATCCAAATTCACCCCGAAGGAAAATATTACAAGCCAATCGATCTTACTAATGGTGGAACGGCTAAGGTTTATGATAACGATAATCTATATGAATTCCTTAGTTTCTACGATAACGAAAATAACGAAAATCTCAGCCTAACTGGAACCGTGTATATCTACGAAAACATAGATAACGAGTTGCGATTTACGGATAATCGTTCAGTTGCATTTGGGTTCACTGGGAATAGTATTTGGACCACGAAGGCGTCAGATCCCGGCATCCACCACTGGAAAGTTGAGCTTTGGTGGGAGAATAACATCCTCGAGGACTCTAAGGAATTTGATATGTGGGTCGTGAAGCTATTTGTCGAGAATTGGTCACCAGCTCCACTAACAGTGGAAAAAGGCAAAACCGCGCCATCTTCATGGTCAATCAATTTCAAGAACGGCGGAAACGATGGAATGGAAAATGTATCGATATCCGTCGTTGATCTAGCCGAATTGCAAATAACCCCGACATCACAAAATTTGGGTAACATAATTGCAGGTGGAACAAAATCCACAAGTTTCTCGGTTACGGCTCCATTTACCTTACCAGTAGAAAATCGTACCGTTAAGTTCCAAATTACATACTACGACTTCATGGGAATTTCTCATACTGAAACAATGTCAGCTCCGGTAAACGTCGACAGGCTTAGCACTAGTATTACATTGAGCGTCGATCCGTCGAGCGTTAAAAAAGATAGTTCGTGCACGATAACAGCAAAACTCGTCAACGCAAATGGGGATCCAGTGGCAAATCAGGAGATCAGCTTCTCCGTCGGAACGACATCGATAGGCTCCGAAAATACATATTCATCTGGCAAAGCCACGCAAATATTCGTAGCTAATGTAGATGCCGGAACTTATGCAATAAGTGCGTCTTTCGCCGGGGCTGTGGATTATAAGCCAAGCAAACAAACGACGAACCTTACTGTGGAACCCTTTAAAACCACACTTGTCTTAGATATCGTCCCATCATCAGCCACGCTAGGGGACAAGGTTACGATAAAAGCAATTCTAAAGGACGAAAAAGGCATCCCATTGCCAAACGAGAATGTTGAGTTTCAGATAAACGATAAAACGATAGATTCTGCTACTACCGATTCCAACGGAGTCGCTTCTATACAGTACAAAACATCGATTGCGGGTACATTAGATGTCAAGGCGGTATTTGCGGGGGAGACAAACTATGAGAACAGTAGCACGATTGCTAAACTTGTGGTCAACACGTCGAGAGCATTACAAGTAGGAATTGTTGCGTTAGTAGTGATAGTTGTACTCGTCGGTCTAGTGTTCTTTGCCATGAGGAGAGGCATGAAAATGCCATCTATGTGGCGAAAAGAGGGAACAACTCTGCCACATAATCCCTAAGTAACTGGGCAACAGCTTTAGATTCAGGGGACGATGATACGCGTCCTTCGTTCCCTTTTTATTCTTTTAATGCACCATTATTTATTTTTAGAAGGTAGACGAAAATTAATCCAGATGCAATGACAAGTAATAATGGAATCGGAAAAGTTATTCCCATTGCAATAATAGTTCTAGTGGCTGTTGGTGTTGCTTTTTTAGGATGTCACTTGTTAGCTGGGCGAGGAGGGCCCAACGGAGGACCTAATTATCGAGGAAACACAGACAAATCTTTATTTTCGTCCCCTGATAACGAATCTAATGCCGGGGTAGCCAAGCCAGGTAAGGCGCCGGATTTGAGATCCGGTTACCTTCGGGTATCAAGGGTTCGAATCCCTTCCCCGGCGCTGATACATATTACAATATTGACTATCCGGGCTGTTAGAAACTCTTAACAAGTGTCGATTAGACTTGAAATGGTGAACGTCGTGAAGCGCTTCGAGTGGGTCGAGCATCCATCTGACATCGGCTTCCGCGCGTACGGGCGAAATCTAGCCGAGGCGTTCGAGAACGCATCCTTGGCACTGTTCGAGGTTATGGTAGACACGAGCCAGGTCCGTCCGCTCAAGGAGGTCAGCATCGAGCTCGAGGCTGAGGACGAGGGCGCACTTTTGTACGATTGGCTCGACCGGTTTCTCTACTTTCATGACGCACAGGGTCTGGTGATGTCCAAATTTAAGGTCGATGAGCTCAGCCGGCGCAATCATGGCTTTAAGATAAAGGCTAGGGCTTGGGGAGAACCTTTTGATCCAAACCGACATGACGCTCGAACCGCGGTGAAGGCAATGACGTATCACATGATGGAGATAAAGATCGAAAAGGACAAATGTATGCTGCAAGCGGTCGTAGATATTTAGCAGATTTTCAAGATAGCTTCTACCAAAAGATAATTAACAATGCGACACTCTGTTAACTCGGCGCTAATATGAGATTGATAGAAAAAGTAAAGCAGATCGACGAAGTTCGATGGGAGATCCCTAAGGACTACAAGCCCGGAATGCGAGTTCCAGCGCGAATTTACGCCGATGCCGAGTTGCTGAACGAGATGCAAAAAGACCTGACGCTGGAGCAGGCCACGAACGTTTCGTTCCTTCAGGGGATCTACAATTATTCCATCACACTCCCGGATGGACATCAAGGATACGGATTTCCGATCGGCGGCGTTGCTGCGACTGACGCTGAAACAGGCGTCATCAGTCCAGGCGGAGTGGGTTATGATATAAACTGCGGTGTCCGACTGTTGCGCACGAACCTGGATAGAAAGGATGTCGAGCCGAAGATTCGCCAGATAGTGGAAACGCTCTTTCGAAACGTGCCATCAGGGTTGGGGAGCACGGGGCACGTCAAGCTCTCGTTGTCCCAGCTCGACAAAGTTTTAGAAAATGGCGCCAGATGGGCAGTTGAAAACGGCTTCGGCTGGAATGAGGATCTTGATCGTCTTGAGGAGGGCGGCTGTCTTGCTGGTGCGAGCTCCAAAAATGTCAGTATGAGTGCGAAGCAGCGAGGCTTCCCTCAGCTTGGCAGCCTCGGTTCCGGTAATCACTTCCTTGAGGTACAGTATGTAGACAAAATTTACGATCTTGAGGTTGCCCGTAAGTTCGGGATCGACCACGAGGGACAGGTAACTGTAATGATTCACACGGGCTCTAGGGGACTCGGGCATCAGGTCTGCTCCGATTATCTCAGAACAATGGAACAGGTAGTCAAAAAATACAAAATTGAGCTGCCAGATCGCGAGCTTGTGAACGTGCCAGTGACATCACCCGAAGGGCAGGCTTACTTCTCGGCGATGGCATGCGCGGCGAACTACGCGTGGGCGAACCGCCAGATGATAGTGCACTGGGTTCGACAATCCTTTGAGCAGGTTTTTGGGAAGGATGCTGAGGGCTTGGGCCTTCATATTATCTACGACGTTGCGCATAACATAGCGAAGCTGGAGGAACATCACATCGATGGAGGTAAGCGAAAAGTCTACGTCCATAGGAAAGGAGCGACTCGTGCTTTTGGACCGGGACACCCGGATGTGCCATCAATTTATCGTGATGTCGGACAGCCAGTGCTAATCCCCGGCACCATGGGATCGGCCTCCTACGTGCTCGTGGGCACCGAGCAGGCCATGCGAGAAACCTTTGGGTCGACAGCCCACGGCGCTGGACGCCACATGAGCCGAACTGCAGCGCTCAAACAATTCTGGGGCGAGGAGGTTAAGCGAGAGCTTGAGGGGAGGGGCATCATCGTGAGGGCAGCCAAGGTTTCTGTCATCGCGGAAGAGGCGCCTCTGGCATACAAGGACGTCGATCACGTTGTGAAAGTCAGCCACGATGCAGGCATTGCGAGAATGATCGCTCGCCTTAGACCGATGGGCGTCGCTAAGGGTTAGTCGGAGAGTCAGATGTCGCAAAAATTGCCAGTTTCGCTTTCGGTTCTGCTTCCAACGTCTATCGTTTCCGAAGCATCTGATCTCCAACAGAAGACAATAAGAGTGGGCCTTATCGGGCGCGCACTTGCTATTTTCAGGGTTGATAGTGTCATCTTATACGATGATAACGATCCACACACCAAAGACCAAGCTGCAGAGTCCAAGCTAGTGGCGACCCTACTGCGCTACGTAGAAACTCCGCAATATTTGCGCAAACTGTTATTTTCGAGGCAGAAAGATCTGAGATTTGCTGGACTTTTACCTCCCCTTCGCACACCACACCATCCACTTGGTGATGAAAAGATGAAACTGGGCGATTATCGGGAGGCAGTTGTGATTCAGAGCGACAAACATGGTAGCATCCTCGAGATAGGTTTGCGGGAAAAAGGCGTCACTAGCGAGATGCTCAAGGTTGGTCGAAGGTTGACGATCAGGCTCGGCGAGTGTCTGGATAAGGACCGCGTGGCAGTACAACCTTTTGCACGAGAAGGGGTTGGTGAGTACTGGGGCTTCGAAGTCGCCCTCGCTAAAACCCTTGCAGATGCTTTAAAAGATTTGAATGCTGATTATGTGATTGGAACCTCCCGATACGGAAAGAATTTATATGAAGCCGTTAGGGGGATAGAGAGTAGTAACCCCATGAGAGTGGCGGTGGCCTTTGGGGGTCCCTACGCGGGCCTCCTCGAGATGTGTAGGCGCCTTGGCGTCGATGCGAAGGACCTCTTCGACGTCGTAATAAACACGATACCTCACCAGGGAACTGCGACGGTTCGAACTGAGGAGGCGCTCATGGTCACGCTCGGGCTACTGAACTCGCTGGCTTGGGGGAAGTAAAATGGGAAGGAGACCACACCATCCGAAACGGGGCTCGCTGGCTTTCATGCCCAGGGTAAGAGCCCCTCGACCAGTGGCCCACTTGCGGGCATGGCCAGCCAATGCTAGTTTGCGCCTTCAAGGTTTCGTCGGGTATAAGGCGGGGATGACTCAGGTGTTCATGATTGACGACCGCAAGGGCAGCTTGACCTCTGGACAGGAGATCTGCGTAGCTGCGACGGCGGTTGAAACTCCTCCATTAATCATCTGGTCAATAAGGCTCTACGGATCAACCGGACATGGCTTTAACACTTTGACTGAGGTCTGGGCTGGTGATTTACCAAAGGACCTTTCCCGCGCGATAAACGTGCCGAAGAAATATGATTACCAAAAAGCTTTGGCCGAGGCTGAGGCGCTCGTCAATGAAGGCAAGGTCGAGGATGTGCGAGTGGTCGCGTGTACCCAGCCTCGCTTAACGAGCATGCCGCGGAATAAGCCGGATATCGTGGAGATCCGCGTCGGAGGGAGCGCGATTGGGGAAAGGTGGAATTACTGCAAGGGTCTGCTTGGGAAGCAGGTCAATATTACTGATACCTTCAAGGAGGGAGAGTATGTCGACGTACTCGCGATTACCAAAGGCAAGGGATTTCAGGGTCCGGTAAAGCGTTGGGGTATCAAGATCCTACCTCGCAAGCAGGACGACGGCAGCCGTCAAGTAGGTACGCTCGGACCATGGAAACCCGCTCGAGTAATGTGGACGGTGCCTGGCCCCGGTCAAATGGGTTACCACCAACGGACGGATTACAATAAGCGCATCCTGAAGTTGGGAAAGGAGGGAAAGGACGTCACCCCTAGTGGAGGTTTCCTGCGCTATGGCCCTATCAGGAGCGATCATGTTTTACTGGCCGGTTCGGTGCCTGGACCGACGAAGCGGCTATTGCACCTACGACAGACGATAAGGCTACCATCGAACATGCCAACTGTGCCGCCTTCAATCACTCTAATAAGCACAGTTTCCCAGCAGGGTGGATAAAATGAAGGTTCATGTTTATTCTTTAGAAAGAGAGCCGATTGAGGAAATAGATCTCCCGCCAGTTTTTGAGGAGGAGCTTAGGCCAGATCTTATAAAGCGAGCAGTCATTTCCGCGCAAACTGCCCGTCTTCAGCCATGGGGTGTGGATACTATGGCTGGGAAACGGACGTCGGCCGAAACTTGGGGAAAGGGCTTCGGGGTAGCTAGGGTCCGTAGGGTGAAGGGGAGCAAAAGTCCCGCTGCGGGTCTGGGCGCTTTTTCCCCGCACACCGTGGGCGGCAGGCGCGCACACCCCCCGAGTGTCGATAGGGTGTTGCATGAGAGAATAAATAGGAAAGAGAGGCAGATGGCAATTCGTTCGGCAATCGCAGCTACCAAAGAAAAACGATTCGTTAGCTATCGTAATCATGTCATCGACGGTGTGGCGGAGTTACCGATTATCGTAAGCGATCAGCTCGAGGAAATAAACAAGGTCAAGAGGGCGAAGGAGGTCCTTAAGAAATTGGGGGTATGGGCTGATATCGAGCGCGTCATCCAAAGTCGCGGTATAAGGGCGGGTATGGGCAAGATGCGCGGCAGGCGCTACAGGCAGGCGGTCGGGCCGCTCATAGTGGTCGCTAAAGATCGAGGTATAAAGTTGGGTGCAGGCAATCTTTCGGGTGTCGAGGTCGTGACGGTAGGTGACCTGAATGCCGAGCGGTTGGCTCCTGGCGGGGTGCCGGGACGACTGACTGTTTGGACTAAATCTGCGATACAAAAACTTTCTGGGGGTAACTAAGTTGAAAGATCCTCACAAGGTCATATTTCACCCTCAAGTTACTGAGAAGGCAGTAAAACTCATTGAGTCTGAAAATAAACTAGTTTTTATCGTGGCTATGGATGCCTCCCGCGCGGATGTCAAGCGTGCAGTGGAGATACTGTTTGAGGTCAGGGTCAAAGATGTGAAAATAGAGATAACTCCTGAGGGGCAGAAGCGAGCTTATGTAAAGCTAGCGCCTGAGTTTATGGCTGATGAAATAGCAGCTAAACTAGGTGTAGTCTGATGGGCAAGCGGATGAGAGTTAGGCGCAGGGGCAAGGGCACCCCGACCTATAAGGCAAAGTCATTCAGGCGATTGGGTGAAGTCAGGTTACCTCCCAACACTGGAGAAATCACCACCGCCGTGGTCGTAGACATCCTTCACGATCCGGGGCGAAGCGCTCCCGTTGCTCAGGTCAGGTACAGCAATGGACAGGAACGCCTTGTCTTGGCTCCAGAGGGGATAAAGGTGGGCGATCGGCTTGTATGTGGTATCTCAGCACCGGTTAAACTCGGCAATACACTCTCTCTGGCGGAGATCCCCGAGGGCACGATGATGTATAACATCGAAGCTCACTCGGGTGATGGTGGACGCTTCGTGCGTGCTTCCGGTACGTATGCCACGCTAATAGCGCATGACGTGGGTCAGGCCATGGTTCAGCTGCCATCGGGAGAGATCAGGAATTTTAATCCAAATTGTCGTGCAACCATAGGCGCGGTCGCCGGTAGTGGAGTTGTTGATAAGCCTTTCCTCAAGGCCGGCAATAGGCACCATGCAATGCTTGCGAAGGGCAAGCCGTACCCGCACGTGCGCGGGGTAGCGATGAACGTCGTCGACCATATATTTGGGGGACGGGGAAAGCATGCAGGCAGGCCCAAAACAGTAGCGAGGGGAGCCCCGCCAGGGCAAAAGGTTGGACTCATAGCGGCTAGGAGAACCGGTAAGAGGTGATGGGATGCCAAAGAAATTCACATTCAGGGGCTATTCACTTGAAGATCTACAAAGGTTATCCCTCGATGAATTCGCAGGTTTGCTCCCATCTCGCCAGAGGCGATCGCTGCTCCGTGGCCTGCAGCCTAGGCATAAAAAGCTGCTTGAGCATGTTCGGGACGTTAGGGAACAAAAAAAGAAGGGAAAAGAGGCCGTCATCCGCACCCACAGTCGAGAGATGATAATCTTGCCTGAGATGGTAGGTCTGAAATTTGGGGTACATAACGGTAAGGAATTTCTGGTGGTCGAGATCAAGCCCGAGATGTTGGGTCACCGGTTGGGTGAGCTCGCTTTGACTAGAAAGAAGGTCACCCACGGCACTCCAGGGATCGGTGCAACCCGCAGCTCGCTTTACATTCCGTTGAAGTGATACGATGCCTAAGTTAGGATATTCAGCTAAAATTAATGAGCCATGTGCGAAGGCGATGGGCAAGGAGATGCGGGTTTCGCCCAAGCATGCGATGGAGGTCTGCCGAACGATATGCGGCATGCGACTACCGCAAGCAAAGGAATACCTGGAATCTGTTAAAGAAAAGAAAAAAGCCGTGCCGTTCAAGCGCCATCGTAAGAAGCTGGCCCACAGGAGGGCGCTCACAGGCTGGGACGCAGGTCAATATCCGGTTAAGGCTGTAGGAGCCATCTTGGAGGTTTTGCAGAACGCTGAGGCTAACGCGAGCTATAAGGGCCTTGATTTGGAGAGACTTCGCATCGTTCACGCTGGTGCTCAAAAGGGTATCACGATACCAGGTATATTACCTCGGGCATTTGGGCGGTCGTCACCTTTTAACAAGCCCACGACGAACATTGAGATTATCCTGAAGGAGGCTGAGTGATGCCAGCTGAGCGCATATTCATCAAGCAGGGACTGAAGAGGGCGGAACTCGAGGAATTCCTTGAGAAGGAGCTTGAAAGATCTGGTTACGGAGGCGTCGACATAAAACGTATCCCCACAGGAACCAGGGTCGCGCTGTTCGTTGAACGTCCCGGCATGGTAATCGGGCGGAAGGGTCGGAGCATAAAGCAGCTGACAGATGACCTTTCCCAGAAATACAAGCTAGAGAACCCGCAAGTAGAAGTCGTAGAAATCAAGGTGCCTGAGCTGAGTGGGCCTATCATGGCCAAACGCATAGCCTTTGCCCTCGAGCGGGGGATCAAATATAGGAGGGTTGGGTATAGTACGTTGCGTAGGATAATGCGCGCAGGAGCTAGGGGCGTAGAAATAGTTATCGCAGGCAAGCTTGCAGGTGAACGTTCCCGCTCTGCCCGCTTCTATGATGGTTACCTAAAGAAAGCGGGCGAGCCTGCGTTAAAGTTCGTGAGCTATGGGTTCGCGGTCGCAAAGTTAAAGCCGGGGATTGTTGGTGTCAAAGTTAGAATAATGCCCCCAGATGTACATTTGCCGGATGAGATCAGGTTCATCGAACAGAAAGTTGAAGCTAAACCAGCTGAGGCCAAACCAGCTGTCGAAGAAGCTAAAGAAGAAGAGCTGAAGGAAGGGTCGGAAGAAGTGGTGGAAATGCCAGAGAATAAGGAGGAAGAGAAAGATGGCGATACTTAGATCCGATGAAATACGCGACATGAGCTTAGATGAGATGCGCTCCAAGCTCCGCGAATTTCGAAGTGAGCTGACCCGGGAGCGCTCGGTGGCGGCTGCAGGCGGCTCTCTCGAGAACCCCGCACGCATCCGTGAACTAAGGCGCACGATTGCTAGGATATTAACTATAATGAGAGAGGTACAAAAAAAAGGAGGTGCGTGATAGCTGCCAGAGGTATGTAAAGTCTGTGGGTTGCCCAAGGAACTCTGCGTATGTGAAGAGATCGCAAGGGAACAACAGCGGATAAACGTGTACTCTATAAAGCGGAAGTTCGGAAAAAAGGTGACCATCGTCGAGGGCATCGATGAAAAACAGCTGGATCTTAAAGCACTGACAAAAACTCTGAAGTCCAAACTTGCCTGTGGAGGTACGGCTAAGGAAGGACGCATTGAACTTCAAGGTAATCACAAGGTGAGGGTCAAAGAAGTTCTGGTCGAGATGGGCTTTTCCCCGAAAATGATAGACATGAAATAGGTGAGAGTTATGCCGGTGACAAGGCGTAATGTGCTGAGGCATGAGCTAATCGGACTTGAAGCTAGAGTAACGAATAGCTCCGACCCTGGACTTATAGGCACATATGGTACCATTGTCGATGAAACGCATGACATGGTAGTAATAAAAATAGAACAGACGGGGAAACCGAAAATAGTCCCAAAGGCCCATTCGATTTTTATGTTAACCTTACCTACCGGCGAAGATGTCGAGGTGGACGGCGCAAAGCTAGTCGCACGACCAGAGGAAAGGGTGAAAAAGCGAAGGTGTTTATGATGGTTGGTCTAGGTATAGAACCTCCAAAAGAAAAGTGCTCGGACATAAACTGCCCGTTCCATGGCACGCTCGCAGTTCGCGGACGCGTTTTCGAGGGCATCGTCGTGAGCGACAAGATGTCCAAGACGGTTACCATCGAACTTGAGCACGTGAGAAAGGTGGCGAAGTACGAGCGCTACGAGCGGCGCACCTCAAGGCTTCACGCGCACAACCCGCCGTGCATAAATGCTCGTTCTGGGGAAAGGGTGAAGATTATGGAGTGCAGAAAGCTGAGCAAGGCCAAGCCGTTCGTAGTCGTGCAGAAGTTGGTGGGTTAAAATGGGAAAGAAAGGAGCAGGTACCTCGATTGGCGTTACGGCAGTTGCGCCGGTGCGCGCGTTGCCAGTCGGAGCTAGGCTTGCGTGCGTCGACAACACAGGTGCTAAAGAGATCATGATAATCTCAGTTGTTGACTATAAGGGCGTGCGGAGGCGGATGCCCAAGGCAGGAGTGAGCGATCACATCGTGGCATCGGTAAAGAAGGGTACACCCGAGCTAAGAAAGCAGGTTGTCCGTGCTGTTGTTATCAGGCAGGCGAAGGAGTACCGTCGCATCGATGGTATACGGGTAAAGTTTGAGGACAATGCTGCAGTTTTGATAACACCTGAAGGAGCCCCCCGAGGGTCTGAGATTAGGGGCCCGATGGCACGGGAGGCAGCCGAGCGATGGCCCCGCGTCGCAGGTATAGCTTCGATAGTTGTATAGGTGATGACATGAGCAGTGGGTTGCCTAGGAAACAGCGATTAAGACTCTATACCGCGCCACTGCACGCAAGGCACAAGCATTTGGCAGCACCCCTCAGCCCTGAGCTCAAGCAGAAGTACGGATTTCGCTCGCTACCTGTTCGGAAAGGGGATAGAGTAAAAGTACTTGGAGGAGATTTCATCGGGCTTGAGGCGGATGTTGTAGATGTCGACACCACGCACTACCGAATAAAAGTGACGGGCGCATCCGTCGCAAAGGCGGACGGCACGGAGGTCCCTAGGTCAATAAGCCCTTCAAAAGTTATGATACTGAAGCTCAAACCTGACAAGGAGCGGGATAAGATATTCGAGAGGAGGTCAAAAGTTGGGTAAAAAAGGACAGAGTAGGCACCTCAAGCGCTATGCTGTATCACCAGCATTGAAGCTGCCCCGTAAATCCATGGTATGGGCCCTAAAGCCAGCCCCGGGACCACATCCGGGTGAAGCTTCCCTGCCGCTTCGTTTACTTTTGCGCGATTATTTGGCGTTAGCGCGCACTGCTAAGGAAGTTGACAAAATTCTTTTTGGTCGGCAAGTTCTCATCGATGGTGTTGTAAGGAGGGACCCGAGATTTCCGATTGGCTTGATGGACGTCGTGCAGATGCAAGCAATCGGTCGCAGCTACAGGATTCTATTGGACGGACGAGGACGTTTGGCCCTGCATGAGATCCCACAAACTGAGGCATCCTTCAAGCTCTGTAAGGTGGCCCACAAAGTTATCATTAGAAGCAAGAAGGTACAGCTCACCTTTCACGACGGCAAAACGCTCGTGGGCGATTTTCAGGATTACAAGCCCCGAGATGTCGTAAAGCTGGCTTTTCCAGAACTTGAGGTGCTCGAGCGACTTCCGTTTGAGGAGGGTGCGCTTGCTTTAGTAATAGGTGGAAAAAATGTAGGTAAGATCGGAAAGATCGTCGAAATCAAACTCATTCAGGGGACGCAGCCAAACATCGTGACCCTCCAGGCGCTCGATAGTTCAACCTTCCAAGCCCCGGAGGACTACGTGTTTGTCGTGGGTAAGGAGAAATCACTAATATCAATGTTGGAGGAAGCTCCATGAATCCAATGCAAGAAGTTAGGATCGAAAAGGTGACACTGAACATAGGTGTAGGTGAGGGCGGAGATAAGCTCCTGAAGGCAGAAAAGGTACTCGGAGAGATCGCAGGACGCAAACCTATTAGAACCGTCGCAAAGGAGACCATCCGCGATTTTGGTATAAGAAAGGGCGAGCCGGTGGGCTGCAAGGTCACCCTCCGTGGCGAGGAGTCTGAGGCGATGTTGAGGCGCTTGCTTGGTGCGGTGGAGAAACGGCTGAACCAGTCTACCTTCGATGAACAGGGGAACTTCTCATTCGGAATCAAGGAGCACATAGATATCCCGGGCATTAAATATAATCCTGAGATTGGGATTTTCGGCATGGATGTCTGCGTCGCACTGTGTAAGCCTGGTTACAGGATAAAATATAGGCGGCGTGAGACGCGAAAGATACCAAGAGCTCACCGAGTTAAGAAGGATGAGGCGATCAACTTCATGAGCAGTAAGTTCAGTATTCAGGTGATCTGATGGTTAAGCGAAAATTTGGCAAGGGCGCACACGTGTGCACTCGTTGTGGCAGCCATGGGCCAGTCCATCAATGTTATGGACTAAACCTCTGCCGCAGGTGCTTCAGGGAAGTCGCGCCGAAGATGGGGTTCAAAAAATACTCTTAGGTGTTCAAATGCTTATGGATCCCCTCGCAGACGGTCTTTCGAAGATGAAAAATTATGAAATCGCCAGGAAGCGAGAAGTCGTGATTAAGCCAGCTTCAAAGCTTATCGCGGATATCCTGCGCGTCGCCCAGCACGAGGGCTTCATAGGAGAGTTTGAGTTCATCGACGACGGCAGGGCAGGTAAGTTCAGGATAGTGTTGCTCGGCAAGATCAACAACTGCGGAGTGATAAGGCCGCGCCACGCGGTTAAGCGCGATGGCTACGAGAAATGGGAGAAGCGTTATTTACCTGCGGCCGGATTTGGCCTGCTAGTGGTATCTACCCCAAAGGGGATTATGACCCACACGCAGGCGAGGGATCAATCTATGGGCGGGCGGCTATTGGCTTACATGTATTGACAGAATTAAAAATTTTTGAGGTTTTTTTGCAACTTTCAATAGGTTATTAATAAAAAGATGAAAACATAAAGCATACCATCGCTTGAGATTATGGTGTTCGCATGTTGGCTGCGCAAGTAAGAGAGGAAGTTGAGATACCGGAGGGCGTCGAGGTCAAGCTCACCGGTAGGGCGGTTGAGGTCAGTGGATCAAAGGGCAAGCTGACTAAAACATTCGATATCCCGGGTGTTGCACTGGAACAAAATGGGAAATTGATCGTGATTGGAGCGGCTCTCCGCCGTCGAAAGCAGCGCGCAGCAGTTGGCACAATTAAATCCCACCTGCTCAATATGATAAAAGGTGTTACCGAAGGATTCGCCTATAGACTACGGATAGTCTTTGCCCATTTTCCGATAACCGCAAAAGTTGAAGGAAAGCATGTACTCATCAACAATTTCTTGGGGGAGAGAAGCGCTAGGGTTGCTGAGATAATTGGTGGAGCAAAAGTTCAGATAAAAGAGGATGAGATAACCGTAGAAGGCGTCGACAAGGAGGAAGTTGGGCAGACAGCCTACAACATTGAGCAGGCGACCCACGTGAGGCGTCGTGACCCCAGGACTTTTGAGGATGGCATCTATATTTTTGAGCGAGCGTGACAGAATGCCTAAATTTGAGAGGAAAAAACGCATGCCGAAGTTCAGGCGCCAAGAGTGGTTCCGATTCAAGAGGCTAGGTGAGAAGTGGCGCATTCCCAGGGGCAGGGACAGCAAGATGCGCATTCGTAGAGGTGGTAAGCCGGCCATGCCCTCGATTGGGTACAGGTCATCGAAGCTTGTGCGAGGACTGCACCCCTCGGGGCTGGCGGAAGTTATGATTAGTAGCCCAAAGGACATCGAGCGTGTAAACCCGAGCAAACAGGTTGTTCGGATAGCATCGAGCGTTGGTAGTCTTAAACGGGAAAAGATACTAACACGTGCAAAGGAACTCGGCATCAGGGTCCTAAATCCAGGGAAGGTGGAGAAACGTGGAGCTGAAAGCACAGAAAAAACTGGCGGCTAAAATTCTGGGTGTGGGAGTAAATCGAGTTAGGATAGATCCTGCTCGATCGGCGGACTTAGAGGCCGCGATCTCCAGAGCGGATATAAGGAGATTTATTCACGATGGAACGATCAGTGCTAGGCCAGAAAAGGGCGTGAGTCGCGGGAGGGCCAGGAAGCAGACAGAGAAAATCAGAAGGGGCAGGGGTCGGGGTGTTGGGAGTAGAAAGGGAGGGGCCAGAGTCAGGAAGCCTAAGAAGGATAGCTGGATCCGCACGGTGCGACCCCTTAGAGCGAAGTTGCGCGAATTCAAGGAGAAAAACTTGATCGACGCGAAGGAGTATCATAAACTCTACCGGATGATCAAGGGCGGGGCTTTCAGGAGCAAGGCTCACCTAGAGACATATCTCAAGGAAAGAGGCATGTTGAGGGAGTAGATGGCTAAGACTGGTCCAAGGTACCGCGTGCAGTTTAGACGGAAGCGCGAGGATAAGACGGACTATCGTCACAGGCTGAGGCTAGTCCGCTCGGGTAAGCCGCGATTCGTGGTGCGAGTTTCACTCAACCACGTTTTGGCCCAGGTTGTCCGCGCTACCACTAGCGGGGATTTAACATTAGCAACTGCATACTCAAAGGAACTCGAAGGGCTTGGTTGGAAGGGCGGTAATTCAAATACTCCTGCGGCTTACTTGGTTGGGCTCCTCTGCGGCAATCGTGCTAGGAAGGCGGGTATAATGGAATGTGTTTTGGACATAAACATGAGCAGCCCAACGCCACAAGCAAAAGTGTTTGCAGCCCTGAAGGGCGCGCTCGATGCTGGCTTGCAGATTCCACATGGTAAGGATATCCTGCCGAGCGAAGGGCGCCTAAAGGGGGAGCACATTGCGCAGTACGCTGTAAAACTAAAATCTAGCGATGAAGACACCTACAAGGCAAGATTTTCCTCTTATGTTAAACGAGGCTTATTACCCGAGCAACTGCCGGAGCACTTTAATCAGATCAGGCAGACAATAGTTGAGAAAAATGGTGGTTAGTATGATGGAGGAAAAATTCGATATCACGCTTTGGCAGCCCCGCACGGCCATAGGTAAAGAGGTCAAGGATGGCAAGATAGCTAACATTTCAGAGATCCTGCGCAGAGGACAGAGGCCACGTGAGCCCGAGATTGTAGATGCTCTGGTGCCGAACCTACAGGAGGAGATTTTAGGTATAAACATGGTCCAGCGAATGCACAAGTCCGGTCGGCGGACGAAATACCGCGTGATGGCTGTAGTCGGTAATAAAAATGGCATAGTTGGCGTTGCTCATGCGAGCACGCGCGAAGTTGGCCCGTCCATAAGGAAGGCAGTAACTGCCGCTAAGCTGAGCGTCATAGAGGTCGCAAGGGGTTGCGGAAGTTGGGAGTGCGGGTGCGGTAGGCCCCATTCGATACCCTTCGAAGTCACAGGTCAGAGCAGCAGCGTTTACGTGACTCTTAAACCGGCCCCGCGGGGATTGGGGTTGGCAGCCGCGGACGTTCCAAAGATCATCCTTCGTTTAGCTGGAATCGAGGACGTGTGGATCCAATCTAAAGGTCAGACTCGAACAACACTCAATTTTGCGCTTGCAACGTTTGATGCATTGAAACAGGCGACTAGGGTTGCTCTTCGTGAGCCTCAAGTGAAAGGCGTAATGATTGGCAAGGCGGTGGAGGCAGTTGGTTAAGCTTGCAGTGGTAAAGGTGCGTGGGAATATAGGCGCTCGTCAAGATATGCGCGATACCCTGCGGATGTTGGGTTTGACCCGCGTAAATCACTGTGTCTTGATAGACGATAGTCCAACTTACAAAGGGATGCTTCAGTTGACAAAGGACCTTATCACTTGGGGGGAGGTAAGCAAGGAGACGATCGATGCACTTTTGAGGAAACGAGGCAGATTGGTTGGGGACAAAAAATTGAGTGATGAATACTTCAAGTCCAATACACAATTTCCCTCCATCGTCGAGTTCGTTGATGCTATTTATTCGGGAAAAGTTGAGCTTTCAGCAGTGCCTGGACTGAAGAAAGTATTTCGGTTGCGACCGCCCAGAAAAGGCTATGAGGCGACCAAACGCCCATTCAGAGACAGGGGATCGCTTGGTTACCGAGGCGAGAAAATAAACGACCTTTTAGCCCGTATGATCTAGGTGTTGATATGGTAGTTCGAAGACGACGAAAGTCTAAAAAACGCTTAGGCTCGCGCACGTATGGTAGAGGATGCGCCAAAAGAGGACGAGGATCTGGCGAAAAGGGCGGAAAGGGTCTAAGCGGAGGTCACAAGCAGAAGTGGTCCTATTTTTTGAAGTACATGCCTGAATACTTCGGCAAACACGGCTTCGTCCGCCCGCCCGAGGTAAGAACAAAAGTCAATGCGATAGACGTCGGGGAAATCGACGAGAGATTGGATGAGCTCCTACAACAGGGCATCGCGAAGCAGGAGGAGAAAAAGTTCGTCGTGGACGTGAGGAAACTTGGGTTTGATAAGGTTTTGGGTGGCGGGCATGTCACACACCCCTTAGAGATCACAGCAGGAAATTTCTCCGAGCACGCAAAGAGAAAATTGGAGGAAGCCGGAGGCAAGGCTGTGGAAGGGAGCTAATTGGAGCAACAGCCAGAGGAACAGAAGTCAAGGCTTTACGTGCTTGAGCCCCTCGTAGACAAGCTGCCCGAGGTCGAGGTCCCAAAGCGTCACATTTCCTTTAGGGAGAGATTCGTGTGGACAGGTTTTGCTCTCGCGATTTTTTTGGTGATGACACAGATACCACTTTATGGTCTTCATGGACAGACAGTGGAGAGTCTCTTTGGTTTATACCGGTACGTGTTCGCAAGTCATGCCGGCACCATAATGGAACTTGGGATCGGCCCCATCGTAACTGCCGGGATAATAATACAGCTGCTGGTGGGCAGCAAGATAATAGGCCTAGACCTTGCCAAGCCGGAGGACAGAGCCCTCTTCACTGGGGTCCAGAAGTTCTTGGCTGTACTCGTTGGCATTTTCATGGCTGCGATGTACGCGTTCGGAATGTATCCTTCACGATTCGGTGCCCTCCTCACAACTGGCGAAAGCCTCTTCATAATACTAGAACTTTCAATAGGTGTGATAGCGGTGATCTATCTTGACGAGCTCGTCTCGAAGTACGGGTTCGGAAGCGGGATCAGCTTATTCATTGCAGCAGGAGTTTCCGCTGAGATTTTCGTTGCGGCATTCAATCCCTTGACATCGAAAGTGCTCCCTGGTCAACTATCTGGCGCAGTTCCTAACTTGATCCAGACCATGATAACCGGTGGGAGTTTGAGTGACTCTTTATTCAGGACAGCCGCACCCAGCATGTGGGGAGTGATTGCTACTGTCATCATCTTTTTAATCGCAGTTTATGCGGAGAGCATGCGCGTGGAGATACCCCTAGCTTACGGAAGGTTTGGGGGCACGCGCGGCCGCTACCCAATCAAGTTCCTCTACGCTTCTGTAATCCCGGTGATTTTAGCCGGAGTTTTGTTCATGAACGTCAGGCTGTTTGCAGGAATCTTTTACAATAGGGGGTACACCTTTTTGGGTACATTTGATACAAGGGGCAACCCCATCAGCGGTCTCGTGTTCTACACAGATGCTCCTAATGGGATCAACCAAGTAATGCAAACCCCCTTACGCGCGGTCACCTACCTCGTGGTCCTCGTCGTGCTTTGCATGGCGTTCGCTTGGCTGTGGATTAATATGACAGGTATGGGACCTCGGGACATAGCTGAGCAACTCGATAGCTCGGGCATGTTAATTCCGGGTTTCCGTCGAGATATCAGGGTGATGGAGCAGGTTCTGTCGCGCTACATCACTGTTGTCACAATTTTAGGGGGCGCGGTTATAGGTGCATTAGCTGCAACGGCTGACTTCTTGGGGGCTTTAGGCAGTGGTACAGGTATTTTACTGACGGTGGGAATCATCTATGGGTTGTACGAAGAAATTGCCAGGGAACAAGTAGCCGAGATGTTCCCAGCAATAAGGAGGTTCTTCGGTGGGTAGGTTAATAGTGGTCACGGGAGTTCCTGGAGTGGGCAAGAGCACAGTAGTAGCTGGGGCGCTAGAGAAGCTTAAGGCAAAAGGTATTGTCTATGATTTGATAAATTACGGTGATGTGATGCTTGAGTTAATGCGAGAGCGTATAGGAATCACCGATCGAGATGAGATGCGAAGAATACCATCTGAGCCGTACAGAGAGATCCAGCGAGCCGCAGCCGAGCGGATAGCAGAGATGGCGGAGTTAAAACCCGTACTGGTGGACACTCATTGCTCGGTCAAGAAACCCGAAGGATATCTACCCGGTCTGCCGAGGTGGGCTCTTGAAAGCCTTGGGCCAGAGTCTATAGTGCTCATCGAGGCCGAGCCAGAGGAAGTGGCCGCACGTCGCACGAGCGATGTTTCGCGCCGTAGGGATGAGGAACTGCTAGCGGAGGTAGAGGAGCATCAGCAGCTTAACCGCGCGATCGCCATGGCGTACGCAGCACTTGTCGGAGCGACGGTGAAGATAGTTAAAAATAGTAATGGAAAGCTTAGTGAAGCTATAAAGGATATGATGAATGCATTGAGTTGAGTTCATGCGAAAAATAATAACAATTGTAATTCTGGTTGCGCTCCTGAGCGTGGGCTTGACCGGGGCTGTGTTGGCTCAACAAACGACGGCAGAAAATCGTGATATTGTGTGGAAGGTGCTGAACGGCATCGATGGCTCTATTCACGCAATTAAGAAAGGGGATACCACCGGTGCTCAGGGCTATTTGAGTACTGCTTACATATTGTATCGTGATAATATCAGTCCAGGCGTCCAAAGCGTGGATAACGCGCTGGACAATAAAATAAAGCAGTCCTTTAACTCGCTTAATCTTTCCAGCTCATCTGCCGAGGATAGTATTCGTACTCTGCGGGCGGATGTATCACTTGCGGCTAGCAAGATCGGTGCTTCAGTATCAATCGTCTATGGTCATGCGATGTTCGTAATCCTAGCCATCGCGATCGTCTTCAGCTTAGTCATCACATTGATAACAAAGCGCGTTGTGGATTGGCCAAAGGTGAAGGCAGCAAGAAAGGAGATGGATGATTGGAGAAAGCAGATGCTTGATGCCCAACGGAAGAAGGACATGAAGCGCCTCTACAAGCTCCAACAGGACCAGAAGCGCATCATGGGGCTACAGGGACAGGTGATGATGTCTTCGTTTAAACCGGCCATCTTCTACATTGTGCCGTACTTCATCCTATGGATTTGGTTGAGTGGCCTGTACAAAGGTTGGGTAGTGGCTTGGCTGCCGTTTAGCTTGCCCCTGCCATACTTCGGAACAATGATATCCTTGGGATTCCTGAGCTGGTTCCTGATCTCGTACTTCGGATTTTCTCAGATCTGGCGGAAGCTGTTGATAGGTGATTAGTTGCCCGCGCGCAGGTTTCGATCGAGAACCTACAAGCGAAGATTCGTCCGCACGCCTGGCGGGCGCGCTACCGTTCATTACAAGGAGAAAAAAGTCCACTCGGCCAAATGTGCGATGTGTGGTCGTAAGTTGGGCGGAGTACCCCGAGCAAGGCCGAGCGAGTTGCGTTCGATGCCCAGGAGTTCGAGGATGCCGAATCGCCCCTACGGCGGCCACTTGTGCCCAGCTTGTTCACGTCAGGTGATCAAAGAGGTTGCCCGGGCGTGAGGGCATGGTGGTAATCGCGATAAGCGGCCTTCACGGCGCTGGCAAGACCACCGCTGCGCGAGCCCTCGTTAGAAAGTTTGGATTAAAGTACGTCTCAGCGGGCACGGTTTTCAGACAGATGGCGAAGGAGAGGGGGATGACGCTTGATAAGTTCTCTCAGTACGTGGAGCGGCACCCGGGGATAGACAGGCAGATCGACAGGCGAACGGCAAATGTTGCGAAGGAGGACGGCGTGCTAATCGATGCTCGCCTCTCCGGTTGGATGGCAAAGGGCGCGGATATCAGTATTTTGCTCACGGCTCCATTAGAGCTACGGGTCAAACGTATCGCCAGGAGGGAGCGCCGCAGATACAAGGACGTCCTAGCCGAGACCGAGAGGAGGGAACGCAGCGAGGCCAAGAGATTTAAAAGACTTTATGGAATCAATGTCAACGATTATTCTGGGTTCGACCTCATGTTAAACACCGGACGATGGAATGTAAAGGAGATGAACCGCGTGCTCGAGCTTGTGGTCGGGTTTATCATAAGAGGGAGGGTTTGAAATGGTCATGGAGATCGGAAGGGCCTGCATCAAGACCGCGGGCCGTGAAGCGGGCGAGAAGTGTGTAATTGTAGATATGATTGACAAAAGCCACGTTCTGGTGAGTGGCCCGAACGTTAAGCGTCGCAGTTGCAATATCAAACATCTCGAGCCACTGCCCAACAAACTGGAGATCGCAAAGGGAGCTTCGGACGAGGACGTCAAGCGGGCCATGGAATCGGCAGGCACTTTGACGGGTTAGGTGTTGGTTTGGGCAAACTGCCATCGGACGTGGAGCGCGATGTGCTAGTTAGAGCCCAAGATATTACGGACACTAACTATGGCATTGAACCAAGCCTTAGGCCGATGCGAGAGCATTTGCGCTTGGGGATCATCAACTTGGATAAGCCCGTGGGCCCGACCTCTCATGAAGTGGTGGCTTGGGTTAAAAGGGTGCTTGGAGTCCGCCGGGCTGGCCATGGAGGCACGCTTGACCCTAAGGTCAGCGGAGTGCTTCCGGTCGCGCTAGACGATGCGACGAAGATGGTTCAGACACTGTTGCCTGCCGGTAAGGAGTACATCTGTCTCATGCACCTGCACGGTGACGTTCCTGATCATAAGCTCGAGCAAGTTGTCAGAGAGTTCGAGGGGGAGTTGTACCAGCGACCGCCCATGCGCGCAGCTGTTCGAAGGTTATTGAGGAAGAGGCGCATCTACTACGCCGAGATCTTGGAGCGGCAGGACAGGGATGTCTTGCTAAGGATAGGTTGCGAGGCTGGCACTTACATGCGAAAGTGGTGTTTCGATGTCGGGGAGGCGCTCGGCTGCGGAGCTCACATGGCCGAGCTTCGCCGCACGCGAACAGGACCGTTTCGTGAGGAGACGCTGGTGAAATTGCACGATTTGGCGGATGCAAACGCGTTTTGGAAGGAGGATGGAGTCGAGGATCTGCTTCGCAAAGTCGTCCTGCCTGTCGAGGCGTCTGTGCAACACCTTCCAAAGCTAACCATTAGAGATGGTGCCGTGGATGCCATGTGCCATGGTGCGAGCTTGGCGGCTCCGGGCGTGCTGAAGGTCGAGACGGGAATCTCATCTAATGATCTAGTAGCGCTGATGACACTCAAGGGTGAGCTGGTGTCCCTCGCGAGGGCGACCATGACTTCGAAGCAGATCGTCGAGGCGGATCATGGCATAGTCGCGAAACCTGAGAGGGTAGTGATGTCGCCGGGCACATATCCGAGAAAGTGGAAATAGCGGACACCCCCATGTCCACGCTTGAGAAATTTTCCTCACAGTCGAAACGTAGGATATCCTAAAAGGACATCCCCATGTCCCCTCGAAACCGCGAACAGTTTTTCAGAGATTCCCGTTTTTAGTTTATAAATTGCTTTCCTCCAAAACGGACGGGGGGATGTCCGCGAGCTCGGCGGGGTATAGATTTGACGGACTGGCAGAGTTTATCTCGCGCCGAGGTAGGGTAAGACTAGTTGAGATGCTCCTAGGCGCTGGGCTCTCGAGCGGTCAAATCGCAATTGAAGTAGGAGTCACCCCTCGATCAGTGCGGCGATGGCTCAATCCGCGAGAAACACATCCATGTAATGAAAACCTAGACCGTCTGATCGAGCTCGCTTTGAGAACAGATCCAAATCATGTGCACGAATTACTGATCGAGGAGCTGACCTTATTTGCAAAGCTGATATCAGATAATTTTATTGAAAAATAATATCACAAAATCCCAGCAAATTTCAACGCAAGCACCAGAGCCAAGCTAAGAAATGTCAGCAGAAAAATACTTTGTGAAGTAGCCTTTCTATCAAGGGAAAATCTGGAGACTATGATAATGTTGGTGAATGCTGGAGGCATCAAGGACATTATAAACAGGGTTCTAGCAAGCAGCCCTCCAAGTCCAAACCCAACTATGATGAGTCCACCTATCAGAGGTGAAATTATCGCGCGGTTGACAATGGTTAGCTCAGTGCTTCGGTTGTTAATCTCAAAGGAGTTCTTTGAGATTGGAAGATAAATGCCCACGAAGATTAGACTCAAGTAAATGGTCAGAAGACCCATGTTTTGGATCGGATCGAAGACCGAGAATGAAGTAATTGTGCATGAAAAGGACCTGAGCAGAAATCCGATCACGAATGCTATCAACGGCGGAAACTTCACGGCGTTCGATATCATCGAAAACCCACCTTCCCTCCTACCAAAATAAGACGCGAGCATGGTTCCTAAACTATTGTGGATGACCATTATCGGGATGCTGATAATAACAGCAGCTGAAATGTCCCCATACAGAGCATATATAAGGGGAAACGGCATAAACATCGAGTTCAAAAAGGTTGAATTGAAAATTGTTGTTCCCCTTTCTACCTTCGGAAGAGATGAAGTATCGAGGAAGCTCACTATGAAACACAGCGATAAATAGAGCAGCGCTATCCCCATCGTGGTTCCGACGCGTAACCCCTCAAAAGTCAATCCCTGAACGAATAGAAGGATTGGGAGGGTGAAGTAGATAAGTGCGTATTCAAAGTAGGACGGCTTCAGCCATTTGACTCGTTGAAGGGCTACTCCTACTCCTATCAGAACCGGGATCAGAACAACATTTAGAACGCTGGGCAATTTTGACCCTCTTAAATTACATATTTAATCCAAGGTCTTTACCTATCCTCACATCAAAAATGTTGCATTTTCCAAAAAATAGGCAAAACAACTTCGGCATCGTCCGAATTTTCTCTCTTTAATGTATCGACGGTATGCGGTTGATTATCTAAGAATTTTGTTGAAAAGGTCATATAACCTAAAACCACTATTTAATTTGAGCCGGGGTAGCCAAGCTAGGTAAGGCGACAGCTTGGAGAGCTGTTGGTCCTCACGGGCCTCCAGGGTTCGAATCCCTGCCCCGGCGCCACTACGAACGGCTTAATAAGAGCCTACACAAATTTAAGAAAGACATATTGGCGATTCAAATGCCTGAAGAGTTCAAGCACATCGTGCGTATAGCGGGTAAGGACCTCGCGGGCGATAATCACGTCCAGCTCGCGTTGTCCGACATAAAGGGCGTCAGCGTTGCTTTAGCTCGAGCCGTGGCGTACGCCGCGGAAATCGATCCGGTTGTCAAGCTGGGCAACCTGAACGCAGAACAGATCAGGAAGCTGGAGGACGTGCTCAAGAATCCCAGCGATCATGGCATCCCAACCTGGATGTTCAACCGGCGCAAGGATTATGAGTCCGGCAAGGATATGCATTTGCTCGGAGCTGACATCGATATGGCGGTTCGAAGCGACATAGGGCGGGAGCGTAGGATAAGGAGCCGCAGGGGGATAAGGCACGAACTTGGCTTGCCGGTTAGGGGTCAGCGGACTCGAACGACGGGCAGGAAGGGCCTGACGGTGGGGGTCAAGCGCAAGGAAATCAGGCTGCGGGAGGAGGCGGCTAAGACTGAGAAGGGACGCAAGGGGAAGGAGAAAGAATGAAGCGCCAGCGCAAGAAATACCTAAGGCCCTCTCATCCTTGGGAGAAGGATCGAATGGATACGGAGGACAAGTTGCTCCGCCAATATGGGCTTTTACGAAAGGTGGAATTATGGAGAACGGCATACACGCTTCGAAATTTCAGGCATCAGGCCAGGCTTTTGCTCGCAGCTTCCGGGCCGCAGGCCGAGCTCGAGACTAAGCAACTCTTAAATAGGTTACGCAGACTCGGCCTTGTAGCCGAGAGTGCCACCCTCGACGATGTTTTGGGCCTTAATGTGGAGATTCTTTTGAACCGACGCTTACAGACTTTAGTTTTCAAGAAGGGGTTGGCTAAAACACCTCTCCAGGCCAGACAGCTCGTGCTACACGGACACATTTCGATCGCTGGCAGAAAGGTAACCGTGCCCAGTTATATTGTCCGAACAGATGAAGAGGGAGTTATAAGCCATGTCGCAGGTTCACCATTTGAAGTTCAAATAAAACCACCCGAGGCACCTGCTGCAGCAGAGCCGGAAGAAGAGGCTTCACCAGAACCTGAGGAAAAGGAGGAAGGATCATGACAGATGGAAAATGGGGAGTTGCTCACATATTTTCATCCTTCAACAACACCATCATCCACATAACGGACCTGACCGGGGCCGAGACAGTCGCTCGATGGTCGGGCGGAATGATAGTCAAGGCTGACAGGGAGGAGTCCTCGCCTTACGCTGCGATGCAGGCTGCGATGCGGGCAGCGGAGGAGGCGATGGACAAGGGATTCATAGGTGTGCACATCAAAGTACGAGCGCCCGGAGGGAGTGATTCGAAGAGTCCTGGTCCTGGGGCGCAGTCGGCCATTCGAGCACTCGCGCGCGCGGGGCTGAGGATAGGGCGCATAGAGGACGTTACGCCGATGCCGCATGACGGGACAAAACGTAGGGGTGGCCGCCGCGGCAGGCGAGTTTAGGCTTATATCTTTGGTGAGGTGTGTCGATGAAACTCGAAATCAGAAAGCTAGAAGGCGACGTGATGGAATTTGTGCTTTCGGGGACTGAACCGGCTTTCGCTAACGCCCTTCGCCGAGCGATGCTCCGGGATGTGCCGATAATGGCGATAGACGAGGTTGAGGTCGTGGCGAACGATTCAGTGATGTACGACGAGGTACTCGCGCACACCGTCGGCCTGATCCCACTACGTACCCCTGATGGCTACGTGACGCCTGATGAGTGCAAGTGCAAGGAGGGTCGATGTCCAAGGTGCAGCGTTAGTCTCAACCTGAAGAGGGAGGGCCCAGCGACCGTGGTGAGCGGAGATCTGAAGTCGTCCGACAAGAAAGTGGTGCCGGTGAGCGGCTCCGTCCCGCTCGTGAAGCTAGGTGAGGGACAGAAGCTCGAGTTCACTGCAATTGCCAGGCTCGGTCTGGGCAAGGAGCACTCGAAGTGGCAGCCTGGCGTTGTTGCTTACAAGTACATGCCGGTCTTTGAGGTCGATTTAAAGGCATGCGATGGATGCGGTGCGTGCATCGAGAATTGCCCCAAAAACGTACTCGAACTATCCAAGGATAAGGCTAGGATCATCGATTTGGAGAAGTGCACGATTTGTAAGGCGTGTGTAGAAGCTTGTCCGCGGGATGCCGTCCGAGTTGATCATGATGACAGTAGGTTCATTTTCATGATAGAGTCCTCCGGCGCTCTTCCTCCCGAACGCATACTGCTGAAGTCAATCGAAACCCTCGGAAAGAAGTGCAAGGAATTCGTAAAGCAAGTTAAGAAGCTTTAGCCACAAGCTCTAGGCATATTTTTTAGAGTTACTAAATATAGACAAGAGCGAGCGGGGGTGGCCGAGCCTGGTCAAAGATCTCGAAAAGATCGACTTAAGGTGCCAGCTTGAGGGGCTGGTCCCGTAGGGGTTCCGGGGTTCAAATCCCCGCCCCCGCACCATTTTACTAGTAAACTATTTATTGCCCAATTTCCAAGTTATTTTGGCGTTTTGGATGGGAAAGACTAATACGATAAAGAGGAGGGCGGTGTACATCTACCTTCCCACGGAGGAGATGACGGAGCGCTGGAAGCAACGTGCAAAGCTATCTCATTCATCCATATCCAAGTTCGTCGTTGAGCGCGTGGAGGACTCATTGAGGAAAGAAGGGGATGAGAATCAACCAAAACGGATTGAGCTGATAAAGCTGTTGAAGGAGATAAAGGCTGAGAACGAGAAACTCGGACGGGATAACGAGATACTAAGGAAAGCCTACGAAAGGTTGGACTCAGAGGTCAAGCGCTACAGGGCAAAGCCATTCCTCGATGAGGGATTCAAGGGAGTGAGAAAGTACGACCGTAAGCTAGTCGAACTGCTGAGGCGGGGTGGAGTCGTTAGCAGCGACGAACTCTTGGAGCAGCTCAGAATAGATCACAGCGAGACAGATCTGGTAAAGGCTGTGAGCAGGCAGCTGGAGAATCTAGAGGCATACGGATTGGTCAAGGCGACCGCGAGGGGATGGCAATGGACGAGTTGATCGCCTCTCGGCCGAAGGATCCCTCGAGCCTGAGTTCGGATGACCTTATCGACGCGTTTGAGCTCGACTGCGGTGACAGGGGCCTTGACGGAGAAACAACCAGGCGCTACGTTTCGGGGGCGAACATATTCTCGAGGTTCATTAGGGATAGAGGCCTTTCTCTCTTGGCCGTGGACGGGCACGTGCTGAGGGATTTCATCAGGCAAAGGCGATCCCAGGGAGTTAAGCAGAAGACGATTGGGAACGACCTTTCATCAATAGGGGCATTTTACGACTACATGCACTTTGAGGGATACATACAGTCCAACCCAGTTCCCCCGATCCGAAAGAGGTTCTTGAAAAGGTACAAGCGCGACTTCGACGACTCTGAACGAAAACTTATCTCGGTCGAGGAGATGGGCAGACTGGTCAACTCCGTTTTGGATCCGAGGGATAGAGCAATAATTATGTTGCTTGCCAAAACAGGCGTCCGGCGCGGCGAACTCATCTCCATGGATGTGGACGACATCGACTGGGTTGAGCAATCGATAACTCTGAAGCCGAAGCGAAAGCGCACCGGCAGGGTGGTGTTCTTCGACGACGAGTGCGCAACAATACTCAAGCGTTGGTTAAAAGCGAGGGAGGAGTCCAAGCCTAACAATAATGCGTTGTTCATAGGGCCCGGTGGAGAGCGCCTCAAAAGGCACGGTGTTTACTCCATCGTGTGCAAGCACGCCGAAAAGGTCGGACTGCACAATCCGCGGTCACCGAAGCCGGAGGACCACTTCACCCCACACTGCTTCAGGCACTGGTTCACAACATGGCTGCGCAGGAACGGAATGCCCCGCGAGTTCATCCAGGAGCTCAGAGGGGACAGGCGGAGGGAGGCCATAGACATATACGATCACATAGGCCGTGCTGAGCTGCGAAAAGCTTACTTGGCTTGCATCCCGCAGCTTGGGATATAATTTTCGATGGATTTGGTCAAGTAATACAACCAATACCTACCCTTCTCCTGGTTCAAATCCCGCCGGCCGCACCAATTCAACGCTAAATCAGAGCTAAATTGGGGCTAAATTAGCGCTAAATTTGCAGCAAGTGGCTACAACTGTGAAGGCGAGCGGCGCGCAAAGGGCTTTATTTCAGGCGCGTGATTCAAAAAGTGCGTTTACTTTATTACGCCATAATTTTACTTTACCACGCCACATATTTGAAATCAATTCGATTGGCGCGCAACAAGGGTATAAAGAGGCCATCATTTAGATATTTGGGGAGATGATTAGATATTCCTGAAGAGAGAGGCAGACCGGAAGCAGAAAAGATCTTGAAAGAAAAACTAGGCTTCCAAGAAATAAGGCAATTGCCGAAAATTCACTTCCCATTCGATTTAGTTGCTAAAAAAGATAAGAAGTGCTACCTCATTGACGTTAAATTCAAAGGTAATTATAAAAAAGACTATGTTTATGGTGGCCTTCCAACAGCATGGCCATTTAGAGCTTGTTATGTTAAAGAAAAATTAAGTGAAAAAGTAAAACAAGTAGATTTGCGGTTTTTCGTTTTGCTTTTATTGCAAAAAGAGAATGAAAAACTAGAATATTTATTCCTAGAACCCCGGTTCGACATGTTTGAGACCACTGAAAAAGAAGAAAATATTTATAGAAAGTCTGAACTAGACGGAACAATAAATGAAATTTTAGAATTCTGTGCCAAGTAAAGGGGTTGAGATGACGAATCATCTAACAGTCAGAATGGCATGGCATGATAACAATTGGAACGGTCGAGTTTGCAACAATCCAGAAGATAACTTCTATTGCGTTGGCACTCATTCTCTCTTGTCTGAAAGAATTGCAAGAAAAAGGGATTTAGAAATCGAAAAAAACCATGCAGGTGAAGACATCAAGAATTTGAAAGGATATATCCCTCCATGTTATTGGTCTATTAATGCCTTCTGCAATGAAGAAAAAAATATCAAGCACGAGCATCCATTTGATTTCGTCACAGTCGATAGCATACCAGAAACTCTGGGGCCATTTTCAGTTTTTTCCTGGCCTTTCAAGCTGTCTTTTGTCATCACAAAAAAGAATAGAAACAAGCATGGAAAATACTGGCCAAAAAGTGTGCTAAAAGACCGAATAAATGATTTCTTGGATAAATTCGTGGATAAGGAGTCCATAGTATTCTTTTATTGCAATTATGATAATCCCGTCTCTGCCGACGATTCTGAGTCGAAACCAAAATACTTGTTATTGGGATGTGCCCTGCTAGCCAAAAAAGGTGAACCGACCTTTTTTAAATTTTCTCCAAAAGAGTTCGAAAGGATAAAACGTGGCGAGGGGATGCAGAACTTTCCCGATATGAATTGGGTTTTGCAATTTTCTTACGATTTCGAGAATTATGGTGTGCTTTTACCGTACAAACAGTATTTAGAGAACGAAAAAAATAATCCCGACGATAGCAGATTAAAGGAAATGAAAGTCCTGATTGATGAGCCTTCATTGGTATCCGGCTTCAAATACGTTGCAATGGACATTGACGATGATAAATGCCTCTATCTTCTGTACAAGATCAAAAAGGCCATTGAGAAAGTCCAATCCGATGGAATAGTAGTAGATAGAGATTTTAGCAAAGAGGAGAAAACAATAGACTACCTTATTGAAAAAACTTGGAATAACAGAGGGTTATACCCGTCTTTGAAAAATATTATAGATATATTTCTTGGGGTGAAAGATGACGAAGAGTCTGTTGGTGCAAAAATTATGGACCGCCTTGAAAAAAATACAACTAAAGAAACAGAAATCCTCAAAGTTTTTTTCGAATTGATATCAAACAAGAGAAAAAACGTTCCAAAATATTTAGATGAGTTTGAAAGTGAAATCAAACATCTCCAGATAGAAATGGGATCAGCTAACTTTGAACTACTAAAAAAGTTGAGTTTATTTTGTTTAACAAAATATCAGCTGAACAATCTAATATTCAAAAGAAAGGAGTGGTTTAAAAAAGAAATTTCGGACCTGGCCATAATAAACAACCCCTACCTGATTGCAGAAGCTTATTCCTTCGACGAAAAAGAGGATTACAGGGATGCGCCAGATTTGGTTGATGAGCCGATTGATGTTTTTAAAATAGACATCGGGCTATTTCCAGATAGAAAATACTTGGAAAGAGACTTTGACCTTCAGAATATGCGGATAGATAGTCCTCAGAGGTTGAGAGCAGTAATAATCAAATATCTATACGAGATAGGTGAAAACCAAGGACACTGTTACTGCGATTCAAAAGAATTGTTTAATCATATAATAAACCAGCCGTTATTCTACAAGGAAGAAATGAAAGTAAGCGATAACGTGCTTGAAACAGATAAAGGAGAATACTTTGAACATTTCAAGCAAAGACTGACAGTGAAGTTGAATGAAAACAAGTATTTTTACTATTTAATCGAAACTCTTGAAGCTGAGAAAATCATCCGCGAAGTTGTAGTGAAATTAATTTCTCGGCCAGATTACAAGACCAATACTGATCATCTGAAAACTTACATTATCCAGCAAAAAGACGAATTACTACAAAAGCAAATACCGAATTTTGGTGCAAACAAATTCTTAGAAGAAAGGTCATTTCTATTCAACAATGTTTTTAAAAAATCTTTCTTCATTATCTCGGGCAATCCGGGTTCGGGTAAGACATTTGCCCTTGATAAGGTCGTAAAAGAAATAAAATCGCAAAATGAGACAGTTAGGCTGTTTGCGCCTACTGGGAAGGCCACATTAAGGTTATCTGAGAAGACAAGTGAAAAAGCAGAAACTATTGACATGCTGATAACAAGAGAGGGCTATGAGGACTTTCTCAAAGATCCTGAAAATCTTGTTCTCAAAAAAGATGGAGAAAAAATAACGATTCAAAACTTAATAATTGACGAATGTTCGATGATCGATTTATTCAAGATGGCAACTTTATTCTCAATGATAAACCTAGACAAATTAAAAAGAATAATTCTGATAGGAGATGAGAATCAACTGCCTCCTATAGGATTTGGAAAACCATTTTTTGACATAATTGAATATGTAAACAATAAAAAAGAACTCTCGACCCCTAACTACATAAAACTAATAACCAACTGTAGACAGGAGAACGACGCCACAATTCTAAATTTAGCTGGAATTTTCGCCGAAAAGAAGAGATATTACGAACCCTTATTAGAAAAACTGAAAAACGAAGGTAAAATTAGCACAGGATTCGATATCTTGAAGTGGAGAGATAAAGAAGAATTGAATACAAAAATAAATGAAAAACTTGATGAAATAATAGGAATTGAACTAGGACAAAAAGGAAGAGATCCAAAAGGTATGGACAGCCAAACTCAACTGAACGTTCTTTTTAATTTGTACGATAACGGTTATGTTAACAATAAAAATTTTGACTTTCCCAAGACATTGAAGTTAGATATATTTCAGATAATATCGCCATACAGAGCAGGATTTTTTGGGACTTTGGGAATCAATGAATTTATACAATCAAAATATAGACAAGAAGACAATTACTTTAGAGAAAGTGCTTTTTACCACTCTGATAAGATAATTAACAGAAAAAACATATATCAATGGAACAACGCAACGAGGAGACCAGAAATACAAATTTCAAATGGTTCGATAGGAATCGTAAATAACGTTCATAATGGTTGGTCTAGAAAGTATTATTTCCCAGAGCATTCATTTCCTATCAAAAAAATTGATGATGAGGATAATTTTGAACTCGCTTATGCGATAACAATTCACAAATCTCAAGGGAGCGATTTTAAGAATGTCTTCATGGTACTTTCTAACAAACATACATTGTTATCTAAAGAACTAGTTTATACTGCACTTACAAGATCGACACATAGACTTACTTTGTTCCTTCAAGAGTCCAAGGGGGAAAATGCGTTAGAAATTGCAAGAAAAATATCTTTTGTTATGCAAAGAAACACATCAATATTCAAAGAACCGGAAGACAATAAAACAAAATACGAACCCCGAAAAGGAATATCAGTTAGATCCAAGGTCGAGTACATTATCTTTAAGGCGTTGGAAGCAAGGGGTCTAGATTTCAAATATGAAGATGCTTTAGCCCTAAAAAATAGATCATACAGAATCCACCCAGACTTTATCATTAAGCTGACCAATAATAGGATTGTTTATTGGGAACACCTGGGTATGCTTGATTTGAAAGAATATTCCGAAGATTGGCTTCTGAGAAAGAAAGATTACGAAGAGCATGGGCTTTTTGCTAATGTTATAACAACCGATGACCTTGATGGAATTAAAAACGAAGTGGTGGAAAAGATAATTGATGACATAGTATCAAATAATTTAAAAAATACCCCAGACAGCAAATTTTCAAACCATCATTATGAACTTTATTCAAAACAGGCGTCGTAACGTTTATGGAATCGGATATTGGGCTGTGGATGAGAACCAAGCGCGGGCGGTCTCCAAAAGGGCGAGTCAAATCAAAGAATTTTTTATTCAGTCTCGTTGAGTTTTCTTGATGAAATATGGGCCGGGCCTATTATTTATTGAAAATAACAACTTGAAGAATAACTACACTTGTGAGGTGCGCTCAATAGTCAAGTTTTCTTACTTCGCTTTTTTCTATTGTTAGTATACAGTGGCCTGAACCGCTTGAATAAAAAAACGAGATAGAAAAATTTTCGAAGTTTAAATTGAAACTGGCTAACATTAATGTAACAGAATGACTGGGGTGGCTTATTTTTTCCAAATAAATTTAGTCCTATTGGAGTTTCTAACTTTTCAACGCGCAAAATTTTTATCGCATGGATTGTTTCAGAATTGGAATATTTAAAAAATTCTTTTCTTGAAATAGCCCCTTCTTTCCCACACTTTGTCCAAATTTCTTCAGATGATCCAGAAATTATTTCGCCTGGCTCGAAAAATCCTACCACTCTTCTCACAGGACTCGTACAATAGATATATACTCGATCAGGCTTTTCCATGAATTTTCTTCTTCTAAATTCCCATTTTTTTGTCCCAGAAAGTATGGCTTCTGCGTACATTGGGTTAATTGAAAGTAAAGCGTTCATTAATGCCGCCCTCTTTCTTTATCCAAAGATATTTTTCATGAGGTATTTCCACAATTGATTGAGGTGGTCCTCCTATAACCTTTTGATTTATCAATTCCGCAACAGGTATTGAATCGACCAGGTAAAAATGAAATCTAAATTTTATGCACAACACAAATTTTTTGGACATCTCTTCAATTTCTTCGGGCGTATAAACAGTCCTTTCGCCTGCAAATTCTACTATTCTTTGGGAGTCCTTACTGCGTAGGATATCCTCTACAATTCCAAGCGTTGTAAGCTGTTTTTCGTCTATTGATCTGTAAAAGACAATGATGCTACCTCTGGTAATTCGTGTTATTTTGGAATGGCACAGATATATTTTGTCAATACTATTTCCAGGTATTGCAATCTTTGTTATGCGAGAAAAGTCTTCAATCATCATTTGTTTCCGTTTAGGATATTCCGGAAACAATCTATCGTGGAACTCGGGTTTTATCGGAACGATAAATTTTTTCGTCCTTTTTGAATCAACGAAAGACGGGTAATATTCTTTAGAAACCTCCGCTGGCGCCAAGTTCAATGTATCTTCAATTGGCAGGAGATTTTTTAGATACACGTCCTCATAGACATCTTTTCCTGCCATATCTTTTCTGACTACTTCTCCTATTCTATCGAATCCAAACCTATCCAAAACGTTTACGAGGGGGTCATGCGGTTTAGCAAAATGTGTTAAATAAATTTCAAAAATATTGTTTGACACACAGTAATCAAATGCGATTTTCAAAAACAATTCTCCTAATTTATAGCCTCTTATACCAATCTTCAAAGTAGATATTTTTAGTCTCCTTTCCTTGGGAATCACCTTGTCCTTCAATTTTATTTCCTCTTCCTCATCTTTTAGAATAAGCAAAGCCGCGATTTTTCCATTTTCTTTATAAACCCAGCAGTCTCTACCCTCTTTCGAAATTTTCTTGAACCACTCGGGAAATTCTGGATAAGAACTTTTAAGGTCGTCAAAGAAACGATCGTTCGAATCCAGTTCGTATACCTTTTTTCTAACTACAAATGGGGCGTGACTAGGTTTTTTCTTTTCATGAATTTTCTTGAACATTATTAAAGCAGATTCAATTGTTAAAACTTTGTCCGTCATCCCTAGTTTTTCAGCGTTTCTTATCATCCCTCGGTCTTCCGTTATTAAAAAATCCACACAGTTTCTGTAGACGGCATTAAGCAGATCAGCATCAATCCGATCGTTGAGATTTCGTGGTGTCCCTATTTTAGATATAAAAATTTGATCGTGCTCTGGGGGCGACTCCAATAAAGGATACTTGCCCACTTTTGATAACATGATTTTTCTTCTTTCTTTTTCCGTATCTCTTTCAATATCTTTCACGGAAGAAGGGTGAACCTGAATAGAATGGTGGTAGGTCTGAAGTAATCGCAAGAGTTCGCTAATAGCAAGCGGGACTTCCTTGTAATCTTCAGATGGAATGAAAACGTTGGTGTCAATAAGGATTTTAAATTGGTCCATTTCAGCTCACCTTAACGCCTTCACATAGCTCCCCGCGTGAACATACTTTCTAAGTTTTTAATAGGATATTTCTCTACAAAGAATGCATTTTGTTGTCCTCCTTATTGACAAAACTGGATTTTATCTATTCAGTTTTTCAGGGAGAGGGAACCGAAAGTAATCGGACCATAGGCGCGCAAGGGAGGCACATACAATCCGACTTTGAGATGTAAAAAAGATTACATTGATTAGTCTTGTGTCGGTACATTTGCTAGCTTTTTAAGCCACTCCTCGGATAAACCGTATTTTCTAGCCCCGTTAATAATGACATTTATATAATCTTTGATTGGTTTTACATGATACGGTTTCGTCCTTTCACTTGGAACAGCGTAAGTGAACACATCTCCCCAAATGCGCTTGTCACCGTGCTTGATGGGTACTTGCTCATAAAATAGAGGAGATCCTTCTTTCTCATCTAATTTAGGTATATCCTCTTCTTTGACTTCGAAAATTACCCCTTTAACAAACTCTCCATCTCTTAACTCGATATTGGCCACTCCGCCATTTCTAGACCTGGAATAGACATTGAAAACAAGTGCATAACCTCCTAGCCTAGCCTTTTTCCAAGGAAGTAACTTTACCAATTGGTAGCCTCTCTTCTTACACCAAGAATCTAGGTCATCTTGATTCAGATTTGATCCGTAAGCAAAGTACTTCAGCAATTTTACCCCATAAAATTTTTACTACGAGCATTAGTATATGCATATATTTTTGACTCTAAATCGACTGAGATTGCTAAAAGAGGGGCGGCGCGCAAGGGGCTTAATACCATTATTAACTTACTTGCAATGGAGGCGGAAAGTTGATTGATAAGGGCCTAAACATTGGTATGGCGTTTCTTTATGATATGAAAACAATTGAAGGGGCGGGGTAATATAGCAATCAAAAAATCAGAATTATACCGCAAGATATGGGATGCTTGCGACGCACTTCGTGGCGGTATGGACGCAAGCCAGTATAAGGACTATGTCCTCGTACTGTTGTTCATTAAATATATCAGTGACAAATACTCCGGCCAAAAGGTCCCTCAAATAGAAATCCCGCCCGGCGCTAGCTTCAAGGATCTCGTCGCGCTAAAGGGCAAACCAGACATTGGAGATAAAATCAATAAGAAGATTATCGCGCCGCTGGCAAATGCAAATGAACTGTCTGACTTCCCTGACTTCAACGACGCGAACAAACTAGGCAGCGGCAAGGAGATGGTGGATCGTCTTACCGACCTCATCGCCATCTTCGAAGACCCTGCGCTCGATTTTTCCAAAAACCGTGCTGAAGGCGACGACATTCTCGGGGATGCATATGAGTACCTGATGCGGCACTTTGCTACTGAGAGCGGCAAGAGCAAGGGTCAGTTCTACACCCCTGCAGAAGTCAGCCGCGTCATGGCGAAGATTGTTGGTATTCGCGATGTGAAGACGACCAGTGCCACCACTGTTTACGATCCAACCTGCGGTTCTGGTTCCCTGTTGTTGAAGGTGGCAGACGAGGCCCACACTTCACCCACCATATATGGTCAGGAAAAAGATGCCACAACCGCCGGCTTGGCCCGCATGAACATGATCCTACACGACAAAGCCACGGCACTCGTCGCGCAGGGCAACACACTAACTGACCCAAAGTTTAAAGATGGCGACACGCTCAAAACCTTCGATTTTGTGGTCGCAAATCCGCCATTCAGCGACAAACGCTGGCGTACCGGCCTCGACCCCCTGAACGATCCTCACGAACGCTTCAAGCACTTCGGTGTTCCACCCACTAAACAGGGTGACTACGCTTATCTTTTGCATATCGTCCGATCGCTCAAAAACAAGGGCAAGGGCGCCTGTATCCTGCCGCACGGTGTACTCTTCCGCGGCGGTGCCGAAGCTGACATCCGCCGGAATCTCATCCGCAAGGGTTACATAAAGGGCATAATTGGCCTGCCCCCCAACCTCTTTTATGGTACTAGCATACCCGCCTGCATCGTTGTCATAGACAAAGAGAATGCCCAAGCACGCAAGGGCATCTTTATGATTGATGCCAGCGCTGGCTTCATGAAGGATGGGCCAAAGAACCGCCTGCGCGCCCAGGACATCCATAAGATTGTTGACGTCTTTACAAAGCAGCTGGAAGTACCTAAATATTCGCACATGGTGAGCTTGGCCGAGATCGAAGAGAAAGAGTTCAACCTTAACCTCTCGCGCTATATCGAAAGTCAGCGGGCAGAGGACATTCAGGACATCGAGGGACATTTGCGTGGCGGTATTCCGGTGCGAGATGTGGATGCTTTGGACCGGTATTGGAGCATCTGTCCGCAACTACGCAAAGCCCTGTTTAAGGAAAGCCGCCCAGGCTTCCTTGACCTCGCCGTGGACAAGGCGGCGATCAAGTCAATCATTTACGAGCATCCCGAGTTTGTCGTATTTACCCGCAAAATGAACGACCACTTCGAAGCTTGGCGAAAACGTAGTGCTGTAACGCTCCGACAGTTGAAGGCTGGCTGCCGCCCAAAAGAAGTCATCGCTGCACTGTCTGAGAATTTGTTAACCCACTACGCTGGCAAGCCACTCATAGACAAATACGATGTCTATCAGCACTTGATGGACTACTGGATAGAAACCATGCAGGACGATTGCTACATCATCGCCGACAACGACTGGAAGGCTGAAACCTACCCAATCATCGAGAAAGACAAGAATGGTAAGGAGAAGACCAAGGGCTGGACATGCGACCTTGTGCCCAAGGCTCTTGTCGTTGCCCGCTACTTTGCCAATGAGCAGGCGGCCGTCGAAAATCTCGAGGTCGAGCTAGAAAGTGTCACTGCTCATATAACCACGCTGGAGGAAGAGCACGGTTGGGAGGGTGGTGTCTTTTCAGAGCTAGACAATGTTAATGAGTCCAATGTTGCCGACCACTTGGAGGAGATTAAAAACGACCCAGAGGCGAAGGAAGAAGCCGATGTGCTCGTCAAATGGTTAGAACTTGACCGCAAAGAAGCCGACTTGAAGAAGGGCCTAAAAATCGCCAAAACCGATCTGGACGCCAACGCTCATGCGAAATACCCCGCGCTTACCAAGGAGGATATCAAGACGCTGGTCGTAGACGACAAGTGGCTTGCCGACCTCGCCACTGCAATCCGCGCCGAGATGAATCGAATCATCCAGACGCTCACCAAACGCGTGAAGGAACTTGCTGAACGCTACGAAACCCCACTGCCTCAGATGGTCAGCCGCTCAGCTGAACTGGAAGACAAAGTTAACGGACACCTTAAAAAGATGGGATTCTCGTGGAAGTGAAGCCGGGATACAAGCAGACTGAGGTTGGAGTTATTCCAGAAGAGTGGGAGTGCCACGCGTTAGACGACTCTATTGACCTACTTACTGGATATCCTTTTCCTAGCAGCGGTTATTCTAATTCAGGTGTCAGGTTATTGCGGTGTTCTAACGTGAATCGCGGAGTCACGAATTGGTCAGAAGAAGCAACCAGGTTTTGGCCCAAAGTAACGCTAGACATTCGGAGGTATGTCTTGAAAGCTGGTGATATTGTGGTTGCGATGGATGGCTCCCTTGTTGGCCGTAGCTTTGCTATGCTATCTGAAAATGATTTGCCAGCAATCTTGTTACAACGTGTTGCGCGAATTCGCTCGGAATGTATTAAGCAGAAATTCCTCAAGGCTTGGATATGTAGCGATATTTTCACAAAACATTGTGATTCAGTCAAGACTATCACTGCCATTCCGCATATCAGTCCTGCGGATATCAAATCATTTATTATTGCTATACCGCCAACCCTCGCTGAGCAAGAAGCCATCGCTGAGGCCTTGAGTGATGCAGATACCTTGATCGAATCTCTGGATCAGCTCATCGCCAAGAAACGTAACCTCAAAGAGGGTGCCATGCAGGAATTGTTAACCGGCAAGAAGCGCCTGCCGGAGTTCAGTGGAGAATGGGAGATGAAACAACTGGGAGAAATTGCATTTGTCAATAAGGGTAGCCAACTACATATTGTAGATGCAAGTGAACACGGGAGATTTGCTCACCTCAACGGCGGCATCACTCCATCTGGCTACACAGACAAGTCAAACACTCCAGCCAACACAATAGCAATAAGCGAAGGCGGCAATTCATGTGGTTATGTGCAATTCATGTTCGAGCCGTTTTGGTGTGGTGGCCATTGCTATGCCGTCATACCAAACGGAGTTGACAACAACTTTCTATTTCACGCCCTTAAAGAGAACGAATCTTCAATCATGAGGCTTCGCGTAGGCTCAGGTCTGCCGAATATTCAGAAGAACGATCTTCTCGAATTTGAGTTGCGTTGTCCCACTAATCACGACGAACAAACTGCCATCGCCACCATCCTGAGCGATATGGATACGGAGATCGCTGAGCTAGAGGCTAAACTGGCAAAGGTCCGTCAAATCAGGCAGGGCATGATGCAGGAATTGCTTACGGGGAGGATTCGATTAGTATGAACGACATTGGCAAACCTGAAAGCGCCACGCAGGACCGCGTAATTGCCCTTTTTCGCGATGAGCTGGGCTATCGCTACCTCGGAGACTGGACCGACCGCGACGGCAACAGCAACATCGAGGAAGGGCTCCTCACCGCCTATCTAACCAAGAACGGCTACACTCCGGCGCAAATCCGCAGCGCTATCTACAAGCTGCGCACCGAGGCGGACAACCACAGTCGCAGCCTCTACGAGAACAATAAGGCCGTTTACAACCTGCTTCGCTACGGCGTGCCGGTAAAGATTGAAGCAGGCAAGGTCACTGAAACCGTCCGAGTCATCAATTGGAAAGAACCAGAGAAGAACGATTTCGCTATCGCAGAGGAAGTTACGTTGCGTGGTAACCTTGAGCGAAGGCCTGACATCGTGCTTTACGTTAATGGCATCGCCATTGGCGTGCTTGAATTGAAGAACAGCCGCGCCAGCATCGGCGACGGGATCCGACAAAACATCTCCAACCAGCGGTCGGAGTTCAACGAATGGTTCTTCAGCACAGTACAGTTCGTCTTTGCAGGAAATGATTCAGAGGGGCTGCGCTACGGCGCTATCAGCACGCCAGAGAAGTATTATCTCCAATGGAAGGAAGACGAGCACGATGACAGCCGCTTCAAGCTGGATAAATACTTGACCAAGATGTGCCGCAAGGACCGGTTGATTGAGTTGATGTACGACTTTGTACTTTTTGATGGCGGCGTGAAAAAGTTGCCACGTGTGCATCAGTATTTTGGTATCAAGTCCGCGCAGAAGCATGTACAGCGGCAAAAAAGTGGCATTATCTGGCATGCGCAGGGCACTGGTAAGAGCATAGTTATGATACTTCTGGCCAAGTGGATTCTAGAAAACAATCCGCACGCTAGAGTAGCAATAATCACCGACCGTGACGAGCTGGATAAACAGATTGAGCAATTTTTCAGAGATGTGGGCGAGGATATTCACCGCACATCCAGCGGCAGCGACTTGATGACCAAACTCGGCCATGCAAAACCGCGCCTTCTTTGCTCACTAATACACAAGTTCGGCAGGAGAGATGTGGATAATTTTGATGTGTTTATCAAGGAGCTGGAATCTTCACCCAGCAAGACGGTGGGTGAGGTTTTCGTCTTTGTGGACGAGTGCCATCGCACGCAGAGCGGCAAGTTGCACCGTGCTATGAAAGCGATGATGCCCAACGCGGTCTTCATTGGGTTCACCGGCACTCCGCTGCTCAAGAAGGACAGCAAGACCACCCTTGAGGTTTTTGGCGGTTACATTCACACTTACAAGTTTAATGAGGCGGTGAAAGATGGGGTGGTACTTGACTTGGTTTATGAGGCACGCGACATCGACCAGCGCCTCGGCTCTGGGGAAAAGATCGATGCTTGGTTTGAGGCCAAGACCAAGGGGCTCAACGATTGGCAGAGGCATGAGCTTAAGAGAAAGTGGGGCACGATGCAAAAGGTGCTCAGTTCGCGTTCTCGCATGGAGCGAGTGGTGAGCGACATAGTCTTTGACTTCAGCGTAAAGCCGCGCCTGTCCAGCGAGCGCGGCAATGCCATGCTAGTGTCGTCGAGCATTTACGAGGCGTGCAAGTATTTTTTCCTGTTCCAGAAGACCCCGTTCAAGGGAAAGTGTGCAGTGGTTACGTCATACAACCCGCAAACGAAGGACATTACAACAGAAGACACGGGCGAGAACACTGAAACGGAGAGGGAGTTTATTTATAGCACGTACACCGAACTGCTCAAAACCACCGAAGCCAGGCCAGGCATGACAAAAACCGAAACATACGAGGAAAATGCCAAGGAGAAGTTTATCAAGGATCCGGCCAGCATGAAGCTCCTCATTGTGGTGGACAAACTGCTCACCGGCTTTAACGCGCCGCCCTGCACATATCTATACATCGACAAATCGATGCAGGATCATGGTCTATTTCAGGCCATCTGCCGCACTAACCGGCTCGATGGCGAGGATAAGGATTTTGGCCACATCGTGGACTACAAGGACCTCTTTAAAAAAGTCGAAAACGCTGTCGCAGTCTACACTTCTGAGTTGGACTACAGCGCTGGCGGTGCCGATCCGAGTGTACTAGTACAGGATCGCCTGAAAAAAGGCAGGGAGTGTCTTGAAAATGCGATGGAAGCCATTGCCCTGCTTTGCGAGCCGGTGGAGCCGCCGAGGGGGGAGCTCGAATTTATTCACTATTTCTGCGGCAACACTGAGATACCGACTGACCTAGAAGAACGGGAACCGCAACGCGTTGCGTTCTACAAAGCCATCGCCTCATTAGTGCGTGCGTATGCTAATATCGCAGATGAAATGGAGGCTGCAGGATACAACAGCGCGGACATCACACAAATCAGGCGACAGGTCGAGTATTATCTAAATATCCGCGAAATCATCCGCAGGGCAAGTGGTGAAAGCCTCGATCTCAAAGCATACGAGGCTGACATGCGGCATCTCATTGACACTTATATCGAAGCAGATGAACCGAGAAAGATTTCTCCATTTGATAGTATGCCCTTGTTAGAACTTATTGTAGAAACCGGCATTGCCAATGCTATTACAACCCAACTCGGCAGGTTGAAGGGCAACAAAAACGCCATTGCCGAAACCATCGAGAACAATGTCCGAAGCAGAATCATAAGAAATCAGCTCACCGACCCTGCATTTTACGAGAAAATGTCCACTCTATTGGACGAGATTATCGCTGCACGAAAGGCGAAGGCAATCGAGTATGAGATCTACTTGAAACGCATAGCCAAACTTGCGAAAATGGTGGAAGCCGGGCAAACAGAAGACACGCCAAAAAAACTGGATACCCCAGGGAAACGTGCTCTTTACAACAACCTTGGCCAGAACGAAGAGCTGGCGCTAAGGATAGACCAAAATGTCAAGGAGAAACGCCCAGACAGTTGGCGCGGCATTCAGACCCGCGAACGAGTAATCAAGAAGGTGCTTTACGATGAGCTGGAGGAAGAGGCAGAGGTGGAGCGCATTTTCCGCATCATAAAATCTCAGAGGGAATACTAGTGATGAATATGCAACTCAAGATTGGTGATATCGTGGTGGATGTGGTGCGGAAGGACATAAAGAACATCCATCTAAGCGTATACCCCCCAACAGGCAGAGTGCGCATTTCGGCCCCATCACGTACGAATCCGGATGCAATCCGTGTTTTCGCTGTTTCAAAAATCAGCTGGATCAAGAAGCAACAGCAAAAGCTCCGAGAACAGGAACGCGAAACCCCTCGCGAGTATTTGGACCGTGAAAGTCACTACGTATGGGGGAAGCGCCATCTGCTTAAATTGTTGGAGCTTGATGAACCACCCTCAGTTGAATTACAGCACAGTCAGCTGCTTTTGAGGGTGCGTCCGGGGGCAGTTGTCAAAAAGAAGCAAGCCATCGTTGAAGCATGGTACCGCGAGCAGCTCAAGAATGCCGTGCGCCAGTTGATCACCAAGTGGGAACCAATCATAAGAGTAGAGGTGAAGCGATTCTTCGTTCAGCGTATGAAGACAAAATGGGGTGGCTGTAACCCGAGAACCAACAGCATCCGCCTCAACACCGAACTTGCCAAAAAACCTCGAGAGTGCCTCGAATACATCATTGTCCACGAAATGGTTCACTTGTTAGAGTCCGTGCACAACGACCGTTTCGTTGCGCTAATGAATCAGTTCATGCCCAAGTGGCAGTTTTTCAAAGGAGTTTTGAATCGGTTCCCCCTACGGCACGAGGATTGGGTGTACTAATTCCTCTTGTAAACAATTTGCATTAAGCTTTAAGCATCTATTTGCTGTCTAATGTCTCTAAAATGAGGGCATCGTTTTATTTCGCCCCACCTCGGAAAACTAATGCCCCTTAGTTCTCTAGCATTCTTTGAAACGTTTTCTTCTAGAGTACCAACCGATACCTGCTAAGTCGGTGCGGAATTTGGAGGCCAGCTTATGGGCCCCCCTTGGGTTTTACAAGTAGAGCCCCCTGAACTTTTCGACATTTTCATCCATCCCGTAGTGAAACGTCGCGGGTTCTCTAAGGCAAACGTTGCAAATCGCGCCGTCGTGCTCGTTCCACGCTATGCAGTTTCTCTTGCCCAATCTGGGGATCTCTGTAATTAGGTCGAAGTCTACAGGAACTGGAACTAGAGTTGACGCCCTTCTGACATCATCCCTGTTCACGAGTTTGCCGCAGAATGTCACGTCCCTCTCCCCTAGGATTGAGCTTCCGAAGTCCCTGATTGCCTGGGAGGCCAGCACTACGCTGATGCCCAGGTTGCCGGAGATCCTGATGAGGTCGAAGAACGGCTTTGGACTCACTCTGTTCAGCTCATCCACGATAATGCATACTGGCCCAAGTAAGGGCTCGGCCGGTTCTCCCAAGCCGTATTTTATTTCCTCCACTCTGGCTCGATTCCTGGCTTCGCTTATCCTGTTCACGAAATAGTTGCAGAAGAAGTCGGCCCTCGCTCTGTCCGATGGAAGGAGAGCGCTTAGGTCCACCCTAAGCCCCCTGTACTCCTTGAGATATTCGAGGGGGTCCGCAACGTCATCCACTATGGCGCGGTCCCTTTCAAGAGAGTCTATCTTCGTCTCAAAACTATCCATCGAGAAGTTCGGGAGCTCGAACGCGTATACTCTAGCCATTTCCACGAACTCCTTCTTGGAAGCTCCCTCCCCCGCCTCGTTCAAGATTGTCCTGATTGTCCTGCGCTGTAGGACGCATCTCTCAGTTATCCCCAGCACCGAGAGGATATCCTCCCCTCTCAGGCTGGAGAACGGAACCTTGAGCGAGCCGTCGGTGGAAGCCAAGGTTTTGATGTTGTCGAATGAGAGTGCAGCGACATCAGATGCCTGTGGATTTGGCCTGTCTAGGTTTAGGTTCCCTATCGGGTCAAAAATCAATGGCTTAGGTAGGAACCCTGTGGAGAGCCCGTTTCCCTCGTCGAGCAATCCCTCTGTAACAATTCGAAGGCACGAAGATTTGAACGACCTCTTTCTCCCCACGAGCAAAGCGAATATCGGGTAGCTGAAGTCCATGTAAACTTTATTGCCGCTCCTCGCATCACTGCCAAGCCATACGCTGTTATTTCCTTCGCCTTTTCCCAAAACTACCATACCTTCACCTCCTGTGTTCGCACGTCATGTAACCGCAACCCTCGCACGCTCCTGCCGATGGCGGGCGCGAGGTCTCTCCAGTTCTCATGAAATCAAGCAGTTCAAGGTATACCTCTAAAATGCGGTCCATAGATTCCTTGCAGAATTCTAACTCAATCCTCTTGGGCGGGCAGCTGTACTGGAGCACGCCGCAAGGCACCCTGTTGCGGAACCTGAATTCCAAGCCCGCGCAGTATGCGAGGAGCTGGAATTCTTCAATTTCTTGAAAGCCCTTGTCCCAGGTCTTGTACTCTATCGGTGGCAGTGTCCCATCGCGCCTCAGGATCCCGTCGACTCGGCCATAGATATCTGGTGGAAACTTGACCGGGTACTCCATCTTGACCGGGTAGACCTCGTCTATTGGTAGTCTTTCGAGCAATCCCCGCTCCCACTCCCACTCTAGCTCGATTATCTCCATCGAACGCTCGAGCGCCTCGGTCCATGCGCCCAGCAATATGGACTTTCTTGCTCGATTTAGTGCCAGCTCAATCCGAGATTCTATCCATTCGGGCTTCTCTTCTCCAAGCGCGCATTTCCTTTTTAATCCGTTTAGTTCGAAGCGCCCGGCGTGTACGAGGCTGCCAACTATTATGTCCTCGCTCATGGCAAACGGCAAACCGAGTCTCCTGTTTATGATGAGATACGGGCAGCGGAGGAAGTCGACCATCTCCTTAACGGAAATTCTAAATCGAATCACCCCCATCATGCCACCTTGCTGACGAAGTCCAGGCACTCGCACCCGTAGTAAATGAAAACAGTTGCTATCGGCGGGCTCTCGGACTTCAATTCTTCTATAGTTCGGCAGGGGAAGCGGGCGCAATCAGCACAACGCACAAGCCCGAGGTTTATGGTCCGCCCGATCTTCCTGTTTTGATTCCCCCGTACGCACCGACTTCGATTCCCCTTCATGTCCGAATTTCCTTTTTTCACGCCAATCACCTCCGTTGGCCGAAAAAAACGCCAAAAATGAGAACGTATTAAGATGGGTCGAAAAACTGGTGAAAAATAAATTTAATGGACCTCAAGGGTATAGGCGGTGACAAATATAGAGGAGAAAAAGCTTGAAGAAATGGAGCTGGACTGGCCTTCTCGCCCAGCTCCGGAGTTCCACTGGTTTAAATCCCGAAATATTGGTCTTCCTTAGGCATCCTCTCGAGGAACTCGATATATCCTCTCGAGAACTTCTCGTAGTCCATGTCCCAGAGGTCGGCTTCCTCGACTGGTTCGCGTAGCCCCAGCACCCTTAAAATCATCCTAAAATCCATCCCGTTGAGCCTGAGTATCGTTGCAAACGTTTTCCTCAAACGGCGGCAGTTGACCTGAACCCCCGTAAGCTTCGATATCTTTCTCATCATGCTTTCCAGTGTGGACGGGCGTAGCCTGTGCCCACTTGAGTTAACGAATAGATGCTCGCATTTCTTGTGGAGATTTTTCCTCCAATCGAGCATCCCCTCAAGGACCTCTGCCTGCTTCTCAGTCATCGGTATTTCCCTTACTCTTATCCCTCGCCCTCGGACCAAGATGCGCCTGTTTATGAGATCTACGTCCTGTAGCTTCATGCTGCACATCTCGCTACTCCGTAGTCCGAAGTTTAGCGCGAACCAGAGGATGTACCTTTGCTTCGGGTCGGATACCTTTCTGAAGATTGTTCTTATCTCATCCTCACTCAGGGCTACGGACGATGTTCTCCTTGTCGCTCTGAACTGCTTTGTGCACCGCACGATTCTCGCGAACTCTCGATCGCTCAGCTTTCCCTCCCACCGAGCCCATTTGGCGAAGCCCATGATGACGGTAGCTTGTTTGTGGATGTAGTTCGCCGAGCCCCCGTTTTCGTGGATTTGGCCTAAATAGTCCACCAGATCGTTTAAGGTTAATTCGGTCAAAGACTTCTTCCTCTCGGCAAGGAACTTTTCCAGCCTGTGTAATGTGTAGATATACCCTTTCACCGTTTGCGGGGACATGTACTTCCTGCTTTCAATGTAATCTCCGAGCGTTGGCGAAAGCCTTTCACGGATTTCATATTTCTTACTCATACCTCACACACCTCCTTCGAGTTTTTTCCACCTCAATTCATCCTCCAGCCAGATGTGCATGTACGACTTTAGAAGGCTGGACACCGATACAGAATTGGAAGACGATTATCGCCTTTTCCTTCAAATTCTCCAGCCTGTCGACAAAATCCTTCACCCGCGCGTAGGTCAGGAATTCACCCTTTTTTCGGGTCTTCGGCCGTTTCTCTTTAAGGGGTATCATGCCCCAGCCTCCCCCTCTCCCTTGTTTTGTGAGTTATCGACCGCAGATTGCGTGGTTTTTTGCGCATTCCTGATTAACTGCAGTAGTTCGTTCGGATCATGCCTGGCAATCTCTTTTATGATTCTCTCTGCCTCTCTGATTTTGAGATCCTCGGGCTTGGCGTCGGTCGACGTCCCGCACCGCGGGCATGCCTTCCAGCTCTCTTTAACGGGCTCACCACAACCGATACATCTATGCATCAGCTGGATGGTACAAGACGGGCAGAACTCCCATCCCTCCTCTACCAAGTTCCCACACTTGGGGCATTTCTCCACTCCTCTGGAAGAGTACAGCTCGCGGTTTAAATTCTCATATATCTTGTCCCGTCGCTTAATTCTCTCGGCAACGTCCTCGGCCGAATACGTCGTGCGCTCCAGGTCGCGAGGGGAGTGCCCTATATTGACCTTCCTATCGTCGTCCAAGAAGCCTAGGCCTCTCATCCTGGATCCGCATGATTTTCTCAAGGTGCGAGGCGTGATTCGCCATGGGACTAGGCCAAAATTGTTGAGCTTGCAGACAACTCTCTGGATGGCCCGTTTGCACATCGGTTCTGGTTTGCCTTCCCTAATGGATTTCTCGTTTGGGAAAAGCGGATCCTCTGGCTTTAGATTGTATGCCCTGAAATACTCCTCAAAGACCGTTTTGAAGAGTTGGGGTTCAATCACGACCATGTCGCGATGGCGATAGCTTTCCTTCCTCGCTTTGGCGTTGAAGAGCTGCCAGACCACGCACTTGTCGAGGTCGACTTGCCACCTTTTGGTTCGAACGAATTCTATAGTCCGAGCATCTGTAACATATCCAAATACGACGATCGCCTTTTCCTTGATATCCTTGATCTTGCCTACTGCGGCCTTAACTTGCTCATCCTTTAGATACTTGATGGTCGGCTCTTTTGGCGACGGTCGAAGCCTCCTAGGCAGGTCCTTTTTAGAATATTTGAAGCCCATCTCCTCCCAAAGCCAGATGATAAGGAGGGTGGAGATGTTCGCCTGCACGCCCTGACCTATGGCGCGTGGCTCCTTGGAGACGGAGAAAAGCTGAGGCTGTTGGAGGAGATCCTCGTGGAAACGATCGAATATCCTTGGATCCATGAAATCCACAGGGACCATCTTCGCATAGTCCATGTACTTCTTTATCGATTTGAGGCAGTATAGGTATCCCATCATTGTGGAGGTTCTGATGTGCCTGTCATGACCCTCAGACACAAAAGCGATTTTACAGAACCATCGGTGCATCTCCGGAAACAGCACTCGTTCAGATTCCTCTAACAATTTTTCTCTTTTATCCACATTCATTTTTTTCACCTTACATAAACGGAAAACAGGCAAACAAGCCTAGATGTAAAAACAAGAATTTTGGAAGTAATGTTTCCGTGTTTGAATCCAACTCGGTAGTAACGCTTCCAAAATTGTATCCAGCACCATGGCGCTTTCCACCGGCCCCCATCACAGGTGTATTCAGGTCTATTGCAACTTTGCCGCAAAGAGGGGCATGCATCAGAAATCGCCTCCTGAAAGTTTCCGATGCGCCCTTTTACGCCGCCCTTTTACCGAATCTCTCGATTCACCGCTGGAGGTTCGGGTCCCGGCGGGCTCACCGTCACAACATTTAATTTCTTCGGGCTCAGGATCCTTCAAAACCCTAACTAAAATGGTCCGCTCGCCAAGGTCTGTTCGAATGATTCCGATCACTTTTCCGATTAGATCTCTCAAATCTTCCTCTAGCGTGATTGCTCCGGGACCGTCGATCGGGAAAAGCAGCACCCCGCAGTCCAGCTCGACCCTAAGCCAGTTCTCTTCTCTTCTAACCGCTATGAGCCGGCCGACAATCTCTCCCCATAGCTCGAGGGCCAGTACCTTTTGTTCGCGCGGGTTCTCCATATTATCGATTATACTTGGAATTTATCGTTTTTCAAAACTTCAACTTGGTTTTTTGAGACTATGTCTCAATTTACCTCAAATCAGTATCATTTTAAGAATGGCCGGATTCAGAGAAAAATGATGGAATGAAGGAATCTGGACTCAAAGAATCGGAACTTATGATTATACATTTTCTGTGGAGCGGTCCTAAGCGCTCGGAAGAGTTGGTTAAACTTCTGGAAGGGAAAGTACCGAGACCTACGGTGTTTAGGCGGCTAAAGAGCCTTCTTAGTAGCAGGAACAAAATTATCTATACGCGCATGGAAAGAAGGAATGGTAAAATTGCTGTTTATTATTTTTTAATAGGAAGGGAGAAACATGTTTTGCCGCCCTATGCTGTTGCTTCACAGGAGTTAATCGACAAACGTTTGACTGAGTTAGAAAATGTTCTGGATTTTGGAATGCCTTACTCTTTAAAACTTGTAAAAAAAAGCCAACAAGAATTTGTTAAATTCATGAAATCGTCAGAAGAAACCGAGGATGAAAAAAGAGGGTTACTAAAACCTTTCGCCCAAGGCGAGAAAAGACTGGCTAGATCCCACTTTGAGCTACTCTTGACCGAGTCATCGGCGAAGTTTGGAGAACTATGTTCGAAATACATAGAAGTCACTCGTAATCAAAATTTATTCAGGATAATCAAAATATTAGACCGAGCGGAAAACTTCAATGATGGTTCTTTATCTATTACAGTAAATGCTTTTTTAACTCTTGTTGACCACGCGGACCAAAGAAAGGAGAGCCCCATGCTTATTTCAGCTATCAAGACTAGACTGGACAAACTACAGCAACTATGCTTGACGAGGCCTATTGTAGGATTTCAAACTTTAACCCTAATCCAGAGAATTAGCCAGAAGAAGGCGAAAGAAACCTTGTTGAAGATGATAGGAGTGGAGAAGTACCTCTTTGAAGATTTGATGGATAAGGCGCTTCGATTCTATACGGAGAATCTGAATAAACTGAAAACAGATCTTGATAAGTGCCATAGTAAATCAAATCCGAAAACCAAAAAGATGGTCGGAGAATTCTGGGCAAGGCTTCAACGCACATTATTGGAGGCTCGCAGTGGTTCCAATTAATCCATAAAGTTCTTTGCGCGCTCCTGTGGAAGCCGAGGAAATGCGCGCTTGAAGCCTTTGCGGCAATCCTATAGTCGTGCAAATCTGTGCTTAAAATCGAACCGTCCTTAAAAATCCTTAAACTCTCACTTACCCCCTGTTTCCCAGTATATATGAAATCTTCCAACCCCCCGTGACTTCCTAGTAAGCTTGGAAATGTTCCAACCCTACTTGGAAATGTTCCAGCTAGGCGCACTAGGAGGTCGCAGTTCCACGCAAAATGCGAGCTAGGCACAAGCTCTAGTTCTTAATTACGGAAATTCGCAGTCTTAGCCATCACCCTCAATTGAAATCTACTTTGTATGGTAACTTGGCTTTTTAAGTTGTTCATCGGCGATTTTCTTTCCCGCGTAAATGGCCACTTCTTTGCCTAGCTCGTCAAGCTTATGCGAAATCGGATTTTCAGTGTTTAATGTATATAGCGCTATACGCCCCACTCTGCGAGTCTCCTTCACCAAATTGAATTTATTGAGTATTGGCCAAACTTCGTATAATGTGCGACTGGATATGCCCGTGTTTTTGATGATCTCAGACTTTGTGTAGGAGAAGCCGTCGTAAAGCGTTAAGAAATCAAGGATCTGCACGACGGCATTTGAAGTAAACAAATTTTTTAGCTCAGCCATAAAAAACCACCTTTTGCCTCCATATTTTTTACCTCCTCCTCCGCGTTTCCCCCCGCATTTAACCGCACTAACTGATTTAACTATATCACTATATATATGTTTTTATAAAAAATATGCAAGTTTTAAAAAGAAATAAGCTTAAATAGTCCTTTGCGCATTAACAATTGACGTAGGTGGGGTGGCGAAAACCGGGGAGCTACCCCCATTGGAGTAATGAGCTGGAGTAACGAACATGGAAAAGGAGATTAGAAAAAAGCTCCTCGAAAAGATGTTAAGAGGAGAATACATAGGCACGAGGTATATGTCCTATGATGATGCTCACAAGGGGTTCCCAAGAGATTTAGCTGGACGTGTCAGAAAGGTTGTTCATGAACTTATCAAAGACGGTCTTATTGTTATTCCAGAAAAAAAGCCATTTACTGCTATTTCTCTTAATCCTAAAAGAATTTCTGAAATAGCAGAAATTATCCGGGATCCTTGAAACCAGTCTAGTGCTCGATAGCAAAAGAAAAAGACGGGTCAAGCCACTTGCGCTCGAACCCGCCTACTTACGGGCCGGGCGGGATTCTGACCCAAAACGGAACGGGTAACGTGCAGCGTGGCCAAAAAGCAAAAACTTGCAAAGTTGGTCGCCGCGCCGGAAATACCAGATAATTGCCGAAAATGTTGATCAAATAAAGCACTTTGCGCGCCTTCCGGCGGGTTCGCAAGCCACGCTAGCCGCAAATTGTAAAAGCACTTTGCGCGCCGCCAGTGTACCACTCTCTCTGCGAGGTGTAAAAGTCCTTTGCGTATACGTCGGTTTGTCCGCACAAATGCAACTACATCCGTTTCGCCCTCACAAGTTCGATTCCTATCCATTGGCCTGATTCCTGGCGTTTGGGAAAGCCTTGATAGAATCGTCAAGCCAGACCCTCCTTCAAAACCCTCACCACAATGGGGCGCTCGGCCGAATCCGTTTTCAAAATTGCGATACTTCGACCGGAAAGCCCTTCCAAATCCTTGGCCAAGATCTGTGCCTCAATGGAGGCAATCGGGAATTCGATACTACCACACGACATCTTTACTTGAAGCCATTGGTCACCTATCTCTAGTCTGAGAAACTGGCCGACGGCTTCATCCCAGTCTCTTAGAAATAATTTGCGCTCACAAAGGGGGGTAATCTCCTTTGAAATATTATCTCCTAAAGAATTCACGATTTGGAACTTCGCCTCGTGTGCTTTCAATTATATCCCGAGTAATACCAGGCCCGCTAAGTATTTGCGAACCTGGTATATACCAAGTCTATTTTTTAAATGTTTGGAAAACATAGTTTTACGGGGAATTACGTACGAAAAAAGAAGATCTAATTCTCGAAGCCCTTAAATCTGGTCCAAAACGACAAAAGAATCTCGTAGAATTACTTGTAGATACCAAAAAATTGTCCAAGGGCACCCTTCACAAATATCTGCCAATCTTGGCTAGGACGGAGAAGATTTACAAAGTTGATAAGGATAGGTTGGGCGGGCCCGCCGTTTATTATATGCTACCAGAACATCTTGAGGAATGGACCGAGATCCCTCCGTTTAAACTAGCACCCACAGAAAAGGTCTTAAAATGTATCAAAGGCCTAAATGGCGAAGGAATGGTCCAATTTGACGCGGCTAAAGAATTTTTGGATTTGACCGTTTTGTACAAACGCATAACCCGTGTCCCGGGGGTAATAGAGGTGTTTGACAACATAGATAAACCGAGTTTTAAAGCTGTTAGAGGTCTCTTGCTAGATGCGTGGAATTACCTTGTCTTGCGGGTAAAATTTGGGAAGGAGGACCCCGCTGTTATTTTGGCAATTGATAAAAATTACGATGGGCTTGAAAAAATCTGCTTGAAGGATTTTCGTCACGCGTTTGGCGAATCTGACGGCCTATCAGCACTACGTCTAGTCTTTACCGCCAACAAGGAACGGGCTGCTAAACTAATCCAAAAGATGATCGAAATAAAAAAGTATTCTCCTGTTACTTTGGCAGGTTCCGCGGAGGCTCTCCCTAACGGCATTCTATCGCAGTTGGTTAAAGAAGTTCGAAAGTCAAATACTCCCAGAGGAAGAAAATTTTTAGAATATCTAGGTTACGATAAACTAGAAAAATAAAGCGAAAATTAGAAAGCGAACTATTTGTTTGTCAAATAAAATATGAAAAGGAAGTGTAAACATGGTAGGATGCTCTATTTGCCCCAATATTATTTCAACTGGAAAACTGTGTCTGAGCTGCGGCAGAGCCTACTGTGAAAATCACAAAGAGAATCTCTGTCCACTATGCAGTGGCACTCTGGTCAATTTGACAACAAAAACCGAGGATATCAGTGGCTTAACCGTAGAATGGCTATTGATTGATGCAAATAAGATAGGTATAGTTGGTTTCGACAGTATTCCAAGATTCATTTCAGACGCCATATGTTCAAATCAACGAGCCTTTGATCTTCCCAACTTCAAAATCGTCGTTTTTTCATCAAAGAAATTGTCCGATGACGCTGTTAATAGGATTCGAAAGGAGTTCGGAGAAAATGAAGATATAATACCACGTACGAGCCCCTCGCCAGAGTCATCTAGGTATTCGGTTCTAGTGAATTTTCACACCAAAGAACAATTTGTCCTTTTCAATGCCGGTGCAATATCCGATGCCGATATGAAATTACTTCTTATTTACGTTCCAATGCTGTTGAATCAATTGTTCAGATTGCGTTTAAATAACGACAAACCTATAGCAACCACTTTGTTGCGCGTCCGTCTCAACTATAACAAAAAATTCCCTATTCCATTCGCCATCCAAGATGGGGTCTTAGCCAAGATTACGGTTGACAACGCGAAAGGAAGTTATGCAGAATATCATGCTCTTAGAGAACTAATAGGAAAAGTCGACCCTACGAAGGCCGCAGATTTCATTGAAAAAAAAATCAACGCGATTTTTAGTAGATTTAATGAAAAAATGGTATTTTTCGGCGATATCTGCAACTTATTGGGGGGTGTAAACTTGGCTTTAGCCTGCGTTGCCTCCGCGCATATTTCAGAGCCCGTATATCAATCAGTTAGTGCATGCTTTGAACGAAATATCAGATATTGCAAAGCTCAACTATCTGAGTACCAAGATATAATCAAAGCTTTGGATGTTTATGTTGCAGGCTTTTCGAGTCCGAAAGCATATGCTAATTATAACGGCTACTTGGATACTTTCGCCAAATCTTTGCCAAAGGCGCTAGAGAATTTACAACCTTCTTACTTACTAATGGAAGAGCAGGATGAGTTAGGCAATATATCTATACTGTTAACCAAAGGATTATCCAAAGGAAAATTTATCATACACCCGAAAGTTGGATCAGTGTTTGATCTGTTAGAATTGTTCTCTGAGATTTTTCACAATGAGGAAGCTTACCCAGAGATTAGAATCCTCGCCAGAATGCTTTTGAATTTCGTAAATTTGGAATTGTTAAAATCTTCGAGAAATCATGAATTATACATCGAGGCAGCCAATTTTATTTTGGATTTCTCAGCTCAAGCAGAGGAGATAATGTCCCGTGTCAAGTCCAGGATTGATCTGTTCCCTGAATGGTATCCGCGTTATTTGCTCAAGTACGCCGATGAAGCGCGGCAGCATCTGGTAATGGCAAGGCTTGCTGAATTTTTGTTTAAAGACAAAGATAATGCAGAAAAATTATATAGAAAGTCAGAGGAGATAGCAAGACGACTAAATAATAAAGAAATGGAAATTATAATTCTTTGGAACAGATTCCTTTCCACACACAATTACGAATGTCTCAAGGCCATACATGGAATCATGCCCGATTTAGATGCCAAAGTTATTGATCCCTTAAAAAGCGATGTTAAGATAATCAAGGACTTGGTAGTGGCGGTCATAGAAGAAAAAGATCGCTCGATAAATTTAGTGACTGCCGAAAAAGAGGCTATCGAAATCCCAGCAGATGATTTACCTTATTCGCTACCAATAGATTTTTTATCAAGTGCTCGTGGAAGCTCTGCATTATACTTTATAGTAAAAATCTTTGAGCATGTATTGTTAGCCGAAGTTTCGGATTTTGAGAACAATATTAGGAAGGCTAATTTGTTTTCTAACGCACTAATTGATACAATAGATTCTAAAAGTGACCCCTTGGCCTCGTTTGCGTACAAGACTAAAATATTGTACGGCATCGTCAACAATAATTGGTTTTTGATAAACGAATCATTACAACGCATCAGACCTTTGATTTCCAAGAGTTCAGCTGCTGAAACCTTCATAGATAATGTCGCCAGATGGGAGAGTTTTTCACAGGAGGCGAGTGGCAATAGGTTCATTGGGTCCTTTGATTTTCGACTAGATAATAACGACCCCTGGAGCAGATTGCTCAAGGATTTTGAAGAAAACGTAATAGAAAAGGACTTCAAGCTAAGCATTGCCGGAGCGGAAGCAATCGTTTTTGTAGAGGGTCTCACAGACGGAAGGATACTTCAAGAATTCTCAAAGAAGATTTACCCCGAGAGAGGAATTAGCTTTGTGGATTCGGAAGGTTTCACGAAGGCTCCGGATTATCCAGACGCAAAGATTTCGAGATTGCTGCAAAAACCTCTATTTGTGGTGTTGGATGGAGATACTGATGCAATTCCAGAGAAGAAACGGAGAAAAGACGCCTTGTTGAAAAGAATATCTCTTCCCGAATCGAACACAATCACGCTCAAAAAGAACTCGATAGAAGATTATATACTAATCCCGCGTGCAATAAAACAAGCTTTTCCAAATATTACCTTTTCGGAAGAAGACATCAGGAGGCTCTTAAATGAGATACCAAAGCGCAACAAAAAAGAAGTATTGGATATTATTCTCAAGCGTGGCAACGTTGGCAAATACGATTATGACAAGGCCGCTGCGATTGCGTCAGCGATGGCTATATCAGAGATAGACCCCGAGATAATTCTGTATTTTGATCTTTTTGTTGGAAAAGCTAAGCAACTTTCGAATTCTTGACGAAACCTTTTAGATCCAACCCAAACCTGAAGTAGCTAAGTGGGTCAGTTGGCTATCCTCTTTGCATCCGCCATTATTACACCCCATGTCGAAGAGTTCACACCTTCTGGGGCACCAGTCAATTCTTTGACCTGAGTAATTAGATGTATCCCTTTTTTCGTCATTGAATCATATGCAGTTTGGTCAATTCCTTTGAGAAATTTTATGGAATCTGTCGCAAGAGCATTTAATATCCTTTTAGCCTCCACTTGGAACTTTTGGAGTTGTTGCACCTCAAACCCTTGAATTCGAAGTTCAGCATCCGTTGCCATGGCAAGTATTTCCAAATCCTCTATTCCTCCAGCATGTAATTTCTTTGACGTGCTTTCATCGACTCCCTCAATTTTCAAAAGCGATTGCCAATAACTGTTTTCACTCTCTCCAAACAATGCATTCCGTAGCTTCAGCCTGAAATCGCTGCTCATTGGGTTCCTTGGAAGAATTTGATATGGAGGACGATATAATCTCCCAATTAACGAATCCTTCCTTTTATAGTCTCTTTTGTAAGCAGCAATAACTGACACGATGTCGCTGTTCTTCTCCTCGTAAAATGAATTGTTGGACCGTATCACCCCTTTTTCAACGATCTGTTGCGTGTCTGTCCGCGTCTTGAATCTAAATTTGAGTTGGCCATAAATCGCGTCACCCACATCGGAGTCATCTAAATTTTTTAGACCAAGGATTAGGACTACCGGAATTTCTGGGTCAGCCTCACCGCTCTTTAACTGATTCTTGAATTTGGTAAGCAGCACATTTTTGACTTTACCTCCAGGAACCGAGATTCCCCCGTGTGCAACTTCAAGTTCAATTTTTTCGTCGACAGCCACAACCTCAATCAAAGCCTCTTGACCATTGCATTCAATCTTTGCGTCAAGTCTTTTTGGCCTAAATTCTTCGATATCTGGCTCAAGCTCAACTTTAAAATGCGGAGCTAGCCTTGCTAAAACTTCTGCCTCAGCAAGAATTGATTCTGCATTGTCCGAGTCCCTGAGCTTTGACGAAGGGATCTTCAAGCTGTAGTCATCCAAGGTTTTGAATATTTGCTCCCAATATAGTTGTTCTAGAGCTGCACTAGCTAAGAAATTGTACTGCAGGGCAATCCCCAATCTTTTCTTCTCATTTTTTTCCGATTCGAACTTTTTGGCTAGTTCTTCAATTTTTGAAAAATCTGGCTCTTCACTGTAGATATACGCAAGCAGATGAGGAGACTTGGATTTAGAACTTCTGACCAACCAATCGTAACCAATAGCTTCGGTTAAATGCGGGAAGTTCTTCAAATTTCTTTCTAGAATCGCTGTATTAATTTGGATGGGAGGATGAAGAATTTGGTTTATAACATAGAGCGCCTTTATCGAAGCTTCTTTGTATTCTGCACCTACATTAGGATCTTTTCCAAGGTTAATTACCTTGGTCAATTCGTTGTAGTCTGTTCCCTTCTTTGTTGCAAATTCCTTTACAATAGCTATGGCATCATCACGAACTGAAGAGGGTTGATAGTTCATCAAATCTGTCAAGATTCCAGCCAATGATCGTAATACTACAGTTTCTTTGTTTTTGTCATCTTTCCATTTTTTGCACCATTCTACCAATTCTTGCCCTGAAACGAAAAAATCCTTTAATATGCTATCACCAAAATAAGTCATTGTCAGAGTCCCATTATTGATCTCTTCTTCCAGCATCTTGATTACTGGAGACGCGCCCGCCTTTTGGATGTTGTATTTTAACATGACACTCGCGAATGGAACTCTGTGTCCAATGTTTACTCTTTCACGTAATCGCTCGACAACAAAACCTGGATCTGCTTCATAAATTTGGGCGAGCGCATCATCGATCATCTCATTTTCAGGTGTTTCAGCTTCAATTACCTGAACTGCTTTTTTGAGCAATAAAATGGGGAAATTCTCTCGAAATCGTGCAATATGAATATATTTTGAAGCAGCCGGATAGCCACGACGCTCGATTTCTTTCTCTAAAATAGGTAGAACAGAGTTCTTGTCAATAAGAAGGGCTCTTACTAGGCATTGGATTAAGATATCTGTGTTGTCCTGATTAACGTTTTCCGAGACTTCTATGAGCCTTTCAGTTAGCGATTTGGAAAACCCTTCTTTATTTTTAATGAAATAATTGCCTATTGCGACTAGAGAGTGCCGTTGCATAACTGGATTGTCAGATTTTAATTTTGAAACAACCTCGTCATCAACAAGACCTCTACCAATCAACGGCGAAATTATTGCGCCTGAGCATATCCCAGGTCGTGTACCACGAGTGATTATTTTCTTCACAATTTTAATTGTCATATCTGGATTTTTCGAGGCAGTCTCTTCAATCGATGCAAACCCCAAATTATACGATAAATTCTCGATCAGCTTACATAACAGGTCGACAAACTCATCTTCATCAGAATATAGCCTACTAACAATAATCTCAATGGCCGGTTCGTAGAGGAATGGATTATTATTTACAATCTGCGCAAAAAGTTTAAGCAAATCTTCGTTCGACTTACTATCTAGACATCCGTGGATTTTTTCGTTTTCCTTGCGTAGGCACAGATCCCTAAGCTGGTTTGGGTCATTATTCATATACAATCTTCAACTTTTTATTAAAAAGTTTTGTCGCAAAGAATGCGTAATCTTTTGCTAAAATTGGTGCGGCCGGATAGGTTCAAACTAGCGTTCGAACTAGCAAGTGGAATCTTAGCAGGAATTTAGCGGGTTTTTAGCAGTCTTTTAGCAAAAATATTGCGAGCTCGAAGTATCGAAAATTTAGCGGGAAATTAGCAGGTTTTTAGCAGTCTTTTAGCAAACACCCGCGATCCAATTTGGTGAGCGACTTGAGATTTTGCACACCGCCCTGTAGCCGCATAAATTGGAAAATGCGCGCTCAATGCCTTCCGACGAGAAGTATGGCCGCTCCAATTATGCCGCAGCCTATTACAATTGCGATTCCGATGATAACCCCAGTTGAAACACCACCTGAGGGTGCAGTGATCGTCCCAAATGACACGTCGCTGCTTGCGTCATATAGTCCGCCACCGACGTATGATGCTTTCACGGTAACTGAGGTCTCATAATTTGGTGCCGTGTAAGAGACTGAAACTTGACCAGCTGCGTTAGTTTTCACGCTAGAAGGGTCGATGGTGCCAGCGGTGGCGCTCCAAATTATGTTCTCCCCATCGATCAGATTGCCCATAGAATTCAATGTGGCGGTTAGGATTTTCGATTTGCCGGGCTGTAGTGTAAAGTTCTTCTCAGAAATTATTAAACCCGATATCGCAAAAATCGTGCCGTAAGAACTGGCGCTACTCGATTCATACTGATCGCTACCGGCGTACGATGCGCTCATGATGATAAAGGTGTTATATGTTGGGGCCGTGTAAAGTACCGAAACCTGCCCTCCGTTATCAGTTTTCCCACTTGATGGATCGATGGTGCCAGCGGTGGCGCTCCAAATTATGTTCTCCCCCTCAACCGGATTGCCGTTGGAAGTCAATGTTGCGGTGAGGTATTTATCAGAATGTAAATGCACGTGATCCGAAATAACGGATTCCCCCAAATAAAAGTTCTCCTCTGAAATTGTCAAAGAAGTCGTGCTTTTACCTTCTGGGGGCTGAGTCGTCGTTTCAATCTTCATCCTGACGGTGGGTCTGAGCACGCCGATTTCACCGGGATTGGCCTGCCTCTCCACTGGAATCCACACCTCCCATCTCTGCCCGGTCAGGTTCTCTTGGCGAGGTATGTTAAGCGAGATCTGGATCTCGGCGTCTGAGTTTTCCGAAATTAGAATCGAGGACGCAGACGGAATGACCCAGTTTGCATTCGGGATAGGCGCATACCCAGGAGTCGTCTCATTTGCGGGAGGAACTTCGACGGTAATCGAAACCGCGCGCGCGACGTTATCGCCATTCCGCACAACGATATGCTGGGGTGATGTGTAAATTTCACCAATTGGGACATCGGTCACCGTGAAAGATCCTGGCGATACACTAAATATCGCATTTTCTTGAGCATGTGCAACTGTGCTTGTTAAGAGAGTTAATGAAACAATCATCAAAGCTAACGGCAAAATGCGTGTAAAAATCCTTGTCTTCACCTAGTGGCCTCCTTACTGTACGGCTACTGTTGAGCTAGCAAATATCTTCTGTTTGCTCGGGTTATGGATTATGTACACTGTGACTACTAAACCCGTTACGTCAGGGGAATAACTGCAGGTTATCGTAGTTTGCATACCCACAGAAAATGTTCCCGTACCCGGAAATGGATACGTTGCCATATTTTCACTGTTCATTGATGCCATTATTTCTAAATCGCTAATAGATAAGTCATCTCCGCCTTCGTGCGAAATCGTAAGGGTATATGAGGTAGAGGTAACCTTATGCGCCACCACTGAAAGCAGTGCGGTCGGAGTAGGTGGACGAGATAGCCATACGTTTATGTCGGGGTTGAAGTAGATGTGTCCAGTTCCTATGTGTTTTACATTCACGTACCATGTTCCGTAAGCATAAGTTCCTAAGCTAACGCTTGGGGCACTTAGTGCCTGAGTTCCTGTTATCCAGTTATAGCTTCCCGCTTCAGAACTTACTGAATATGCCCACTGGCCCGCTGGAATAGACCCCGATAGTACCGTTATTGATATTTGATTGTCGCTCGTAGCTACGACAGCACTAATTGCAGGATAACCTCCTTCTTGCACGGCGACTGTTGAGCTGGCGAATATCTTCTCTCCGTTTGGTTTGTGGATTATGTATACTGTGACCACTTGACCTGTTACATCGGGGGAGTAACTGCAAGTAATTGTTGTCGTCATACCCACCGAAAAAGTTCCCGTCGTCCCTCCACTAGAATTTAGAAATGGGAGTGTTTGTAGAGTCCCAGAGCTGCTGCTTGATGCTTGTACCTGTAAATCAGCAACGTTCATATCATCTCCCCCCTCATGAGAAATCGTAATGGTATATGATGTAGAGGTAACTTTGTGCGCCGTCACTGAAAGCAATCCCTCAGGTGCGGATGGAGTTCCTTGTACGGCGACTGTTGAGCTGCTGAATATCTTCTCCTTGCTCGGTTTGTCGATTATGTATACTGTAACCAATTTACCCGCTGAATCGCCGCCGTTATAAACGCAGGTTATTGTGGTTTTCATTCCTACCGAAAAAGTTCCCGTCGTCCCTCCACTAGAATTTAGAAATGGTAGTGTTTGCATGGTGCCCGAGCTATCGCTTGTTGACATTACCTGCAAATCAGCAACGGTCAAATCATCTCCCCCCTCATGAGAAATCGTGAGTATGTAATGAGTGCTGTCTACTTTTGTCGCCGTTACAGAAATCAAGGCATTCGGAGGAGCCCCCCGAGGTACAAGTAGGTCTACAGTCGAGACGATCGCTAACTCCGATCCAGTAGCTAGAATGTAACATGTGTTAGGTAGTCCTGCTCCGCTCATGACAATTATGCCCGCGCTGTCATTACCTTTTACATAAATTAGCGCGCCTATTGTTATTCCACCGATGGATGTGTTAGTAACCTCGTCCTCCAGTGTCCAGCTTGTCATTTGTCCTTTGTACCAATCCAGTAAGTCCTGAACGCTAACGCCGCTGACAGTGTACCCTGCAAAATTTACATTCCCCGCAGGTATGTTCTCCCGATATGTGCTTGGGATGTTCCAGCCTTGTGATCCAGAGTATTTTGACAAGCTGCCAGGCCCAACTCCGCGGCGAGTTCCAAGATAATATCCACCCAAGGCAGCGGCAGCAATGGCAATAACAACCACAATAACGACAATTATTGAACTTACTCCTCTTTCTCCCATCGTCTCCCTCTACAATTAAAATATTGTAATAAGAGCATATAAAACCAAGTCAATCGCTAAAAGATCGACTGGCATAAAGCCGTTTGCGCGCCACATGGGGTTGGGTCTTCTTTTATAAAGACAAAAACCAGTAAAAAAATTTATGATTTTTTTATGCATGCCCCGAATTATGTAAAAATCCTGCCTCAGCGGCAACAGGTTAGTCTAAAAAGGTGGCCGAAACGATTTCCCCAGTGTGGGCGTCTAACCATATCGTTCCAGCTCTAGGGCCAACATCGCCTAAGAGCAATGTAACGTCCGCGAACCATATTAGTTCGGGCGGTTCCTTGCCTAGGCGCGATTCACTCAAAAAGTTTTCTTCAGATTCTGTTGGCGGGCGGAGTTCAATATTATCGATTTGTACATTTTCTTCAGGAATTTTTTCCACCCTAGTAATGTAGGTCTTGACTTGAGCTATTGCCTGTTCTTTTGATATGGTTGGCTTCCCCCGAAAATGAAGGAAGTAGCTGCCGACACCAACAACGGCGACAATCGCCACAACAATCAAGATTATAACAGAGGCTCCGATGCCTCTCTCCTCCACACGCATACCTCCATAGATTACTCGCTTCCCATCCTAAAAAAAGCCCTTTGCGCGCCGCCCTAGCTCCTTTTCAATAAGGGGATTGAACCTGAGGTTCGAGTCCCACTCGGGGCTCTTAACCCGATACCAAAGACCCGAATTAAAGAGTATGTGCAATACGTATTCCCGGCTAACAGGGTTTTACCGGTAAAAAGGGGCTTAAATCCCCGCCCCCGCATCGTTCAATAGTTTGCTGGGTTTCCATCATGAAGTTAACTTTAAATATTTGAACCTAGCTTCATAATATGGTGTACCAGTGAAATTCCATAACGTGCTGGAGGAAGTGTTTGGGACCAGTGAGAGGATAAAAGTACTGCGAGTACTTGCGCGGTACCCTAAGGAGTTCACGTCTAGAGAACTATCTGGTTATTGTGGCGTTTCGGTCCGTGGCATCATTGATATCCTCTCCTTCTTTGAACGTTATGGACTCGTCAAAAGCCGTAGGGTCGGCAAATCCATCCTCTGGAAAATGGATGAGAATAACTACTTGACCAAGTTACTCATCCTACCCACTTTCGAGGTGGAGAAAGACCTTATCGGTTCCCTAAAGCGGAGGATTTCGACGAGGGTTAGGAGGTTCCCTGTACAGAAGGCGGTGATTTATGGGAGCGTTGCCCGTGGTGATGAGCGGCCAGATAGCGATATAGACCTATTGTTGGTTGTAAAGGAGAAGGGCAAATGGGTGAGGGAGCTCCAAGATAAGCTCAGATGGGAGGTATTGGGACTTTTTGGTAACATGTTGTCGATACTCGTTTGTACCCCGAACGAATACAAAAAATTGGGAAGGGGACTAAAGAGGGAGATAGACCGGGGCATCGTAGTCTTTGGTGATTGATGTGGTCGAAACACAAAAAATAGAGAAGCACCTCTATTCAAACTACCTCGAGAAGGCTCAAGAATATCTAGAGGGCATGAAAGATGAACTGACAAATAAACGCTGGAACTTAGTCGTGCTGGCGGGCGTCCATTGCGCTATTTCCTCATGTGATGCGCTGACGATTTTCTTCTTAGGTAAAAAGCATAAGGGGATAAAACATTCTGACGCCGCTAAGCTCCTCACTAACATAGAGGGGCTTGATCTAAAGGAGCTAGCCGAGAAATCCAGCCAGTTTATTTCCATCTTGGATTTCAAAACTCCGGTGGAATACGACAAAACTGTGTTCAGCGAGTCGAACGCACGAGAACTTGTGAAAAGGGTTGAGCGTTTTTACAGATGGGTTAGGGAGAAGTTGCCGAAGTGATGTTGATAGGACCTAGTAGAGGTTCAGGGTCTAAATCCCCTCCCGGGCGCCATAGCACCACGAAGCAGTCTGGGCATTTTTAAGGAATTTTACTAGTAAAATGGGGCTTAAATCCCCGCCCCCGCATAGTTTTAACGGGCTTTTGAGAGGGCCAAGAAATTTACTAGTAAAATAACGCTCAAATCCGACCCTCGCATTTTTATCGGTGAACTAATTGTTGAAACTTATTACTTCGGGCCTCTGAAAATGCGAGTTAAAGCCTCTGCGCGCCTCCAGTATTAGTGTAACCGAAATGGGCAAGTACAACATATCAACTAATCTGTGTGGTAGGAAACGATGGGGATAAAAACTAAAATCCAAAATATCGTGCTCTCGGTCACATATGAGGACACAGAGTTTAACCTCCATAAGTTGGCTAGGTCGTTGGACGGCGCATGCTACGATCCGGAACGCTTTCCAGGCGTGGTCTATAAATCAGAGGATCCTCGAGCATCATTTCTCATCTTCTCCTCTGGTAAGATGAACTGCGTGGGCGCGAGTAGCATGGCCGACGCCAAACTGGCGATAAAGAAGCTGACCCGAAAAATCAGGGAAGCACACATAAAGGTGAAAACGCAGCCAAAAATAAAGGTTCAGAATATCGTGGCATCCATTAATTTCGGCAGGAAGTTCGATCTCGAGCGTATAGCCAGCAAATTCGAGAACACCGAATACGAGCCGGAGGTTTTTCCAGGCCTCGTGTTCAGGCTCGACGATCCTAAGGCAGTGTTGTTGCTCTTCGTATCGGGCAAGGGTGTATGTGCTGGGGTTAATATCATGAGAGATGTAAACAGGGCAGCACAAAAGATGAACAGAATCCTCCTCCGAAATTAGCGACAAATAAAGCCCTTTGCGCGCCGCCAAGATTTTACAAGTTTTTGCTGTTGGGAACATTCAAGTTTTAACCAATGGCCCATTTTCAAGGAAGGGTGGCAAAACTCAAAGTCATCGTCCACATAGATTCCACGCCGATTTAAAGAACACATGCAATACGTAGATCCGTTATGGATGATAGTTTCACAAGCAGCTTAAACGGTGTGCTTGCCTTTTAGTTGGGAGAACAGGTGTATACGGAATCCCAAAAACGTCCTAAATTGTGCCCCTACTGTGGAGCTCGGTTATACGAGGGGTTAACAGCCATTGGTGGCGTGAGAAAAGGTTCTAGAAATTATTGGTCGCACACTGTGAAGGGTGATGGAAAGATTATATGTCCTCGACGGCTTGCTATCGAGGATTTTTTTAAAGCGCTAAAGAACGAAGCCGCTAATAGATCTTCGCCTCCTCTGCCTTCCTCATCGCCATCTTCTTAACCACGACCCTTAATTAGCGTACTTTAGGTGCTACGACATTTTTCCAAGTGCGTTTATGATCTCTTGAATGTCCGGGAATTGTCCGAGCCTGTAAACTTTGAAAAAGGCTATTTTCTGGTTTTCGTCGATAATTATGTTGGCTCGTTTAGAGAAGCCGCCTTCCTGTCTAAATATGCCATACAGTTTTTGCGACTTTTCCATGCGGCCAAAAGTCTGAAAGAAGTCTCGTTTTTCTGATCCCTAGACTATCTGCCCATGCTTTCTTTGATGGGACAGTGTCCACGCTTACGCCTACTGCAATGGTGTTGAGTGAGTTGAAGGTTTCTTTGTTATTCTCTAGGACTTCATTTGCTCTGCACATACTGAAGTCCAAGCCAAAGGATGAAACGACAGCAACACTCATTTGCCTTTAAAATCCGAAAGTTTGAATTTTTTTTCGTTCTGATCGCTTAGAGCGAAGTTCTTTGATTTGTCGCCTATCTTTAATTTTCTTTTCATAAACTTACCTCACAGTATTCATTTTTTTAGACTCTTAATTCCTTTCGACTGTTGTTTTTAATTTGCTCATGTCGGTTTTCTTCTGCCCTTTGCTTCTTGCCTCGAAAAATGCGCGCTATAAAGCCCTTTTCCTTTTTCCCGATTTCAACCCCAACGAGAACCGTGGATGAGATAGCAAGGATAAGGACCCAATCGAACAAACCCAGAGGGACGGTATCCAACAGGACATTGAAGAACGGTACGTACACCACAATCAATTGCATAAAGATCGAGGTAATCACAGCAGCGACTAGGAATCTATTGGAGAATGGCCCGACCTTGAATATGGAGTGCTTTTCCGATTTGCAATTAAATGCATTGAACATTTCAAACATTATCAACGCTGTAAATGCCATCGTCTGTGCCTTGATCAATTTTAATGGGTCTCCCCCGTAAGTCCAGTAGAACAGCGGCAGGATCCCGAGAAGTATTATTGCCGCCACGCCCACGATGAGAGTCTTTATCGAGCGGGTGAAAACACTTTCCTTTGGGTCGCGGGGAGGCCGATCCATTATATCTGGGTCCGCTGGATCGACGCCCAAGGCCAAGGCGGGTAGCCCATCGGTGACAAGGTTAACCCACAAGAGTTGGACGGCCACGAGCGGGAGAGGCAGACCAATTATGCCGACGGCGGTGAATATGACGAGGATTTCAGCAATATTGCATGAAAGCAAGTATACGAGGTATTTTTTGATGTTATCATAAATCCCCCGCCCTTCTTCTACTGCAGCAACAATCGTGGCAAAATTATCGTCCACAAGAACGATGTCGGATGCCTCCTTTGCAACATCGGTTCCGGTTATTCCCATGGCCACGCCGATATCTGAATTTTTAAGCGCTGGAGCATCGTTAACCCCATCTCCGGTCATGGCTACGATATGCCCCCTTCTCTTCAACGCCTTCACTATTCGCATCTTGTGCTCCGGGGAAACCCTAGCATAAATTGAGATATCTTCAACGATTTTTTCGAGTTCCTCATCACTTATTCCATCAATCTCAGCTCCAGTCATGATCCTTCCGCCGTTTAAGCCCAATTCTTTGCCCACAGCCATGGCGGTATTCTTATTGTCCCCGGTGATCATGATGACTTTTATTCCAGCGCGTTTGCACTTCTTGACGGCCTCTATGGCTTCCTCCCTGGGCGCGTCGATCATCCCCATCAAACCTACGAAGATCAAGTTGTTTTCAACATCCTCTTGGGGAAAGCATTCCTTGGTATCGGGTAATTCTTTGCAAGCCATCCCGAGCATGCGCAGGGCTTTGCTTGCCATCTTTTGGTTGGTGTCCAAAATGGCCTCCTTTTCCGTTTGGCTCAGCTTCCTTTTCTCACCATTTTTGAACACAAACGCGCATTTCTCCAGAATTACCTCAGGCGCCCCCTTGACATAGGCCACTTTCATCCCCTCTGGGGTGGTGTGGATGGTGCTCATTAGTTTCCTTTCGGAGGTGAACGGGACCTCCCCTATTCGTGGATACTGCGCGTTCAACTTTTCCTGCAGTATTCCAGCCTTCGCCGCTGCCACCGTCAATGCTCCTTCAGTTGGATCGCCTTCGATGGTCCAATTGCCATCGGTGCTCTTCAGGCGGGCATCATTGCACAAGGTGGCTATCCTCAACAACAGCGCGATGTTGTCATCCTGCTGCGGATTAGAAATGGCATGTCTTTCAGCGGAACTTTCAATCCAAAATTCTCCCTTCGGCTCATAGCCCTCGCCCGTAACGGCAATTGTTTTATCGTTTACGAAGAGCCTACGCACAGTCATTTCATTCCTAGTTAATGTTCCCGTTTTGTCCGAGCAGATGACGGTGGTGCATCCCAAGGTTTCCACAGCGGGAAGTTTTCTGACGATGGCGTTACGCTTCGCCATTCTCTGCATGCCGATGGCTAGGGCTACGGTAACAACCGCAGGCAAGGCCTCCGGAACAGCCGCAACAGCCAAGGCCACACCAAGTATGAACATTTTCATAATGGGCTGGCCTCTGGCTATTCCAACAACAGTAACAATTGCGCAGGTAATTATCAAGATCCAAACAAGAAACTTACCCATTTTTTCTAACCTGCTCTCAAGAGGGGTAGGCGGTTCTTCCGCGGCCTGTACCATCTCTGCAATTTTCCCGAACTCCGTATTCATCCCGGTGGCCACGACGACTGCTTTCCCCCTGCCGTACGTCGCATCGGTGCCCATGAAGACCATATTTTTCCTGTCGCCGACGGTAGCGTCCTTCTTGATGCTCTCCGTTTGCTTCTCCACAGGCGCGGATTCCCCCGTCAATGGAGCTTCATCTACCTTCAGATTGAGCGCTTCGATGAGCCTTGAATCGGCAGAAATTCGGTCCCCCGCTCTCAGGACGATGATATCCCCAGGCACTAGATCCTTGGCTGGTATCTCGATTTCTTCGCCCCCTCTGATTACCCTCGCCTTTGCGGCGGCCATTCGCTTTAAGGCGTCCATCAATCTTTCGGCCCTGTACTCCTGTACGAAGCCCAGGATGGCGCATGCGATGACTATGGCAAAAATAACAACAGCATCTATGAATTCACCTATCACTGCGGAAATGGCGACAGCGGCAAGAAGTATCAGAATCAGGAAGTTTTTAAATTGTGAGGCGAAAATCTTGAGGGGCGATATCTTCTTTTTTTCAACAAGCTCGTTGGGCCCAAATTCCATTAATCGCCGTTTAGCCTCCTCATGCTGCAGACCTTCTCGGGAAGTTTGCAATTTTTCGATGGCTTCCCCTGCCCCCATCGCATGCCAGATGGCCTGAGAATTTGCGGGTTTTACCAATTTCATCTGCCTTCCACTAGAGTCAATTTAATTTGAATTATTCTAGGGTTAGTATTTTATGTTTGAACTCACGACCGATTTTTTCTAGGGATAGAACTTTTAAAAAAAGTTTTTTATGAAAAATTAAATGTACCAGAAAAATAAAAGAGTCATCAAACCAAAAGCTAAAGGTATTGGTAAACCAGGCAGCATTGTCTCATATTTTACCAACAAGAGCAAATTTATTAAAATACCAATATTAACAGCGAGCATTACAAAAAGAGTGCTAAAAATTCCTCCCAGGACAAATGCTGCTGAGACAAGGAGAGAATAGAAAAATAGATCGCCAGAACCTATGGAAAAACCGCCAACATTCGCGATTAGCACCCCTAAATTCAATCCTTTTCTCTCCCTTTCCTTTTTAATTTTTTTCACCCTTTCTCCCTTTCTAAATTCTTTGACGAAAATTTTTAATGGACCGAAAAAAACTGCGTATATATCATATAGTAAGAATGCAATTGGTATAACAAAAAGTGTTGGCGGTGACAGCGTTATCGCGAATAGAGAGCCTACCTCAGAAGCTATGATTAAAATTAACAAGTTTGACAGCCATGGATTGTACTTGATAAAAGAGTACACAACGATGGCCACCAGCACGGCAGTAAGTGAGTAAGAAAGAATAGTAGCTGATAATGAAGAAATATAATTTGCTAATATCGCATAAGCGTAAACAGAATTTAAAAGGAAAACAATTGAGATCGAGAGAAACATAATTACTGCCTTGAAAAAATTTATTCCGAATATTTTTAAAAATACTATGAATAGCAATGTGAGAACAACGACTGGAATCAGAAGTGTTAACGCGTTTAATACCGCCTGTTCTACGGTGGCATTACCAAAAGGCGCATATGGGGGAACCTCGATTCCAAAGTCTATTAATTTATAGGTCAGAAAAACTGCGAATATCTGCACAACAATCAGGAACAAAAGCAGCGCCGGCAGATTTCTTTTAAATTTCTTCTTTTCTCCCATAGAATGAAATTAACTTTTGAGTATGAAATACTTTTCCAGCGGAAGGCGCAACTATAATATGCCTCTGTAGCACTGTTGAGAGCGGGATATAGATTAGTCTACGCAAATATCATTGGCACAGGGCTAGCTGGAGGGAAAGAAAAACGCGTCGCATGAAGAAGCTCAGGCGCCATAACCGAACCAAAGTATCCCGCAAGCTTTGATAAATACAGGCTGAATTACTAAAAGTGATAATCGCATTGCAATAGGTATAACTAACCTTATAGACCTGAGAAATTCACGTTCTGAATTCGGATGTGGGGGTTAGATGACAGAACAGACCGATGAAACCCGAGTCATAAAAATTGCCTTGTTGGGCTTCTTCATAATTTCCGTTTTGGAACTGACGGCGTACTTTTTCACCAACTTTCTCGTGTTACTCGCAGAGGCCCTAATGGCACTAAGCCAGATTTTAATCTCTGCATTTCTTCTAATTTCTGTCATTTGGTCGCGGAAACCTGCGGATGAATTCTACATGTTTGGTCGCGGAAGGGTAGAAAACGTAGCTGCGCTGGTATCAGCCATGATTATCATTTTTGTCATGGCATTGAAACATTTCGAGAGGCTATACCAAAATTATCCAGTGCTGGAGCCGAATTCAAGAACATAAATCTTGCGTTAACAGTGATGGGAATAGTCACGTTCGCAGCACTTGTTCCAGCTGTTAATATTTTGAGTCGGCGTGCGAGAGAGCCTTCGGTAAAAGCACAGCTGGTTGTACTACTGATAGATTTAGGTGCAGATGTGGCCACGATATCGGGTATAGCCATAGTTGCCCTCGGATATTTTTGGGCAGATTCCGCGGCATCCGTAATCGTGGGTGCGACGATGATATTCAGTAGGTTGTACCTCTCCAAAGATAATGTAAGCTATCTCATAGGTAAATCGCCGGGGGTAGAATTCGTAAAAAAGGTGGAATCAACGGCAAAATCTGTGAAAGGGGTTTTGGGCGTTCATGATTTGAAGGCCGAGTACGTGGGACCAAAAGTTGTCCACGCAGGTCTCCACATAGATGTGGCGAAGGGCGCGCCGATAGAAGAAGCAGACAGAATAGCGCATAAGGTCGAAGAGAAAATTAATCGGGAGACAATTTGTAAACATTGCACAATTCACGTCGAACCAGCAAATAATTCTAACAGTGCAGATTAGAGAAAGTGAAATTGTCAAAGGCTAACATGATAGGAGATAATGACAGGGATTGTAGCCTCAGGACCGTCTGGAGAAAACTTAAATCGTAAAACTTCAATCGTGTTTGAGATTATGACATCCATGAAACACGTCAATGGAAAAAACAAGGGGGATATCACCCTCTATGCACTTAGCACATGTGCATGGTGCAAGAAGACAAAGAATCTTCTTAAAGAGTTAGGCGTGGATTACAAGTTCATATATGTTGACCTTCTAGAAGACGAGGAGAGGGAAGAGGTCATGAGCGAGATGAAGTGCTCGAATCAGCAATATAATTTTCCAATCACAGTGATTAACAATAAATGTATTGTGGGCTACGACGAGCAAAAGATAAGAGAGGCGATAGCTCGTGCCTGATGTCGAGATCAGCGATGATGAAGCAAAAAAACTTTATCAGCGGTTGAACGCGGATGCGGAGCAATCCGGATATCATCTGAATCCGGACGTCGAATTTACTTTGGATTTGGTAAGGGGGATACTCAAAAATCAAAAGAGGTACGGGTATTGGTCGTGTCCTTGCAGGCTGGCATCCGGTAATAAAGAAGAGGACCTCGATATCATATGTCCGTGCGATTACCGGGATCCAGACCTAAGCGATTACGGCACTTGCTACTGCGCGCTGTACGTAACTGAGGGCGTTCTAAAGGGCGAGACTAAGGTGGGACCAATACCCGAAAGGCGTCCACCAATAGAGGAAAGGAAAATGGCAAAACCTAAATCGGTGGTCGGTGGGATCCCATCACTTTCGGTACCCGTATGGAGGTGCAAAGTTTGCGGTTATTTGTGCGCAAGGGATGGCCCGCCTGAAGTCTGTCCGATATGCTTTGCAAAGAAAGATAGGTTTGAAAGGTTCTTTTAGCCCAGTTGTTATAAACGCGGCATTGCGTGTCTAGGATGATTTTTGATTGAAAATAATTAGGGTATCGAAAAAGAGTTCGTTATACCATTCACTATGAATCCTACTGCTATCGCAGCTATGAATATCGCCATCAACCTTGCGACTACAGCAGATCCACTCTTTCCGAGAAACCTGTGAATGTACTCAATTGAGTGCAATATTATCCAGGTCGCCACAAGAGTTACAAAAATCGCAGCCAACGTAACTGCCATTCCTAAGGTTTCCAGATCCACGATGGCAGCTGTGATTGCTCCAGGCCCAACGAGTAGAGGAAATGCAATCGGGACTGCACCTACACTCTCAGGAGAAGTGGTCTCTTCCCATCTGCCGGTTGTAAGTATCTTAGTCGCTACGATGAGAAGTAATATCCCACCTGCGATCATGAAGCTGTACAAGGAAATGTCAAAGACCCCTAGCACCTGCTGCCCCATGATGGCGAATATGACAAGTATCGCGAACGCCACTATGATAGCAGTGTGCATCGCATTATCTCTCTGCTTAGGCTTCATCCCCTTCGTCAAGCCGATAAATATTGGAACGTTGCCGATGGGATCTACGATGATGAATAGAGCAAGCGAAGCCTTCAACACATCATAGATAAATGAATTCGGCATGGTGATCAAAGATCCTTCATTTTTTCACGATGATCATCTAGAACATGGGAAAATAAACCTAAATAGACACAGGCTAAATCCTGAGTGTGGCCGGGGTGGGGTAGCGGTTAACCTTCGGGACTGTGGAGGTATCCCGCAGATATCCCGCGACCCGGGTTCGATTTCGAGACCAGCTCGGCGAAATTCCCGGTCCCGGCCCCTTTCCCTATCTTCTCCTGAGAACGACCACTACAACTCCTGCAACGACGAATACTGCTATCAAGACCCCGACCACCAGCCATGGGAATTCAGCGGATTGTTTGTAACCGTAAGTGACGTTGCCCTGCGGTTTCCCTGTTAGGACTAGATCGAGCGCATCCGCGGCATTATCACCGGACCAGGTGTAAGTGTCATCGCTTTGGGAGTAGCCCGGGGGCAATCCGCTGACGGACGCTCCCGATGGAACTTTCAACGTGAAGTCGATATCGTATTGTTTCAGCAATTCTCCCAAGTTTTCTAGGTTGAGATTTTCCAATTCGGGGATGTTCTCCATCTTCGGTGGTTGCAGATTCCACCGCACATTGTCTCCAACTCTGGGCAAATCGAAGTATCCATCGAATGTTAGATTTATTTCCATGGTGTTGTCTTCACCGGTAACGTGAATATCAAGACTGAGATCAAACTTGTTTTCAAATTCGCTTCCAGAAATGGTAGTGGTTAGACTCGCTTCTATTTTGAGATCCTTCCATGAAAACTTATTGAAATTGATTTTCTCGATCTTGATGTCTGCAGCCTCCGGTGGCAGTTCAACTGGCCCTATCCCTGGGATTTTAGAGATGGCCTCGGAGAGATATTCTCCCTCTATTCCAAATTGTGCAATATATGCGTTGATAATATCGGCGTTTATTGTAGGGAGTATGGTTCGCGCTTCCTCGGGTAACTCACCTAACCCCGCTTCCGTGAACGTAGCGTCTCCGCTCACATCAAATTTGAGTTGTCTGGAGCCGGACGAGGACATCCCGATGATAAGGTTTCCGCTGGTTATCGGTATGACTCCCACTTTAAACTGAGCTTCAGCATTAACCGTTACGTGACTACGTGCATCAGGCAGTAGCTCTATGGTAATATTCACTCTTGCGTTTTCAGGTGGCCCGATCTCCGGTATTTGAGCTCGCACGATTGCTGTTGATATTGATATTGCGATAAGAAGGCAGATCGATATGCCAAAAATTATCTTTTTGATTTTTTCACCTCACATTACATTCTAAGAAACACTTAAAAACTGTTGTCGAGATGATTTTTAGCGCAAATATAGTTACTATTTTTAATGGGAAAGTTTTAAGTAGTCAAAGATTACAAAGTTTAATCGTCCACACTGCAGTGAAGGACGGCGTCGATCTGAGCAGTGGCTTAACTAGCCATGCGATGATAGGTTGTTCTCATGGTGTGGATTACACTAATGTGGATCCGAACAAGCCGGGCGACCGGAGGAGCTCGGGTCCGAGATAGGTCCGGTACCTCGCAATTTCTTAACTTGCGGCCATTTAATTCCGGTTGATTCTGCCGGAGGCCACCGCTATTGGGGTCCGGCTAAGCCATGCGAGTGGTGGGCGCAATCGCAAGATTGTGGCCCCGCATACGGCTCAGTAACACGTAGTCAACCTACCCTCGAGTCTGGGTTAACCTCGGGAAACTGAGGACAATCCCGGATAGGTGAGGGATGCTGGAATGCTTCCTCGCTTAAAGTTCCGGCGCTCGAGGATGGGACTGCGGCCTATCAGGTAGTTGGTGGTGTAACGGACCACCAAGCCTACGACGGGTACGGGCGATGGGAGTCGGAGCCCGGAGATGGGGACTGAGACAAGGCCCCAGGCCCTACGGGGCGCAGCAGGCGCGAAAACTCCGCAATGCGCGAAAGCGTGACGGGGGGACCCTAAGTGCCGCTGTACTTTGTACGGCGGCTTTTAAGGAGCGTAAGAAACTCTTGGAATAAGGGCTGGGTAAGTCTGGTGCCAGCCGCCGCGGTAATACCAGCAGCCCAAGTGGTGGTCGCGTTTATTGGGCCTAAAGCGCTCGTAGCCGGGTCGGTAAGTCCCTTGTGAAATCGGACGGCTTAACCGTTCGGCGTGCAAGGGATACTGTCGACCTTGGGGCCGGGAGAGGTCGGAGGTACTCCGGGGGTAGCGGTGAAATGCTGTAATCCCTGGGGGACCACCAGTGGCGAAGGCGTCCGGCCAGAACGGACCCGACGGTGAGGGGCGAAAGCTTGGGGAGCGAACGGGATTAGATACCCCGGTAGTCCAAGCCGTAAAGCATGCGGGTCGGGTGTAGAGCGTCCTTAGAGGGCGCTCGGTGCCGTAGGGAAGCCGTTAAGCCCGCCGCCTGGGAAGTACGGTCGCAAGGCTGAAACTTAAAGAAATTGGCGGGGGAGCACCACAAGGGGTGGGACCTGCGGTTCAATTGGATTCAACGCCGGACAACTCACCAGGGGCGACAGCTGGTTGAAGGCCAGGTTGACGACCTTGCCGGACTAGCTGAGAGGTGGTGCATGGCCGTCGTCAGCTCGTACCGTGAGGCGTCCTGTCAAGTCAGGCAAATCCCTTAGGGGTGCTCCACAAAAGCCGTAGCAACAGAATACTTTCGTAGATCGTTGAAAAATTTTTTAAAGGGTATCCGTTGAAACTTCGCGTAAAGTCAGCGAAATAATGACATGCGTGAAACACGGATACTGGAATTCCTGAGGATTTCTTTTCGAATTCTAAAATTCGATGAACAATAGAAAAAAAGTAAAACAGAGGACAGAACTTTCAAATGAACGTGGGATTGGTCAACTGAGGTATGATTTTTTTCGGATATGCTTTTGAGAACAATATTTTCAAAGATGACGAAGATGATTGAAAAACTGAGATTTAAAAAACTTCGCTCAGTTCCTCAGGTAAAAAAATAGTAAAACTGAGAGTTTTGGTGCCTCGATGCTTTGCTCACTAAGATAATCTCAATCTAAAGCGTTAAGGTTGCAACGGCTCGTGGAAAAGCATCCCTATTGGAGCCGATCGAGCGAGACCCTCACCCTTAGTTGCCATCGATGTATAATCGGGCACTCTAA
>Ga0315282_10000413_pt1 | contig 84478 bp, 99 predicted proteins | sample YL17G07_20_MG_FD_203693 | JGI IMG/M metagenome (GOLD analysis project Ga0315282, IMG submission 203693) | Sediment microbial communities from Yellowstone Lake, YNP, Wyoming, USA - YL17G07_20 | ecosystem: Environmental > Aquatic > Freshwater > Lake > Sediment | place: USA: Wyoming | collected...
CGATGTTCCAGCCGATGTTTGAGCGGTTGAAGGTTGTGTTGAGAAGGAAGATGAAGCCGACGTATGAGCCGCCGGCCCCTACCTGAAGGGCTATGTCGTTGCTGCCTGAGGAGCGAATGGAAGAGTTGATTATGTAGATGTTGTTCAGGTTGCTGGGGCCGCCGCTGAGGTTGATAGCTGGGCCGGTTGTTGAGAGGGCGGTGAGGTTGGTGAAGGTGATGTATGTGGTGCTGCTGTAGGCAGTGAAGGCGCTGTATGTGCCTGTGGCGGTGATGTTACGGAAGTCTAGGTAGCTCGCGCCACTGACATATATCGCAGTACTGGTGGAAGCCGCCGTTACGTTGTAGAAGCTGCTGTTACCCGCACTGCTTGCTGAAATGTTTATCGCCGCGCCTGTGGAATTGAAGCTTGAGTTGGCTATCGTGTGGAAGTAGGATTTGGTGATGGTGGAGGGGAGCAGCAGGGCGGAGCCCGTGGAGTTCTGCACGTTCACAAAGGAGATGATGGTCGCGTTCGAGCTGTTGATGTATATGCCTGCTATCGAGGTGTTGGAGACGCTCGTGTTGAAAATAGTGCCGTTGTTGGCGCTGGTGTTGTAGACTATGCCGTAGGTGAAGTTGGCTATTATGCAGTTCTTCACTGTGACGTTGTCGTACTGCGGATTGAACACTGCTGCGTAGCCGCCAGTGCCGGCGCCTATGATGCTGAAGCCGGCGCAGTCGAGAGTGAGGTTGTCCCTGCTCACGTTGAAGCAGGTGGCGGCTGCGAAGATGTTGCTGTCCATCGTGGTGTTGGCTATGATGTTGGAGCAGGTGACGGCAAGGGAGAGACCGGAAAATACGGAAATAAGGCATAGGAGAAGGAGCAATTTGCAGTGGAAGCGCTGGCGGGTGAACAAAACAGTAGTGCTGAAGCCCATTTCTCTACCTTCTTGCGGCAGAAAGATGGGTTTCGCGCTATATATAACTTTAGGAGAGGCTCGCTATTGGGTTGCAGTTTGGAATGGCTATTCAGCGGATTCGCGTGTTGGGATGATGCTATGACCGGTAGGCAGGGGGAAACGCCGCGGCAGGGGTTGGCGAGCCGCATGATAAGCTTTTATACCTAATGCCGCAAGCTATCAGCAACCCCGACGGCGGGGCAAACGGTGAGAAACATGGTTGATAAGTTCAGGCTTGACGAGGAAGAGGAGGAAGACGAGGACGAGTGGGACGACGAGGACTTTGACGAGGAGGAGGAAGAGGAAGATTGAGTTTCCCGGTCCGTTGCCTTTTGTTTATCCTAATTCTGCGTTTTTACAATTCAAACCCGCTTTCCTCCCCAGCCGAAGGCAGCTTGTGCAGGGTTGCGGGCGCGGAAGGCCTCCTGCGCGCGAAGAGGAAGACGAGGCCGGCTATGAACGCCAGCGAGAGCGCTATTATCAGGACGTCGGAAGTTAATGCGAATGCGGGCTGTTGCGCCGGCGCGGATGGCAGGCGGTCGAGCGCCTTGAGAACGCGGCCCTGAATGTGCTGCGAGAGCGAGAGGGAGTCGAGAAGACGGCCTGAATCAAGCGAGGACTGCGAGTCTGCGAGGAGCGCAGTGAGCGAGCTCTGCTCGTCAGCCAGCTGCTTGTCGTTGCGCGGCGCAAGCTCCGCGAGCTGCGCCAGCATGAGGCGCGCGTTCTCGTCTGAAAGGTTGGCCTTGCGCTCCAATGAGGAGTAGGCGCCTGCAAGCTGCTGCTCCGAAGCGGAGAGGGAGTTGAGGGCGTCCTGCGCCTGCTGAAGCCCCTGCGCGTTTGCGATTACGGTCGAGGGCTTGGAAATGTCGAGCTTCTTCGAGGCCGCATCTATCGCCTTTTCGTCCGAGGAGATGGAGCTTTTCAGCTTCTCAATGTCGAGCGGCGAGTCAAGGCGCGCCTTCTTCACCTCAGCATTGGCCACGGTGTAAGTGAGCGCTATTGTGAGCTTGGAGATGCTTGAGGACATGTTCCCCTTGCGCGAGAGGTATTGGGAATAGCGGCTGTTGAACTGCGCTATTTGGCCGCGCTCCGCATTTTCAAGCGAGGCAAGGGAGGAGGCAAGGGAGGCGTTTGCTGTGCCGAGGGATGCGAATGCAGCTGACCAGTCTGCTGATGAGGCGCTTGCTGCGGCGGAGGCGAGGGAGGATTCGGCATTGCCCAGGAGCGCGAGCGTTTCGTTCGCATTGCCGAGCGCGCTGAGCTTCAGCGCATCTGCCTTTGCGCTTTGCATGCCCTCGAACAGGCTCGAGCGCAGCGAGCCGAAGGTTTTCTCGAGCGCAATTCCGCGCAGCGAGGAGCGCGCTGCTGCGATGGCTGCAAGAGCCTCGGAGTATTGGCCGTTGTCAGCGAGCAGCATTGCGGAAGTTTTGAGCGAGGAGGCGGAATCGAGGGCGTAGGAGAACTTGTTGGCTTCCGCGCTTTCGCCCATGGCGCGGAGGGATGAGATTGCCCCGGAGTATTGCCTTTCCTCGCTTTCGAACGAGGCCAGCTCTGCGGAGAATTTTTCCCGCAGCGAGGCGGTGCCTTCGGAAGGCGCGGGAAGTATGCTCCCGACATAGGCGGAGAGGTCTGTCACAGCGTATTGCACACTATATAGTAGGGGCTCGCCGGGCCTCAGGAGTGGCGCCTTCCAGCTGAATGAGGTGCCGCCCGGCGTGGCCTCGATTTTGAGCGAGAGGGGCGCGGAAGCGGAGCCGACCACGGACGGGTATTTTGCAGTCGTGGCGCCGTCCTCCACCAAGTACACGGGCACGTCCTCGAGCTGCCCGATGCTTGATGAGACGGTTATGTCAAAGGAGATGGTGGCGTTGGAGCCGCCGGTGCTCTTGACCTGCCTGTTGGACTGCGTGATGCTGTACGGGTTCTGCACCTCGTAGTAGAGCTTCAGCTCGTGGCCGCCCTGCGAGACGCCGCGCATCGTGACTTCTGCAGCAGGGGAGCCGCTGCTCGTGGTGAGCTTGGCATCGGCTTGCGCGCTGTCAAGGTGCGCGGACAGCATGGAGGGCGCGGCACTTGGGAGAAGGATGAGTGCGCGCAGCGTGCTGAGCTGCGAGGAGGCGGTGAAGCGCACTGTCACTTCCTTGCGCAGGAGCGAGGGGCTGAGCGAGAGCACTTTCTCGGAGGAGGAGTCGGTTTCCGCGGGCTTGAACGACTTGCGGAAGGAGATGCGCGTGATGCTGTTTGCAGGTATGGAGCTGAGCTGCATGACGAGCGTGCCGCGCGGGCAGGCTATGCTTGCGATGTTGCTGGACTTCGAGGTGATGTCGGCTTCGGAAACTTCGTAGGGGAAGGGGATGGAGAGCGTGGTCTGGGAGCTGACGGCGAACGGGGAGTTGTTTGGCAGCGTGAGGTCGATGGTGAAGCTGGAGGGCTGGTCGAGCGTGGGCGTGCCTTCGGGCGTGACGCTGAGGGAGTAGAGCTTCGGCATGTTCTTGATTACTATTTCCTGCTTCTGCGAGTCTATTGCCTTGCGGATGCTTGCGAATGAGGATTGGATTGCCTTGAGATTGCCTAGCGAGGAGGGCGCGAGCTGGCCGCCCTCGAAGTATTTGGAATCGAGCTCCAGGAATTTCGAGTAGCTTGGCGCGAGCGCGGCCGGCATGTCCCCGCCCATCGCCCCGAAGTCGGCCTCCAGGGAGGCGCGCTCGGTTTCCAGCGAGGCGTATTGCATGTGCGCTTTTTCGAAAAGCGAGGAGGAGAGTTCGTCCGCGACATCGGAGATGCTGGAGTGGAGCGCGGTGTCATTTATGTTGAGCTGCTTTTGCAGGAGTGCGAGCTGGTCCTGTTCGTAGTCGCTGTTGATGCCGTCTGTTTTTGCCTTGTTGATTGCCTCCTGCAAATCCTGCGTGCTGCGGCTCGCATCCTGCTTTTTCGAGGCTGCATAAACTTCGGGCGCCGAGATGCTGCGGGCGGCGTCGCGGTATTTGAGGATTGCGCCGTAGCGTGCCTGAAGGATGGTGCCTGCGGAGGTGGAGGAGCGCGCCTGGGCCTCCAAATCATCGCCGGCCTGCAGAAGGGACTGGGCGCGCTGCAAGAGCGAGGCCTCGGCTTCAGTTTTCGAGGAGAAGGAAGAGATGGCGGCAAAGGCGGTTGCGCGCTCCCTGCTCACCGCGGAAGGCGCGTTGGCGAGCATCGATTCGGCCTCGTAGCGCGCATCGTTGAGCTCCGCGAGGGAGACGGCAACATCGAGATTGGCCTGCCGCAGCAGGAGGATGGATTTTGCGAGGTAGTGGTCCCGCGTGGTCTGGCCGTGAAGCCATTTGGCTTGGGATATTTGGCTGCCTGTCCTGCATTCGGAGGTCGTGGAAATGCGCGAGAGGCGCATCGAAGGATAGGAGAGGAGTACGGGGCCGCCGGGCGTGAACTCGGAGGCGATGTTCGCGTCGATTGATGAGTAGCCCTGCGTTCTGGCGAGGTCTTCGTACGCATCGGAACATTCCTTCTGCTTTTCCGTGGCCTCTGCAAGCGCGCTTTCGTACTCGTTCTTCATGCCCTGCTCGGCCTGCATGGACTCGCGGTACATTCCGACGAAGAGCGCGAGCATGTTGTCGCTGCCTGCAAGCGAGTAATTGAGGGCGTTGGAGAAGGAATGTGAATCGGCAAACGCGGTTCCTCCCCGGTAAAATGCATCCTCAACGTCCTTTGAGTGCTCAAGCACGGTGGAATAGCGGCGCGCAAGGTCAGGGTAGCGCTGCGATTTGAGCGCTGTGTTGTTGGACTGCACGAGCAGGTCGAGCATCTCGCTGTAGGGCCCTGAGCCGGCGCCGCCATAGTCCGGCTCGCCTGCGCCCAGGTGCCCGAGAGTTTCCATGCGCTCCAGAAGAACGTCGAGCGCGGTGTTGGTGGCCCTGTTGGATTCGGAAAGCGCAGTGCGGGAGCTTGTCAGCGTGCCCTGGATGCGCGGGAACAGCTCCTTCAACGTGACGAGCGTAGCAAGGGTTGTCGCGCCTGACACGGGGAAGGAGAAGTAGAGGAGCGTGTCCTTTTCCCAGTATTTTGCATCGCGTATGCTTGCCCTTGACCGCTCGTATCCCGCAATGCTGTCCGCGAAAACTGCGCTCTCGCCCGATGTGAGAAGAAGCGAGGGGGCGGTGTCGTTTATTCCGCCAAGCTTCAGGTTCTCGACGTTGCTGAAAAGGGCGTAGGGCGCGAATGCCTGCGGGAGCCACCAGCCGCTCCAGAAGTCGGCGTAATTCTCAGGCATTTTCTCCATCAGTATGTTCGATGACTGGGCGGTGCAGGCAGTGGAGAGAAAGAGAAGAATTGCTAGTGCGAGCGCGTGCCTCCCCATCGTTGTTGAACTTGCGTTTCGCGGCACTTAAACCGGCGCTTTACAGCCGATAAACTGGAAGTTGAGCGCAAAAGGGATTTAAGCCGGAAACGGCATATGGAAGGGGTATGGCGAATGAGCTTGCGGGCATAGAGGGGCTTGTTAAGCAGGTCATATCACCGCTCGACAAGGCGAGGCAGAAAAACGGCGCTGCGCCGGCAGGAAGCAAGTATGAGGATCCTATTGAAATTTACAACAGGCGCATGCTCGAGCTGCTGAAGAAGTTCGGGGGCTTTGCGAAACTCCCGCCGGAAGTCGCCAAATATTTCACGCGCGTGCAGCATGATGGAATGACTTCAATTAATGTAAATCAGCCGGACTCGCCCGAGAAGGCGCGGCAGATATTGAGCTCGCTTGGGGAGGTTGAGGAGTTTTCAAACAGGATGGGCACGCCATTCTTCATTCTGCCATCGTGTGAGCAGATCATTGTGGAGGCGCCTCCAGCATCCATCGATCCATATTATTCTGAGGTGAAGAAGGCTCACGCAAGCCCGCAGGCGCGGATGCCGGCAAGAAGGGTGGAGGATGAAGATTCTCCAAGCACGGCGAAGTCCAGGCGCGCTGAGGAAAAGGCGGCAGGGGATGAGGCGCGCGAGGCTGCTAAGCTGAAGCGCGAGGAGGATGATGCAGCGAAGCAGCTGGCGCTTGAGAAGGCGAAAAAGAAACGTGAGGATGAAAGGCAAAAAATGAAAATGAATGGTTTCTGGAAGAAGATGGGCTGGCCAGTCGAGCAGCGCGGCAAGTGGGAGGATGAGGAAACGAGGGCAGCCGCGACAAGGTGGCTCGTGGACATGGTGCTGAAAATAGACCCGCGGAAACTTACAGCGAAGATGCTGCATCAGAGCAGGCTTGGCGGGATGGTAAGGACATACTACAGGAGCTCGCCTTACCTTGTGCTGAAGGCCGCGGGCTATGAGATAATGCCGTGGGAGATGGGAATAACTCCGCAGCACTATTTTGACGAGAGGGAGAACCGCATTGCGGCCATAAAGTGGCTCGTGGAGAAGCTTGGGAAGAAAGAGGAAGGGAGGGAGGCGAAGAGGCCGCAGGATATTATTGGAGATGATTTTGCCGACAATGGACTTGAGGCGATGCTTTCCCGGCATTACCGCAACACGCCGTATCTTGCGCTCATTGATGCGGGCTACAAGATAGAGCCTTGGGAGATGCGCAACGTGCAGAAAGGGTATTTCGACAAGCGGAAGAACAGGCTGAAGGCGATAAGGTGGCTGGCGAAGAAGCTGAAGAAGGAAGAGAAGATAGAGGCGCGGGACATCACGAAGCGGCACTTCATCGAGGCGCGGCTGAGCGCAATGCTTGCCAAGCACTACGGAGAAAGGCCGTTCCTCGCACTGCTGGATGCGGGGCTTGTCACGAAGGAGGATGAGCATTACATGAGGGCGCGCTCGGGCAAGGACCCTGAGTTTGAAGGGGAGGAAAAGCGGATTGGGGAAATTGACAGGCGGATGAAGGCTTCGCGCAAGAGGCCGCAGAATATGACGTACGCGGACTTGGAGAAGGCGAGGCTGGGCTATCTGCTGAACGCGTATTACGGCCACAGCCCGTACAGGATGTTCCACGCCGTCTATGAATATTGTGCTGGAAGGCTGAAAGCAGCGGAGGAAAATAAGGACCAGGGGGGGATGCAGAAGTATCGCGCGCTTGCAAAGAGGTATGATTTCCATCCTTGGGAGATGAGGAATGTGCCGACCGGACTTTTCGATGACATCAACATGCGGGTTGCCGCGATGAGGTGGCTTGTGGAGAAAACGGGCAAGCGGCCGCAGGACCTGTGCCACGAGGACTTCAAGAAGCACAGGCTCGAGCGCATTTTCAACGGGCGCCGCACGGGCGGCATCTACGCACTCGTCAGGGAAGCGGGCTATGATGCGGAGCCTTGGGAGATGAGAACAGCGCCGCACAACACATTTGCGAGCAGGGAGACAAGGGTTGCGGCGATGATTTGGATGTACCTGACAAAGCTCGATAAGCTTGAGGCGCGCGAGATAACCAGGCCTGATTTCATAAGGAGCGGGCTCGCGACCATCCTGAACTATTATAGGGGCAGCGTTTACAGGGCGCTTTCGGACGCGGGGCTTGTGGGGCCTGAGGACAGGGAGTATGTGACAAGCAACCGCGTGAGGGCGGCATGAGGCGCCCGTAAACAGTTTATAAATATATACCACTCCAAGGCTATCCGTAAACACTAGAGACAAAACGAGGTGCGTATCCTATGTATCCAGCAGCCAATCCACAGGCCTACGACAGGGCCATCACGGTATTCAGCCCCGACGGCAGGCTCTTCCAGGTCGAGTATGCCAAGGAGGCTGTGAGGCGGGGCGCAACCGCCGTGGGCGTGACGTGCGCCGACGCGGTCGTGCTCGTTGCCTACAAGAACATCGTCTCGCCGCTTCTCGTTACCGAATCCATGAAGAAGGTTTACAAGATTGACGACCACATTGCCGCGACAGCGAGCGGGCTGGTTGCGGATGCGCGCAGGCTCGTTGACATCGCAAGGCTCGAGGCGCAGAAGCACAAGCTGCAGTACAACGAGCCCGCGGACGTGGAGACGATTACGAAGCACTTGTCGGATTTGGCGCAGATATACACGCAGTACGGCGGCATAAGGCCGTTCGGCGTGTCCTTGCTGGTGGCGGGCGTGGATTCCGCGCCGAGGCTCTTTGAAGCCGAGCCGAGCGGCGCGCTCACCGGCTACAAGGCCACCGCGATAGGCTCTGGCAAGAAGGAGGCCGAGTCCTTCTTCGAGAAGGAGTACAAGGACAACATGAAGGTGGACGACGCGATTGCACTCGCCATCAAGGCGCTCAAGAAGAGCGAGGACGTGAAGCTCAAGCCCGACACGGTCGACATCGCGATTGCAACCATGGCTTCCAAGGCATTCAAGATGCTGGAGCCCAACGAAGTCGCGAAGTACCTCTGACTTCGCGCGGCTTAGTGTTTCCATGACGACGCTGGACAAGGCCATAATAGCGCACCTTGAGTCGAACGGGGAACGGTTTGAGATTCTCGTTGACGCGGACCTTGCGCGAATGTACCGCGAGGGGAAGAAGCAGGACTTGAACAACGTGCTCGTGATCGAGGAAGTGTTCAAGGATGCGCGGAACGGGGAGAGGCACAAGTCGGAAGCGATACAGAAGGCGTTCAAGAGCACTGACATTTTCGAGATTGCGAAGAAAATACTGAAGGATGGCGAGATACAGCTCACCACCGAGCAGAGAAGGAAGATGCTGGAGGACAAGACGAAGCGCATCGTCGCGCTCATTGCGCGCGAGGCCGTGGACCCGAGGACCGGGGCGCCGCACCCGCCGCAGCGCATTGAGAAGGCGATGGAGGAGGCGCGCGTTCACATTGACGCGTTCAAGGAGCCCGAGGCGCAGGTCGAGAGCGTCGTGAGCGCGCTGCGCACGCTGCTGCCGATGAAGTTCGAGAAGGTGCGCATCGCTGTGAAGATACCGGCGGAATTCGCGCCGAGGGCATATGGGACGCTGAAGGAGTTCAACATGCAGAAGGACGAGTGGCAGAAGGACGGCTCGCTCATCGCGGTGGTGGAGATGTCCGCGGGAATGCAGCCGGAGTTCTTCGACCGCGTGAACAAATTGACTGCTGGGCAAGCGGAGACGAAGATACTGAAGTGAAAGTTGCGATGACTGGAGATGATTTGGATGGGAAAGATTGTTGTGCCGGGCGAGGTCGTGGCCGAGGACAGGAGGCCGGGCTTCGGGGTGCACGTGGACGGCGGCAAGACATACTCGAGCGTGATAGGGCTGCTTGACGAGAAGGAGGGGCGCGTGATTGCGCTGCAGGGCCCATACATACCGCGCATCGAGGACTGGGTTATCGGAGTCGTGGAGGAAGTGAAGTACGCGGGCTATGACGTTGAGATAAAGTCGCCCTACACCGGCTTCATCTCCACGAAGATGACGCGCGCGGAGTTCAAGCTCGGCGATGTGGTGGGCGCGAAGGTCGCGAACATTGACGAGGCGCGCAACATCGACCTCATGGACCCGCGCAGGCTCACGGGCGGCGAGATTCTGGAGATAAGCGCGATGAAGGTGCCGCGCGTGATAGGCAAGAAGAACTCGATGATTGACACAATCATACAGCTCACGCGCAGCGAGGTAATGGTGGGGCGCAACGGGCGCATATGGATAAAGGGAGGGAACAGCGCGGCCGCGGCCGCGGCGATACTGATGATAGAGCGCGAGGCGCACACGACCGGACTGACGGACCGTGTGACCGACTTCCTGAAGCGCGAGGTCGGGAAATAGTTGATGCTGCAAAAAAGTTGGTGGTAAAAATGGTTGGAGGAGCAATGACAAAGGACCTTTTCTCCGGCGGAAAGAGGCTGGACGGAAGGGGGCTGGACGAGCTGAGGCCGCTCACGATAAAGGCGGCGGTGCTGAACAAGGCGGAAGGCTCTGCTTACGTGGAGTGGGGCGGCAACAAGATTCTCGCTGCCGTCTACGGGCCGCGCGAGTGCATACCGCGCCACGACATGGACCCGTACCGCGCTGTCCTGAGGTGCAGGTACAGGATGTCGCCGTTCGCAAGCAAGGACGAGCACGGCAGGAGCGGGCCGAACAGGAGGGCTACTGAATTGTCAAAAGTGATACGCGAGACTTTCGAGAACGTGGTGCTGCTTGAGCAGTTCCCGAAGACGCAGATTGAGATTTTCGTCGAGGTGCTGCAGGCAGACGGCGGCTCGCGGTGCGCGAGCGTTGTCGCGGCATCAGTGGCGCTCGCGGACGCGGGCATACCGATGAAGGACATGGTGAGCGCGGTCGCGGTTGGCATGATAAACGGCAAGATGGCGCTGGACCTGACAGGGGCGGAGGACAACTTCGGCGAGAGCGACATCCCGGTCGCGGTGGCGGCGCGCAACAAGGACGTGCTGCTGTTCCAGATGGACGGCGAGCTCACCAAGGAGCAGGTGAACGAGGCGCTGAGAATGGCGGTGAAGGCGAGCGACGAGATACACGCGAAGCAGGTCGCGGCGCTCATGGAAGTGTATGAGAGCAAGATGGCCGCCCAGGGCGGGAATTCCGATTGAGAGGTTGATTGCAATGAACATATTGGACGAAGTGAAAAAGGAGTTCGTGCGCGATTTGGCGCAGAGCGGAAAGCGCGCGGACGAAAGGAGCCCGGAAGAGTACAGGAAGATTTCGCTGGAGCACGGGCTCATCACGACCGCGGAAGGCTCCGCGCAGGTGAAGATGGGCAAGACGCAGGTGCTTGCGGGCGTGAAGCTCGGCACGGGCATGCCTTTCCCGGACAGGCCGAAGGAGGGCGTGTTCTCGACGAATGCGGAGTTCCTTCCGCTCGCGTCGCCCACGTTCGAGTCCGGCCCGCCGAGCGAGGAGTCGATTGAGCTCGCGCGCGTTGTGGACAGGGGCATAAGGAGCTCGAACGCGGTGGATGTCGCGTCATTGTTCATAGGCGAGGGGCCTGACGGCAAATCGCTCGTATGGTCCGTGTTCCTTGACCTGTACATACTCGACCATGACGGCAATTTGATTGATGCGGCCGCTCTCGCGGCGATGGCCGCCATCAGGACAGCGCAGATGCCGAAGTTCGAGGATGGCAAGGTGATAAGGACGGAGACGACCGGCAAGATTCCTTCCAAGAACGATTCCGTGGAGTGCACTTTCGCGAAGATTGGCGACAGGATATACCTGGACCCGAGCTATGACGAGGAGGTCGGCATGGACTGCCGCTTCACAGCCGCGACAACGCCGGGCCACATATGCGCGTGCCAGAAGGGCGGGCGCGGGGCGCTCACGACAAAGGAGCTGGACTACTGCATGGACCTGGCGCTGCGCAAGGGCGACGAGCTCCGCAGGCTGCTGCCCGGGTAATTATATAAATGGATTCGTGCAGAATGATTAGGGATTTTGACAAGGAGAGATGACCATGGTAAAAATGGGAGTAAGGGGAGGCGCGGAGCTCAGGAAGCGCGCCGCCGACGTGGACAAGCAGAAGCGCTCGCGCTACGCGTGCCCGAAGTGCGGCAAGATGTCAGTGAAGCGCAAGTCGAACGCGGTGTGGCAGTGCAATTCCTGCAGTGCGACATTTGCAGGAGGCGCGTACTCGCTCAACACGCCCATTGGCGAGACTGCGAACAGGGCGATTGCGGACATTGCCATGGGCAAGAAGAAGGCGGAAGGGTGAAAAAATGTATGTTTGCTGGAAATGCAAGGAATCGCTGAAGGAGCTCGACCCGAGCTTCATAAGGTGCCCCAAGTGCGGCTCGCGCGTGCTCTTCAAGGAGCGCCAGCCGATAACGAGGGACATCAGGACCGATTGACGAGGTAGCGGATGCCCCTCATAACATCTTCAAGGACTCCTTCTAAGGAAACCAGGGCATTCTGCAAGCGCTTCGCCTCGCTGCTCGCCGGAAGCGCGTTCGAGGAGCGCGGCAAGAAGGCGATGGAGGACATACTGAAGAAGGCGGAAGCGCTGGGCATGAGCCGCGTGCTCGTAGTGAACGAGAAGGATGCGAAGCCGCATTCGATAGGCTCGATGGAAGTCGGGGCAGGCGGCGCGGGCTGGCGCGAGGAGGAAGTGCGCATACTGGAGTACAAGATAGGCAAGCCCCTGCAGAAGCCGAAACCCACGGGCTTCACTGTTTCCGGGGACGCGCGCGAGTTCTTCAGCCACTTCACGGGCATAGAGGAGGAGTCGCAGGCGCCTGAGCCCGACGAGAATGCCAGCTACGTTGAGGCGGGCAAGAAGGAGATAATATTCATGTATGGCGGCGAGAGCTCGCTTGAGATGAAGTACACGGTGATTGCCCATGCCAAAGGCTAAATGCGAATTGCAGGTGTCGTTTGCTGATGCGCGGGAAGCCCGCAATGCCGCAGCCATTGTCAAGAGGGAGGCGGCTTTCAAGAAGCGCGGCTCGGCGAGGGTAAGCATAAAAAGCAGTGCCCTTACAATAGAAATTGACGCCGATGATTTGCCGGCGATGCGCGCGATGCTGAACACGTACCTGCGCACGCTGCAGGTTGCGGAATCCGTTGTGCGGGTCGTGGAAGAAAAAGAAGGGAGTGGTTGAAATGGCTGAACTTACCAAGGAAGTGCAGGAGCAGGTTTCGGAGTTCTATTCGCTGCAGACGCAGATGCAGTTCGTGCAGTACCAGAAGCAGCAGTACAAGGTGCAGCTGGACGAGACTGACATGGCTCTCGACGAGCTGCGCAAGAGCGAGGGCGAGGTTTACAAGAGCTCGGGCATCGTGATGATAAAGTCCACGAAGGACGAGGCGACGAAGGATTTGAACGAGAAGAAGGAGGTCCTCAACGTGCGCCTCGGCTCGCTCACAAAGCAGGAGGAGCGGGTGCGCGAGAGGCTCGACGAACTCCAGAAGAAGATTGAAGGCGCGACGAAGAAGAAACTCTAAACCCGAGGGGCCTGTGATGGGCGATGGCGGACCTGTCATTCCTTGATTTGCTGCGGGGCAGGCGCACGGCATTCACTTTCCATTCCCTAGGCGACGTTGACGGCGTTGCGGCTGCTTTCGCGCTGAAAAGGCATTTCGGCAATTCGCTTGTCCTGCCGGTTGACCGCGTGAACTCGCTTTCGAAGAAGCTGCTTGACTACGTGGGCTTCTCGCTTGACAAGGAAGCGCATTTTGATGAGATTGTGGCGCTGGACTGCAACTCCGAGGCGCTGCTGGGAAAATTTGCGGGCAGGAGGTTCTTTGCGGTCATAGACCACCACTCAAGGCATGCGGACCCTCCGCTTGCAAGGCACAGGTTCATAGATGAAAGCTATTCCTCGGTGAGCGAGATGGTGTATGAGTATTTGCGGGGCAAGGGCGGGAGCATCGACCACCGCATCGCGTTTTTGCTGGCGTGCGGCATCATCACGGACTCCGCGGGCTTCAGGAACTCGCGCACCGAGACTTTCGCTTACATGGGCGAGCTGCTGGGGCATGCGCAGATGGAGTATTCGGAGATTGCGGAAATGCTTGAGCCAAAGCCCACGCGCGAGACGCGGCTCGCGGTGCTGAAGGCGTGCAAGGATGCGGAGCTGTCCGAGGCGGGCGAATTCGTGGTTGCGGTTTCCAGGGCGAAAAGCTTTGAGGCGGCTGCTGCAGATGCGCTCATCGAGGCGGGCGCTGACGTCGCGTTCGTCGGCTTTGCTGGCAAGGACGCAAGGATTTCGGCGAGGGCAAGCAGGCTGGCAGCAGGGCGCGTGCAGCTCACGGCCATAATGGCGCAGGCGGGCAAGGTGCTGGGGGGCAGCGGCGGCGGGCATCCTGGCGCTGCGGGCGCGGACGGCCCCAAGGTTTCGAAACTGGACGATGCGCTGGAGGAGTGCTGCAAGCTGGCGCTCAAGAGGCTGGGGAAATGAGGGAGGAATTGGAAGGGCTTACTGATTTTGAACGCGCGGTCCTGCGGGAAACCGCGAAGATACCGAAAGGAAAAACCAGGACTTACTCGGAGATTGCGGCCGCGATAGGAAGGCCCCATGCTGCGCGGGCAGTCGGGAACGCGCTTGCCAAGAATCCCTTGCCAGTGGAAATACCGTGCCACCGCGTTGTTGCGGGCACCGGCATCGGCGGGTATTCAGGAAGGGGCGGAATTGCGGGCAAGAAGAAATTGCTGCTTGCCGAAGGCGTGCGCGTCTAAAAACATATAAATAGGGGGAGCGAAAAAAAGCCGTGGCAAACGACCTGCTATACGGCGTGATAGTCATTCTTTTTGGCGCCGCGCTCACGTATGGAATTTACGCCTACTTCACGGCGCAGGAGCAGCCCGCCCAGCTATTCCCCGCGGGGGAGAACTTGGGCCAGCCGGCCGCCCGGCCTGCAGCGAATCCCGTTTGCAGCGAGGGCGGGGAGAAGGCATGCACGCAGGCCAGCGGCTGCGACGGGAAAATGGTTTGCGTTGGGGGGCAGTGGAGCGGCTGCGTGCGCTATGACGCGATATGCGAGCCCGGCAAGGAGGGTGCGTGCACGTTCAGCAACGCCGCAGGGTGCCAGTTCGGAAAGAGGACGTGCAATAAATGTGGAACAGGATGGAGCGCGTGCCAATGAAAAAGGGCTTCATTTTCACAACCGATGCGTTCGTGGCGCTTACGCTAATCTCAATGGTAGTCATAGTCATCATCTACCAGCTCAACATAGCGTCGGCGCTCTTCCCGCAGCAGATGCAGGCGCACGATTTTGCTACTGACATAATGGTTACGTTCAGCACGCTGAAGATGGGCGAGGTGACGACCGGCTACCCCACCTTGCCGCAAGACATGGAGAACAGCGTGCTTGAGCAGATTTCAAAGGAGGCGCTCAGGGACACAGATGAGGGCGATGCAGCCGCGGCCCTTATTGCGCAGCAGCTTCTTATCATGGGGGACAAGCCGATGCTGCCTGCGCAGTTCGGCGCGAGCATTTTCGTGCTCAATCGGGATACGGGCAATTGGGAGGAGGTGAAGGTGCGCGCTGCGCCTTACACTCGCGTGCAGTCCTCGGCGAGCTACGTGCTTCTCGGCTACTCGCCCGACGACCAGCGCAATATCTACGGAACGTATTCGACTCCGCCCTATGACTACCCGCCCGGGGAGTCGAGCACGGATTACTGCTCGAGGGAACAGGCAGACACGGTCGTGTTCCCATGCGAGGCGCAGTCGGTTTACGACGCCGGCGCGCTCATGGAGCCTACGTTTGTAAGAGTGGTTGTATGGGTTTGAGTTCAGGAAAGCGCAGGGGCTTCTTCTTTTCAGGGGCAGCGGCAGTGCTGCTCATCATCCTCACCGCGTCCGTGATGCTCTGGATTTCCGCGCAGAACTCGCGCTCCGCGCGCGCGCAGCTGCTGACCGAGGGGCAGGCAATGCTCGCGTTCAGGCACAGCTTCAGCGACGGAAGCTACGAGGACGGGCCGCTGAGGCGCGTTTCCGAGGTGGCGCTCGACCAGACCGTTAAGCATGCGAAGGGCGGCGCATACTCCGGCATTAACACGGGCACTGACAGGCTGAGAGATCACTTCTGCAACCAGCTTGCGCTTCCGGACGGGCATCTGCGGGCGTGGGCAAAGGAGGTTGAGACGCTTGGAAAGCAGGTCGGCCTTACGGTGCACATCGAATTCCCGTACGACGATGACAAGAATGATCTCGGCAACTGCAACATTGAAATGGCCACTTACAAAACCGTGAAAGTCACCTTCCCCGCCACGTACACAATAACGGATTCAACTGGCACGAAGATGAGCGGCAAGATGGCGGGCGTGCTTTTGGACCTCGACATAAACGGCTACGAGGACGCCTACACCTACCTGAAGACGGGCGGGAGCGTGACGAGGCAGATTTTCTTCAAGGACAGCGTCGCAACGGATGCGGGCTCGGTTGCGCCTACTCCAATCGCGGATGCCGTAAGGGGCAAGAGCTGGGCTTACGGAAAGACGACTACGCCCTTGCCTGCTGCGGGAAGCTACTGCGCCCTGAACAAGGAAAAGTGCATAGTGGTGATTGACCACACGACGCCAACGGACATTGCGAATACTGCCGGCTATGCTGGCGTGATACTGCGCAAAGAACCAACCGTTGTGGCGGACGGCACTGCGATATGCAACGGGAATCCGGTGAACGCATTCAAGGACACTGGAGACTGCCTCGACTGCCTGAGGTATGTGGGCGATGGCGACATGTCGTGCGCCGGCCTCGGGGTGCAGGGCAACCAGATTTCAATCCCTTTCGTGGCGGTTTCCTCGTTTGACAAGATAGGCGATTATGTGCTCATCGATTCCAAGGGCGCTGAAAATTCCGCGGTTTCGACCGGCTACCACCGCATCTGGGACATTGAGAAGCTGCGCGCGATGAGCGTGTGCGGCTTCTACGTGAGCAACCCCAATGACGCGCCCGACTTCCTGCAGAGGATGACAACTGCGCCGGGAAGCAGCCTTTACGGCATAGAGGGCTTTGCGATAGGAGTAGACTGGGCGGACAACGGCGCTACCGGTTACTCGAACGTGGACCATGTGTTCTTTGGTTCTGGTCCAAAGGACGGCGTGCGCGTGAAGGGCATGCCTGGCTGCCGCAATGTGCAGCAGTGCTCCCCTGATACTCCTGAAGGCGTTGCATCTCCTTTCGGGCACTTTGCGCTTGATAACACCGGAAGCTCGCCGCATTCCGGAGATTACGGCGCGACAAGCATACTTTGCACTGCTGATGGCGCGCCGTGCGACTAGTGAGATGTGATAAAGATGAAAGCAAAGGGCCAAGCCACTATTGAATTCATGGTGCTCGTATCGTTCTTCCTAGTATTCGTCACCGTAATAGCGGCAACGATGCTGGACCTGTCGGGCGGGCGCGCCGATGCTGTGGCGCTGCAGCAGGCGCAGCAGGCAGCGCGGGACATTGCGACTTCGGCTGACCAGGTTTACATACAGGGCGATGATGCGGTAGTGCTCAAGCAGGTGTTCTTCCCCGCGAAGCTCGGCAACGTTTTCATAGGCAGCCCGCCGCCTGGTGTAAGCGGGCATGAGATAATTCTGCGCATGAACACGAGCAGCGGGAGCACGGACGTGGTCGTGATGACAACAGGCGTGGTGAAGGAGGGCGCGGTTTCAAAGAAGCTCAACAGCAGGCTCGGCGCGGGCCTGAGGGAAGTGCGCATTCGGAATGACCAGGTAAACAACATGGTTGTGGTTGAATATGCGAATTAGGCGCGGGCAGGCAATTTCCGGGAAATTGACGCCCCTTTCCCGAAGGGAAAGAGGGCAGGTTGCAGTCGAGTTCCTGATGCTGGCAGGGTTCATGCTGCTCGTCTTCACGGTGATGCTGGCCTACTTCGCGAGCCTGGAGGGCACCGAGATTGAGGGCAGGGAGTATGCGCTAGGGCGCGAAGCGGCCGCGCTTGTCGCGGACGAGGTGCATTCCGCGGTGGTGGCCGGCCCGGGCTATGAGGCGAGCTTTTCCGTTCCGCAGCTCGTGGCAGGCGCTTACCCTTACGTCCTCAGGCTGACGAACAAGGATGTGTTCAGCGCGGCATTCGTGGAGATAAGCTGGACAAAGGGCGGGAAGCAGTTCGAGTATTCCATACCGCTGGCGGGCAGGGCGCTGTGCGGTGAAAATGAAAGACCCGGCGGCGGATGCACTGCCTCAAACGTGATAGATGACAATACGCCTTACAATGTTGCGGACAAGACAAAGCCGCTGCACATCAGGAACGACGGGGGATGGATTTATGTTTGGCAGGAACCATAGGGGGCAGTTCTTCTCGTTCGACGTGATAGCGGGAGCCTTCATCTTCCTCATCGCGTTCTTCCTGCTCGCGTTCTACTGGCTGAACGCGCAGGCGCTTTTCGCGCAGCAGGAACAGGGCGACATGCAGAGGGAGGCCGAGAGGGTGGCTGACCAGCTGCTCGTGCCCAGCGACATAAGCGTAGGGCTGATAGCCGAATACACTATGCTTCCGGCACCCGTGCCTCCGTCTTACAAGCTGGATGACGTGCATGAAACCCCGGTGCTGAGCATAGGGAACGGAAGGGCGGGCATAAACCTGCTGGCCATGACGCACCTGATATACGCAAGCAATATGAGCAAGGAGAAGGACAGGCTCGACAAGGGCCGCTTCTACGCGGATGCAGGGGAGAAGCTGGGAATTCCGAAATATGAGTATTACGTGACAATAGAGGATGACGACGGCGCGATACTCGGGAGTTGCAATGACTTCCTGAAGCTGGACGGGCCTGACGGGCGGATGAAGTGCGCGGCAGGAACGGCGCCTGCGGGGGCGCGCGAAGTGGCGAACGCTGAGCGCATAGTGCTGTTCACGGACGACCTGACGGGGAAGCCTGAGCTTCGCAAGCTCCGCATGCAGGTCTGGCAATAGATTTGGAGGATGGTTGAAATGGCGCTGTTCAAGGTGATGCGGGAAAATGAATTGGCCGAGGGCATGGTGCGCGGCGCTCTTGCCGGCAGCAAGAAGGTGGCGCTCGCGCGCATGGGCGGCAAGGTCTACTGCTTCGACAACACCTGCGCGCACATGGGCGGGCCGCTGGGCGAGGGCGCGATGGAAGGCGGGGCGGTGAAGTGCCCGTGGCACGGCAACAAGTTCGACGTGAAGACCGGCCAGTGCACCACGCTGCCGGCACTCAAGATTGCGACGTTCAAGGCGATTGTGAAGGACGGCGAGATTTACGTCGAGGTTTAGGCGGGTGCTTGGATGGCGTTGATGAGGGCAGCTTCGGTCGAGGATATGAGGAAGCCCGGAAAGCTGCTCAAGGTGAAGGGCGGGGGCAGGACGTACGTGCTCGTGAACTCCGGCGGCGCGCTCTACTGCATCGACGGCATCTGCATGAAGGACGGGTGCCAGCTGGGGGAGGGCAAGCTCGCGGGCCACACGCTGAAATGCCCGTGGCACGGCGCGGAGTTCGACGTGCGCACCGGGTTCATACTGAGGAACGTGCCGCCGCAGTACGGCATTGCCACAAACCTGCGCACCTACCGCGTGCTCGTGCAGGAAGGCGAAGTTTTCATCGACATTTAAATAACTTTTCCTTTATAATTAGGTTATAATGCTGGAGTTTTACGAGAGGTGAGAGATTGCTGACGCCCTGCGAAAGCATAATGAAGAGGTTCCTGCCTTCACTCAAGGCGGCCATAGCCAGGGCCCTTTATGAGGAGCACGACATGAAGCAGACCGACATCGCGAAGTGGCTTGGAATCACGCAGGCGGCTGTCAGCAAATACCTCTCGAAGGGCTTTGCCAACAGCAGGGAGAGTGCCGCTGTTTCGAAGCTGGTTGAGAAGCATGCCAAGAGCATCGCGCAGCACATTGCGGGAGGCCGGCTCGCGAAGGAGCAGCTTGCAATGGAAGTGTGCGAGGCATGCCTGAACCTGAACAAGAACTCCGGCTGCGGCTTCCAGAGGAGCCACATTGCAGGAAAAAGCCATCGCGCGCCTTAGCCCTGTTTCTTGAATGAGACTTCGACGCTTTTCACGCCCTTCAGCGTGCGCACGTGCTCCTCTATTTCCTCCCTAATGTTGTCGGAAAAGACCGGGTCGGTATTGCCGAGGGCAATTTCAACGCGCACCGTGCCGTCCCTGATTGAAACCGCGCCCACCATCTTCAGCCTTACCAGGTTGATGCCTATCTCGGGGTTGATTACGCTTTCCAGTTCCCTCATCACGGAATCGTGCGTGAGCTCTGCTTCCGAGTGCTTCGCGAGGCCGTGCGCCTCCTCGTACTTCCTTATTGCGGCAGCCAGCGTCCGCTCCGCAAGAAGGGAGCAGTGCATCTTTACCGCGGGCAGGCCGCCGAGCTGGTCCGCAGCTGCGCGCCAGCCGAGGTTTTTCGCCTCCTCGAGCGTCTTGCCCTTCGCCATCTCGGTTATCACTGAGGCCGTCGCTATGTTGGAGGCGCAGCCGTAGGACTTGAACTTTATGTCGGTTATCCTGAGGCTTTCCGGGTCCACCTTTATGCCGAAAGTTATCATGTCCCCGCACGCAGGGCTCCCTTCCGTGGCCTGCGCGTCCGCATCGGGCAGCTCGCCCATGTTCCGCGGGTGCAGGAAATGGTCCAGCACCTTCTTCGTGTATTTCAGCGCCATGCAATCTACTCCTCGGCTTCCGCCTCCCTCGTCTGGTAATAGCTCTTGCCTCCCGCATTGCCGAACGCGCTCATCTTGCGCAGCTCCTCGACTTCCTCGCGCACCTGCTGCACCACATAGCGCACTTCTTCCTCGGTGTTGAACTTTGAAAGCGAGAAGCGGATGGAGCCGTGCGCCTGCTCGTGCTTCAGCCCGAGAGCCTTGAGCACATGGCTCGGCTGCAAGGACTTTGAAGAGCAGGCGGAGCCCGTGGACACGCATATGCCCTTCACGCTCAGGCGCATCAGGAGCGCCTCTCCCTCTATGAACTCGAAAGTGATGTTGGCGTTGTTGCACAGGCGCCTGCTGATGTTCTTTCCTCCGGGTCCGTTGAGCCGCGTGTTAGGCAGCTTGAGCAGCTCGGAAATGAGCATGTCGCGCAGCTTTGCCATGTGCACCCTTTCCTTTTCCATTTCCCGCACTCCGATTTCAGCAGCCTTTGCGAATCCCACTATGCCCGCGGTGTTCTCGGTGCCCGCGCGCATGTTCCTCTCCTGCGGCCCGCCGTAAATCTGCCTGCCGAGCCTCACGCCCTTCCTCACATAGAGCGCGCCCACGCCCTTGGGCCCGTGCACCTTGTGCGAATTCAGCGTGAGCAAATCGACATTCTGCTTCTTCACGTCAATGGGCACCTTTGTAAAGCTCTGGCATGCATCGGTGTGGAAGAGCACGCCCTTCTGCCTGCACACCTTCCCGATTGCCCCGATGTCCTGAACCGTGCCAATCTCATGGTTCGCGTGTATGATGCTCACAAGAATAGTCTTTTCATCAATGGCCTTCGCCACCTGCTCTGCGCTCACAAAGCCCTCCTTGTCCACGTCAAGGAAAACCGCCTCGAATCCCTTCTCAGACAGGTGCTTGAACACGTTCCCCACTGAAGAATGCTCAATCTTTGTCGTAATTATCCTGTTGCCGCGCTCGCGGTTCGCTTCGCACGCGCCCACTATCGCGAGGTTGTTGGCCTCGGTGGAGCAGCCCGTGAAAACGAGCTCTTCGGGCTCCGCGTTTATGCATGCGGCCAGCGTCTTGCGGCTCTCATCAAGGGCCTCCTCAGCCTCAATGCCCTGATAGTGCAGAGAAGATGCATTGCCGTACTTCTCCGTGAAGTAGGGGAGCATCGCCTTCACGACCTCAGGCAGCACCTTCGTAGTCGCGCCGTTGTCCATGTATACCTTCACAAAACCATCTCAGCAGATTTCAACCAGGAACTGCTTCTTTCCCACAGGCACCAGCTTGGCCTTCGCGCCCTTTTTGATGCCCATGTGCCTCGCCAAATCCCCGGGTATCGTGATTATGAGCGACCTGCCGGAATAGCCGACCTTCCTCTCGAAAATGAGGTTCTTCTTCATCGCATTGTCGAGCGAGAGTGAGCAGTATCCGCACATGCCCGCCTTGCCCGGCTCCTCTGCGTTCTTTGCAACCATATCAATCACTGATTAGATTAGTGAAAGATAAGTATTAAAACTCTTTGCAGGCTGCAGGCGGGAACGTGCGCCTATAGCGCATTATAAAAAAGAATATAAACACAGCCAGCATACAACAATTTGGGCTTGCTAAGAATATTGGCTCGGCAGGGGTGAGAAGATAAAAGCACAAGCAGCGATGGAATTTATCGCAACTTACGGCTGGGCTCTGTTAATAGTAGTAGTTGTGATTAGCATCGTGCTCCAGATGGGAGTTTTCAATTCCTTAAACTACGTACGGCCGGGAGATGAAGTCACGGGGTTCAACAGCTTCGATGTCAGCGACACGCTTGTGCTGGAATCTGGCGACATCCAGATGAGCATGTCAAACAAGCTCGGGGAGCCCGTGACCATAACGGAAATATTGGTTGACGACCTGCCGCTTGCCAGCGTTTCGCCTGCCCTTCCCCTCAGCCTGCCCGCAGGAGGGAGGGTCACCATAACCGGGGAGTCGGCAGCAGGAGGCAGGGCGGGCGAGATATATCATGCCAAGGTAAGCGTAAAGTTCGACGTTCAGCGCGGCACTTCCGACCATAGGGACTCGGGCACGCTGCGCGGCGAGTTGCAGCCCGGAAAAACAACGGGCAAGAAGGCGTGCTCGGACGGCATAGACAACGACAACGACGGCCTGATTGATTATCCTGCAGACCCGGGCTGCGAGAACCCGAATGACGGCAACGAGGCCGACAACCCCCATAAGCAGTGCAATGACGGCATGGACAACGACAACGACGGCCTGACTGACTACCCCCTAGACCCCGGCTGCTCCGGCCCCAGTGATGATGACGAGGCTAATGCGCCTGTCGACTCGTGCGGCGACAGTGACGGCGGCATAATATACAACGTAAGCGGGACGGTGAGCGGCTATTACGGTGGATCGGCTTACAGCTACACTGACAGCTGCGCGTCAGGCATAAACCTGAATGAATATTACTGCAGCGGCACCTCGAGCTCTTCAACGACATACGCCTGCACCGATATGGGCGCCAACTACATTTGCTCTGAAGGAAAGTGCGTGTACAGCGCGCCTCCGCCTCCGGACAACAACTGCAGCGACAGCGATGGCGGCCTGGTATACAACGTCACTGGCGCTGCCCTCGGCTATTACAACGGAAGTTTCTACGAATACATTGACAGCTGCTCCAACAGCTCGTCCCTTACGGAATACTTCTGCTCTGCCACGCTCTCGAACTCCACGCTTTACGCATGTGGAAATATGGGCGCAAATTACACGTGCTCTGGAGGAAAGTGCATATTGAACCAGACGCCGCCTTCATCCAACTGCACTGACAGCGATAGCAGCCTGCCGATGTACTTGGGCTGGCCTGCGGCCTCGCAGATAAGCACATATGGCACGTGCACTGACGCGAGCGGAACTTTCACGGATATCAGCGTCAACTCGACCATCCTGAATGAATTCTACTGCGGCCCCACATCGAACCCGACTACGTGCATGAATACCACGTGGTACAACTGCCTGTATTGGAACTACACGGGCTCGTCCGGAGGCAAGTGCGTCAGGGAGAATGCGTCATACAACAACAACTGCAGCGACTCGGATGGCGGCCAGATATACAACGTGACCGGCACTGCGAGCGGATACTACAACAACACGCCTTACAGCTACACGGACAGCTGCTACAATTCAACTTGGGTGAATGAGCAGTTCTGCTCTGCTACAAGGTCCAACTCAACGCCTTACTGGTGCATCAATATGGGCGTGAATTACACCTGCTCTTCTGGAAGGTGCGTGCTGAACCAAACGCCGCCGGCGAACAATAGCTGCAGCGACAGCGATGGCGGCCAGATATACAACGTGACTGGCACGGTTAATGGAACTTACAATGGAACGCCTTACAGCTACACTGACCAGTGCTTCGGCAGTACAACGCTGTACGAGCACTACTGCACAGGCACCACGAACCACTCGGAGATGTTCACCTGCGCCAACATGGGCGCTAACTACACGTGCTCTGGAGGAAAGTGCATATTGAACCAGAGCGGCCCGGCAAACAACTGCAGCGATACGGACGGCGGCATAGTATACAATATAAGCGGCGTGGTAAGCGGCTATCTGGGCGGCGCGCCTTACAGCCATTCGGACTACTGCTCCGGCACATACCTTGCAGAGCAATATTGCCAAGGCACGGTGAACATGACGGACTGGCACAGCTGCGTGGGCAATTACACCTGCTCGAACAACGCATGCACATACAGTCCTCCGCCACCTCCGAATAACAGTTGCAGTGATTCGGATGGCGGCCAGATATACAACGTGACTGGCACGGTTAATGGAACTTACAATGGAACGCCTTACAGCTACACCGACTACTGCGCGTCAGGCACGAACCTGAATGAATATTACTGCAGCGGAACCTCGAACGCTTCGACCGTATATGCCTGCACCAACATGGGAGCGAATTATACCTGCTCTTCAGGAAAGTGCGTGCTGAACCAGTCAGGCTCATCGAACTGCACCGACACGGATAGTTATCTGAGTGTTGCCAAGAAGTATCCGCTGGCGTCGCAGATAGGCGTGTATGCCAACTGCACGGATGCGGGCGGCACGTTCGCGGACACGAGCCTGAATGCGACCTTCGCGAAGGAATACTACTGTGTCTCCAATACGTGTTATTCCACGAACTACAACTGCCCCTCTTACAATTACACGGGCTCCTCGGGCGGCAAGTGCTACAAGTAGGCTGGAGCCCGGTGTCCCCTTTTTAAAGTTTCAAAGCCATATTTTAGCCACCGATTCGGGAGGTGGGAGAATGGCCTCGAATGCAGGGCATGTTATCAGGAAAGTGGATGCAATTGAGATCCGCGATTCCAGAAACAACCGGACGATAAAGGGCAGAATAACTACTTTTTCAGATCTCAAAGGCGTTTCCGGGGTGCCGGGCGGGGCATCGAAAGGCAGCGGGGAAGCAGCAGTGGTGCCCGTTGAGATTGCTATCGAAAACATATTCAAGCACATCGCCCCGCGATTAGAGGGCAAAGTAGACGTAAGCCAGACGCCCCTGTCGGAAATTGACCAGATGTTGAAGGACGTGGACGGCACGGGTAAATTTGAAAACTTAGGAGGAAACACGGCTATTGCGATTTCCGGCGCTTACGCGAACTTGGCCGCAGCAGCAAAAGGAGTTCCACTATGGATGTACCTTCACGAACAGATGGGGCCTGAATATCCGATTGGACTGCCGGTCCCGCACTTCAACGTGGTGAACGCAGGCAAGCACGCTGACTCGGGCTTGTGGGTGCAGGAAACGATGGTGGTGCCAGTTGGCGCACGAACCTTCAGGGAAGCGCTCGACATGGGCACAGAAATTTGGAAGGCACTGGGAAAACGTTTGAAGGCGCAGGGGCATTCGACGGGCACGGGCGATGAAGGAGGCTTTGTGAACCCATACAAGACTATTGAGGAAACGATTGCAGCAGTTCTGGAAGCTATCAGGGATGCTTCGGAGGAAGCGGTTAAGGCAGGGAGAAGGGCCTTTGAGGCTGGCAGGGAGATTTGGTTATCCTTCGACCCCGCGGCTTCCGAGTATCACAAAAAGGATGTGCACGACAAGGAGCCTAACGAGAATGACAATACATACCATCTAGGAGATAAAAGGTTTACATCGAAGGAGATGGTCGAGTTCTGGAAAATACTGATTGTGGACAAGAAACATCCGATAATCGCCGTGGAGGATCCCATGGGCGAGACGGACCGCGAGGGATGGCAGATGTTCACGGGCGAGCTTGGCAACTACGTGCAGGTCACTGGCGATGACTACTTTGTCACGAACCCCGCACGGATACGGGAAGCTATTGCCGACGGCATAGGTAACACGGGCCTGATAAAGCCGAACCAGGTGGGAACAATGACTGACACCCTGGAAGCCATGAGGGTGTTAAGGGCTGCAGGATATAAAATCAAGATTTCGCACCGCTCGGGCGAGACCGGAGATACAACTATAGCCGACCTTGCAATTTCAGGCGACCAGATGAAGTCCGGCTCCTCACACGGAGAGAGGATGGACAAGTACAACAGGGTCGGGGAGATAGAGATTGACACCAAGCTGCAGTATCTCGGGGACAAAGCATTCCCGCCTGCCGTAAGGGATCGCGTGAGGAAAACGGTGGGAGAGCGCATCGCCACAATAGTCGAGGGTGCGGCCACGGGACGCCGCTTTGTTTCAACAATAGAATGGGAGGAGTGGGGCGACCGCGCAAAGGCAAGCGGAGATGATAAGCTGGCAAATGCATATTACAGCAAAGCAATGGAAAACCTCCCGAACGAGATTCAAGCACGCTACCGCCAAGCCGCACTTTACAGAAAGATGGGCGCCGAAGGGGCTGCGCAGGAACTGGAGGAAGAGGCCGGAAGGATTGAGCGCGGAGAAATGGACAAGTACTAGGGTAAGATGGCTTCTGCGAACTCTGGCAGTCAGGGAGGCAGTTAGGTTAGGAAAGAGGTAAGATTAATGCCGAAAGTCATCTACATCATTTGCGACGGCTTGGGGGACAGGCCGAACGGGCAGAGCGAGACGCCGCTGAGCGCTGCGAAAAAGACGAACATTGACGCTCTCGCAAGGGGCGGCGTGAACGGGCTGATGCACTCGCTTGGAGATGGCAGCGTGCCTGAGAGCGACACCGCGCATCTGGCCCTTTTCGGCTATGACCTGAAAAAGCACTACAGGGGGCGCGGGCCATACGAGGCGCTTGGCGCGGGCATGGAGCCCATAAAGGGGGACGTGGCGTTCAGATTCAACTTCGCCACCATGGAGGGCGGAATAATTACGGACAGGCGTGCGGGCAGGCCCCCGAGCCTTAAGGCGCTCGAACCCACGATAAGCGGCATAACGCTTGACGGATGCGAAGTGATATTCAGAACCACGGTCGAGCACCGAGGCGCTCTTATCCTAAGGGGAAATGGCCTTTCTGGTGCAGTTTCAGACACAGACCCGCACAACGAAGGAATGGCTGTTTTGGATTGCAAGCCGCTGGATGAGACGCCCGAGGCGCGCAGGACTGCAGGGCTGGTAAATGAATTCACGCGCAAGGCAGATGCACTTCTGGCTGCACATGCATTCAACAACGGCAGGGAAAAACCTGCGAACGCCGTCCTGCTGCGCGGTGCAGGGAGCTATGCAAAGGTTCTGAGCATTAAGGAAAGGTATGGATTGAAGACGGCGTTCATAGCGGGCGGGGCGCTCTACAAGGGAGTGGCGCGTGCTGCGGGAATGGACGTGCCTAATGTGCAGGGCGCAACCGGAACCTGGGAGACCGATTTGGATGCAAAGGCTGCGGCAGTGCTTCAGGCGCTCGAGACGCACGATATCGTTTTCATGCACGTGAAGGCAACGGACAGCTTCTCGCACGACGGGAATGAGAATGGAAAAATAATGATGATTGAAAGGCTTGATGCTGCGGTTGGGACGCTGATGAGAGAAGCCCCGGATGCCACAATCATAATTACGGGAGACCATTCTTCGCCGGTTTCCCTGAGGGCGCACACTGCCGACCCCGTGCCCGTGCTTGTAAGCGGGCCGGGCATAGCTGGCATAGCTCCCGATTCATTACTCAAATTCGATGAGATGAGCTGCGCGCAGGGCGCGCTCGGACATTTGAACGGCCAGCTTCTCTTCAGGGTTGCGGTTGGGCTTGCAAAGGGCAATCAAAGCAAGCTTGCCGCGCTTATCGAATATCATTCCCGTGAAATGCGGGAGCTGGCGGAGAAGGAGCGCATTGCTATTGGCTGCGCGCCAAAAGGCAGGGAGAACTGCGGCGGCAAGAATCAAAGACAGCCGCCCAAGCTGAGGTGATATGATGATGGGTTTGCGGGCGAAAGCAATTCAGCGTTCCCCAGGAGGAGGCGGAGGGGGCATTGCAGCCCAGAAGCCTTTGGATATGCATCAGCTGGCAGCAAGGGGCGATGAGGAATTCAAGGCGGGCAGGTTCGAGGACGCGCGGACATTTTACCTTCAGGCAATTGAGGCAGGCCCCAAGGAATTTGTATCTATCCTGACATGGGAGAAGCTTGGCGACTGCGAACTCCAGCTTGGCGGAAGCAGGGAAAAGGCGCATGAGTATTACAGGGAATCCATACGCCGGCTTCCGAATGAGCCATGGGCGCGCGACCACCAGGCGAGCATTCTCGACAAGATGGGGAACCCTGAGGGGGCAAGAATGCTGAGGGAGGAAGCCGACGACATTCGAAGCGGAAAAATAGACAAGTACTAGGCGCAAGCAACGAGTTCTGGGATTTTGGCATTAAGAGGGTACGTGCATGGCCACTAAAAAAATACGCATAGTCGCAGTCGGAAAGGTGAAGGAGAGCCATCTGCTCGAAGGAATGGGCGAATACGCGAAACGCCTCGCTCCTTTCTGCAAGCTCGAGCTGATTGAGCTGAAGGACGAGGGGCCCGTAAAAGAGGCGAAACATCTTGAGCGCTATCTGGGCGCGGGCACATTCATACTCGATGTTGGCGGGAAGCACTTCAGCTCAGAGGAGTTCGCGCAGTTCGTAAAAAAGCAGGAGGGGACGCTCACGCTCATAATCGGCGGCGCGGATGGAATAGACGAATCAATAAAGAGGCGCGCGCCTGCGATTTCGCTTTCAAAGATGACTTTCACGCACGAGATGTGCAGGCTGTTTCTCATGGAGCAGGTCTACCGCGCGTGCATGATAAACGGCAACAGGCAGTATCACCGCTGAAGCTGCATCAGCTTCGCACTGCGAGCTCATTCGCCCACGCCCAAAGCGAGCTTGAGCAGAAGGGGCACGATTGCCAGAAGCCCGATTGCAGCCAGGAAATAGTGCGCCGGCATCCTCTTCGCAAGCTTGGTGAGCGCGTCCATTGTGAAGAAGGACACGATTGCAGAAGCTGCTATGCCAATTGCAGCAGCGCCCATGCCTATGCCCGCAAAGCCTTCCACGAAATAGAATGCGACAAAGGCAGCGGCAATCATGGGCGCGCTCATCAGGAAGCTTAGCCGCATGGCCTTCTCGGGCCGCACGCCCTGGAGCAGAAGCGAGCACTGCGTTATGCCGCTCCTGCTTATTCCCGGTATCACCGCGAGGCCCTGCGCCATGCCAGTAAGAATCGCGTTCTTCCTCGTTATGGGCGCATTGCCTGCAGCGCCCCGCCTGCTTCCGAACGTTATGCCAGCCATCACGAGCAGCAGCAGGCCCACCGCGGCCAGCAGCCATTCGCCGCTCAGGTTCGCGAAGACGTGCTTCGCAAGAAGGTAGGCCGGCAGCGCTATCACGCACGTCGCGATTATGGAAAGTATGAGGAATGCCTGCTCCGCGGCCGCAGCATCGCGCCATTCCCCGAGAATTTTGGCTGGCGAGCTGATGCCCAGCCTTGCCGCGCCCAGATACTCGCGCCTGTACTTGTAGAGCGCCGCCATGAGGTCGCCAATGTGGAAGACGAGCGCGTAGGCTATTGCGGTCTGGAAGCTCAGGGAGAAGAGCGCGCTGCCGACCAGCAGCACCTGCGTCTTGCTGCTCACGGGTATCCAGGCAGTTATGCCCTGGACTATGCCGAGGATGAGAGCCTGGATGAGTTCGCCCATGCAAACACGTTTCGCGCGAAGATATAAAAAGAAAGAGCGCCTGGGCCGCTCACCTAGCAGCTATTGCGCGTCTTTCGGTCTCCAAGGGAGGCAATATTTGTTTAAATACTTGGAGCGCCATAAAACAATACTGTGGGAAGATGCCGCAGATAACTACTTTCAAACCCAAGAGGGAACCCAGGCCCGCTTTTGCTGACGGCTCGTGGAAAAATCCGAAGGCAGAAGGGCCTCTCGGGCCGATTAGACGGAAAGGCCGGGAACAGACGGTTGCGGCGCATGCTGGAGCCAACAGGGAAAGCGACAAGCAATATGTGGTGATGCCTGCTATCACGAGCACGATTGCGCCGACCAAAAAATGTGATGAGCTTGCAAACCGCTTTGCGAATGGCGTCGTAGAGGGGAGAAAAGGCAACATTTACACAAGACTGGGCAACCCGACCGGTTTTGAGCTGGAGTGCGCGCTGACCGGGCTGCACGGCTGCGGCGACTCGATGGTTTTCGGAAGTGGAATGGCCGCAATAAGCCACACGCTGCTCTCGCTCCTTACTGCGGGGGACAACGTGGTGGTGCACAAGAACGTTTACGGCTGCACGGACAACCTATTCAGCGAGCAATTCCCCGCACTCGGGATAGAGGTGCGGTTCGTGGACCTTCGCGACCCGCGCGTTTTGAGGGAAGCGGTCGACAACCGGACTCGCGCGGTTTTCTTTGAGACTCCATCCAATCCGGTACTGGACATTATCGAGATTGCGAAAGTCGCCGAGGAAGTGAAGGGGAGATGCCCTGTAATAGTGGACAACACATTCGCCTCGCCGATGGGGCAGAATCCTTTTGAAAATGGCGCGCATCTGGTAATCTATTCGATGACAAAATCCATAGGCGGGCATAGCAACGCGATAGGCGGTGCGGTGCTTGGCTCCGGCCCATTCCTGGAGCACTTGTTCTATATGAGGAAGGACTTTGGCGGCATGCTGCCTGCAAGGGAGGCAGTGGTTTTCCTGGAAGGGCTCAAAACGCTGCCAATCCGCTATGACGCGATGCAAAAAAACGCGATGCAAGTAGTGGAGTTTCTGCGCGGGAAAGAAGAAGTGCAGACGCTATTTTACCCAGGCCTGGATCCACGCTACCCGTTCGATGGGCAGATGAAAGGCCCGGGCTACATGATTGCCTTTGTACTCAACAAAGGCCTCGAAGGAGGCAAGGCGCTGATAGACAACCTTAAGATGATTACCAATGCGGTCAGCCTGGGAAGCGTGGAAACCCTGATATGCCACCCTGCAAGCACCACTCACGCCTGCGTGCCCAAGGCGGCGCGCGAAGAAAAGGGCATAGCCGACGGGCTCATCAGAATCTCGGTCGGCATTGAATATATTGGTGACCTACTCAGGGACCTTAAGCAGGCGTTTAGAAAGGTGGCAAAGCTTTAATCGGGCTTGGCTCGTAGATGAGGGAGCCTAGACAGATGCTAAACGCCTGGGCCGGGGTTCGAACCCGGGTCAACGACGTGACAGGCCGCTATGCTAACCACTACACTACCCAGGCAAGAAACCTACGGTTTCTTGCAGACTTCCCTTCTGCATGCATTAAAAAAACAAATCCCGCCAGTGTGATTTGTTCGGCGTGTCCGCGGTTCTTTTCCGCGGGCGCTTTTCTTACAAGAAAAGGGCCCTTGAACACACAACCTGCCGGTTTCCACTTCCGCTCGTGCGGAGTGATGTTCCCGCCTAAGCGGGCTAACAAGCTACAGCCGGCCGCTCTGCCATTGAGCTATGGCGGGTTAAGTCGCATTCCGACGTCCTCCTGTCACGAGGCGGATCGCACCACTACTTACGCCTATAAGGGTTAAAAAAGGTGTCGCACCAACGGGAAGCCATGGCCGAAGCAAAATACCTGCCCCTACTGCTTTTGCTCCTGAAAAAAGGGGCGCACGCGAAGCCGGTGAAGGACTCGACGAGCGGGCTGGCCTCGGAGCTGGGCGTGTCGCAGCAGAGCGTTTCGCGCTGGATAATCGAGTTGGCAAAGGCAGGCAAGATTGTGCGCTCGCCCTCAGGCATCTCTCTTTCTCGCAAGACAGTTGAGGAGTTCAGGCGCATCCATGCTGTCCTTGCATCCGCATTCCAGCCATTGCACGCGCTTGCGCTGCGCGGGAGGCTTTTCACGGGCCTTCTCGAGGGCGGCTATTACATTTCGCGCCCGGGATATACGAAGCAGTTCAGGAGCAAGCTTGGCTTCGTGCCTTTCGCGGGCACGCTCAACCTGAGGATGAAGGATGCTGCGCTGCGCGCGCCGCTTGATTTGCAGAATGGCATGAGAATTGAAGGATTCAATGCGGGAGGGCGCGTGTACGGGGGCATAACAGCCTACCGCGCGGTGATAAACGGGAAGGTAAGGGGAGCGCTGATTGTCCCGGACCGCACGCACTATGGAAAGGAAGTGATTGAACTCATTGCGCTGCAGAATTTGAGGAAAGAACTGAAGCTGAAGGATGGCGACAATGTGGAAGTAAAAGTGGAATTCGCTTAGCTACTTCTTCGCGAAAAGCTGCTCCACATACTTCCAGTTCACGACATTCCACCATGCTGCAAGATAGTCGGCGCGCTTGTTCTGGTATTTGAGGTAGTAGGCGTGCTCCCAGACGTCGTTTGCAAGGAGCGGCTTCTTGCCCTCGCTAAGAGGAGAGTCCTGATTGGCAGTTGAGGTGATTTCCAGCTCATTGCCGTTCAGCACAAGCCAAACCCAGCCGGAGCCGAACCTGCCAAGGCCGGCCTTGTTGAATTCCTCCTTGAACTTGTCAAAAGAGCCCCACTTTTTGTTGATAGATTGTGCCAAATCGCCGGAAGGTGTACCCCCTGCATTAGGTGCCATGAACGTCCAGAAGAGCGCGTGGTTGTAGGCGCCTCCACCGTGGTTTTTTATAGGCCCCCTGATGTTTTCAGGCACCTTGTTGATGTTCCTGATGACATCCTCAAGTGCCATCTTGTCCCACTCTGTGCCAGCCACGGCCTTGTTGAAGTTGTCCACATAGGCCTGGTGGTGCTTGTCGTGATGAATAGTCATCGTCTGCGCGTCGATGTAGGGCTCAAGCGCATTGTAGGCGTACTCTAATTTCGGAAGTTCGAACATTCGCTCACCTCGTCGGTCTATGCTATTATAATCAGGTTATAATTTTTTAAACTTACCCTTCGTGGTCGTCCCCGAACTTGTCCCCATTGCCGACTTCCTTCATGCGCTCAGGCCCCTTTGCCTGCCTGATTACGGCGGCAGCCGCCTTGGGCACGAACTTTTCCCAGCCGCTGCCCGTGAGCATGAGCTTCCTTATTTTCGTGCCATCGCAGTTCGTGCGGTCGTGGAAGGGTATGCTCTCGACGCGCTTGCCGGCCTCCTTGAAGAGGCGGCGCGTGAGCGAGTTGTTCGTGTATACGACGTCATAGTCGGGCACCACGGAGTTGACGTGCGCAACCCAGAGCGCATTGTTCTGAATGTCGGGCACTGAGAGAACCTGGCACTTGTCCCACAGCCCGGCTTCCCTGAGGCTCTCGCTTATCATCTCCACTCTCTCGCCCACAGTGAACGGGTTCTCGCGCTCGTAGCAGAACTGCGAACTGCCGACAAGTACAATCACGTGGCCGCACTGCTTGAGCATTGTGCGCACTGCCTCGAGGTGCCCATTGTGGAAGGGCTGGAAGCGGCCGATGAAGAGGGCTTTCATGATATCACTTCTGAGCAAAAAATTAATAATGGACTCGCCGGGAATCGAACCCGGAGTCTCTGCCTTGCGAAGGCAGCGTCTTACCGTTGTCGGCTTGGCTGACAAGTTCGGCTGGTTGACAGCCGAGCATTCGACTACGAGCCCTTGCGGGCTTACTTTACGTCGGAGGGAGTTTAATAACCTATTCTCCGCTAGGTTTTTGAAAAACAGAAAAAGAAAAGATTTGGCGATCAGGTACGGACTGCCGGCCTCAGAGCAGTGCTTCGAGGTCCAGCGTCTCAACCTTCTCCTCTTGCGCAGGCGCCCTGCCGAGCATGAAGTTGCTCTTTATGCCCGTCAGTATGGACATGACGGACACGCTGTCGCCCATGTCAGGCGACTGGCGCGCGCCCCAAATCACGTTGGCATCATTCGCGAAGTTGTTCGTGATGCCCTCGCCTATCTGGGTTGCCTCGCCGAGAGTCAGCTGCGGGCTGCCCGCAACGTGCACCAGCGCGCCCTTTGCGCCAGTGCAGTCCACGTCCAGCAGCGGCTGCTTGAGCGATGTCTGCACCGCCTGCTCCACCTTGTTCGAGCCCTTGCCCTCGCCGAGAGCTATCACCGCAACGCCCGCGTTGCTCATGATTGCCCGCACGTCCGCGAAGTCGATGTTAATCAGGCTCGGGAACATTATGGTGTCCGCCAGGCCCTTGACTGCGCGCGCGGTTATCTCGTCGGCCACTTGGAACGCCTGGTTCATGGGCAGGTTGGGAACGAAGCTCACGAGCCTGTTGTTGTCAATGACAATAACGGTGTCGGATTTCGCCCTCAGCTGCTCAAGCCCCCAGTCCGCCTTCTTCAGGCGCGCCCTTTCCAGGACGAACGGGTAGGTCACTATGGACACGACGATTGCGCCCTGCGACCTTGCGATGTCCGCGACGATGGGTGATGCACCCGTTCCGGTGCCTCCGCCCATTCCCGCAACAACGAAGACGAGTTCGCACTCGCCGATTGCCTCCTTGAGCTTGTCCTTGCTGGCCTCTGCGCACTTCGCTGCTACCTCAGGGTAGCCGCCCGCGCCCAAGCCCTTGGTGATGGAGCTGCCAATCAGCAGCCTCTTGTTTGCCTCGGTCACCTTCAGGTGGCTCGCGTCCGTGTTTATGGCGATCGTTTCGGCGCTCTTGATTCCCATCTTGGAGAGTCGGTGTACAGTGTTGCAGCCGCCGCCGCCCACGCCAATGACCGAGATGCGTATCTTGTCATTGCTCATGGTCGTGTCTGCCTGTGCCGGCGCTGCTGCGTTTCTCAGGGCAGAGTCGATGAAGCCTTCCATATTGCATCACCCCGTTCCGCCTAGAGGAGCTCGAGCTCCTCCATGGCGGTCTGTTCCTTGCCCTCCTCTTCCATCGGCTTGCCGAGGATGCTCGCGCCCTTGACGCCCGTGACTATGGCGACGATTTCTATCTTGCCGTCGTAGCCCGGTATCAGGCGTGCGCCCCACTTCACGTTGGCTTCCTGGTCCATCTTCTCGGTGACGATTTCACCGGCCTTGATGGCGTCTCCCAGCGTGAGGTCCGCGCCTCCCGAGATGTGTATGAGCGCTCCTGCCGCGCCCTCGAAGTCAACGTCGAGCAGCCTGTTCTTCAGCACGCCCTCGGCTGCGGCAGTGACCTTGCTGTTGCCCTTGCCCTCGCCTACTGCGATGAAGCCCACGCCTCCGCCGTTGCCCATTATCGAGCGCACGTCCGCGAAGTCTATGTTGATGAGTGATGGCTGTGTGATTGTCCAAACCAGGCCGCCTATTGCCTTCGCGAGGATTTCGTCCGCAACTGCGAACGCCTCGTTCATGGGCAGGTTCGGCACCAGCTTCACCAGCCTGTTATTGTCTAGTATGATTACAGAGTCCACGTACTTCCTAAGCGCCGCGATGCCCTCATCAGCCTTCACGCGCCTCGCGCGCTCCAGGTTGAACGGGTAGGTCACCATTGCGACAGTAATCGCGCCCTGCTCCTTCGCTATCGCTGCCACCACTGGAGATGCGCCAGTGCCGGTGCCTCCTCCCATGCCTGCGCACAGGAAGACGAGGTGAGCTTCATGAAGCTCCTTCTCAATGATAGCCCTGTCAACTTCGGCTGCTTTCGTGCCGATTTCAGGGTAGCCGCCCGCGCCCAAGCCGCGCGTGATGCTCTTGCCGATGAGGACCTTTGTCGCCCTCTCGTCGAGCATGTTCAGGTGCTGCTTGTCCGTGTTGACTGCCACAAGGTGCGTGCCCTTTACGCCCGCCCTTATGAGCCTGTTGATGGTGTTGTTTCCTGCGCCACCGACCCCGACTGTCACTATCTTTATACCTTCCGAGCCAAGTTGTTCATTTGCAGCACTGGAAGAGGACTCGCGCTCACCCAATACCGACTTTATCAAACTGTCCATACTGATCGCCGTCCAACTAATCAAGCGGGGGGTATAAATACCTTTCGGTGGTAGGAGAAAAACAGTTTAACACCTGCGATTGGCATGATGGAGCAAGATTATGCCTTATTTTTGCATTTTAGGGGTTTTTGCGTGCTTTTAAATTCCTGCGAGTTTGCGCGGAAAAAGTTTCCGGAGAAAATGAGTTGCGATGGAAAATGCCGGAAAATGTTTTATTTGTTGGCTGGAAGGTGCATGCATGGAAGCTGAAATCGCGACGCAGTTCATAATCCTGCTCGCGTCATTGTTTGCCGTCGCAAAATCCGCGCAGTTCGTGATAGAGAATGCGCTTGTCCTTTCGAAATACTTCCGCATGGGGGAGGCGGCCACCGGCTTCGTGCTGGTTTCTGTCTCCACTTCGCTGCCAGAATTCTTCATTGCGCTCATTTCCTCCTCAGAGGGGCAGGGCGCGCTGTCAGTAGGCAACGTGATGGGCGCGAACATCGCGAATATTTGCATTGTAATCGGCACGAGCGCGATGATTGCGCCTATATTAGTAAGGCGCAAGGATTTGATGGAAGTCATGCAGATTCTTCTCGCCACTTCGCTGATTGCAATTGCACTCATTTACACGGGCAATCTGGACAGTTTTGGAGGAATGCTGCTGCTCCTGATATTTGCAGCCTATGTTTACTATTTGTCAAGGAAGAAAGTCAAGGTGGACGGGAGAGATGAAAAGGTCACGCGCAAGCAGGCGCTGCGCGCCTTCCTCACTTTCGGCGCGTCGATAATGGTGCTGCTTTTCGCCTCATCCTTTGCCGTTAATTCCGCTGTCAGCATTTCCGAGATGAGCGGGCTTGCGAAAACTTTCATGGGCGCCACGATAATTTCGCTCGGCACTACGCTGCCGGAGCTGTCGGTCAACCTGCATGCAATGAGGAAGAGGCGCTATTCCCTTGCGCTCGGAAATGCGATTGGAAGCCCGATGACCAACATGACTCTCGTCCTCGGCACTGCGGGCCTGCTCAACCCTGTTGTGCTGAACCTTGCAATCTTCTCGACAATAATGCTGTTCATGCTTGCAGCAAACTTCCTGTTCATGTATTTTGCTTCGACAAAGAACAGAATTACGAGGCGCGAGGGCTTCCTGCTGTACGCATTCTACGTGCTGTTCCTGCTGGTTGCAGCTGGCGTGCAGGTTTCAATAGGAAGCATCAGCCTGCCGCAGATTTAGACTTCTTGAGCTTCTCCGCTTTCGCCCATCTCCACTTTCTTCTGCTGCCCGTAAATTTCCAGTATCTCGTTGACAGTTGTAGCGTCATCCGGCCCTTTGTCCTCGCGTATTCCCTGCACCATGCGCGGGAAGCGCAGCGCATAGCCGGCTCCTTCGCCTTTCTTTCCACAGGTGTGCATTGGCGAGCGCGTTATCTCGTCTGCCGCTACGGCGATTACGAATTTGGGCTGCACCCACACGTCGGGCTTGAGAAGCGAGTCCAGCTGCTTGGGCTTTTCCTTCACCTTTATCTTGTCCAGCCGCTTCTTGAATTCCGCCATTTCCTCCTCGCTGAAGCCCGAGCCCACCTTTGCAATTGTCTTGAGCCTGCCGTCATCCTCGTCAAGCACCGCGCCCAGCACTCCGCCAAAGCCGAACTCGGTGCGCTGGCCGCGCCCCAAATAATAGCCGACTATTGCCAAATCCACGGTGTCGCTCATCTCGCCGCGGTAGGAGCGCTTCAGCTTTATCCACGCGAACTGGCGCCCACCCGCGGTGTAGGGCGCGTTCAAATCTTTTGCAATTATGCCCTCCAGGCCGCGCTCAACGCATTCCTCGAAATATTTTTCCAGCTCCTGCGGCTTGTCAGTGATGATGCTCTCCGCTATTGAGATGCGCTCTCCTGAGGAGAGGAGCTTTTTGATTTTGTCATGGCGCTTCGCATATGGAATATTTGTCAAATCCTCGCCGTCAACAAAAAGCGCTTCGAAGAGGAAGAGGTGCAGCGGGTATTTCTCGGCCATTGCCGCTATGCCGTGCTTGCGCTTGCGCTGTATTGTCAGTTGGAACGGGAAGAATTCGCCTGTTGTCTCATTGAACGCAAGAGCCTCGCCCTCCAGAATCGCATCCTTGGCCTTGATTTGCTTTTTCACTCCCGCCACCAGCTCCGGGAACATGTGGGTCATGCGCTCCTGCTTGCGCGAGAAGATTTCGATTTTGTCGCCTGACTTGTGAATTTGCATCCTGAAACCATCATACTTTGCCTCAACGCTGCACCTGCCCAGCTTCTCGATGATTTCCTTTGCAGTGGGCAGGCGCTCCGCGAGAGCCGGCCTGATGGGGGAGAAGATGCGCGGCTTGAATTTTGAGATGCTTTTCTCGTCGCGCAAATAATTTTCAGCGACTAAACCGAGGTCATTGCACATATTATAGGCGCGCGCGATTGCGGCGCTGTCTGACTTGTCGCCCTTGCGCGCGAATGAGAGCGCATCTATTTGCGTTGGGTCTCCCACGCCTAAACGGAGTTTTCCAAGCGGGAAGCGCACGATGAATTTGGCTTCCGTGGCAGTGGCGCTGTTCAGCAATTCCGCGAGCATTTTGATTTTCGCCTCCTGCGAGCCTGAACCCGAGGATACTGCGATTTTGCTAAGCACGTCGAAAACTTTCTTGAGCGAGAGGTCTTCCCGTGACAGTGACCCTTGCTTCCTTCCTTCTATGAACTTTTCCGCAACCTTTCCCAAATCCCCGCTTTTCTTGTACTCGGACTCGACCTGCTTGGCTGAGTAGCCTGTTGCCAGTGCGATTGCGCGCTGCACGAACTTCTCGCCCATGCCCACTTCTATGCCCTCGTGCGTGGGCGCCACTGTGCCCTGCGTGAGGTAGGCGACGCGCTTTGCATCCTCAGCGCTGGCTTTCTTGAAAATTTCTGAAAGAAGGGCGGTCATCTCGAGGCGGCCGCTAGTTGCCTCGATTTCCTCGTAAGCATCCGCAAGAACCCGGAAAAGCATGGGTTGCTATCGGCGTCAAGCTTTAATTTTCTTTCCAACAGGCTGCCGGGAAAGCTCGGCTATGCGGGCGAGGCGCGAGTGGCTGACGTGATAGGCGGCTATCGCGCGCGCTGAGGCGAAGAGTATGTGCAGGGTGGCGAAGATTACTGAGGTGAGCACCAGCACGGAAACCGCGTGCGGCGGGAGAAGGGCCGCGAGCATAGGGTTCGAGAGCGAGGCGGAGGTTGCGTAATGATAGAATACGTAGGCGCCGCCGTAGCCCAGCACTGCAGACAGGATTATCGAGAGCAGCGAGCGCATGTAAACGCGCGTCGCGTCGAACCTGCCGTACACGAGCCTGTAAATCCAGTACCCCTCCATGATTGTGGAGAGAAGGCAGCCGAGCCAGAAAAGGGCCATGCCGCTGCCGAAGTCGGAGTAGGCCGCGAGATAGGTGCCATAGAGGGTGAGGATGCTTGTGATGAGCCAGATTGCGCCCCTTGCGAGGAGAAATGAAATTCTGAAAGCGGATGCGCGCAGGTCCATGGCTTCACTTTCGCTCATGCCTTTATTTTCCCGTAGCCCGCGAGGCGCCAGCGCTGTGCAATGCGCCTGCTTATTGCGGCCTTGGTTGCCGGGGGCGCGCAGATGGGCCTCTTGAGCTTGAGGTGCACCACATTCTTCTTGATGCCGTCCACGAAGCCTATTGCTGTTGAAGTGCCGATGCTTATCACGAGCGGCTCGTTCGCCTTGAGCGGCGGGTTGTCCAGGTCAACGCGCTTGAGCAGGTGGAATTCCAGGTCGATTTCCTTCTTCACTTCCGGCAGCTCGCCGGGCCTGCCCACGAGATTGCCCACAAGGCCGTCTGCTTTTGTTATTGACGGGTCGAGCTGCGAGCCAAGTGCAATCAGCCCGCCGGGAATTGCCTCCTGCACTGCCGAGGAGCCTGCAAATATCCGCTCAACCACGAAGCGCACCGGCCTTGCAACCTCCTCCTTGCCCTTTTCGCTGATGAGAATGCCCGGCCTTGCCTCGAGTTCGTCTCCAACCTTCACCTTTCCTTCTATGAGCGAGCCGCCGACAACGCCGCCGCCCAGCTTTTGTATTTCAGTGCCGGGCTTGTTGATGTCAAAGGAGCGCGCGACGTAAAGCTTCGGGCTTGCATCCAGATTGCGCTTGGGCGTGGGTATGTGCTTCTGTATCTCCAAGATGAGCGCGTCAAGGTTTGCGCACTTGTTCGCCACCATCGGCACTATTGGCGCGTGCTCGGCAACTGTGCCGGCCAGGAATTTTTTTATCTGCTTGTAGTTTTCAAGCGCCTTTTCGCGAGGCACGAGGTCGACCTTGTTCTGCACCACCACGATGTTCTTCACGCCGAGTATGTCGAGCACCATCAGGTGCTCCATTGTCTGGGGCTGCGGGCACTCCTCGTTCGCCGCTATCACCAGGAGCGCGCCGTCCATTATGCTGGATGCGGCTATTGCGGTTGTCATGAGCGTTTCGTGGCCGGGCGCGTCGAGGAAGGAGACCACGCGCTGCACCTCCGTAGCGGAGCCGCACTTTGGGCATTTCTCGGCGCGCATGTAGCTTTCCGGCTCTGCGCACTTGGGGCATTTGCGGAAAATAGTGTCGGCATAGCCTATCTTGATGGAGATGCCGCGCTTGAGTTCCTCGCTGTGCGTGTCTGTCCATGTGCCGGTCAGGCACTGGGTTATGCTGGTCTTGCCGTGGTCCACGTGGCCCAGCATTCCAATGTTGACCTCTGCCTGCAAAAGAACCATCTCAACCAGGCGCCGTGCGCCTTACTTCTTCTTCTCTTCCTTGGGCTTCGCCGGGAAGAGCTCTGCCAGCGGCTTCTCGCCGCCCTCAATAACCTTGACATTGAGCTGCGCTATTGACTCGCTCACCAGATTGCCGCGTATCATCTTGCGCTCGCGCATGCCCTTTGGCTTGCCGTGCCCGAAGCCCGTGCCGCTCGAGAGGAGCGCGCGCACGCGCTGGCCGCCCCTGATGTCCTTTCTCATCGGGAAGCCGTCCTTGTCGCTCCCGCCCGTAATCAGGAATTTGTAGCCGCTTGCGCCGACGAGCGCGCCTTCCAGCGTGTCGCCTATCTTCACGCCTATCAGGGAAGCCAGCTTGTCCGCAGGCACCTCGCCCTGGTAGCTTTTCTTGCTCTTCGGATCTCCCATGGATATTTTCATTTTCTCTACCTCGTCATCGTCAGAAATGTTCTGCCGCTAATTCGTGGCTCCTCTATTAGCCGACGATAATTTAAATATCCTTCTCTAGCCACCGCGCCTCCTTTCCTCGATCTCGCTTAGGAGCGCCATCTCCTGCTCGCTCAAGATGGTGGGATATTTCTCGCGCCACTCGGCTATGTGCTCCTTTGGCACGAGCGTGAGAAGCACGTCGTTGAAGTCCAGGTCCTTCTCGAAGCTCGCGCCCTCTATCGCTATCGCGACCTGCATGCCCGCAGTGGCCTCGGGCAGGCTCTTGCCCTCGTTCTGTATGTCGCGCACCTCGCCTATGCGCTCGCCTTTCTCGCCCAGCAGGCCCGCCCTTGTGCGCAGGGTGCCCACGAGCACCTCGACGCCCACTATGCACGGCTTGCTCGCGTGGAACATGCAGCCCGGCAGCACCTTCAGCTTGGCCGGCATCACAAGCTTCTTGTGCGCCTCCTCCTTTTCCCTGCGCTCCTCCTCTGCCTTCCACTTCTTGTACTCGTCTATGAGCGAGTAGATGATGTTGCTGCTTATGATTGGCACGCCCAGGGAGGCGGCATCGTCGCGAATGCCGTCCAATGACTTGACGTTGAATGCGAGTACCACGCCCACGAATGCGTTCTCCTGCCGCACCGCCTCCGCCTCGCCCACGTCCTTCTTGTTTATCGGCCCTATGCCCGCGCGCTTCACCATTATTCCCTCGCCTTCCAGCATCTTCGTGAGCGCCTCCACTGAGCCCAGGGTGTCCGCCTTGAGAATCACGCCCGCGGCGCTCTTCTGCACGAGCACTTCCTTCACTTCCGCATTGAGCGCGGCCTTTGCCTTCGCTTCCTCTTCCTCGCCCTTTACTTCTATTATGGAGGAGCCGGGCAGCGCGCCCTCCAGGCCCGGGGCGTAAACCTTCACCCCGCACGCCGCCGTAACCTGCTCCACGTTGTTGAACTTCTCGCGCGGGTCGCGCATTTCGTCGAGCGGCTTGGGCTTGAGCAGCGCGCGTATTTTCGTGCTCGCCGCGCCGTTCTCGGTTGCGAATACTATCACGTCATTCTTGTTGAGCGTGCCGTTGTCAAGTATCACGTCTATGGTGGTGCCGAGCCCGCGCTCCTCCTTCACTTCCAAAATATTTCCCCGGCCATTGCCCGAAACTTCAATCTGCAAACGCTTCTCGAGGTAGCGCTGGGAAAGGCCTGCCAGTAACATCAATAATTCCATCACGCCCTCGCCGGTCTTCGCGCTCATTGGCACGATTGAAATCTGCTTTGTGTGGTCTGTCACGCGGTCGTAGCGCTCCGCGCTGAAGCCCAGCTCGTAAAGCCTGCCTATGAGCTTGTAAAGCATCTCGTCAAGGCGCACCTGCACATCCGGCCGCTGCTTGTCTATGGCCGCGAGGCACGACTGCTCGCCGCTGTCCTTCCAGCCGTTGACAAGGTCTATCTTGTTCATGGCGACTATGAAGGGCGTCTTGTACTCCTTCAGGATGCTGAGCGCCTCCAAGGTTTGCGGCTGGAAGCCCTGCATGATGTCTATTACCAGCACCGCGATGTCGGCCATGCTCCCGCCGCGCCTTCTCAGGTTTGTGAAGGCCTCGTGGCCGGGCGTGTCGATGAACAGGAGGCCCGGTATCTTGAGCTCTACGTTCATGCGCTTGAGCGCTTCGCCGCAGATGCTGCTTATCACTTCCGCGGGCACCTCGCTCGCGCCGATGTGCTGCGTGATGCCGCCGGCCTCGCGCTTGCTCACGCTCGTCTTCCTGATGCGGTCAAGCACGCTCGTCTTGCCGTGGTCCACGTGGCCCATGACGACTACTATTGGCTGTCGGATTGCCATTGCCAAACCCTGTTAAATCTCTGGAAAAGAAGATTTATTACTGCACACCCCTTCAGCGCGAATAGACTTCCGATTTCTTGAAGAAGCGGGGTATTTCTATGTTCGCCGTCTCGATGGAATCGCTTGCATGAATCACGTTCACCTGTATGTCCTCTCCGTAATCCCCGCGTATCGTTCCCTTGGGCGCCTGCTTGGAGTCGGTGGGGCCGCAGAGCTCGCGCGCCTTTGCAACAGCATTCTCGCCCTCGAGCACCGCGAAGACCACGGGCGCGCTCTTCATGAACTTGCAGAGGGCCTTGAAGAAGGGCTTGTCCTTGTGGTGCGCGTAATGCTCCTCGAGAATCTTCTTCTTGAGCTTGCGCATCTTCATGCCAGCTATCTTCAGGCCCGCCTGCTCGAAGCGCTTCAGCACCTCGCCAACGAGCCCCTTCTTCACGCCGTCGGGTTTCACTATGATGAGTGTGCGCTCAACTGCCATCGGAATCACATTCGCCTACTTTTTGGCTGCGATTTTTCCTTTCGCCGGCTGCTGCTTCTTGGTGAGCCACTGCACGTTGCGCGGCGAGCGGCCCAGCTTGGTCATGTTGCGCTGGCACTTTGTTGAGCAGAAGTAGAGGGCGCTGCCGTCGCGCCTCACGTACATCTTGCCAGTGCCGCGCTCCAATTCGTGCTTGCAGAATGAACAAAGAGCCATGCCAATTCACCTACTTCGCTTCGATGCGCTTCGCCTCGCGCTCGGTCTCCATTAGAACGATTATGTCTGCGCGCTTTACGGGCCCCTTCACGTTGCGCCTTACCACGCGGCCCTTGTCGCGGCCCTCGAGTATCTTGCACATCACCTGGTAGACCTCGCCGTATATTCCGGTCTTGCCTATGACCTCGACGACTTCCGCGTTTGCAGGTTCAGCCATGAAAGACACCTACGGTTTCTTTCGGATTTCCCTTACTTCTTCTCTTCCGCCTTGGGCGCCTCGGCCTTCGGCTTTGCCGCCTTGGGCTGCCTCGGCTTCTTCTCGCCTGCGGGCTTTGCTTCAGAAGGGGCTTCGCCCCGCTCTACACCCCCTGCCTTGTGCTCTTCCTTCTTGTGGCCGCCGATCTTGCCGCCCAGCTTTGTGATTATTTCCTTGATGGCGTCGGCTGCATTGCCCGGCTTTGCAATCGCGATTGCGGCGCACTGCACGCCGAGCCCGCTTGCCCTGCCCAAGTCCGCCTTGAGCGGCACGTAAACGTATGGAACGTTCTTCTCCTCGCATATGATGGGCAGGTGCATGACCACTTCCTCGGGGTCAACGTCCTCTGCAATCACGACGAGAGTGGCCTCGCCCTTCTCAATCGCCTTGGTGCACTCGTTGGTGCCCTTCCTTATGCTGCCGGAGTCGCGCGCCATTTCCACTGCCTCGTAGGCCTTGGTAGCAACGTCCTTCGGAGTCTCGAATTTCACGTAAGATTTCGCCATTTCGTCCACCTCGCGGTTTCATTTCTAGTTTTGATTTCTTTCGTGCAACAGGCACAATCGCATCTCAAACCCTCGCGGGCTTCATCGATGCACGAATAGAAGCAGGGCTAATATGAAGAAAAGGATTTAAAAACGTTTTAGCCGGTCAGACCGGCGGGCACCAGATGCCTGCCTGCTCGTTGTTGACGATTATCCTGCCCTTGGACCAGTCGACGCTATCGGGGTTGCCGGCCTCCCAGTGCATTATCAGGAGCTGCGTCTGGTCAAGGCCCGCCACGCCGCCGAGTATGTTGTACGAGCCGCTGAAAACCTCGCTCTCGCCCGGCTTCAGCGTGTTGATGAAGAAGGTCTGCGAGGCGCCGTTCCAGTACGGCGCGGCCTCGGTCCAGTCCTGGTATGGCAGCAGGCCGTCGTTGAAATAGCGCTGCACGCCGACAACGCGCAGGCTCTTGAACGTGCGCTTGCAGGTGTTCGTCACCTCTACGGAGTAGTGCATGCTTTCGCCCAGGTAGTAGGCGGGCACGCCGTAATAGCCGAACTCCGGGTAGTCCTCATGGGCGGGCGGGTCCACGTACGTGATGGAGTAGGAGAGGCACTTCTGCTCGCCGTCGTGCCCCTGGTTTTTGTCATCATTATTGCGGCACGTGTTCCTGTCATCGTCCCCTCGGTATGAAAATTTGTTGCCGTTTTTGTGGTCGTCTCCGGAGCCCTTGTGGTCGCCTTCCTTGTCATCATGGCCCTTCCCGTCATATTTGCCATTCGCGAGGGAAATGCTTACGAGAAGGATGAGAAATACAAATGCAAATGCAAGCTTCATGAAACCACCTGGAACTAGAATGGTGCCGGAGTTTAAAAACTTTAGCTATCCGAGCCGCGCAATCGTGCCGCTGGTCTTGAGCGTGCGCACGGCGCACTTCCTGTTTGCAATTGAGCTGATGAGGGCAAGCGCAGCCCTTACTTCAGGCAGGCCCGCATTCTCGCACCTCACTATTCCTTCCATCTTGCTCGCGTCGTATTCCAGAACCTTGGGCTTGGCCCTTGATGCCCCAAGCTCGCCTATGAAGCGCAGTATTCCTTTCTCAATTCCGTCTTTTGCCTCGCTGGCTGAAAGAGAGCCCTCGCTCTCAAGCCTGAATGAAATGTAACGCCACTTCTCGCGCATGCTTGGTTTCAACGGCATCTACTTCACCTCTCGCATGACTTTTTCCGCCACAGCGCCCATCGACCTTTTCACCTGCCCCGCATTCAGGCCAAGAGCCCCGCCTATTGCTATGAAATCGTCGATGCTTTTCAGTTCAAACTGATTTTCGGCCCTGCTTGTAAAAACGTAATTCGCATTGTATTTCACGCACAGCTCGAGGAAAAATTGCATGCGCCCAAGAAGCGCGGCCCTTGAATACCCATACGAGCGAAGCAAACCGCTCACTGGAATTTCGAAGGCGATGCTGTTGTCAGCCACTTCACGGATTAGGGCAGTGTCAGGATAGAAAGATGAAACGAAAATCAAATCGTAGCGCTTCACGCCTTTCCTCAGGAGCTCGGCATCCTCGCCTGACAGCACGGAAATTTTGTTTTTTGAAGGGGAAACGTTCATGTCAGCAGCGCTTTTCACCAGCTTCTCCTCTATTTGCTCGCCCGCTATTGCCGCGCCTGCGAATCCAAGCTCGGCTAGCTTGCCCTGCTGCGCCCTGAAGCGCACGTGCAAATCGTGGTAGGCCATGCACTCATTTCTCAGGCGGGATTAAAATAGGTTGCCGCCTCCGGCCTTGCCCCAAAATAATTAATATTTTTAGAACTAATTAGTCCTTGCAGGAATACATATAAATGTTGCGGCCGCAAGCAGGGAGCATGACCACGACGCTGCCGGAGCTCAAGGAGCTGGCGCACGAAATCAAGATAAGGCGGAGGCGCCTGCTGGATGCTGAGGGCGGGAAGCCGATAACGCAGCGCAAGCTCGCGGAGGCCTGCGGCATAAGGCAGTCCATGATGGCCAAGATTGAGAGCGGCGGCGTGATGCCCTCCTACGCGCTGCTGAAGCGCGTGCTGGACGAGCTGGCGCAGCTTGAGAACAAGGGCGACAGGCCTGCGTGGAAGCTGATGCACAGGGGCATCATTGGAGTGGGCCTGCACGAGCCTTTGAAGAGGGCGAGCGACTTGATGACAAGGCACGATGTGTCGCAGCTTGTTGTTTACGAGGGCAGGGAGATAGTTGGAAGCCTGCTGGACCGCGAAGTCTTGCGCGTGATGAGCGGGGGGAAGAAGGATTTGCGCGTGGCTGATGCGCTTGAGGCGCCCTTCCCAATGGTGGATGAGAGCAGCCCGCGCAGCGTGTTCGCTTCCCTGGTGATAAGCGGCCGCGCTGTAGTGGTGACGAAGAAGGGGCTGCCAGTAGGCATAATCACAAGGGCAGACGTTATTTGAACTAACGCCTGAATGCCCTGCCCTTCTTGCCCTGCGCCGTCAAACCGCGGTAAACCCTTCCCCTTGCTGTCGGGAGGTGCGCGTTCGCCGGGTGCGCCGGGTCGTACATTATCACTTCGAAGTACTTGTCCTGCCCTGTTTCCCCTACCCAGTAGCTGTTCAAGACTTCGCAGTTTGCAAAGTGGGAATTGGCGCGCTCTTCCGAGATGCGCTGCAATGATTTGTGCGGGGAGAAGAACTGGCCCATCTTGGCCGGCTTCCTGCCCAGGTCAGGCCTCTCGCGCTTTCGCCTGCCGCGCCTCACGCGCACGCGCACAATCAGGATGCCCTGGTGCGCGCGGTAGCCGAGCTCGCGCGCCCTTGCGAGGTTGGTCGGCCTCTCGACGCGCACTGCAGTGGGCTGCTTGCCCCATGCTGTAAGACGCGCGCGGTATTCCGGAGAACGAGTTGCATACTCCTGCTGTAGCGTCTGCTTGATGTACTTGTACATGCCCATGAAAACACCTGCCCCTCAATTTTGTATCAACGGAGCGGCTATCTTAGAGCAGGATAAATTAAAAAAGGGATGCAGGGCCCAACCGCCCGGTTCAGCCCTCGTCAACGAGGGGCACGAATATAACGTCCATTGCCTTCGAGATGTGGAGCGATGGCCCGAGCTTGCTTATCACCAGCAGCTCCTGGACCACTGGCCCGCCAACAGGTATGACGAGCTTGCCGCCTTCCTTGAGCTGCGCAGTGAGCGCCTGCGGCACACTGCGCGCCGCAGCCCCCACCAGTATGCGGTCATAGGGCGCTTCTTTCTCATAGCCTTTTGTGCCGTCGCCGTGTATGAACGAGATGTTCTTGTAGCCCGCTTTCATGCAGTTCTCGCGGCCGAAGTCAAAGAGCTGCTCATGGCGCTCTATCGCCACCACCCTGCCTTTCTCGCCGACAAGCTCCGCGAGGATGGCAGTTTGATAGCCGCTGCCCGCGCCCACGTCAAGAACTTTCATGCCCTCGTGCACTTTGAGAAGCGTGCTCATTTGCGCCACCACGTCGGGGGCGCTCATCGCCTGGCCCCGGAAGATCGGAATTGGCGAAGGGGAATAGGCCATTTGCTTCACTGCCTTGGGCACGTAATCTGCCCGGTCAACCCGCGTCATTGCATGCGCAACCCGCTGGTCCGCCATGCGCTCCGCGAGAAGATGCCCCACCATGCGGGCGTTCGGGCTGCCGCTTGGCCACTGCGCGCTTGCACCCTGTGCCATCATGCCTAATGATATGCCGGCAAAGCGTAATAAATTTTGTTTGGCCAGTAGTGGGCGGTAATCATGCAGATCATCAACATACCGCAGGAGAGAGTGCCCGTGCTGCTCGGCACGAAAGGCAGGGACAAGAGGAGGCTGGAGAAGGCGAGCGGCGCGAAGTTCGAGGTGGACAGCGAGGGAGAGGTGCGCATAACGAGCAAGGATGCGGTGAAGGAGTGGAGGGCGCGGGACATTGTGCTTGCTGTTGGCAGGGGCTTTTCGCCGGACAAGGCGCTGATGCTGACTGACGAGGAGTGCTATTTGAAAGTGATAGACTTGCGCGGGGAGTTCTCGGACAAGGACATTGAGCGCGTGAAAGGGCGCGTGATTGGCGAGAAAGGGAGGACGAGGCAGATTATCGAGGACACCAGCGATGCGTACATCTGCGTCTATGGCCATACGATTGCGATTCTCGGAAAGCTGGACGAGCTCACCCTTGCGGATCGCGCCATTGAGAAGCTGCTGGGCGGCGCGATGCACACGACTGTTTACAAGCTGCTCGATGAAGGGAGAAGGGAGCTGAAGAGGAAGCGCGCGATGCTCTGGGAGGAGAAGCCGCTGACTAAATGAAAAGGAAAAAGAGCTTAGCGCGGGAGCATCGCCAGCCTCAGAGTTTGCAGGGTTGGCCTGTTGGTGGGAGGAGTTGGCTTGCCGCTGTCCGCCTTGCCGCCTCCGTGCTGCTCAACCATTCTTGCCCGCTGCCTTGCATCCTCTGCAGGCGCTTCCTTCTGGTATTTCAACCATGACTCCAGCCGCGCTATAAGATACCTCAATGAATTGAGCCTGGACTGCTCATTTATGAACGGAGTCCCGCAGAAGTCTGTAGACCTGCGCTCCGCTATTGCCAGGTTGTCAGCGGAAGTCTCGACGTATTGCTTCAGCTTGGCGATAAGGCCGTCCGTCACTTTGGCGCCGTGCCCCAGGAGCAGGGCAACCGGGTCCTTAAGCTTGTTTTGGTGCACTAGGTCATAATAAAAGCTGGACTCGTCGTAAGAGTAGAAAGCGGCCTCGAGCGCGGAATGGCCGCGCGCTGTTATGTTCGGGTTAGCACCCGCCTGGAGGAGGCGCTCCATCGCGTCATAATCATGCCTCTCGGTAGCAAGCACGATAAAGGGGTCGCCGGAATATGCCGGGTGGCTGCAGAAGCCGTTCGGGTCCGCCCCGTTCGCCAAGGCAGACTTGACTGCTTCCACGTCAGCGCGGCCGTAACCGGAAACGATTGCCTTCTCTAGCTGCTTCGTGGCTTCCGCATTGTATTCCGCCATGAACAACACCCCGCCAAAATATGCGCGCGCAAGTTTAAATATGTTGAAAGGCATAAGCCAACACTAATTCTAGCGCTGATTTGGAGGGATATCATGGAAACGCAGGAAAACCCGGAAAATGTCGGAATGCTCATGATCGAGGCTATGGGACAGTGGCTTTCGAGAGGAGAAAGCGATGCATCCAGAGCCAGGATTTGGGTTGACTTCATTACGAAGGTGGCGAAGCTCGACATAAACACGCCGGCAAGCAATGGGAAGACGCTGCTGCGCATGGCAGTCGAGTCGCCGAACCCGAACTTAGGCATCGTGAACACCATTCTGGCCGCAGGCGCTTTCGTGGACGGGGGGATAATGAATGTCGCCCTTCAGAAGAGGGATGAGACAAAAAAGGAGCTGAATGAGGCGTGGAGTGCGGTAAAGCAGGGCTATGACACTGTGGCAAACCGCAAGTGCCTTAGGGAGGCGGAAAGGGTCACTGGAATCCGCTGCAGAATCCTGGAAATCCTTGATAGGGCGAGGAATGACGTGAGGAGTAAGGAGAGGGCGGTTGCCGGGGCGGGCGCGCAGGGCGCGGTCGTCGGCAGCGGCAAGATCGGCGGGCAGAACATGCAGCAGACTGCCAAGCTCTGAGCTGCAGGCCCTTTTCATCTGTTTTTCGGTTTTTCAGGCGTGCCCAGCTGGCTTTCCGGCTCTGTAAGTTTAGTTGCCAACCGTAAACTATTTAAAGTGCCACCTGTAAACAAATGCGAGAGCATGATATTCAGGCACTTTTACGAGAGGGCCTTGGGATCCAAGGTCAAGATCAGGCTGCTCAGGCGGCTGCTGAACGAGGATTTGTCGGCGAGCGAGCGCGAGCTCGCGGGCATGATAGGCGTGTCGCACACGGCGGTGAGCAAGGCCATGCGCGAGTTCCACGAGCTCCACCTGGTCTCGCCGGTGCACGTTGGAAGCGCGGTGCTGTGGAGGACGAACAAGGGAAGCCATGCGTACAGGGTGCTTGCGGCGCTCTTCGGGAGGGAGCCGCTCGAGCTTCTTGTGCAGCTCGTCGCGGAGAGGATGGGCAAGTTCCGCGAGGTTGGCAAGGCGGTGATATTCGGGCCGCTGGCAGAAGGAAGGGAGGAGAGGGGAAGCGCGATAGAGCTGCTAGTTGTGCTTTCGCCGCTCGCGCGCTACGACGGCGCGCTGAAGGGCTCGCTGGACCGCGCCTTTTTCGAGTTGGACAAGGAGTGCCGCGAGCTTTTCGGCAATGGGCTGGCAGCGCACCTGGCGAGCGAGGAGGAGCTGGGAGGCAGGTACAAGGAGGCTGTTTCCAAGGGCATTGCTGTCGTCGGCTGAAGGCCAGTAAGTTAACAGATGTTAGCTCTTTTAGTTAACGTTAACTATTTAAATTAACAGGTGTTAATAGAAGCATGAACTTCCGAGGTGTGCAGGAGCTTGTGCTGGGCGGCAAGGGAAAGCCCAAGGTGCTCATGCATCTGCTCAGTGGCGCAGTGCCGGGCAGCGAAAGGGAGATTGCGCGGCAACTCGGCATGTCGAATGTTGCTGTCAATAAAATCATGCGCGATTTCGAGAGCGCGGGGCTTGTTGCTGCCGAGAGCGTGGGCCAGGCAAAAGTGTGGCGCCTGAACCAGAGGAGCTTTGCCTATGAAAAGCTGAAGGCGCTCGGCGGCCTTGCGGAGCCGGCTGAGGATTTGAAGGAGCTTGTGCGGGGCAGGCTGCTGGGCTGGAAGGAGTCGATTGAATTCGCAACAGTGCATGGCGCCGTGGCTGAGGGCAAGAGCGCGAAGGGCGAGATTGGAGTAACGGTGGTGCTGAAGCCCGGAACAGTGGCGGGCGTGGGCGAGGAGCATGCGAAGAAGAAGATTGGGGAGCTGCTCGAGGGCCTGAAGGAGGAGGCTGGGGCGCGCTACGGAAATGCGCTGTTGCACGTGGTGATGACGAGGAAGGAGGCGGAAAACGCGGGCTCGGCGCTCGAGAAGGCGAGAAGGGGCGCGTACGCGCTTCCGTGAGAAATTTTCAAAATAATATAAATGTGCAGTGCGGACAAAATGGGCGGTGACCGGGAAGCTAAGGGGATTTTTATGGCTAGTGCTGACAGCATTTTCAAGGAGTTCCGCGAGCATTCCGTCGCCGAATTCTTCCGCAAGAACAGGCAGATGCTCGGCTTTGCGGGCAAGACAAGGAGCCTTACGACAATAGTGCACGAGTATGTGACCAATTCGCTGGATGCATGCGAGGAGGGCGGCATCCTGCCGGAAATAGATGTGAAGATTTCGCTCGTGAACGGCGACCACTGCATTGTAAGGGTGCAGGACAACGGCCCGGGCATCCCGCCCAAGATGGTGGGCAAGGCGCTCGGCATGATGCTCGCGGGCACGAAGTTCCACCGCTACATGCAGCAGCGCGGGCAGCAGGGCATTGGCGCGGCAGGGTGCACGATGTTCTCACAGATTACCACGGGCAAGCCGGTGCACGTGAAGACGGGCACGGGAAACGGGAAAGTGTACGAGTGCGATTTGACAGTGGACGTGAAGACGAACAAGCCCGTGCAGCAGAACGAGAGGAATTCGGATGGCGAGTTCAGGGGCATTGTGGTGGAGGGCGAGTTTGCGGAAGTGAAGTATGACAAGGGCGAGTATGGCGTGATGGAATATTTGAAGCGCACCGCGCTCGCGAACCCGCACGCGCAGATTTCATTCGAGGGGCCTGACGGCGAGAAGCAGCTCTTCCCGCGCGCAGTGAACAGCGTGCCGCCGAAAGCTGTCGAGGTGCTGCCGCACCCGCTCGGCATCACGACCAATGAACTCGTGGAGATGGCGCACCACTCCGAGGAGCGCAAGATTACGAGCTTTTTGCAGCAGAATTTCGCGAGGGTGAGCCCTGCCAGGATTGACGAGCTGCGCTCTGCGATGCCGAATTTCGACATTGACAAGCCGCCGCGAGAGCTGAAGTGGGGCGAGGCGGAGGAGATGGTGAAGGCTTTCGGGCAGATGAAGTGGATTGCGCCTTCGACTGACGCGCTGAGACCCATTGGCAAGGAGCAGATTGAGAAGGCGCTCGTGAATATTCTCAACCCGCAGTACATGAGCGTGGGCGAGAGGAGGCCCAAGGTGTTCCGCGGGGGCGTGCCGTTCATGGTTGAGGCCGCGATTGCATACGGAGGCGGCTCGGGAAGGCGCACTGCTGACGGCTCTGTTGCAGGCGATGTGATAAGGTATGCGAACCGCGCGCCGCTGCTGTTTGACGCGGGCGGGTGCGCCATCAATGAGGCAACGAAGAGCATTGAGTGGGGCAGGTACGACATGCGCGATTTCGACTCGCTGCCCATGACCGTGTTCGTGAATTTCGTCTCGGTGCACGTGCCCTACACTGGCGCGGGCAAGCAGGCCATTTCAAATGAGGAGGAGATACTGGATGAGATAAAGAGGGCAGTGATGGAGTGCTGCCGCGACGTGCAGCTGCATTTGAGGGGCAAGGCGCGCGAGGGCGAGAGGGATGCGAAGAAGAAGGCCATCATGAGGTATGTGGAGCAGCTTGCGCGCGATTTGGCTGAGCTTTCTGGCAAGGGAAAGGCGGAGGATTTGCAGAAGAAATTGATAGCGCTCGTGGAAGGCAAGTACAAGAAGCACATTGAGGAGGCGTCGCTGGAGGAGATTTCGGGCGAGGCCGCGGCTGCAAAGCATGCTGCTGAAAACGAGAATGGAAATGGAGAGGAATGATTGCAATGGCAAAAAAAAGCAGTGAAGCATTCGAAAAATTGGAAGGCCTTGGCAGGAGCATGGTTTCCGAAGTGATGAAGGGCGATTCGCCGGAGTTCGAGACGCCCATCAGGAGCAAGGGCAACATTGATTACGACGAGAATTTCGGCTATTTGAGGCTGGGCGACAAGAAGGAGACAAGGACTTTCGTGAATGTGGGGCAGGCGCGCAAGTTCATGCAGACTGTCGCAGTTGCCGCGAAGTGCAAGAAGTTTTTGGAGGAGGACTCGCACACGTCCATCAGGGGCCTTTTCTACCAGCTCAAGTTCTCGCTTGGCGAGGACGTGGAGGAGGAGCTTTTCACCGAGCAGAGCGAGAGCAACCCGCTCATAGAGGATTTGGAGGTGGCGCTAACGCTCAAGCGCGAGGATTTGAATCTGAACACTGACCGCAAGGGCGTTGTTGCAGGCAAGATGAAGATAATTGACAAGTTCGGGGGAGAGGAGACGAAGATTGACTGCTCGAAGCAGGGCAGGAGCGGCTGGGCAATTCCGAGCGATGTGGACAATGGCATGGAGTTCGAGGATGTTGATGCTGACTATGTTCTGGTGGTGGAGAAGGATGCGCTGTGGCAGAGGCTGAACGAGGACAAGTTCTGGAGAAAGGAGAATTGCATTTTGATTACGCCCAAGGGCCAGGCCTCGCGCGGGTGCAGGAGGCTAATAAAGAAGCTGGCGCAGAAAAAGCTGCCCGTGATTGTGTTTACGGACTGCGATGCGTGGGGCTGGTACATCTACTGGGCCATCAAGACCGGAAGCATGAATCTGGCGTATCTTGCGGACGACATCGCGACCCCGCAGGCGAAATTCGTGGGCGTGACAATGCGCGACATACAGGACTATGACTTCCTGGGCAAGCTTACGATAAATGCAAAGGAGATTGACATCAAGCGCGCGCAGGAGATGCTGGATTACCCGTGGATTGCTAGGCACAAGGAGTGGGTGGACGAGCTCAAGACAGTGCTGAAGACCAAGAAGAAGATTGAGCAGGACGCCTTGCAGGGCCCGAGGCTGTCATTCGTGGGCGAGTATTTGCGCGAGAAAATCAAGGCGAAGAAGTTTTTGCCGTGAGCTCTTTTTTTACATTTTCAATTGCTTCGCCTATGCGGTCCCTCAGATGTTCATACGGCCCCTTGCCCATCCTCCGCCCCCTGGATGCTACAATGTCCACGATGAAGCCGAACACCAGGATATTCGGCTGGAGAAGATAGCCCCGCATCCGCACCAATGACGCCAGCACATCGCCTGCTTTCTCCGGCACATTGGCTGCAATTCCCTCAAGCGCCTCCACGATTTCCTCCCGCGCCAAGTTCTGCCCGAGCGCGCGCAGCGCCGGCTGGTGGAGTGGCAGTATCAGCGTGACGGGCACAAGATTGAAAACGAGCTTTCCGCGCCATGAGCCCGCGCCCGGCTCCCACTGCCCTTTGAAATAGCGTTCGAGCGCCGCTATCGCCTTATCCGCCCTTTCCGGGTCGCGTATGCCTTTCATCTCGGCCAGCGTGGCTTCGCAGTGTGTCGTGAGCCGCCTGCGGTAGAGGGCCGATGCGATGCCAAGGGATAATGCGCTTCCAAAGAGCGCCGGGTAAACTGTTGGCAAGGAGGCACCAATGGAATAGAGGAGTGCTGTCGCCGTGACGGGAATGGTCAGTATCAGCACGTCCATTGCGGCCCCGATGACGCTGTTGTTTATCCTGCCGAAGGATTTGAACGGCCCGAGCAGCGCCGCGAATCCCCTGCTGTTGAGGTTCCTGAGAGCCCGGACGGCATGCAAGTTGCCGTTGCTGAACGCAGTTATCATCAGTTCCGGAGGCCTTTCGAGCTTTGCCAATGCGTCTGTGGCGCGGGGGGCGTAAGTCCGATTGCGCAGGAAACGCGCCATAGTGAGTATGTTTCTCTCGATTTCAGCCGCAGCCTCTCGCCTGCCCCCGCCCACTGCAAGCGAGTAGGACTCGCCCAGGCCGATTATCGCGCGCACGCGCAACTCCTTCGAGTAGAAAGAGGCGCTGGCCGAAGGCATTGGCAGCGGCTCCTGCATCAGCACGAGGAATTTCAGCGCCTCGCTGTCGCCGAGCGCGGCGGACACGATTGCGAGTTCGGCCTTCTTTGCATACTCCCGCGCGCCCATGCCCGCTTCCGCATCGAAACCGCCAGCCAGCTTCCTTATGAGAGAAATCGTCTGCGCCCCATCCAGCTCGCCGATTGTGAAGAGGAGGCCGCGGTTCTCCCGCCTCTGCTTGATGAACCGGCCCTCCGAAACCGGGGAGAAAAATTGCCTCGACGCAAATGATGTCGATTGTTCGTCTATGTCCACGCAGGCATCCATGACAAGATTGTTGGAAGCCTTCTCGCAAATGCGCATTCTGTCGCCGGCTCCGGTTTCTCCGTTCCTCACCATTCGTGCCAGTTCCGCGGCATTTTCCGGATGATTGGGGAGGCGGTCAAGCAGATAGTTCAGTCTGAGGCGCTTATCAAACCTTTCGAAGCACCTGTTGAATTCGAGGATTGGATTGCTTGGCGTGCATGGGGAAGTAGACTGAAAACGCGGAAATGCGTGGCTTCTTGCGGTAGACACGCTTTGGATATATGGCCTTTTGAGTTTATAAACTTTCAAAGCCATTATATGGCGGCATGGTGCATTTGTCGCAGAGGACTATTTTGGGCATGCCACTGGAGAAAAAGCTGACAGTTTTGATTGGCACGGAGAGTTACCGGTGCAATGTTTTCGCCAGCTCCGATGGCAGGATCGCAGACGTAAGACCGTATGCAAGGGTAGTTCACACCATTCACGAGACGTACGAGGAGCTTTTGCTTAATGAGATAACGAAGTATATGAACGGCAAGGAGAGCAAGGAGCTGAGGGAGCGGCTGCGCGAGGAGGGGCGCGGGCTGCTGAACATCCAGGAATGGAAAGACATCGGCCCGCGGCTCAAGTCTGGAAGGCGCCCTCTTGACCTGTATACCGTCCATTTCTACTATGAGCTTACTGAAGCCGAGATTGCGGAGGTTATGGGGAGGCCGGAATTCAAGAAAGCTGTCGAGGCGTGGAAGAACGAGGAGTTCCGGAAGGAGAAGGAGAGGGCGGACAGGGAGGAGGAGGAGAAAGGGCGGGCCTTCCACATCTGGAAAAAATAACGCCTCGAGTCGGACTCGAACCGACGACCTGCTGATGTCTGGCTTTTCTTTCCTAGGTTTCTTTTCCTCGGAAAAGAAAGCTAACAGTCAGCCGCTCTACCAACTGAGCTATCGAGGCCCTAGGAAACCTACGGCCCTCTTTCTTGTCGAAGCAAGAAAGGGGCACCATTCCGCCGAAGCGGAATGTGTGTTTCCTGAGGCTCACCTTCCCTTTTACGGCACTCCTGATTATTTAAGCTAACCCCTGCGCCTGCGGAGATGGTAATACACCGTGCGCAGCGGCAGCCTGAGCCTCTTCGCGATTTCCGCGGCCCCGTAGCCCTGGCCGTGAAGCTCGCCTATCATCGCGAGCTTTTCGCGCGGGTGCGCGTCCGGCCTGCCGCGCTTCACGCCCTCCACTGCTATTTCAACGCCCATGCTCCCGAGCGCGCTCACCGCGCTGCGCGGCAGGGTTGCATATATGGAGGGAGAGCAGGCTAGCTTGGTTATCGAGAGGTGCTGCATTATGCGCGCGAGAAGGAGCGCGCTCACCTTGCGCTTGAGCAGCAGTTCGCCGTCCTTTGACTTCGAGACCGTTGCGAGCACTTCGCTATTGCTTCCTTTTATTTCGAGCACCAACCCCACCAACAACTGCAAGCGCCCCGCACCGCAGATTGCTTCCCGCCTTCGCGAGTGCACCGGCGCTCATTTCACCCGCTTTCCGCGCGCGCCTTTCACGAGTTCCATGAATTTCTTGGACCTGTCCGTGCCTCCTAGAAGCGCATGCACTTTTTCGCGCGCCTCCTTCAGCTCCTCCTCGCCCACGCTGAAGAATTCCGCGCACCATGCAACGGGCTTCCTGCTCCTCATGGAGAAGAGCGCGGCGCCGAACAAATCGCCCTTGATGCCCGCAGACAGGCGCTCTGCATCCAGCTTTTCAAGCAGGATAGAGCCCGCGTCCTTCACGCCCAGCTCCTTCGAGAGAGTGTCGAACATGCGCACCTGCTTCAGGCTCAGGCCTGCGGAAAGGCCCGGGAAAAGCGGCTCGCCCTCGCGCTTGCGCGCCGGGGTGCTCATGTAATAGCGGAAGAGGTCGAGCGCCATGTCGTCGGATGCAAGCCTCGCAGTCTCGCCGCGCAGGTGCCTTCTCCGCTCCTCCACATGCTCGGCAAGGCCCTCCTCCAGGACGTAGCCTTCCTTCGCCTTTGCGGCAAGGCCCGCCTTTGCGAGCGCTTCCATTATCATGAAATACTTGTCATCATCATTATCGAGCGCGCTCATGTCCGAGAAGCCGTGGCTCGTGAGAACGTCGAGGTAGCTGCGCATCTTCGGGTCGGCCCTGAGCTCTGCGTCGAAGCCCTTGGCTGCTTTTGATGCCGCGCGTACCGCGTAGGCGCTGGCTATGCACGCGCGCACGCTCTTGCTCCTCACGAGCATCTCGCCCTCGGTGCGCACCTCGGTTGAAAGCACGCGCGCATCCTCGCCGTACACGCGCTTCACGCGCGCCTCAATCTTCTGGTCGCTCATGAGCTTGATTGTCTCCACGACTTTCTTGCTGCCTACCGGGTGCTCGACTTTCACGATGATGCTCTTCTCAAGCTCGCTGCCCGCGGCGGAGAGCTCGTCGAGAAGGCGCGAGTAGGCGGTGACCGCGTGCTCGCCGTGCCTTACGAGCTGCACTATGTAGTTGCCGTTGAGCGGGAGGGCTGAGAGTATTTCGGTCCTGTTGCGCGAGAGAAGGCGCTGCGCTATGCGGTTCGCCGCAAGAGCAACTATCACGCGGTTTAGGGTGAACTTCTTCGCGTTCGCAAGCTCCTTCATCTTGCGCACCTGCTTCTTGAGCTCGCGTATCTCGTTCTCGTCCAAATCCTCGTTCCTTGTTGCGCTCGTGAGGGCTGCGAAGGGCGTGCTGAAGCCGCGCATGCCCATCTCGTCCTTTATGCGCTCGAGCTCCGCGACGTTCCGCGCCGCGTCATCCTCGCTGCGGGGCTCGCGCACTGAGTCAAGGAAGCGGTTCGCCTGCGCTATTGTGCTTTCGGATGAGCTTAATTCCACCATTTTCCCACAACGGTAAAACTATTGCACGGAAGGGGTATAAATAGGTTTTTTAAGGGCGATGATGATAAGCGCAGTCCTTCGGGGCAACAACCCGCGCCTAAAGGCGTGGGCTTGAGATAGCATGTAGAAAAGCGTTCCGCGCCTTTACCCCTTCGGGGGCTTCGGGCGCGGATTGTTGGTGAAATCCATGAGGGACATTTACGAGAGCAGGGCGTGGCGCGAGACCGTCGTGATTGCGGTGATAGTGCTCGCGTTCGTCGTGGTTTTCGAGTTCATAAGCGGCATCCCACCGTCGGCCTCGGGTTTTGCCGCGGTGGAGGCGCTCGCGTTCTGCGTGCTGACCTCGAACCTCGCCATGGGATATTCGCTCGCGATGCGCAAGCGCGAGTTCCTCGTGCGCCATGCGTTCGACCTCGCCATGATGCTGCCGGTCTTCGACATCCTGCGCGTGGCCCAATACGATTATGCATTCGTCAGGCTCCTCAAGCTCGGCACGCACTTCGACACTCTTTCCGAGGGCGCGGGCTACGCTGTGGATGTGATGAGGTACAGGCTGGGCTGAACTATGCGGGGCCGTTTGAGCCCTTTTCAAAGCCTTCTGAATAATTTCGCTCGAATTGCAATAGCGCGCCCTTCACAAAATGAGGCCGGGCGCGGTCTTTTTCAAGCCAGATAAGTTCCTGGTCGCTCTCGCTATCATTGAACCAGGCATTCAGCTGGTTTTGCGCCGCCAACTTCGCCTCGGCACGGGCCGCGCCGCGCATTGCAGAAAAGCCAAAGAGGAGGAGGCTGGCTTCGCCGTATAGGGGTTCGGCGCTTGAGAATGAGAGGCCGCGGAGGGAGGCATCATGCCATCGTTCCCTATATCTTTGTCCGTCAATGGTGCCCTGCTCAAAGCCCAAGCGCTGCTCCACCGCCCACTTCCTGCCTTCCTCATGCCAGTACATTGCATTTGCGTTCCGATTCAGTATCAGCTCGCGGCTGTCGCGCTTCCATTTGCCGAAGGCTGCGGTTGCGTTGATCAGAGCCTGCCTGAAAGAAGTTTTCTGCTGCACGCCTTGCGTTTGCATGCCAGTTCATATGCATTTTGAAGCTTAAAAGCGTTTCAGCCCGAGTAGAGCGACTCGATTGCCGCGCCGAGGACGAGCAGCACTATTGAGAGCAGGAAGAGCTTGGCCGCATCATTGATGATGTGCCAGAATGCGCGCCGCCTGTAAGTGCCGCGCTCGAGCGCGACCGACAGCATCCCGCCCGACAGGCTGCCGATGAAGAACGCGCCTATCTCGAATATGCCGTGCGGCAGGATGCCGAGCAGCGCTTCCGCTGAGCCCAAGGCGAATGCCACGGGGAAGGCGAAGATGCCGAACTGCTGCGAGACCGAGGGCAGGAGGGAGCGCACTGTCTGCTCTATCAGCACGCCGAGAAGCGCCGCGTTCCACGTGAGAAGGAATATCGAGCCGATGCTGTAGATGAACGAGAAGAGGATCATGAGCGAGAGCACCAGCAAATTCTGGAAGAGGATGCGCGAGAAGATTGGCGAGCTGAAGTCGAGGAAATTGGCCGTGATTGCGCTGCGCAGCAGGTTGTACTCCTGCACGACGTCGGAGAACATGGCGTTCGACCTGCCCTCGGGCAGGATGGAGAACCAGAAGCCGAAGCTCAGCGCGGAACCGATGAAGAAGAAGAAGTAGAGCGAGATGAGCGGCCTGTAAATCTTGAGGATGCTGTGGTGCGGGTCGTCGTTCTCGCGCTCCTGCCGCCTTTCCTCGTGCCTTATGAAGTTGAGGAAGAACGGGATGGCGGGCATTATCGTGAGGAGGAGCACGACCATGCCCCTGTCGTTCGGGTAGAAGTAGTTCGTCAGGATGATGGCGAAGGAGACGAAGATGAAGGAGATTGCGAGGATGAGCGAGGGGTTGCGCTCGAGGCGCCGGGCCGTGATTATCTGCTCAAGCACCATGCGTTAAAATTGCGTTCCCTATTTAAAAGCTTTCGAAGAAAGCAGGAGCAGTTGCAAACGGTGGAAAAATGAATGAGGAAGACGAGCCCGAACCCATTGTGATTTCAATAATTCTCGCGCCGTGGCGCTTCGTGAAGGGACTGTGGTCCGGCCTCTGGCGCCGCGTATTCTCGCACTTCCCCGCATTTTCGTATCTGCGGGAGCAACAGAAGCGCGACGAGATGGAAGTGGCGAAGGAGCTGGAGGATGTTGCAGGGGCGACGCGCGAGCTGGAGCGCAGGGTGGAAAAGTTCGAGAAGGAGGAGTAGACCGGCTGCGCGGGGAGGAGAAGAGTTACTGCGACTTGCTCGCGCCTTCCGCGCCCTCATCGGTCAGTTCTATTTTCGGGGGGAGCATTGGCGGGGAGAGGTTCACCGCGCGCGAGACGAACGTGCCGTTGGTTCCGCACAGGTAGTTGATGGTATTGAGCACTTCCTCGCCGAACTCGCGCGGAAGCCTTTTCGACTCGCGCCATTTCCTTGACGCTTCCTGGCACTCCGCAAGCTCGCCCTTTGCAAGCAGCTTGCCGCGCATGAGAAGGGAGCCCACGTTCTCGGAGTAAGTGACGGTGTAGACAAACGAGATTTCAAGCTCCTGTCCGCGCCCCACAACGTCCTCGAGGGTGATGTTCACGCCGAGCCCGCTCACAGGCTCGTCCGAGGTGCGCCTGCCCTCGACATACGTTATGTCAGTGGAGCTTACTTCGAGCATGCGCCTAATTCGCTGGGCTCAAATATAAAGGTTTATATTGGGGGAAAGCGGAAGAAGGAGCATGAGCAACGAGGCGGCCGCGCAGAAGAAGAAGGAAACCGAGTTCAAGCAGCAGCAGCCGGCACAGGACGAGCTGCGCAAGATCGCGCACAAAATAATCGCGGGCAACTGGACCGGGAAGGACACCAAGCAAAACCAGCAGGAGATGCTGGAGGCGATAAGGAAAAAGGAGAGCGTGATGTCCTACACGCCGAAGCCCGCGGCGCCTGTTGAGAAGGCGCCCCTGGCGAAGCAGATGGAAGTGGAAACGCAAGGGACAGTCGGGGCGGTGATGAGGAACGGCGGCGTGTCCTACAGCCATGAAGAACAAATTCCAAACCTATTTTTGAAGAAGAATGTGCCCATGCTGAAGCATGCATGAAGAAAAAAATGGGCCGGCTGAGATTTGAACTCAGGACCTCTCGATATCGAAAACCTCCTGCGGGTTTTCGATGCATTCCAGCATCCCCACAGGAAATTGTATCAGTCGAGCGCTCCAACCAGACTAAGCTACCGGCCCCTGGCTGTGCATGTTGCTGGCGCAGATTGTAAATATAATCGTTATGTTTTTCAAACGCGCAGGTTCAGGTCGTGCTTCAGTTCCCTGTAGCGGTTGCGTATGGTCACTTCCGTGACGCCCGCGACATCCGCGACCTCCTTCTGCGTGCGTCTCTCGCCGGCAAGCGAGGAGGCGATGTACACCGACGCCGCGGCAATGCCGCTCGGCCCGCTGCCTGAAAGCGACTTCCTGTGCATTGCCTTGCGCAGGAGCTCTATCGCCCTTTCCTGCACCTGGCCGCTCAGCTTCAGGGAGCTGCAGAGGCGCGGCACGTATTGCGTCGGGTCCGTGAGAGGTATGCGCACGCCGAGCTCGCGCACTATCAGGCGGTATGCCCTGCCTATTTCCTTTTTCTCGATGCTTGAAAGCTCGGCTATCTCGTCAAGCGTTCTGGGGACGCCGTATTCCCTGCAAACTGCATAGATGACGCCTGCAACTACGGCTTCAATCAGCCTTCCGCGTATCAGGCCTTTCTCGACGCACTTCCTGTACATCAATGCCGAAGCTTCGCGGATGTTTTCCGGAAGGCCGAGGTAGGAGGCGATGCGGTCAAGCTCGCTTAGAGCTATTGAAAGGTTGCGCTCCATCGAGCCCGCTATGCTGGCGCGCTTGTGCCACTTGCGCATGCGGTAGAGCTGCGCCTGCTTGCGCGAGGAAATCTTGACGCCATGGATGTCGCGGTTGTACTGGTCTATCTCCGTGACAAGGCCCTTGTTCGGCCTCATGTACTTGACTGGCGCGCCGCCGCGGGCGCGCTTGTCGCGCTGCTCGCTGTCGAACGCGCGCCACTCCGGGCCGGTGTCCAGCTCCTCGCTCACTATCAGGCCGCACTCGCCGCACGAAACCTCGCCTTTCTCGTTGTCGCGCACCAGCTTTTTGCTTCCGCATTCAGGGCAAGTTCCAACCATAAAGTCCGCCTCCTTCGCCGTGGCACTGGCAGCTACGTCGATGCGCCCATGCCAAACTTTAAAAACATTAGGGGCTAGGTTTAAAAATGTTTCCCCTCCCGCCTATACCAATAGTTTGCTGGAAAACGAGGGTAAGATTATTGCAGGGCTAGGCGAACTTGAGCACCACGAAAGAAGCGTCATCGCCATCTGTTATGGCCTTGTGGGAACCGTTCTTGCTTACCAGGAAGGCAATGAGGGCGTCCCGTATCTCTTCCGCGCCCCTGTGCGCGTTCTCGCGCATGACGCGCCTGAGGCCCTTCTCAATCGCCCCGGGCGCCACGCGCGTGCCGTTGTTGAACTGGTCGAGTATGCCGTCCGTGTAGAACAGCAGCACGTCGTCCGGGTTCAGGTGCACCTTCACGAGCGGGAAGCCTTCATCGAGGTAAATGCCGCTCAGGCAGCCGAAGAAGATGCTGGCGCCGTGCGCGTTGTTTTTCACCACTCCAATCTGGCCTGTGTTCGCATTGTAGCGTATTATCTTCTCATGGCCGGCGTTTGCAAACGAGAGGGTGCGGTTCTCGAGGTCGATGAATGCCGCGAGGGCGGTAAGGGATATTTCGTCTTCTATATGCAGGCTCTTCAGCACCTGCTCGAATTTGGACATGAAATCGGAGGGCGAGACGCCCGAAACCATGCGCACGGGCTCGTACGCCTTCTGCACTGCCCAGACTATGTCGTTCCTGTGCCTCTCCGCATGAAGGCCGTGCTTGACTATGTCGCCTATCATTATGCGCATCGCCGTGGGCTCGCGCTCCACGAAAAGCAAATCGCCCCCGCGCTCCGAGCCGTTGAAGGAGCGGAAGAAGTGCGCCATGCGCACCGTGAGAGACTGGAGCTGCCTCGATGCCAGGGGCTGGGCGACCGCCAGGGCAGCGCCAGCGCCCGAAGTAGCGACTAGTGTTTGCTGCATGCCTGAATTATGCATTTCCCCCTTCTTAAACCCATCGACCTTGCGGAAACCCATCACAAACTTTAATAACGGGCAAGACGATTGCGTAGGCGGTATTGGAATGGCAGCGGACGAATCGCTTAACGTCACTACGGGCATTGACGGGCTCATCAAGCTCGTGCACGACAGGGGGCGCATTGAACTCGGCGAGGCCGCGCGCCTCATCGGCGTGTCCCCGCAGGTGGCTGAGGGCTGGGCGCGCTCGCTCGAGGAGCAGGAGCTCCTGAGGCTCGATTACCAGCTCACCAAAATATTCCTGGTGTGGAAGGACCTGAACGACGAGGAGATGGGCGCGCGCGTGCAGAAGCTGCAGGCGCAGAAGAGCGCGGTTTCGCAGGACATTGCCGGCCTGATTGAGAGGGCGCGCTCGCGCAGCGGGGAGCTGGACGAGGTAAGGGGCGAGCTGGACAAGCTGTCGGGCGCGATGGACGAGCGGCTTCCGGCCAACCTGAGGAGGCGCCTCGACGCGCTGCACGACGTTGACAGGGACAAGGAGAAGATTTTCCAGGCAAAGATGCAGGGGCTTGACGACGTAAAGGCGAAGCTGGACGCGATTGAGCGCGACATTACGGCGAAGCGCGAGCTCATAGAGCAGATGAGGAAGCGCGCCAAGGAAGTGGAGGAGACGCCGGAGCTGAAGCAGCGCGTGAACGAGATACTGGACGCGCGCAGGAAGCTCGACGAGACATTGGGCAACATCAAGGAGATGAGGGGCTCGATGGACGCGGAGATGAAGGGGAGCGCGGAGCAGAAGAAGCAGCTTTCCGGCGTGATTGACGCCATGGGCAAGCTCGAGGGCAAGATGGACGGGATGCTCAAGGCGAAGAAGGAGGCGCAGGTGCTCGTCGAGAATTTGGACTCGCAGGTGAAGGAGCTTGACAGGCACCTGGGCACGATGCGCGAGATGCTCATAAGCGGCGAGATTACCGAGAACATGAGGAAGCTCGGCCGCGAGAAGGAGAAGATTGAGGCGCTTGAGCGCGAGATAAACGCGCAGAACTCGGTGCTCGCCGAGAGGACCGACACCATCGAGAAGGCGCTGCAGGTGCACGAGACGAAGTACGAGGAGCTGCTGAAGGCGAAGAGCAAGCTCTTCTCGTCGGTGGAGGATTACGAGGTCGAGCTTGCGACCATCGATTCGAGCTTCAGGCGCGAGGCGGAGCAGATGCGCAAGCTCGCGGACGAGATGACGAGCGTGCTGAACGCGAACAAGAAGGACATCGAGGTGCAGTTGGAGCTGGCGCGCAAGGGGCTGGAGAAATACGAGTCCGCGCTTTCGAAGAGGGACGAGCTGCTCGCCGTGCGCGACAGCATAGACGACATGGAGGAGCAGAGGGACAGGCTGATAAAGCAGCTGCGCCTGCTCTCGAAATCATTGCAATTGCTTGATTTGCAGGCCGAACTTTCCGGCAAGAGCGCGAAGCTCGCGGAGCTGAAGGAGGGCGTGAAGGAAGTGAGGAAGACGGAGAAGGCCTTTGACAGCAAGCGCGACGAGATGCGCGAGAGGATGAAGGGCATGCTGGAAGGAAAGAAAAAGAAATAGCTAGATTTTTGCAGGCGCCTTGACCGCTATCAGAACAGCTTATTGGTACGATTCGGGAGAGGATCCGCGATTTGCCTACCCTGCGGGTTTCCCGAAGTCCCCTGATGCGCCCTTGACCCCTGCCATGTTCAGAAGGCTGTTGGCCTTGATGTTCTCATACGCCTTGTATTCCGCCAGCAGGTTGTTCACGTAAGTGGTCATAGTCCTGACTGAGCCCGGGTTCAGCATGTCAAAGTCGCGCGCCATCTTCAGGTATTCAAGCTTGGCCGGAGTCATTTTGGAAAAGTCGCGGTTGTGTTGGTCGCCTATGCCCGCCGTGCCTATGCTATAGCAAAGCTGCGCAGCGTCATGAAACTTCTTTTCGCCCCTCAAAAGGGCGATTGCCTCGTTGTGCAGGTCGTAGGCGCGCTCCTCATTGCCGTTCTTGAGCTCCAATGAGGCCATGCCGAGGAGAATGTTCTTCTTGTCCGTAACGATCGTCTCATGCGTGGACTGGAAGAATGCACCCCTGTCCGTCTCCCGCGGATACTCGCGGAGAAGGTCATTAATAACGGCATTGGCTTTTACAAGTAGCTTGGCTTCTGAATCAGCAGACCCAGACAATCGGGAATGGTCTATGGCCATTTTGTATGCATTCAACGCCGCCCGCCTGTCAGGCTCCTCCATGCTGAGCAGCAGGTCGCCCTTCATCTCCATTATCCTGCCAGCCTCGGCATGGTTTCCTCTCATGCTGTGAAGATCGCGCCACAGGTCAAGTACCTGCAGCTTGTCGCTTGCCGATGTCGCCGTGCTATCGAAAAGGTGGAGAGCATAATCGTTCGCTTCGGAGAGGGAAACATTGCTTTTGGGGTCTGCTGCCGCGTTTACGAGAAGGTTCAAGGCCGTGATGGGTGCGCCCAAGGCCTCTGCCGTCGCTATTGCGCGCCTTATTCCGTAAACTTCGCGGGCTTCGCTCACTGCAAGTTGAAGGTTTTGCCAGCCTACGTGGCCCTGGCCCCTGGAGTTCGTGGCTGCAAAAAGTGCATGGTCGGCAGAAAGCTCTTCCACCGCCCGCTTTGTTTCACGCTTGGTGAAATGGTCGTACAGGAAATTGCCATTTAGCCTAAGATGCCTGAAATAAAAAGCGAACTTCGTGTTGTCCATTCTTCGCGAGAGATTGGCTGAGATTATTTCCTTCTTCCTGACAACGAGCACGGGGTTGAATGCTGCAACCGATCCGCCTGCTCCGCCGCTGTCACATGATCCGGACATCAAACCACCCCTCAGAATTAGGTTTCCTTTATGGCGTTTCGGGTATTTAAGCTTTCAAACGCGCTGAGCTGCGAAAAAAATTTAAAAAGGTGCGGAGCCATACAACAAGGCTAGTTCTTCGGGGTGGTTTTGATGGCGGGAGACGGACAGGTCCAGATTTTGCCGAAAAACACTGCTGCGCTTAATCTTTTGAACAGGCAGAAGGGCCTTACAGATGCGGAGAGGCTGGAGAACTTCAGGCTCACGAGGCTCCCTAAGTGGCGGGACTCGCTCTATACATTTATGCCGTTCTTGGGAACCGGGGTGCGTGCAAGGCAGAGAGTCGAGAACGTGCTCTGGAATTTCCGCGAGGGCCTGAAGAGCATGAACGAGGCGGACGCGGATCTGGATGAGGCGCGCGGGAATCTCGAGGCGAAACCGGCGGCTGCGCGGCGGCTGGCAACGAGGGCATCGGTGGCTTACGATAAGGCAATGTTCCACTTCGGCAAGGCTGGCCAAAACAGCGAGATTGGGACCTGCGTGACGCGGAAGGATGAAGCCGACAACATGGCGCAGCAGCCTGAGAAGCCGGAGGCGCAGCAGGTAAGTGCAAGGCCGGGAGGCCCAAAGAGCGGCGATCAGGTGAAGAAGGACGGGAAGCCCAGGGGCGGCGTGAAGCCGTTTGACTGGGAGGCCGCACAGAAGGCGAAGGGCACCGACACCTCGCACTTTGGCGGGCTGCCGGGCCAAGGCTAAGGAGAGAGATAACCAGAAATAGCCACTCTGATACCCTATGCTTGCGGTGCTACTGGGGTAAAGTTATTGCAAAAAGCAGGGGGCAGTATTTAAATAACTTCTGAGACAAAGGATTACTTCGCGCGTGTTCTTAGCATTTTGGTGGTATTTTGGTTGAACAGACGACAGTCCATTTCCTAGTTCCCCGCCACCAGATACTCACCCAGGAAGAGCGCAAGAAGTTTTTCGATTCCACGGGGCTGAAGCCCGAACAGATGCAGAAGATATTCTCAGGGGACCAGGCCATCAAGGCATTGAAGCCAGAGGAGGGCGACGTGGTGTGCGTTTTCAGGAAGAACGACGCGGACCCGCGCACGGAAGTCCAGAATTACCGCTTGGTAATAAAGTAAGTCAGGGGTAGTGGGCATAGTGAAGAGGGGAGGCGCAACGGCTTGCTTTTGTTAGCAAAAGCCACCGCGCCCTGCCGCATGATGGGGAGATTGCATGACCGCTGAACTGCTCGATGCATATTTCAAGGAAAACTCCCTCGTGCGCCAGCACCTGGAGAGCTACAACAAGTTCGTTTCCTTCGGCATACAGGAAGTGATAGACCGCGTGGGCATCATTGAGCCGAACATCGAGAACTACAAGCTGAAGCTCGGCCGCGTGCGCCTGGAGGACAAGCCCATGATGATGGAGGCGGACGGCTCGCGCAGGAGCATCACGCCCATGGAGGCGCGCATGCGCGATTTGACTTATGCCGCGCCGATATTTTTGGAAATCATTCCGATTGTGAACGGAGTTGAGCGCAGGGGATTTCCGGAAGTGTTCATAGGCGAGCTGCCCGTGATGGTCAAGTCCAAGCTGTGCCACCTAGAAGGCATGAGCAAGCAGCAGCTCATAGAGGCGGGCGAGGACCCTGAGGACCCGGGCGGGTATTTCATCATCAACGGCAGCGAGCGCGTGCTCACATCGATAGAGGATTTGGCGCCGAACCGCATCATGGTTTCCAAGGAGAAGGACGGCACGATTATCACATCGAAAGTGTTCTCAATGCGCCACGGCTTCAGGGCAAGGTGCGTTGTCGAGCGCAACCTGGAGGGCGTGATGAACGTCTCCTTCCCGGCAGCGCCCAAGGATTTGAGAATCACCACAGTGCTGCGCGCCCTCGGGCTGGAGAGGAACGAGGATTTGTTCGATGCATTCAGGGGCGCGAAGGCGGACGAGGCGCTCATGAACGATATTCTGCTAAACCTTGAGATTGACGAGACGCATAACAGGGAGGAGGCAACTGAGGCGATGGGCAAGAAGGTCGCGCCCGGGCAGGCCAAAGAGTACAGGGCGAAGCGCGTTGACGTGCTGCTCGACACCTACCTGCTTCCGCACCTGGGCACGGAGCCCGCGGACAGGCTCGCGAAGGCGTATTACATTTGCAAGATGGCCGAGAAGGCGATGAAGGTCGGCTACCATTTGATACCGGAAGATGACAAGGACTTTTACGGAAACAAGAGAATCAAGCTTGCAGGCAACCTGATGGAAGAACTCTTCCGCTATGCGTTCCAGTTCCTTGTGAAGGACGTTGCATACCAGGTTGAGCGCGCATTCGCGCGCGGCCGCAGGCTTGTTGTTCAAACAATTGTCCGCCCAGATGCATTGAGCGAGCGCGTGAGGTACTCGATGGCTACGGGCAACTGGATTGCGGGCCAGACGGGCGTTTCGCAGCTTCTCGACAGGACGAACCATCTTGCGGCAGTTTCGCACTTGAGGCGCATCATGTCGCCGCTCTCGCGCAAGCACCCGCACTTCAAGGCGCGCGACTTGCACGGCTCGCAGTGGGGCAAGCTGTGCCCGAACGAGTCGCCCGAAGGGCCGAGCTGCGCGCTCGTGAAGAACATGGCGCTCATGTGCGAGATTACAACTGGCACGGGCGAGAAGCCGCTCGAGGACATGCTGAGGGCAGCGGGCGTTGCGCTTGACGGCGTTGCAGTTGCAGTGCCGCAGGAAGTTGAAATGAAGGCAGAGGCAAAGGCGGAAGCGAAGAGGGAAAGCGGGAAGAAAGAGGGGAAGAAATAGGTTGATTGCGATGGCTAAACACGTCAGGCGGAAGAGGATGAGGCGCAATGCCGCGGGCGAGATGGTAGAGGTGAAGAGGCCCGAGAGGACAGCAGTGTACATCAACGGCAGGCTCATCGGCTTCCACGACAGCGGCGAGGCGCTCCTCAGGCTCCTGCGCGAGAAGAGGCGCGCGAGCGAGGTGAATTACGAGACAAATTTCGCGCTCAACAAGGATACCGGCGAGCTCCACATAAGCACGGACAGCGGCAGGGCAAGGAGGCCCTACGTCGTGGTGGAGAACGGCAAGAGCAAGTACACGCCCGAGATGGCGGAGAAGGTGAGGAAGGGCGAGCTTTCCTGGGGCCAGCTGATAAAGATGGGCGTCATAGAATATTTGGATGCGGAAGAGGAGAATGATTTCGCGTATGTCGCCTCCACCGAGAAGGACATTGGCGAGAGGCACACGCACATGGAAATCGACCCGGTGTCGATAACGGGCGTGACCGTGTCGCAGCTGCCCTACCCTGAGCACAATTCATCCCCGCGCATAACGATGGCCTGCGCGATGAGCAAGCAGTCGCTCGGCTTCTATGCGAGCAATTACAATTTGCGCATGGATTCGAGGGCGCACATCATGTACTACCCGCAGGAGCCGCTCGTGCACACCATGCCTTACATGCACATGAACTTCCACCGCAGGCCTGCTGGCCAGAATTTCGTTGTCGCGATTACGAGCTATTACGGCTACAACATGGGAGACGCTGTTGTGATGAACAAGAATGCCGTGGACCGCGGGCTTGGAAGGTCGGTGTTCTACAAGGTGCACGAGACCGAGGAGAGGCGCTACCCGGGCGGGCAGAAGGACAAGTTCGAAATTCCCAATCCTACAGTGAGCGGCTACCGCGAAGAGTACATGTACCGCTATTTGGGAGATGATGGAATCATTTCGCCGGAGAGCGAGGTGAAGTCGAAAGATGTTCTGGTGGGCAAGACCTCACCCCCGCGCTTTTTGGAGGAAGTGAGCGCCTTCGGCCTGACCGAGGAGAAGAAGCGCGAGAACTCGCTCGTGATAAAGAGCGGCGATGAGGGCGTTGTTGATTCGGTGATGATGACAGAGAGCCCCTCGGGCAACAAGTTCGTGAAGGTGCGCGTGAGGAGCGTCAAGGTGCCGGAGAACGGCGACAAGTTCGCGTCGAGGCACGGCCAGAAGGGAGTGATTGGCCTGCTCGTGCCGCAGGAGGACATGCCGTTCACCGAGAGCGGAATTGTCCCTGACCTGATTATCAACCCGCACGCGATTCCTTCGCGCATGACCGCGGGCCACCTGATAGAGATGCTTGGAGGCAAGGCCTCGTGCATGAACGGCAAGACCGTCAACGGCACCGCGTTCTCGGGCCAGGATGCGGAGGAGTTCAAGAAGGTGCTGAAGGAGAACGGGTACGAGAGCTATGGCAAGGAGATACTTTACGACGGCCTGGGCGGCAGGCGCATTGAGAGCGAGATATTCATAGGCGTGATTTACTACCAGCGCCTGCACCACCTTGTTTCGAACAAGATGCACATCCGCTCGCGCGGCCCCGTGCAGCTGCTCACGCACCAGCCCACCGAGGGCAAGGCGCGCGAGGGCGGCCTCCGCTTCGGCGAGATGGAGCGCGACTGTTTGATAGGCTACGGCGCATCGATGCTTGTGAAGGAGAGGATGCTTGAGGAGAGCGACAAGACTGCGGAGCTGGTGTGCAACAAGTGCGGCATAATCGCGGTGCACGACCACATCAAGAGGCGCGACTACTGCCCGCTCTGCGAGTCCAACGAACTCTACCGCGTGGAAATGAGCTATGCGTTCAAGCTGCTGCTCGACGAGATAATGGCCATCGGCATACTGCCGAGGCTGATGCTGAGGGACAAGGCTTAGGTGCTGACATGGCTGACACGATAATCAAAATGATTGACCGCATCAAGTTTTCGCTCTTCTCGCCGGAGATGGTGAGGAAGATTTCCGCGGCGAAAATCACGGTGCCGGACACCTACAACGAGGACGGCTACCCGATTGACGGCGGGCTTGTGGACCAGAGGATGGGCGTCATTGACCCCGGCCTCAAATGTAAAACGTGTGGTGGCCGCACCCGCACTTGCCCGGGCCACTTTACCCATATCGAACTGGTTCGCCCGGTAGTTCATCCGGAGTTTGCGCGCGTGATATACAAGCTGCTCAAGAGCACGTGCAAGAGCTGCGGCCGCATGCTCACCAAGAGGAAGTCTGCCACCACCGAGACTCTTGCAAAGGGGAAGAAGGGAGGCTCGTGCCCTCACTGCAACGTGAAGCAGACCGAGATGAAGTTCGAGAAGCCCACCACGTTCATGGAGGGCGAGAAGACGCTCCTGCCCACCGAGATAAGGGACAGGCTGGCGAAGATACCGAACGAGGATTTGAAGGCAATGGGCTATGACTATGATTATGCAAGGCCCGAGTGGATGATTATCACTGCTCTTCTTGTTCCGCCTGTCACGGTAAGGCCTTCCATCACGCTTGAAACTGGTGAGAGGAGCGAGGACGATTTGACGCACAAGCTCGTGGACACGATGCGCATCAACCAGAGGCTTGAGGCGAACATAAACGCGGGCGCGCCGCAGCTCATCATAGAGGATTTGTGGGAGCTGCTGCAATATCACGTGACTACTTACTTCAACAACGAGACCGCGAACATTCCGCCAGCAAGGCACAGGAGCGGCCGCCCGTTGAAAACTTTGTCGCAGAGGCTGAAGGGCAAGGAGGGAAGGTTCAGGTACAACCTCTCGGGCAAGAGGGTGAACTTCAGCGCGAGGACAGTCATTTCGCCTGACCCGAATATTTCCATCAATGACGTGGGCGTGCCCCACGAAGTTGCGGAGGAGCTCACTGTGCCGGTGCGCGTGACCGAGTGGAACATCGAGGAGTGCAAGAAACTCATCGACAGGCTCGAGTACCCGCATGCTGTTTATGTAATCAGGCCGGACGGCAAGAGGCGCAAGGTGACGGACAAGACAAAGGAGGAAATCATCAGCACGCTCGCGGCCGGCTTCATAGTGGAGAGGCAGCTCATAAACGGGGACACGGTGCTGTTCAACAGGCAGCCTTCGCTCCACCGCATTTCGATAATGTGCCACAGTGTGAAGGTGCTCGGCGGCCACTCGTTCCGCATCAATTTGCCGGTGTGCCCGCCATACAACGCGGACTTTGACGGCGATGAGATGAACATGCACGTGCCGCAGACTGAAGAGGCGCGCGTCGAGGCAGAGATGCTCATGAAGGTGCAGGACCAGATAGTCTCGCCAAGGCATGGAAGGGCGATAATCAAGCCGCAGGAGGACCACGTATCCGGCATGTTCTTCCTCACGAAGAAGGACGCTGTCTTCGAATTTGACGAGGCGTGCCAGATTCTCGCGGTTGCGGGCATATACGAGCTGCCAGATTCGGATGTCAAGGGCGGCAAGTTCTCGGGCAAGCTCCTCTTCTCGCAGCTCCTGCCGAAGGATTTGAATTTCCAAATCAGGTCAAAGCTGTGCAGGTGCGAGGGCCCGTGCGGCAAGGAGAAGTGCCCGTATGACGGTTACATTATTGTCAAAGATGGCCTGCTCACGCACGGCGCGATTGAGAGCAAGGCGTTCGAGAACGAGATTATCGAGAGGCTCATGAAGCTGCACGGCAGCGAGGTTGCGCGCAAGTTCATAGACAACGGCACGCGCATGGCGCTTTACACTATCAGCAAGCACGGATTCTCAGCGGACCTGTCCAACTACACGCTGTCCAAGGAGGCCGCGGAGCAGGTGGTCGAGATCGAGGACAATGCGAGCAAGGAGGCGGGCAAGTTCGTGAAGAGCTACAGGAACAAGACTCTGGAGAGGATGCCCGGCTTCACAATGCTCGAGACATTGGAGGACAAGGTGATGGAGAAGCTCGGCAAGGCCCGTGACGAGTGCGGCAAGATAGTGGAGAAGAGCATGGGCATGGAGAATACCTCGATATTGATGGCGCGCATCGGCGCGAGGGGAAGCATACTTAACGCAATCCAGATGGCCGCGATGGTGGGCCAGCAGGCGGTGCGCTCGAAGAGGCTTGCGCGCGGCTACCGCAGGCGCAGCCTCGTGCACTTCAGGCGCGGGGACAGGGGCGCGATGGCGCGGGGCTTTGTGAAGAACTCGTTCGTCACCGGCCTTTCGCCCGAGGAATATTTCTTCCACTCAATGGGAGGCAGGGAGTCGCTTGTGAACACTGCTATCAGGACAGCAAGGTCGGGCTACATGCAGAGGCGCCTCATCAACGCATTGCAGGATTTGGTCGCGATGGGGGATATGAGCGTGCGCGACTCGCGCGGCATCGTGGTGGAGTACATTTACGGCGGGGACGGCAAGGACCCGCAGAGGGCCTCGAAGAAGCTGAGCCTGGAGCAGGAGGAGCAGGAGCGCGAGTAAGAGTGATGTTTATGGCAACAAAAGCTGTGAGGGACAGGATTGACGGCGGCGAGGCAGTGGGCATAGTGGCCGCCCAGTCGATAGGCGAGCCGGGCACCCAGATGACCATGCGCACGTTCCACTACGCTGGCGTGGCCGAGCAGGTGCCCACGGGCCTTCCGAGGCTCATCGAGATTGTGGATGCGAGGAAGGAGCCGCGCAAGCCGCTCATGGACGTTTATGTGCTTGAGAAGTACGAGAAGGACGAGGCGAAGTGCAGGCAGATTGCGGCCATCATAGAGGACATCACGCTTGCGGACATCTCGAAAATAGCGGAGAAGCTCGCGGAGCGCGAAGTTTCGATAATAGTTGACGAGCAGGCGCTCAAGGAGAGGAAGATAGGCTTTGAGCACGTGAAGGAGTCGGTGAAGAAGGTGGTCGTGGCCGGCGAGGTGCGCTCGAGCGGCAATGAGATAAGGCTGAGCTTCAAGAAGGGCGCCACGCTGCGCGCCATTCGCAGGATTACGAACAAGCTCGGCGCGATGCACATGGGCGGCGTGAAGGGCATCACGAGGGCTGCCGTGCTGAAGCAGGGCGTGGGCAAGTTCTTCATCCGCACCTCGGGCTCCAACATTGCGGAGCTTGCGAAGATTGACGGCGTGGATTTCCACAGGTGCTATACCAACAACATAATGGAAGTGAACAAGGTGCTGGGCATAGAGGCTGCGCGCAATGCCATTGTCGTAGAGGTGAAGCGCGTGCTCGAGAGCCAGAAGATGGACGTTGACATAAGGCACATGGCGCTGCTTGCTGATGCAATGACCATGGACGGGAAGATTCGGTCTGTGGGAAGGCACGGCCTCTCGGGCAACAAGGCGGGCGTGCTTGCGCGCGCTGCATTCGAGGAGACCATAAAGCACCTCATCAATGCTGCTGTTTCAGGGGAGGAGGACAAGCTGATAGGCGTGACGGAGAACATCATAATAGGCCAGACAATACCCGTGGGCACTGGCGTGGTGAGGCTGGCGCGCCGCATGTAAGGAAATTTCTGGCGGGAAGTCGCCAGAAACCGGAGGTTTTTGGCATGGACGTTGACAAGGCAATTCGAACTGCAGTGGATGGAGGAAAGGTGGAGTTCGGCACGCGCTCGGGCAAGAGGGGCGTGGGGAAGGCGAAGCTCATGATACTCTCATCCAACTGCCAGGACGAGACGAAGAAGGAGATGGAGGCTGCGTGCGCAAAGGCAAACGTGCCTGTGCACGTTTACTCCGGCACCTCGATTGAGCTGGGCTCCGTTTGCGGCAAGCCTTTCGCGGTGAGCGTGCTTACTGTGCTGGACGCGGGCACTTCCAACATTCTTGAGCTTGCGGTGAAGAAGTAAGGTGCTTGTTTTGTTGAAGCTCAGCAATGACGAAATGAAGTGCATCTCGCTGTTCGAGAGCCTCACGGGCGCGGTCGTGAAGGACTGCATTGTCATGGATGAGATGAACGCCATCGCATTCGTAGTGAAGGAGGGCGAGATGGGCCGCGCGATAGGAAAGGGCGGCTCGACCATTGAAAGGGCTCGGCACAACTTCGGCTCCAAGCAGCTCTATGTGGTTGAGGATGCGTCCGACGCGAAGGATTTCGTCGTCAACCTGCTCCGCCCGGTGCCCATAAGTAATTTAAACATTCAAGAGAAGAATAATGAGAAAACAGCTATTGTTTCGGTCGACTCGCGCGACAGGGGCGCGGCGATAGGGAAGGGCGGGGAGCGCATCAAGATGAACAGGATGCTCCTCATGCGGCATTTCGGCATGGACCTTCGCCTTGTCACCAAAGACTAGCGTTCAATATGGGTTTTGCATATGGGAAGAGGGGAATTCGGCGCACGGGATTTGCAGAGGAAGAGGAAGCGCCAGCGCTGGCTGAAGAAGCCGTGGAAGAGGCGCAAATTGAGGCTTAAGGAGAGGTACGACATGCTGCAGGGCTCGCCGCAGGCGCGCGGCATTGTGCTTGAGAAGCGCGCGCTTGAGCAGAAGCAACCCCACTCCGGCCTCATCAAGTGCGTGAAGGTGCAGCTCTCGAAGAACGGCAAGGTGATTACTGCTTTTGCGCCGCGCGACAAGGCAATCAATTTCATTGATGAGCATGATGAAGTGACTGTTGCAGGGCTCGGAGGCTCGCAGCGCGGGCAGATGGGCTCCATACCCGGCGTGCGCTACAAGGTTGTCGAAGTTAACGGAGTTGCACTGGACATGCTGAGGACGGGCAGGAAGGAGAAGCCGAAGAGGTAGTTCTAATGGTTGAAAAACTTTTTGGAAAATACGACTTGAGCGAAGTGAAGATAGAGGACCCGAGCATCGGGCCCTACATCAACGTTTCGCCGGTAATGCTGCCCCACTCGCACGGCAGGCAGGCGCACGCGCAGTTCGGCAAGATGCGCGTGAACATTGTTGAAAGATTGGTGAACAAGCTGATGAGGGGAGGCACGGGCGAGAAGACGAGCGGCAAGGTCATCAGGACGCATGGAAGGCTGCAGGGCAAGAAGGCGCGCGCAATGGAAATAGTGGAGCATGCGTTTGGCGATGTTGCAATGCGCTCCAAGATAAACCCGGTGCAGGTGCTCGTCAATGCGCTCAGGAACACCGCGCCCCGCGAGGACACTACAAGGGTGCAGTACGGCGGCGTTTCCTACCAGGTGGCGGTTGACGTTTCAGCCCAGCGCAGGCTTGACATGGCACTCAGGAACATCGCGCTTGCCGCGATAATGGGCGCGTTCGACAAGAAGAAGACATTGGCGCAGGCGCTTGCGGACGAGATAATACTTGCAGCGAACAACGACATCAACAGTTACGCTATAAAGAAGAGGGATGAGACGGAAAGAATGGCACGCAGCGCGAGATAAGCGGGTACGCGGGCTTGCTGTTTAGGGTGTCCTTATGGTCAGAAAAGAGTACGTCGTAGATGAAGTGCAGAAGATAATGAGCGACCTTGAGCACGTGCGCAACATGGCAATAGTGGCGCACGTTGACCATGGCAAGACGACTCTTTCCGACTCCCTAGTGGCGCGCGCGGGCCTCATCTCAAAAGAGCTGGCCGGCGAGCAGCGCGTTCTGGACTATGACGAGCAGGAGCAGGCGCGCGGCATCACCATCAAGGCTGCCAATATTTCCTTGGGCTTTTCCTACCATGGCCACCCGTACCTCATCAATTTGATTGACACGCCCGGCCACGTGGACTTCGGCGGGCACGTGACAAGGGCAATGCGCGCGGTTGACGGCATCATACTTGTAGTCGACGCGGTGGAGGGCGTGATGCCGCAGACTGAGACCGTGATAAGGCAGGCGCTCAAGGAGAAGTCCAAACCCACTCTTTTCATCAACAAGATTGACAGGCTGGTCAACGAGCTCAAGCTCACGCCCGAGGCGATGCAGGAGCGCCTGATGAAGATTATCGCCAATGTCAACAAGCTGATAGACCAGTATGCTAGCGCGGAATTCAAGGAGGTCTGGCGCATCTCGCCCGAGAAGGGCAATGTCTGCTTTGGCTCGGCAATCAGCAAGTGGGCGGTGAGCGTGCTGAGCATGAAGCGCACGAACATGAACTTCAAGGACGTTTACAAATACTGCAACGAGAACAACCAGAAGGAGCTGGCTGAGAAGAATCCGATTGACGAGGTCATATTGGAAATGGCCATCACGCACCTGCCGACGCCCGCGCAGGCGCAGAAATACCGCATACCCGTGCTGTGGAAGGGCGACCCGGAGAGCGAGGACAGCAAGATGATGCTTGCAACAGACCCGAAGGCGAAAGTGAGGGGAGTGGTGTTCGGCGTCGTGATGGACGAGCATGCGGGCGAAGTGGGCATAGCGCGCATTTTCTCAGGCACTGTGAAGAAGGGCGTTGAGCTTACGATTGCATCCAAGCACAAGGCCGAGAAAGTGCAGCAGGTCGGCGTTTACATGGGCATTGACCGCGTGCTTGTCGAGTCCGTGCCTGCGGGCAACATTGCGGCGCTCATCGGCCTGCACGACTTGTATGTGGGCGAGACTGTGAGCGAGGGCGTGATTGAGCCTTTCGAGCAGATCAAGCACTACTCGGAGCCTGTGGTGACAAAGAGCATTGAGGCCAAGAAGACTAATGATTTGATTAAGCTCGTGACAGTGCTGAGGCAGCTCACAAGAGAGGACCCGACTTTGCGCGTCTCGCTGAACCAGGACACGGGCGAGCATTTGCTGAGCGGCATGGGCGAGCTGCACCTTGAGATTATTGAGTACAAGATTGCAAAGGAGCATGGCGTGGAAATCGAGACATCCAAGCCCATCGTGGTATACCGCGAGACAATCACAATGGGCGCGGGGCCTGTTGAGGGCAAATCTCCAAACAAGCACACCAAGTTCGAGGTGACTGTCGAGCCCGTGCCGAAAGGCGTCACGGATGCGATGATTGAGGGCACGATAGCTGACGGAAAGCCCAAGGGCAAGCAGTTCTGGGAGCCTTTTGTGAAGGCGGGCCTGGAGAGGGAGGATGCCAAGAACATTACGGACGTTTACAACCGCAACATATTCATAGACTCGACAAAGGGAGTGCAGTACGTGGATGAAGTGATGGAGCTTCTGGTGCAGGGCTTTGAGGAGGCGTGCGACTCGGGCCCGCTTGCAAAGGAAAAGGTTACTGGCATTCTTGTCAAGCTTGTTGATGCGAAGATACACGAAGACCCTGTGCACCGCGGGCCTGCGCAGATACTGCCTGCCATCCGGAGGCCCATCTATGCAGCCATGCTCATAGCGGGCGTGCAGCTGCTTGAGCCCAAGCAGAAGCTTCTCGTGCAGGCGCCCCAGGACTACATGTCAGCCATCATCTCGCAGATACAGGGCAGAAGGGGGCAGGTGGGCAACATTGAGCAGGAAGGCGAGGTCGTCACTGTCCATGCCAAGGTGCCAGTAGCTGAAATGTTCGGCTTCTCCAATGACATCAGGGGGGCGACGCAGGGGCGAGCCATCTGGTACACTGAATACGCGGGCTACGAGCCGCTCAACAAGGAGCTGCAGGCCAAGATTGTCACTCAGATACGCGAGAGGAAAGGCGAGCCCAAGGAGCCGCCGAGGCCTGAAGCATTCCTGGAGTGAGCGCGGCAAGAGGGGCGGGAATTTTAACCTCCAGCAACAGCGCGCGGCATGGATTAGCTATTTAAACCGGGCGCGAGATAGCGACGGGGGAAAATGGACTTCAATCTTGAACTCAACGTGGTCGCATCCCTGTTTTCGCTGCTCTCAGTGCTCATACTCTGGCTCTCAATCTACCTTTTCAGGAGCGTTGTGAAAACTGCGGAGTTTGTTGAAAAGAAGGGCCTTGGCTCGGGCTTCATACTCGCCGCGCTGCCCCTGATGCTCATGCAGCCGCTCGTCTCCTCCTACTTCTACCTCACTACCGGCGTGCCTGCGCCCGCCGAAATATCCGCTTTTTCAATAGGCGCGATGCTGCTTGCCGCCCTGCTCATATTCGTGCCCATCTGGAACCTCACGCGGCTCTCGCGCTCCATGAAGCCGCCGCTCGTCATGCTGGCCATCTACGTGGTAGTCTACCCCATTGCCAACTTCCTATACGGCAACGCGCTCCCGGAGCCCCAGATGCTCGTGCAGGCCATGTACCTGCTCGCGGAGATGGTGCTGGGCATTGGCTTCATACTGCTCTCGCGCTACACTTCGGACTTCAAGAGCCTGACAGTGAGGATACTGGACAAGGAGTTCTCCACGCACTACGAGCTCTCCTCGCTCCTCATGATTACCGGCATCGCCCTGCCAATAGACGCCGTGCTCAGGGCGGTGGCGGTCTCCGACTTTTACACGAGCACGGGCGCTGATGCGGCATTGGACGTGCAGAAGCTCCGCCTCCTCTCCTTCTTCCTGCTCACAATGATAAGCATCGGCGCCACTGTCGGAATGCTGGTGTTCAAGAAGACAACGGAGGAGTTCTGCATCAGGCTCGGCTCAATGGGCACGCTCATCAAGAAGGAGCCCCGGACAGGGCCAAAGGAGTACGGGAGAAAATAGAGGTGAGAGAATGGCGAGGAAAATGGGGATGAAGGAGGCATGCGAGTGCGGCGGCGGATGCTCGTGCACCCTGGGCTTTGGCGCGCTTGTGTTCCTCTTCGGCGTGGTGTGGCTGGGCAACGATTTGCACTGGTGGACACTCAATGTGCCCTGGATACCGGTGCTCGCGATACTCTTCGGCGTGTGGCTCGTGACAAGGCGCATGTGCGGCTGCGGCGGAAAGTGCGGCTGCTGCCACTAAGGCATGGGCCTCCCGGATGCCAGCTCAGCAGCAGGCATGTAAGGGGTTTAAAAAGCAGCATGCAGAACGGGTTACTGAGCGTATGAACAAGTTCGCAGTTCTAATTATTCTTGGCTTGGGCTTATTGGTGCTTGGTTGCGCCGCCCAAACAGGCGCGCCCGCAGGCGAGCAGATAAAATACGTCTGCCCTGACCGCACAACCGTGGCAAGCCCGGAGCTGTGTTCGAGCACAACGGCAAGAGCGCTGTCGGACGAGGAGCAGCTGTCCGTGTGCACGGGAATGCCCGAGTACCAGGGCACCTCCTTGGAAGAGGCGTGCATTATGGGCCTGGCGGCCAAGAACAAGGATTCCGCCTTGTGCCTGAAAGTTGGCAGGGAGACCCGCCCCAGGTGCTATGCCATGGTAGCCAATGCAAAGGGCGACATAGGCGTGTGCCAGGAAGCCGGCACCTACAAGGACAGGTGTTACAATGAATACGCGACGAACTACCAGGATGCGAGCGCATGCGACAAGATCGGCGATGTCAGCATGAAGGACAGCTGCTATTCCAACATGGTCAACACCCTGGGCGACCCGACATTGTGCAACAAGGTTGTGAGCGTGGGCCAGAAGGACAGCTGCTACTGGAACATAGCAATGCGCCTGAGGGATGTCAGCTACTGCAACAAGATAACGTCAGCCGACCAGAAACAGAACTGCCTCCAGAACATCCAGGGCTCGTCCGGCGGGTATGCCGTGCCTGTCCAGCAGCCGAAGTAGCTGGTTGCGCCTAATTCAACTGCCACACGCCATAGTTCAGCAGCGCATCAGGACTAATTAGGATGCCGCTCTTTAATCTTTTCGCCCTGCGTGCCCCGAAAGTCACCCGCACCCCGGCTGCGGGCAGATTAAAAGGCGTACGAGGGACAAGCAAGAACGGGCAGAAAGCAGCCTATATCAAAAAGATATGCTTATATATGGATTTGATGCATATGGTAACCGGTGGTAAGATGGGCGAACTTCTGGTAAGGGTAGACGGGGCAGTGGAGCAGACGCTCAAGCAGCTTGTGGATGCCGGCTTTTTCAAGACCAAGACTGAGGCGATAAGGGCAGGCATACTGGAGCTGGGCAAGGAGTACCACGTGGTGAAAAGCAGGGAGGAGCTGATGGACGAGCTGGCTGCTGCCAAGATGCTCGCGATGTCGAGGGAACTGAAGTCCGGAAAGAAAAGGGCGCTCACCATGGCGGACGTAAGGCGCAAATACCCCGAGGCCTTTGAATGAGCGCTTGGGAGATAAGGTTCCATCCTGCTTGGGACGCTTATTTCTCGAAGCTCGACAAGGCAATGAAGGGAAGGGTGATGAAGAAAATAGTGCAGCTCGCGGGCGAGCTTCCTGCAAGGCATTTGAAGCAAGGAGTGCCGTTTTACGTTTGCGAGCTCGGCCAGTACCGCCTATGCTTCGAGGAAGAGGAAAAGACCCGCATAAGGTGGCTCCATTTCGTTGGCACGCACAAGGAGTACGAGAAGTGGACTGGAATATGACCTGGTGCATAGCTGGCCTTCATCAAGCCCTAACGCCTGGAAGTGCTTCAGCTTCACGGCCTACTTCTTCTTCGCATACCCCTTCATCACGAACTCGACCAGCAGGAAGATGACGAACGCCACTATCAGGAAGTCGAGCAGGCTGCCTGCAAAATCGCCCACCATGAACTTCACTGGCCCCACCTGTAAAACAGCAGTGCGCCACTCGCCGCCAGGCACCAGCACGGCCACTATGGGCATTATCAGGTCATTCACAATCGCGGTGATGAACTTCGTGGATGCCGCGCCTATCACGAATGCGACCGCCAGGCCGAGCACCTGGTACTTCTTCAGGAACTCGCTGAACTCGCGCACAAACCCCATCTTCCCACCTCCTAGTTTAGCACCCACGCGTAATAGTTAAGCACAAGGGCAAAGCCCGTCCACAGAAGGTAAGGCACGAGCAGCCACGCCGCCCTCCTTGAAACCTTCCAGAACTCCATGATGGTAAGCACAATTGCAGCCAGCAGCGCCACCACCACTACCATGCCGTAGAAGGGCGAGTGCATTCCGAAGAACGCGATGGACCAGAGCGTATTCAGGACGAGCTGCACTCCGAAAAGCGCCATGCCCTGCCGCACCTCCCAGCCATCCGCGCCCTTCTGCCACACCAGGTAGAGCGCAATGCCCATCAGCAAATAGAGCGCAATCCAGACAGGCGCGAACACCCAGTCAGGCGGGGTGAAGCCCGGCTTCTGCAGAAAAGCATACCAGCCCGGGAGCGAGGGCGTGGTGAATGCCGCGCCTATGGAGCCGGCCAGCAGGCACACCATGAGCGCAAGCGCAAGCCTCAGCCTGTTCATGGTGCGTAATCTCATGCCGAGCTTTAAAGTTTTCGCCTTGGAAGTTGCAGGGAATGAATGCGCAGAGGTTAGGGGGCTTCATAGCAAGTGTTGCGGACGTACCCCTCTTCCCCGCAATAGTATCTGCAGGGTTTGCCCATATCAAAGTAGTCGACAAAAGTTCCGAAATAACTGAAGGGATGCACTGACGACCTTGGAGAAATCCAGCCCGTTGCATTTCCCATGCTCTTCAAAGACAGCCGGCTGGAGATTGAATCGGTTTCATTGCAGTCCAGCTTGGCCATGCATCGCGTTTGATAACACGCCAAGCCTTCGCAGCAATCATAAACTTTGTCGAGACTTCCATAAATATACCCACAACTTTGGTTTACCTGGTGGCAGGACACCCCCGAAGAGTCGTTTGATTGCCAGGGCGGCTCGACACAATGCCCAACCAATGAGTATTGCGGTCGCACGCAAATGAACGGGGTGCAGCATTCTGGAAGATGCTGTTCTGTCGATGTTAAATCAGTGCATTCGTCCGTCATGCCTGCACAAGGCAATTTTCCAGCTTCCGGAGGGGCCTGCGGTTCAGCTGCCCCGGTGTCCGTTTTGGCAGCAGGAGGGCATTCGCTGATATTTTGGACAATTTCTCCAGTGGGGCAGCTATAGGTCTGTTTAGGCACTTGAGGACAATCTGCCAGCGTTTTGACTATTTCGCCGGTTGGGCAGCTGTATGTCTGCACGGGTGGGGGAGGGCACGCGCTGATATTCGCCACTATTTCTCCTGTGGGGCAGCTATAGGTCTGCACCGGTGAAACTGCAGGCGGGTTTGTTGAGGTGCACCCTATCAAAACAAGAGCCAAAACAACCAGGATAGAGAGCTGACGAACCACGTACACTGCTGTAGATAAGCAAATATTAAAAGATTCTTGATGCGCCTGAGCCTCAGCGCCTTGAAGTGCGCTTTCCCGATTTCCCTCATGCCTTCGGGAAATGGGCGTCAATTTCTGCGAAATTGCCTGCCCTTCTCCTCCATCTTCTGGAATTTAGTCCTGAATTTCCTCTTGTCCATGAACATCACCCAACTATTTCCCGCAAGAATATGGCAGCAGAGCTTAAATAGCTGGCATATTGCCTACTGCCTTTCCAAAAATGCCTCAAGAGCATCCCGCGTAAGCCCTGACATGCGCAGGATTGAGAGAAGCGTGCCGATTGGAATGGACTTCGTACCGTGCATCGGCACAATCGCAAGCCGCTTCCCGTCAGACGAAATGAAAATGAGATGGCTTCCCTTCTGCCTGTGTTCGGAAAAACCATTAGCCTTCAGAAAATCGACCACAGCGCGGGCATTCACGTTCCTGAGGCCCGGCATTTTGCCACCTAGTGCGCCAGCTTGAGCGGCAGAACGAGCTTCTTATGGGATGCCTTGCCGGGCAGCGGGAGCTTCAGCTCCTTTGCTGTTTCAATGTAAAGGGTTACTGCCTCCTTCAAATTCTCAACTGCCTTCTTCTCGGTTGAGGCAAAGCTGGAAACGTCGAGCTGGGGGCATAGGGAGACGTAACTTTTCCCTTCCTTCCAAACTACAGCAGTGAGGCCCATCATACTTCACTCTTCCCGCCGGGCTATATAAACCTTCGCAGACTGTGGCGCGGCTGATGGAAGGGGACACCCCTTCCAGGAACCCCACGCACGACAACGGGCCGCCCGGGCCCGAAAGCCTCTCATGCATATATTCCTTCCCGCCCTAGCCTAAGTAGGTGGGCAAATGGGCGCTGACGACGAAAAGAAGTCTAATCAAAAAAGAACCAGTCTCGACATACACGCGCCGGACAGCAGCATAAGCAAGGGCCTGCATGCTTCAACGGGAGCAAAGACCACATTCAACACCAGTGAGAAGAGCACCTGGGTGCAGTCAGAAGCCAAGGCCGAAGGCGAGCAGCTTGCAGATTTGCAGAAGGAAATGATGAAAAAGCCGAGGGGGCACCAGAGGCAGGAGAAGGAGGGAAGGAGCAGGGAGGATAAGTCGAATACGATGTAGGGGAAAGGAATGGACGGTAAATGCAATGAAAGGCTTGGGTCGATTGAAAAACGCTGTCTTCTTTCTTTTGATTGGAATAGTCGGCATAGCAGTAGGTTGGGCAGTAAACGTGGCCTTACACGAAGTTGCGCATTATTCTGTTGCGACGTTGTTCGATCAAAAGTCAATACAGTCATTCAACCTACCGCCAGATCAGCTACTGAATCTAGTGACGACAGGTAACGCAAAAACGGGGACATTTTCAGTAGTCTTCAGAGAAAGTTTCCCATACGGCCTAGCGTTCTGGCAAGCTACACTCATCAATCTTGCAGGAGTCGGAATTCAATTGGTTTTTGCATTTGTTATTGCGGGATTCGTAAGAAATATACTCGATAAACAAAAACGAACCCACGATTTGATCAAAGAAAAAGTAAGTTTGCGTATATTGCTGATAGCAGCTGTAGCGGGCTTAGGACTGGTTAGTACACTTGGAAGTTTCATCTTCTTCATAATGATGACGACATATGTTTTGTATAAACAAAGTGCTTTCTTCGAGCTAGATAGAACTAAGGAGGCGCTAATTTTAGGAGTATATGCTAGTGTGCTGGGGATGATTTCGTCATGGTGGGTAGACGGCATCATCATCTTGAATGGTTTGCATGTACAATATGACATCAGCGCAGGTATTGCAACTGCGTTCTCGTTTGTTTTTGCATATTTAATCCTAAGATTCATAGGATTTAGAGTAAATTTAATGCAAAGTCAACCGAACTCAATGAAGTTGAAAAGACGGGGATGACTGGAAAGGATTAACTAAATTAGAGTGCGAGGAAATACGATGCTAAAAGCCATTCTCTTTGACCTGGATAACACCCTGCTCGACTTCTCGCGCTTCAAACGAGAGGGCGCGCTGGCTGCTGCGAAGGCCATGCGCAAGGCGGGCGCAGGGGCATCTGAAAAGGAGCTTTACTCTCGAATATTCGAGATATACGCAGAGAAGGGCATTGAATACCAGAACACCTTCGGGGATTTGCTTCATGACTTGGGCGTGAACATGCACGTGCTGGAGCATGCAAAGCAGGCTGGCATCATTGCCTATACCAAGAAGAAGTTCGAGGTGCTCAAGCCGCACCCGAAAGTCCTGCAGACGCTTTCCTCGCTTAGAAGCAGGTACAAGCTTGCAATAGTCACAGATGCG
>Ga0315282_10000414_pt1 | contig 84453 bp, 75 predicted proteins | sample YL17G07_20_MG_FD_203693 | JGI IMG/M metagenome (GOLD analysis project Ga0315282, IMG submission 203693) | Sediment microbial communities from Yellowstone Lake, YNP, Wyoming, USA - YL17G07_20 | ecosystem: Environmental > Aquatic > Freshwater > Lake > Sediment | place: USA: Wyoming | collected...
TCGTGATGCTTTCTTTCAATCCTCGATTTTCAATCTCAAATTTCCAATTCTTCGCCCCCATCGTCTAGAGGCCTAGGACACGAGCTTTTCAAGCTCGGTACAGCGGTTCGAATCCGCTTGGGGGCACACTAACTAGAGACGAACCAAGTTGCGCTGTTTCAACAAGTTCGTCTTTTTGTTTTTCCGGTTTCCTGTTACGAAATGGGTTTGAAAGGAGTTCGGGACCCCTATCCAAAGCGGCAAGAAAAGGATGCTGTTTGAATGGTGGTAGTGTGCGGATATAGCATCTGGCAACTTTCTTTTCTCGGTCGACAATCACCTGTTTCACAAGTTTTCTCATCCCTTCTTTCTTCTCCACCAAACTCAGTTCATTGAACTGCTCGACGAACCTGTCGACAAAGTTTCTTGATTCCACAACTACGTCAAGTAACTCGTTCTTGCCGGCTTTCTGTATCCGAAATTCTTTCAGTGTCCGGGTTACTTCTGCTTTTTCCTCTTCAAGGGATTTGATGCGTTCAACAATAGTGTCTACCGTGATGCCCTTTTCAACAAGCGAGAGTAAAGAAGAAGTTCTGTTTTCACAGTCTTTCAGCTTCTTCTGAAGCTCCTTCTGTTTTTGTTCTGCATTGGGAATTATAGACTGGAGCTCTTTTTCCAAAGCCCGCTGCAGCCTCTGTTGAAAGCTTGAGGAAAGCAACTGCTCTTTGACGGTGTTGAGGATGAAGGTTTCAATTCCCTCCTTGTTGATGGATAGTGAAGAGCAGACCGATGGGCCTTTCTTCTCATAGCCTGAATCAATGTAAACATATACTTTCTTTCGGTTGCCAGGCCTTCCGTGGAGTGCCGCACGTCCGGTAAAGCTGAAACCACAGTGGGAACATCGGATCAATCCCGTAAGAAGATAAGGGCTTTCGTGAGTATAGCGATTCATTGTGCCAAAGCGAGAGCGAGAATTGGCAGAATTAGCAGCGGCCCAGAGTTCTTTGGAAACAATTGGAGGATGCGCATTCTCCACGATGACCCAATTCGACATGTCTTTTTGTTTGTATCTTGCGGCAAACTTGCCGATACCGTGCCGCTTGAGCCTATTGTAGACCCTGGCGCCCGTATATGATAAGTTGTAGATCACATCCCGAATTGAACTTGCGCTCCATTTGCTGTCGATGTTTCTCCACCTGCCGCGCCGAGGGCAAGCAATGCTCCTGCTGTTGAGAAGTTTAGCAATCTTTGTGTATCCATATCCCTTGGTGACTTTCCAGTCAAAGATCATTCGAACGATTTCCACCTCTGCCGGGTCGCCAAGCTCCCACACAACGTGTTCCTCTTTTGGCTTCCGTTGCTCAAACATTGGAAGTCCTTTGTCGTTGAGAAGGGGTGCGCCATCAGGGGCAAGGATCATCCCCAATTCTCTGCGCTCTCCCGTGAACTTGTTGATAGCGATCCGTTTGTAGCCGTATGGCGCCGTTCCGCCGGCACTCCAGCCCTTCAAACTGGCATTGATTCCTCCATCAAGGCAGCGCTCTGATTTCTTTTTTGACTCCTCACGCGATAACCCACCTTCGAAGGCTTCCAGCATCGTGTCGATGACTTCGTTCCCCGTGCTCGCAATTGTGCGAACCAACCTGACTTCGACATTCAGCTTTTCGAAATACATCTTGTAGAAGATGCTCTCCTTGGCGCCTGCACGGCCCCACCGGGATTCGTCGAGAACGATAACAGCCTGAAAATCGCGCCGATTCTCAGCGTCTTTTTTCAAACTCAGAAATGCGTTTCGTTTCTCAAAGGACGTTCCACTCTTTCCAGCATCCTCATACCATCGGAGGATTTCGTAGTTGTTCAGTTCGGCCCACTGGCTGACAATCCTCTTCTGTTGTTCGGGAGAAGTATCGGCCTGTTTGTCTGTTGAACATCGGATGTACCCGACAGCCTTTTTTGGCGCTCCGTTATCCTTTGAAATCTGGACGGGAGTGATCATTATTGGATCCTTTCCTAAGCAGTTTCCTTACCAAGGCTTGTGCGAATAGTGTTGCAAGTTGATCAGCTTGTTGGTTCGATAGTGGCTCGTCAGGGATGGTTTCGAACGTCAAGCCCGCTTTCGCTGTGATTCCATTCTTTTCCTCTCGGAAGTCAGGTTCCTTCACCTCATAGTCACCACCCCCTTGCTCTCGTCTTGCTCTTTCTCCAAAAGAGCACCAGCCCCTTCCTTCCTTATACCAAGAGATGTAGTAACAACTTCCCTTAACTTTCGCTGTAAACCATTCCCCCCATATAAGTCGAGGACGACTTTGCGAAACGCTTTGAACTGGCTCTCGGACATGCTCATTTCGCCGTAGGTCAGCACGGACTTCATCGCTTCACGATTCAAGCCCTCGAGCTGCGAAATGAGCTTGTCTGCGATCTCAGAGGGCTTCACAAAGCCTCCTGACTATATGAAATTGACCTAACAAATTCAAGGTGATTGTCATCTGTACTTCTGAGGTCTGAACAAGAAGAATGCTCTGAAGACGCGGAAGACCAGGAACGCCATAAAGCCGAGCGCGGAGAAGTAGATGTAGAACTCGCGGTTGTCGGTTCCGAGAGAGAAGATTTTGAAGAGTGTGAAGATGCTGACACCAAAGATGTAGATAGGACCCATATTGAAGTAGTCACCCTGCTCGGTTTGGCGGAGCTTTCGGATTTCCTCGGTGCTCACATATTTCTCCCGTGACCCGTGCCATATCATGTTCTTGATGTGAAATGGGTTGCCGTTTGCCGATTTCAGAATCTCCCGCTTGTAAAGCTCGATGTCGATAACGTGGATCGGGTAGTTTTCGGTGAAGTGGTAGATCAGCTGTGAGCAGATCGTCTCGTCAAGCGATTCCAATTCAATCTGATTGAACGATGACCAAATCTTTCGAAAATGGAACGCTTCTTTCAGCTGTACGACTGCTGCACAGACAACAGATGCCGTGAAGACGCGCTCAATGAATTGTTGATGTGTGGGGGAGATTCTGTCAAGACTATCAAAGAAAATCAGGTATTGCTTGGATGACGCGGATAAGCTCTCAATCGCCAAATCCTGGAGCTTTACGCTGCCGAGTCCACGAAGCTGTTTCTTCACGGTTGCCCAATTGGCGTTCTCTTCTGGGTTCAAATCCATTCTCAAATCCCTGTTCTGATAAAGCCTTTCGCAGATCTCGTTGAGACAATCACCCAGGGGAGCAGAATGCTCGATGTACAAAATCTTGTATTGATCGGGGCGGATGCGAACTCCAAGCTGGCCTGAGAGTTGAGTCATGACATTGGCTGAGAAGTCGATCCGTTTCGTTTTGCCTTCAAGGATGGCCTTTGCTTCCATCATTAACCTGCTTTTTCCGATTCCTTTGGGACCTAGAATCAAGGTGTGCCGGCCTCGCTGGAGATTCTTAACGAGCTGATAGAGCTCCGCTGTGCGACCAAAGAACGTTGTATCACTTCTCAAATCCATTCCTATCCTGACAAGAATTGACAGTTGTGCGGATGTTCCGTAATATTACACTGTAATACACAAGAGGTAAGTACTATGAGACAAAGCAAGATTGTGACCCTTTCGATCCCACCGCGACTGCTGCGGGACACAGAGAAGCTGGCCAGGAAAGAACAGCGAACGAAGAGTGAGCTGATGCGCGACGCTCTCCGGTTGTATCTGGATCTCCAAAGCGACAAGGGATTTCGTCGTGCCGTGCGACAACGTGCAACCGCACTGCGGATTGAGACAGAGGATGACATTGAGCGAGTTGTGGATGAAGTCCGCAAGTAGGCCCCGTTAGAACCAGTGACTCTTCTAACGGGATAAACAGGATGCGGATCACGCTCGATACCAATGTCTTGATTTCGTCCTGGATTGTTCCCGGCGGATCGGCCGATCAAGTGTTGGAACTGATCCGGCGCGGTGATGTGGAACTGGTTCTTTCGCCGTTTATTCTCGACGAACTGACACGCGTTCTGACTCAGAAGTTCAACCTTCCACTTAAAACTGTTCAAAAGGCGGTCCGCCGCATTGAACGTCTTTCCACAATCATTCAAACAGAAGTCACAATCGACATCATCAAAGAAAAGCAAGATGACAATCGGATACTGGAGTGTGCGGTAAGTGGTAAGGTCGACTATCTGATCACTGGCGACAAAAAGCATATCCTTCCTCTGGGCTCCATCCAAGGAATTCCCATCATAACGATTGCAGAGTTTCTCAAGCTCCATCAAGCTCAACCCTAACTCATTGCTCTTTTCCGAGCAGTCTTATCACCAACGTCACCTGCAGCTTGCTGTTGTGATAGATCTGCCTGATATCGTGAATGATACCGGTGGCCGTTGAGCGAATCTCGGACTGTCTTGCCGCCGCCTTTTCCTTCGACCGTAATTGAGCAATATCGTTTCTGAGTTTCTGAATGTCGATGGAGTATTTGGTCAGAACTCGCTTTTGAGCTAACAGCAGATGGTCATAGGACTGCTTCGAATCGAAATACCTTCGTCGTGCGTGATCTAAGACCAATTCTGTAGTGTAACCGTTATTGAATTGCTGGTGAGTGAAAGCGAAGCTGATCGAATCCTTGTCCATTGTTTGCCTGGCCTGGGATAGCTTCTGTTCAAGCTCCGCGAGTTTAAATTCCCGTTCTTCTTCCAGGGCAGCAACCTTTTGCTCGTTAAGTGCGATTTGCTGATCGTAGAAGCGGGCAAGGTCTCTCCTAATCAGCACATCTTTTTCTCTGACGGTGTCTCCCTTCTGATGGAAGAACTCGATGTTCTCCTTTGGGTCGATTTGGAGAGAAATTTGCCCAAAGGAAGGAGTGACCTCGATGATACCATTCTGCGATGAGGGCTGAAGGAGTGAATCGATCACGCCGCTCCTGGAAGGAGCAATGGTGCCTTTTCTCGGCATAACGGTCCTAATCGTCAGAGTTCCCTTGGTGATGAAGATGTTTTCGAGATTCAGTCGCTGGATATCATCATAGGTGGCGTAGTTGAACCTGATGTTGTTGAATGAGCCTGCAATCGGACTGAACGTTTTGCTCTCCTGCGGGACGGAGAATGGATCGCTGGAACTGAGCGCACCGAAAATGTGAGTCTCAAATCTGAGCTCCAGATACGTGAGCAGCTGAGCGAGAAGCTGGTTGCTCATATCGACGGACCGCACAATCGTTTCGGCTGGATCCCCTTTACGGCAAATGATTCGTTCAGCGACATATTCGGCATCGTATTCCTTGCCAAGGGAATGAAGAGCTTTATCCGTTCCCTTGAAGAGAACCGTGTTGTGGTTCAGCGTACCGATGATTTCGAAAATGCCTTCGATCCGTTCTTTTGTCATCATGTTATAGGCAGCAACCTCAGCAAAAACAAAGTGATCCTTTGAGAATTCGTTGTAGTCCCGGACGGCTGATTCGATGTTCTTCTGAGTTGAGCGAATAAATCGCTCGTAGCCCTGGTGGGCAATCAGGAAGGTCGGGATACATCCGATGAAGAATAGCAAGCTCAATGCCTTGTCCATTTTCGAACCACTCTGCAGACGATATCGGTGCGGGTTATTGACCTCCAGGGGAAAAACGCACTTCAAATTTGAAAACGGATAGAAGAGCTTGACACCATGAACCGTCATGGTATCGAGAAACGGATGGGAGGCATATCCGATGAGAAGGCAGACGTACACATCGGGAACGAAGAGGTAGAGCGGAGAAAACACAACCGCCAGAGTTGTCACAAAAGCTGCAGAATGCGTGAGGGTTCTGTGGCCGAACTTCCGCTCGATCCTTTTTGACAGAAATGGAAACGTACGTCCGACGAAACTTGCACCAGTGTCAACGTCGGGCAACACAGAGGCAATGGCAATGACAAAAGCATTAAGAGCGTTCAAAGCGACGCCGGTTGTTGTAAGAACGAGCAAGTAAACGAACTCGGCAAATGATATGTGAGTGGGAGCGGTCATTGGACGGCGGATTGATGGATTTGTGGATTGTTGGATGTACGGAACGACGCTCGGTTTCTGAACCTCGCTTGCGTGTAGAGCTCAACGAGCATTGACAACCAATGACCGGTCTGGCTTTCGTCTGGTTCACCAAGTCGGGATGCTAATTGTTCTGAGAGATGCGCAATATCCTCTTTTGTAGCAATCGATGCGCCAGTCTCCGTATCAACCGGAAGTTGATCGACCCACGTTTCAAGAATTTGTTGGATGATGAACCTGCGTTTCATCGTCATGCTCGATTCTCGTTTTCCGGTTCCAAGTTTAGCTGGGTGCTTGTGAGAAACAAGACGCACCTCGTGCATTTTGCTCGCAGTGGTTCGTCTAAGTGGCTCCAGTTGTCCCATCGCATGTATCCACCGCACTTCGGACAAACCGCACAATAACTTTGTCCGTTCTTCCTGAATTCTATGACCCTGTCACCACGTCGAACGTGATCGCACGATCCTAACTCTTTGAGCGTCATAGACTCACTCCCTTTCCTCAGGTGACCGATAACTCAGTCCCAGATGCCGGAAGATTTCTTCTTCACCGTGAATCGGAATCAGACTGCCGCCAGGAGTCAAGAGTCCACTACCATCAGCTTTAAGGTGCATGTGAAGATCCATCGCTCTCTTGGCAAGTCTGATGTTGTGATTACGGCTTCCGGTCCGTATCAAGAGTAATGTCCACCAGGTCTGCTCGCTCGCGATGTAGATGTCGATGGGGATTGTATCGCCGTCGACAGTTTTCAGGAAACGTTTGATTTTTGAACCGTTTGCTTCGAGATCAAGTTCTCCTCGAAGGCATAATTGGGACAGCCTTTTCTCCATCAGATTCTCCTGCACTGGTTCACCGAACAGGGTTTCGTCCTTCACCTGGATGAACTTAGGGATTACCACGATGTCGATGTCGTTTACTGCTTGTTTTCTTCGTCGAAGAGAGCCGGCAATCTCTATCCGATCGGAGAATCCAGATAGTTCATTAACGAGGTCTTCTGCTATGTCTCGCGCAAATGTATCGGGAAACATCATTAAGGTCCTTGGATATGTGGGTCATTAGATCAAATAAGGAGCCACGGTCAATTCTCACGTTCTTTTGTCCCGCTTTGCGGGACACTTTCTGCCAACTGTTCTTTTCCCTTCTTAGTCTTCGAAGGGTTTTCTTCTTTCAACGAAATCTTGGCTTTCGCCTCTGACAACTTTATCTGAATCAAGTAACCTCCGTGCCGTATTTTTTCCTTCTTCGCCCTCTTCATCAGGCCGATCAGGTTCTTCTCCTGCACCTCCAGCTTCTCGTCTATGCTTTTCTTCTCCTCACGTAACTCTATGACTCGATCTGCTGCGCGGACCAGCGGTGGATCGTTTACTTCGTCAAACAACTTTTCCTGTTTCTTGGCCATGGCTCTCTTTCTCCTTACTTTGGACTATTTGCTGAATGGAAAATGTGAGTTGATCTTCTCGGTGTCTGGACATACAATTCCGCTCTTCAAGGTGAAACCATGATCTTCGAAGAATTTCCGGATCTCATTTTCGCGCTGTCGGGCGAGTGCATACCGTTCCTTGATCTTGGTTTCATCATGTTGGTCAAACTGACTGAGGATAAGAATCCGAAATCTCCCCTCATGGATTCTGCCTTCCACCTCGGCAGTGACAACCACTGTTTCATATTCGTGATTGATGAAGGTCTTGTGTTCGCCGTAGCCATACTGGATCGGCTTCTCCTCACAAAGAACGGTGACATGGACTTCGAAGAGATTGTGTCCCTTCAATGCCTCGGCCATTGTCTTTGCATCGGGATATGCAATCTTGTTTGCCATAACTGATTCCTTCACGTTGTGTTTACAGTTTGTGCGAGCCCGCCCGCCTACGTCGTTCGGGCGGGCTAGTCTCGCTTGGGTTTCTAATACCAAAGCAGTTCCCGCCACAAAGCGGCGGGATTCTCATCCCGACAATGAGGTTAGCTGCACTGCGTTCGCTAACTTCAGTCGGGATGAAACTTATACCAAGCCATCACGGCGGCCGGCATTGTCTGAGGAAGGACCCCAACGATTCCTCTTCCTCGGCTGTCATCAGCTGAACCCAAGGAGTTGTGCCGTCGCCGTTGCCGTGAAGGCAGGTCCACATCCACCCGAGCGGATTGATAATCCTGGTTTTCTGGCTTGACCTAAGCATCAGTCTGAGCGCTCGCAGAACCAGCTCGGGGTAGTGAATCTTCTCGCCGAGCAGTTTGTATGCGTGGTAGCACATGGTGAGTTTGTGTTCCTGTTCGCCGCCGAAGAAGAGCTTGCGAAGTTCTGATTCTGTTGGAACCCATTCAAACTTGTTCGGACGTTCATCATTCCAATTTGCCAGTAGCGATCTGAATGCCTGGCAGTATTCCCTGAAACCTTCCTCCGAAAGCTCGACGAGGTATGGCTCATCTTTCAGGAGCTCATATTGCTCGGCTGTGGATAACTTGATTTTTACAGACGTGTTATTAGCAAGCATTTCTTTTTCTGTTCTGTTTCTATTCTCCTTCTGTATCTGTTCTGCTTCTGTTTCTAAGGGAACTTTTTCTGACTTTGTTTGAACATTGTCCGAACTCTGTTCGGATTGACTTCGGCGCTCCTCGGAAGTTTGTTCAGAGCTTGTTCGGACATTCACGGATTTCCTCTGTAGTCGCCTTGTATAGTCGTCGGCACGTTGTTCGAAGGATGGACTGTACAAGACGTTAAATGTCAACCACTTCAAGGAATCAAAGAGACCTACGTCAACACACGTTTCAATCACTGACGCGAGTTTTCTTGGCGTAGTAAAGAGATTCTTGGCGAGAATCTTCACGGGCAGCCTTGGGACTTTGTTGACGTCAGTGTTACTTCCGAAAGGATCGCCACCGGATTGTTCGACGTTCTCGACAAGATTTGCAAAAGATTTATCCGCATCTCCGGAAATTCCGAGAACCTTCAGATGAAACGTGTCCGAGTGTTGACCAATTTCTTCCAGGAGTCCCCAGAATATGCCGAGACCTTCTGCTCCGTGCATCGAGCCAAGCATTTGAAGTTTGGGGTCATGCCGTGCTGTTGAGTCGTGTTTGAACCATCTCATTCACGTCTACCTTTTCAGGCTGTAATAAAACTGCTCCACCTTTTCTATTGCCCGATGCCGTTCGAGCAACTCATATTGTTTGTTATAAAGGTCTGCCACCAAGGTCAATGCCGCCTCACGCAACTTTGACCGTTTGAAGAAAGGAGCATCGTTAGCAATAATCTCGACGAGATCGAGCATAACGATGGCGGTCTCATTGTTGAGTGAGTGCAGATCGAATTCGGGAGTGAGAAACCGGACCTTCCGCTCAGCGTCAGTAATCACGACTTCACACTTGTCGCCGTAGCAATCAAAAATCTGTTGACGAAATGAGCGAAAGAGGCGCTCAAAGAGCTTAATGTAGTCTGAATGCGCAGCCACCTGGACATCCTCTGCCACAACTGAAGGAGTGGCCGCAGTGGTCTGCTCACTGCTGGTCGGACTTGATAAACCGTCCTCTGGGGATGGCGCCTTCTTCGTACTCCCGTCTAATGGAGCAGCCTTTGGGTCAGATTGTTTGACCGTTGACTTCGTTGAATCTCGGGGCGGACGAGGTGGCCTGGCTTTTTTGGGCGAGACGGCTTGTTGAGAAACGGAGTCATCATCCTGACCTGGGTGCTCTTTCTTCTGCTCTTTGCGAGTTATTACGAAACCTTTGTGGTCGGAGTCCTGATTTTCTTTGGTTTCGACACCGGGTGTCATCGGAGAGTTCAGAATCTTCTTGATGAACTCAGTGAACTCTTCGGCTTCTTTCTCATCGACTGATAGGTTGGAAGCATCGATTTCCTGTTGCCTTGATGCATCAAAGATTTGGATAGAGTGTCGGTTAGGTATGGTCTCACTCTTTCCATCGTCGTTGGGTTTACCAGAAAGACCTAAGAGACGCTTTGAGACAGCTGAATACCGCTCCTCGACGAGTTCTTTGTTCTTCTCTGTATCGTACAGCAAGATTCGGCCGTGTTTGAAGCTAGGCTGATAAAGAAGAATGTCGTCAGGTGAAGATACTTCGAGCAGCTCGAGCGAAGGGGCGACCTGAGTGAACTCGTTGCATTCAATTATCCCTCGTTGGCATCCAGTGCTCTTCAATAACGTGACGATTTGCTTTTTCGATAAGGCCTTGACCTGGACTTTCAGACACGGTTCGTAATAGAAGGTCGAACGGAATCGATGTAGTAGCTCCTCTGAAGCAAGGAAGAGAAAGACGCGAGTTCCATCATTCTGGCTGAAGTCCCTAAATGTCTGAAATGCCACCTCCTGATGGAGTTGAAAACGGAGATCCTGATTCATCCGGGCACACTCAAAAATTTCCGAGCCGCGAAAGAAGAGAAGATCATAGAAACGTGAAGGTGATTGATCCCTAAGGGACAGGCCATCACCTCTCAATTGTCTTTGATAGGCAATCATAATAAACCCCATCGAGTCCCGTGATTGAGACTGAGCAAGTAATAACGGGTCGAGATGCCGCCCGGGCACACCAGCAATGACCTGTGTTGCGCCATTGATCATTGTTCCTCAGAATTGTTACCGAATGACGACAACTTTTTGGGTGACGATCTCTGCAGGCGTTTTGACACGAATGAAGTAAACGCCCGTCGGTAGATGGAGATGCGTAAGCCGAATCCGATGCGTGCCTTGTGCGAGGACACCATCTGCAAGGTTGTAGACAAGCTGTCCGAGAACATTGTAGAGCTGAACGGACACGAATGTGTCTTTGGAGAGTTCCAATGTTAGAATCTGATTTTCAAACGAAGCATTGATCTCACGGTGTGTACGTCCGTCCTTTTCGTTGATGGCTGTGACTCCTTTGCCGGCCTGGGATTCGGGCTGCCAGGCTAACTGGAACGTGTCCACAGCAACGGTGTAGAAAGTGCCATAGAGAGCGATTGTTACTGTTCCTAAGACTTTCACTTTTGAAACTGTGCCACCGTCACCAGTTTCTGTTTGATAAATGAACCGGACCGACTCTGCATTCTGTAAGCGATCAAGCGTTTCCTGAGTTGGATGGCCGTATGTGTTTCGGTCACCGACAGAGATAACTACTGCTTCCGGTCGCAGGCTGTCAAGAAAGGTCTGATTTGTCGAGTAGCGGCTGCCATGGTGGTTGATCTTCAGGGCATCGACATCGCCGGCAAATGCAGCCAGAGGCGTTTCAAGATCAGCGTACGTTCCAGTAACATCGCCGCAATCTCCGCCTGTAAAGTATTTGAAGGTGTACCTCTTGCCACCGGTCGAGCGTCTGAGTGAAAGCAACCAGACCAGGCTCAGATTGTTCTCATCTTTTCTGCTGTTCTGAACCTCTCCAAAGTTCAGGACGACTCCATCGACAGCGAGACAACGAAGGGTTACACTATCTGAAAGCCCGATGGTCTGCCCAAGAGCAATCTGGTAGTGCCGGTTGGTGTTTTCTGCAGCTGACCAATACTCTGAAAATGCCTTCGTTGTTGGCAAAGGTGGATTGCTTCCGCGGTCGAAAACGGATCGAATGCTATCCGGAGAAAGTCCCTGAATCACTTCATCAAGTCCGCCGATGTGGTCGGCGTGGTAATGGGAAGCGACCAAGCAGTCAAGAGAGGTTACGCCAAGAGTTTGCAGGAATGGCAGAACGACGTTCCTACCCTTTCCGGTATTGCCGGCGTCGATGAGAACTGTCTTGCCGTTCGAATGCCTGATCAGCGTCGCATCGCCTTGACCAACATTGATGTGATGGATAGTGAGGATTTGAGCGGTTATTTCGTCGCAGCAGATTGAAAAGGAAAGCAAGAACCAGAAAAGAATTTTCATTGCACGTCTCCTTGAGATAGTTTTAGCCGGAGCTCAGATTGCTGATGGTGAATCCTTTGAATTGCTTTCTGGGTGTTGAGCAGCTCGAGCTTTGTCCTCATCAGTGAGTCGAACTCGATTTCCCCCTGCTCGAAACGCATCTGGTTGAAACGAAGTAAATCCTGGACGATGCTCATTTCCTCTTGAAGGATTCCAAGTTGCTCCTGCAGTGCGATCAATTGCTGTTCAAATGAATTCCGCAACTGAGCCTGTCGTTGCAATCGATGAGCTCTCTCCGTCGATAGCCTTGCCAGTTCAAATTCCGCCAGAGAATGTTTGGAAAAGTTGAAGGCCTCGTTGAGTGACAAGCTGATCGTCAACCGGTAGGCGTCACGCGGTAGAATGTAAGGCGTAAATGTAGTTGGATCGATGAACACGACGTCGTGAACACCGAAGCTACCGGAGATATGCACCTGGGGGATGATGCGTTTCCAGAAACTTGTCTCACTGACTCTTGCTTCTGCCTTTTGAATCTCAATGTCGAGCAACCTCAGCTCGAGGCTGTCAAGCAGCGCAATCTCCCGCCAGACAGACGGCGGGCACGCAAGATTGCGGCTACCGGTGTCTGACCTGGTGGGGACCGTTCCCGTCTCGGGGGAAAGAACAGGAACAGCCCCATCTCCTGCACCCTCAAAATCCGCAATCTGAAGATTGCGGCTACCGAGGATCTGTCCATTTAGCACATCCCGCCCAACAAACGGCGGGCAGGACCACCAGGTGAATAAGAGCACGACGACAAGTTTGCGTTTTCCAACCATTTCCGTTCCTGACTGGAAAAACAGTCTATTGCTGGTTCGCGCAACCGCACGTCTTGCATTCCCGGATGTCTTCTCCGCAGCCGCAAAGGCACTCGCACGAAACTGCCTGTTGGATTGAAGAGGAAGGTCCGAGACTCGAAGTTACCTCTCTCAGGATCGTTCCATCAGCCTGACCCACAGTGCGGACCTGACGCCAGGAAGAATCAGGGAATTCGGTTCTTGTAACCAGACTCCCGTCAGCCTGTCCGCTGTTTCGTCGCAGCTGAATGAGGTTGTCGTTACCATCCCTGACTTCGGAGATGACATAACCATTTGCTCCGTAGCGTGTTGTGACACGAATGGATCCATCCTGTGGATTAACCACTCGTGTTATCACAGGCAGCCGAAACGTGAAGGTCTCGAGGGTGCCATTGCGCAGGACGTGTGTGACGATCGTATCGGCGGCAAGGCCATACAACTCTGTGACGTTCGTCTGCTGCGGATTGTCGCTCAGGAAGTCAGCGTACGAGATGTATCGTTTCGTCTGGGTGACGATGTGACCGTTCTCTTTGCCGAAACTCTTCCTGACTGTGATCAGCAACAGGCCCTTCGGATGCGTGTAACGCTCGGTGACGACAGCGCCATAACCATCCGGTGTTATCTCGCCGTAGATGTAGACAGTGTCGGTTGCCGTTTTGGAGAGAATGATCCTGTCTTCCCTGGAAGGGAGTCCGGAAGCGAGATTCCTGCTTGATCCTGTCCGGCTGAAGTTCGTCCAATCAGCGATGGCGTGGATTTCATCGATCGCTGAGATCAGGAAGTCTTCGCCTGTTGCTTCGAATTCGAACGGCGGGACCTCGGGAAGTTCGTTCGGTTGCGTGAGCTGATTCCCTCGTTCGCAACCGCCAATGAAAGCGAGGATGAGAAGGCTCCAGGCTGCGCCAAGCAGACTCCAGCTGACAATGTCCAGAGCCCTCATCCATTGGGAAGGGATTCGTTTGTTCATAACGATCTCCTTTTGGTTGTGAGTGATTGTGAGTTAACCCGATTTGTTCGGGATTTTCAAAAGTGAAAGACCAAAACTGCTGCTTCAAAACGCTTGTGCTGGATCTGAACCACTCCGATGTAGCTTCCAATCGGCGCAAATTGACCAAGATTCGTGTCTCCGAGCCAGGTGTGTGAATGAGACCCTTTGGTTTCATTCACATTTTCGATCAAAGACTTCACGAGAAATTCCTGTCCTAAGGAATCCCTTTTCGAAATGAAGATGCTCACGGTAGCCGGAGCCTTCAACGTGTACCGGATTTCGGTATTCGTCCTGAACGAATCGAATCCACTTGGCGAGAAACGAAGATTGCTAACCAGTCCCGGATCGTCCAGAGCTGTCGGAAGCTTACAACCGTTCAGAGCAATCAAGATTGCAGATGCAAGCAGTTGCCTATGCATTCGATACTGCTCCATAAGTTCTTTTGAGGTTTTCGGAACCAATTAGCTCAAGAAGTCTCTGGCGCTCTTCAGGATTCTGCTGCAGGTGCAAATGTGTGTCATAGAGTGACCTTGGTGAGCATTCGACACGAAGGGCGTAGCTCAATTCCATCAGGACAGCCCGCATGCTCGAATGATCCACCGGTTTCTTCCTTAACGGTTCTAGGAAGATTGTATCGGCGTTCGATTTTCGGATCGACAAGTAGTCCCGAAGCTTTTGGAGGATAATTCCATCAAGTTTGATTGTGAAGCCTTTCTTGACTGTAAGTGAGACTTCCTTGCCAGCCTTCTGAAGCTGAGATAGCTTCAGGCTGGATAGTTGATACTGCCGGATGCCGTAGAGAATCATCAAGAGCAGAATCAATTCATCCCTTCGATAGCTGATGATGTCCGATTCATTTCCTCCCTGCTGATGTCGAATGAGATATTCGAAAACAGAAACCATCTGTTCGGATCTGAGGGCAGTGTTTGCGACGGGTCTCACTGTCAGAGACTTCGTTGGATCGTTCGTGAGTATGCCCTGGTCGACCAGAAAACTGAAGAACCTCCGGATGGCTGCTACATTCCGCTTGACGGTGGAAAACTTCAGGCTCTTCTCGGCAAGGTTTCTCAGATAGGATTCGATATCCTGAGTTTGCACCTTCTCAAGTGCAGAGATGTTCACGGATTCCCCGCCCGACTCCGTCGTTCGGGCGGGCGGCTTCAGACGGAGATGCTCAAAGAAGCCTCTGAGATCTGTGCTGTATCCCTTCAGCGTACTCCCGGAAACCTTTTGTCTCTTGAGAGACTGAAGGAAGAGTGAGATGGCGATGCTTTTGGATCCGTCGTACTTTTCGCTCACTACTGTCTCCGAAAAGAATTTCTCTAGAAGGCACGGTTTCGACTGAAAACCGTCAGATAACCATGATTTTAGAAAATCAAGGTTATCGGATAACCAGCTTTTTGAAAATCAGGGTTATCGGCTGAATTAGGCAGATCCCGCCAAGAAGCGTGGCGGGATGCTCATCCCGACAATGTAGTTACCTTCACTTCGTTCGATAACTCCAGTCGGGATGGCAATTAAAGGGTCTGGAAGCGGGAAGGAAAGCAGTCTCTTGGGGCGACTATTTGGGGGAATCGTGGACGAGACTCCCTCAACGGATTCTCTAGGTTCCCGTGACTGCAAGGATGAACTCAAAGACGGTTGAAAGGAAATCCTCAGAGAGGAAAAAATGAAATAGGATGATGTGGAGTGACAAGCGCCGTCGGACAGAACTACCCGTGATGCCGAGCATGTGCGCAGCCTTGGTTCGATGCCCTTCGTATTTGTCCAGCGCTCGATGGATGATTTCTTGTTCAATGACAGCGAGAGATTGCCAAAGCGAGAATTCCTTCCCTTCTTCGACCATCATCACCATCTTTGTGACTTCAATCTTCTCCCGTTCCCGAAGCGCGTCTTCATAGTCAGAAATAATCAGACTGCGCAGGTATGCCTTCAGCTCTGTGATGTTTTCAGGCCATTTCTGTCTCTTCAGGAATCCCGCTAAAACGGGGTCTATGGTTCCCTCATTTGTCAATCCCTTCACGTGCTCGATTTGTCCATTCACAAGCGAATGCAATCTGTCGAAGAAGCGGTGAAGAAAATATTCCGCAAGTACCGGGATGTCTGACTTTCGCTTTCGAAGCGGCGGAATGAGTATGCGCTTGCGGCCGCTAAGAATTTTCGCCAACCCAGGATGGATTTGCTGCTCCGCCAGAAGAGTTGAGATGGATTGCCGGAAGGTGAAGATGATTCGTGCAGATACTGGGTACTTCCCGTTTGAACCGAGACGTGCGACCCTCAGCGTATTGAGCGATTCGGCAAGTCTCTCCTGAAGGAAGGTATTCGCTTTGTCGAGGTGTTTGAGTACAAGCGTTGTGGAGTTTTCGAGAGAGCTGCGGCGAGTCGTTGTGAGCTCTGGGGGTTCGCCGCCAAGGAGTGCGATTTGTCGATCGCGCTCTCGGAGGATACTGAAGTTGATGACTTCTAACTGGGAAGACTTGAAGGGACCGTGAGAGTGGATGTGGGAGGCAAGAAGCGATTTGCCGACACCTGCTTCTCCAATTATGACGATCGGCTTTGGTTCAGCACTGAGGTAAGGTATTGCAGCGCGTATTTTTCTGAGGGCTGGACTCCCCCCGACAAGCCTGTCCGGCATTCAGCAGCTATTCCGTGAATGAACAAATGTGACCTGATGATGCTTATCAAAAGGTCACTTGACGGAATACCGCCGCTGGGCGTGGCGAAATCTACGCACTTGGTATTAGGCTGTCAAGCGCAAAGATTCTGACCGGTGTCAGAAATTTCCCGTTGGTGTCAGAATTCCGGCACGAGGTGCAACGGTTAAAGTTTATCTCCAAGGTCAAAGAGACCAAGCTGAACTGCCCGCGCTGCAAGGTGCGGGATGTTGCTGGCTCCGAGCTTTCTCTTCAGCCGTGCACGAATTGTGTCAACAGATTTCAGGCTAACGCCAAGAACGTGACTAATTTCTTTGAGGGATTTCCCTTCAATCGTTAACTTCAGGATAGTCGCCTGTTGGGGTGTGAGATTGTTGTGAGCCCGAAGTCTGTCTGACGTAATATCCTTCTGTTTTCCCCAGAATCGCACGAGGAAATCCTCCTCAACGATACCGCGAACATCGTTGAGGAAATACTTTTCCTCCCCATTCCTGGCCAGTTCGTGCGTTTGAGCATTCTTGATTTGAAAGCCGGAGGCAAGGAATGTCTGCACGGTCTTCTGGTTCTCTGGATCAGAGAGAATCAGCAGTTGAGGGAATCGGGCGCCAACAAGCACGGCGGGAGCAGAGTAACCATACATGGCAGCGAAAGCTTTATTGCATTCGGCAAGATAAGCATGCCTGAAGAGATGCTCTTGTTGTTGATCCATGGGCAAGGCGACGGACAACGGCTCGTCGAGCAAAGCGAGCCAGAGGCCTTCCTGAGATTCCTCGAACGAGATTCGATAGAACTCCGCAAATTTCTGCTTGGAAGAAAAGGACATATTGATGTTTGTCCTCCCGAATGTTCATGGTTCACCTTGAGTTGTTCAAGGATGTGAATTAAGATGAAAACGTGGAAACGGAAAACTTGCAGACTCAGAGACCTGCAAGCTCACCGCGCGGAGGTGGGAAATGAAACGAAGAAACGGTTTGAACACTTCTGAATGCAGAAATCGGCCTCATATTCATTCAGCAATCAAACTGTAATCAGCGACGCGATTCTTCGATAGCGAACTCAATAGTGACGGGATTTGCATTGAGGTCAATCCGTGCAACTTCCCTTGTGTCATCCTTGAGTTTCTTCGTTTGGATCGAGATCACTCCTCGTTCAACGACAGCCCTCACTTTGCCGTAGTCGTTCACCAGCGCTTCTTTTGAATCCATTGAAATGGGGATGGGCTTTCCAAAGGGGATTCGAGTCCGTTTATAGTCTTTGAGTGGGTCCATAGAGTCCTTTCCACCAAAATGGTGAAAAACGAAAAGACCCAAACCGGTGACAGGAATTCAGTCACGCGAGTTTGGGTCTCTGGACTCTTGGCCGCTTGGACTCTGGTCTCAGCGAGTTAGGTGCAAGAATATAGGGAAGGACGGAGAGAAAAACAAATTGGCAGCTCTTGCCGCTGTATGCAGAAGCATAGTGGATATTGTCAAACCTTTTCGCCGGATTGATCCGATCTGAAGTGCTCCACTATCATGTTCGCCCACTTCTTTCCGAGACGGGGTACGATCCTTTGACCGTAGAAACAACTTTTGGATGGTTTGCATTATCTGATTGTGCACTTCTGCTCGTCCTGATTTCCATAACGGCTCACCCGTGGTTTCGAATGCTTCTTGCCGGACTCGTTCACCATAATACGGCGAGCAAAGGTCATGGAACTCTTGGCGGGCAGGTTCGCTGCCAAACATTGAGAGGATGTCACTGAGAGTAATTTACAGGAACCTCGATGCAAGTGAAATCACAAACGACAAGCAGATAAGACCCACGAAGATGAGAATGGCGTACCAAGCTAATTTCAACAGCCAGCAAATAAGTTTGAAGGCGAGATAGATGCCTGCTACGGCGAGAAGCGACAGTATTGCAAAGTCGAGCAATTGCATATTCTACGTCCCACTCACCACACTGTAGGTGAAAGTATTGTTCTCTGTCAGGTCGATCTTGACTGTATATGATCCATTCGTTGGAATGCTCTTTTCGGCTTTCATTTCGGTGATTTGATCTGTTATCCATCTGCTAAAGATTCTTTGGATGGCTCTTGCACCCTGGGTAGAGATGTCTTCCATTGCTTTGGCAATGAAGATACGCTCGGCTAATTCACTCACAGTGATTTGAACTTCAATCTCGAGCGCGCCGATCTCAGGAACAATCGCTAACTTTTCTTCAAGCTTTTTGATTTCCTTTTGCCAAATGGCCTTCACCGAATGTTCATCCAGTTCATTGAAGATCACAATCTCATCGATCCGGCCGAGCATTTCATTTGGAAGATAAGAGTGTACGGCAGATAGTACCCGGCTTCGTTTTCCATCTTCTGGCTGCGTGTCCGAGGTGAATCCGACCTCTCTTCTGCGACGTTTGTCGAATGAAGTTCCCAAGTTGGACGTCAAGACGACAATCGTGTTCGTTGCATCGAGCAAACTCCCAGTGTTACCGTCAGTGACAGTTCCGTTTGAAGATAGTTGAAGCAGAACATCAGTAATGATCTTAGGATGAGCTTTTTCAACCTCATCAAATAGTATGACCGTGAAACTGTTCTTTCGCAAGGCATTTGTCAGTTGACCGCCTTCACCGTAACCAACATACCCTGGAGGAGAGCCCAGAAGTCTCGAAATGCTATGTTCTTCCGCGTAGTTTCCGCAATCGATTCGAACCATGCGCTCAAGGGATCCGAAAAAATGATGAGCCATTTGACGCGCCAATTCTGTTTTGCCGGTCCCGGAGCCCCCTACGAACATAAGAGTAGCGATGGGACGTATATCGTTGTGAGAGGCATCGGAGAGCGCGAACCTCCTCCTAAGGGCTTTACAAACTACGTCAATGGCAGAATCTTGCCCGAGGATTTCGGATTTTAATTTCTCTTCAAGTTGCAAGAGATTTTCATCCGACGCGTAGTTGGCATCTAAACGCTCTACAGGTATTCCGGTCCAGTTGGACAGAACCTCTAAGACCGGTTTCTTGGTCAGTATCAACGTGTCGGTCATTGATTTCTCCGTTTTGTTACTTGCCTGCTGGAACAAGGTCATGCTTCATGTTGTAAAGACGCCTTGCTTCCTGGTAATCCCCGCGGGCGATTGCACGTTGTATTTGTTCTTCAATGTTTGCCATGTCTTCAGAATGGGGAGAAACTGAGCTTGATCCGCTCAGCCTTAGCCGCGCCGAAGCCTCATCCAACAAATCAAGAGCTTTGTCTGGCAGAACGCGATCTTTGACAAATCGAACGCTCGCCTTGATAATCCAGGGGAGAAGCTCCTCCGGAATGTTGATGTGGTGGTGTTTTTCGAAGTTCGCTTTTGCATTCTGGAGAACCTGCAGACACACTTCAGGACTCATTTCCGGGACGCGTATTCGCTGGAACCTTCTGGCAAACGCCTCGTCTGGAGCGATATGTCGATGATATTCCTTATTAGTGGTTGCCGCAATGACGCGGAGGTTTCGGCCAAGATCGGGCTTCAGAATCTGCGAAACATCATGCTTAGGATCGGCGAGCATGTGTGCTTCATCGACAAAAAGGATGATTCGATCATCACGTTTCGCTTCATCTATAATTTCCTTGAGACGTGCAAGAAGTTGGTTGTAGTAGGTGGCCTCTGCAGCAAGATGTCCCATGTTGATGGAATAAATTCGCTTATCCAGGATGGAGAGAGGCACTTCGCGCTTATGGATACGAAGTGCTAATCCTTCCACGATGGCCGTTTTCCCAACTCCAGGTTCACCAATGAGAATGCAAGAATTCTTCTTTGATTTGGAAACTACCTGGATGACAGCGTCGATGATTGAATCCCTACCAATTGGTTCCTCAAGTCTCCCTCTTTCGGCCAATGCTACCAGATCCTCGCCGATTGGGTTTCTGCTTTGCCTTTTCTCAGCCCGTTCTCGCTGATCGTTATCTCGGACTGTACGAGTTCGGAGACGCTTGTCTTGGACATTCATCCGATCCGACTCAGTGGCCGCACTCTGCGTCCAAAGGACGCGAGGTTCTCCACCGCCTAATCCCAGCAAGGCATCGAGGAGCCTGAGAGAAAACTCGAGGTTTGAGGAAGCTGGGATAAGAACCTGTCTCCAACCTTTATGAACATCTTTTGCAAATGCTTCTCGTGCTGCGGCGTTGTTGCCACGATATTCGAGAGTTGGCTCGACAAAGGCATAGTATTCACCGTCTTGAAAGAGGAAGCATAGAGTCGTTGAGCGCTTGTTGAAAAAGCGGTCGCTGATCGGCACTTGTTCAAGAACAGCATACCTGCGCCGAGAGACTGCATCAGTTATCTGATTAATAACTGCTCTTTGATTTATCGTTGCCATGATTCTACTCCTTCGATGGGATCCTCGAGTTCATCCTCAATTAGACTGGCAATTCGCTGGTTTGGCGGCAGAAAATCTCCCTTGCCAAAGATACTATCACTATGTCTCCCACAAATCGTGCAATTTGGATTCTTCTTGTGGATGCGAGATAAGTCTGCCGTCAAAAGATTTTTCTCATCGTACGCAATGTACGTTGGCACTGAATCGCGGTTTACGTATTGACCGAAGTATTCGATAAGGAGATGAGCAGCTAGGGATGCTGCAATACTATTGATTGTGACAACCGATCCGGGACTTTCATTACCGTTAGTGATATAACCTATGCTTTTCTTGTATTCAGTCAGTTCCACAGATTCCAATCGTCTCACATCAAGTCCGCTGCACACAATGCACTGACTGCCGGCAGAAGGCAGCTGAAATCGAACCTGACTGCCGATGGCTGTGACACGGCCGTCTTTCATCGTTATTCCGGATCCTAATTCGATAAGCGGCTTCAGGTATCGCATAGCAAACTGTGCTACGGTGTAGCGTACGGCATTGATGTCGGGTGCGACAATGAGAAGGTCACAACTCTTCAGCGCTTTGTTGGTCTCTTCACCTGGAAATGGTGATTTGATGGCCTCCACCTCTGTGGAAGCATCAAAACGCTTCAGTTCTCTTTCTAGCACATCAACCTTGTATCGTCCAATGTCGCCATGATTAAAACCGAAAAATCTGTTGGAGTTATGGACCTCAACCACATCGGCATCAACGAGAGTCCACTTTCGGAATGGAAAGAACTTCAGCAAATTGACAACCGCAGAGCCGTTGCCACCGAGACCAATGATCCCAATGTGTGTCTGGCGAATAGCTGCAAGTGCATCTCGCTTGTAGAATTCCATTGTTCGTTCGTGCTGCTGAAGGACATTCTCACTGAGACAAGCCGGGTTCAGCCTGCTGTTCACGGGGTAAATGAAACGGAAGCCTTGGTCCCCAATGATCTTGATGAGGTCAACCGGCTCGAACTCTGGTTGGAGCTGCCTGCTGGTGACCTCTGCCCGGAAGTTCCCGCGCTCTTTCACAATTCGAATCAAGACTCCATTGGGGGAGAAGTCGAAAACGTTCTTCATTTGAATTTGATGACCACAATTGTCGATCCAACTGAATTGACTCAGGCCTGCAGGATGGGTGTGGATATCGACGAGCCCTGTGCTTAGTTTCACTTTTTTGAGGACTTTGCAGACGGAATCCACCCGAAGTGAGATGCCGCCAGCACTTCGCCTTGAGAATTCTTCGTCCGAGGGTAGATACGCATCGAAGACAAGGAATTCGTCCTTGTCATCACACCCGTTCACGCCGACGAATGCGAACGCCATCGATTCCACATCGCTTCTTGCAATGTGGGCTTCTTGTGCCAACCAGAGATCAGCTGGATATGTGAGAATATTCGGTTTCATCTTTCGATGCCAGCGATGATTTTACAATTTGTTGGCGATAGACTCACCGGAGAGGTCCTTGCATTCCTCTCCGGCGAGCTGGTTCGGTGGATTTACGCACCGCGTTCCCACTCCGTCACCGCGCCATACCGGGCATCTTGAGCCGGAACAACCTGCTCATCCTCCAGAATGTTGCCTTGCTCGTCGTAGAGCTTTGTGTTCTCCGGAAGATCGGCAAGATCCTTCAGCTCTTTCACCTTGACTTCCTTTCCCGGTGCTACAACTTCTTTGTTGTTGACGATGACTTTTCCCATGACTGGACTCCTTATGTTTATGGGTTGACGGTTACAGTAAACTACAAACAATTCCTTCTTTACCACACATCTGGATCGGCGTTCTTGATGAAAATCTTCAGAAGCGCGAGGAGATGAAGTATGTTTTCATTGCCCTCAATCGTGTCTGGATGAACGCACAAGAAGCCGAACCCATCTGGATCGCGTCGATGAAGACGAGGGAGTTGACCCCAGCCTCCGTGCTTTGGATGCCGGATCCTGACGCGCGGGTCAATCCAAATGTTCGCATAAAAGTACCGACTTCCTCCCGGTGCAGGATCGTAGACATTCTGCGGGACCTCGATCTTCACATTCGTTTTGCGCATGTTGGCATTGTCTGGCAGCGTGACACCTTGGATGTAGATAGAGTACCTCCTATATCCATCAGGTTTCCAGAAGACGTTGCGCTTGAGAAGGCGACCGAAACGATCGCATACGTTATACTCACGCTCGAGAATTCTCAAGTCATTGTTAAACCTTGCGACATTCATTTCACCGTTCCTCCTGTCAAACGACCTCATTGCCAGTGTTAATACCTTGCACCTGTTCAGGCGGAGGTAAAACTTGGCCGGCAGGTCCGTTCGCCGCAATATCGAGAGGCCGCTCGTACACTCCGGGTGCGGCTTGCACAGGGAGAGCCCCTCCACTGATCCCTCCAAAGATTGCTTTCTCCCTTCTCCTGCCGGCATTCAATCCTACTACATTCCTGGTTCTAATCAATCCGCGCGATCTTCTCACCAAATCACCTCCACTCATCCGGAAGAGAAAACAGATGATAGCAAGAACCACGATGATTGCAAGAAGTATGACTATATCGTTCATCATGAGCCATCGGCCATGAATTAGTTTTTGTAATAATACATTGCCTGTGGTGTAGTTTGATCAACCAGCCAATCCACGCGTTTCAGCAGCTCTTTGATGGTCTCGTGGTCGATCAGTGATGCGACGAGACTTGTTGGCGTGATTGTATCCGCCGATCCAATTTGTGAATCGAGATCGAGGAGTCTCTTTTCGAGCCACTGCGCACCTTTCAATTGGAAGAAGACCTCGTAGTACACTGAAAAGATCTCAACCAAGAGAGGATAGTGAGCTTGGAAATAGCTTTGAATCTCCTCGATTGTCCCACCGAGCGTTACAAGTCTGCAATTCTCCACTGTCTCGGGCCGATTGCGATCAAATTGAGCATATTGCAGGTTCGCTGCTTCTCCTCGTACTTGACGGATTAGCCTTCCGAGGACGAAAGCCATAGCAACGTATCGCCGTGCATCTTCGGCCGTAACTTTGGCTCCCGGCAACGGGATGAACCGACGCCACATTGCACGGTGAAACTGTTCTTCTTTTAATTGTTTGGCAGTTTCGAAATATGCCTTCTTCCAATTTTCAAAGGCCACGATGTCGGAAACCGGGAACGTGCTACGGACAGAAAGCAGAACAATAGCATCCGGGTCTTGCGTGTCAATTGCCATGTAGGGGCGCTTTTGAGTTCCGTAAGTGTTGAGCTCCGTAACGAGCGGATTTGCCGCCCCACCCTTGATGGCGAAGATGTTGATAAAATGCTGAGGATTATCGTGCACATCGTTGTCCTTGAGCCTGAGCGCCGGCTCAGCCTCTCGGGCGCGTTCCAACAGGTAGCTTCGGAGGGCTTCGGTACCGATTGGCCGCTCCTTGAGCAGTTCGTCCACAACGTTGATATTATTGATGAATTGACTGAACCGTTCAAACGCAACCTCGGTCAAAGCTCCAAGGGCATTCGGGTTATCCCTGAGAATGAACGGATCTGGTAGTCTCTGGTGAAATACTTGCAGTAATTGCAGGATAAGCTGCTTTTCAGCTTCGGCAAATTCCCTCGTAGATGTAGACGCGACTGCCCGCTCGTAGTAGGCGTTGATATTCTCTCTTGACACAAGCGAATGGCCGCTCGGGCAAACATCGACATCGTCAAGATTCTCTTCGTATTCTCGAGTCTTCTGGCCCTCACTTCCAAATGTCTCTACGATTGTCACAAGCTCCGTCAGTTCCGCTATCCGTTTCGCTACGTGTTCTCCAACTCCATCACACAGCGTAAGCACTCTTTGCTTGGCGGCGAGTCTCAGTTCCAAGCTCGTCGCATTTGCGACCGCAAGGCAACCGTTTGAAGCAAGGTGACGAAGATGATCGCGATTAATCCATTTCCATATCAACCCCTTGTTTTCAACCTCAGGCACAAGATCATTCTGGAATTGATTCACTGCGTTTCTTTGCTGTTCGAGTTCGTGGTCGAGGTCTGCGATTTCGTTGGAGGTTGCAGTTTTGACCTGCTGCAGCATGAGATTCACTCTTCCGCCAAAATCCAAAGCAGTTCTGTAACCATAGTCGCTGTTGCGAATGATGTTGCGGCAGTGGGTGTTGAATGCTTCAGAAATTTCATTGGATCGGCTTCTTGTGTTCTCTTCGACATGGTTTGCAAATGTCTCAAGAATCTCCGCCGAATGGTTTATAGCGGCGCGTGCCGCATTTATTGCGTCCATTCCCACCTGCCCATTGAGGTTTTGGAGGATCAGCTGCCTAGTACGGTCGATCAGGCTTACGGGTCGCTGCGTTCCATTTGTGTGCGGAAAGCGAAGTAAAGTATCCGAGACTTGATTGAATCCCTCTCCCTCAAGAAGGTGCTGTTGATGAAAGAATGCTTCCGCGAGTACGCTGATCACTTCTACCGGTTTTTCCTGGAGCAAACGACCACAGGCAAGTTCTTCCACCTTTGCGACGTGATGGAGAATGAGACGCTGACGGTTCAGCGTGATAGAGCTCATCCCAAAGGATTTTACCCAGCGAAGTTCTCCGCTCGCTGTCGGTTTTGCCGCATCGTCGTCAAAGTCGAGGAGTTCTTTCAGCAGCTGTGAACCAACGTCACTCGTGCTCACGAGATGAATTAAGTTTGCGATAAAGGACGTTTGCCGGATCCTATCAGTTGCCAGTGGCTTGTGGAGTGCGTCATTATTATTTGCTATGAGAATCGTTCTCCCGTGTGGGACAGTATAAATACGCGGCTCGCTGTCGGATGCCAAATGCTGCACGGTGTAGAAACTTCCCGTCGCCGCTGCACTGATCTCCGCCAAACCACTGAAGCAAACGGAAGCCGTTTGCGGCCAGTCTTTTGTTGTTGCTGTGTCCGGGACAATAATGAGCTCGAACACCACCACGTTGAGACCGAGCCTTTCTATGCAATCCTGGAGGATCAAGCGAAACTTCTCCCGTCCGCCGCTGGAGGTTCCACCATACTCGCTGTGCAGGAGGTAAAGTGTGATCTGCTGGCCTTCAACGCTTGCATCAACGTGCCTCTTCTCAATGAACTTCTTGAGCATGTCTTCTACTTGGCCTGCAATGATGTCTTTGTTAAACTCAACGGCTCCTACACCGCATGGAGGAGATTGCCCCACTCCTTTTGTTCCTTCACTGCCAATTCCAAGCTGGTGTAAGGAAGCAAAGCCTGCTCTGCCTGGGTACCGGCCTTCCTTTATTGCCGCGATCGTATTCGGACCTATCGGTCGCAACAATTGGAAAGTGCCTGTTGCAAAGCCTCTTCCTTCGAGTTCTGGGTCAGTGGGTTGAGGAAGGCTGGTGAAAACCAACGTGTCATCGGTGTCGAAGGCTTGCAGATACATATTGTTTACTTCTCGTCCGTCATTCTTCCACTCCACGTTGAGAATGATGCCAGCCTGGTTCGACCCCAGTCCTAACACGCCCACGTTAGGGTTTGTAAACTTCCGATGTTGAATGTTGAATTTCATGTGTCCTCCTACGCGGTATTTGGGACTTGTGCTGTTTGCGACTTATTGTTGACAAATACTTTCTCCGCAAGTTTCTTGATCTGTTCGGTTTCGCGCCTTTTCTGCAAAGGTATTCTCTCCTTCAGCACGGCGATCCGTACTTTGTTTCTGAAGATCACGGATATTTCTTCTTCGATCGGTTGTTCGATAGCTTGTGAAGGCTTTAACTGCTTGCGGTTGACAACGGTCGGTTCCTTTGACTCATTCGAGAGAGATAGGGTATGGTCTCTTACGGTAACAGAAAAGAGAACTTCTGGTGATTGCGGGTACCGAAGCACGAACGCGCATTTGAGTGGATCCCTGCCCACAAGAATTCGAGACCCCTTGATCATTTTGTAAAATTGCTCCTGCTCAACCTTGTTTTCCTTACCATCGGATCCCAAGACAATTTCCTGAAATCTTAAGCGCTCTTGAAAGAGAGGGGAATTTGAGCGCTGTGGATTGGATAACTTGTTAATCCGCTCTTTGAAACGGCGCTGCTCTTGAGAGAAACTCTTGTACTGTCTGAATGCAAACAACAAGGCAAGGGTAATAACAACAGCCGCGATGCCGTAATAAGCTAACGTCCAGTCAAACGTTGTCTTTTCAAGTTTCTCAGGCTGCTTAACATTTGCCGCTGTGTGTGATTTGTATTCGTGGTTTCGGATTTGCGGCATCACGGTTTGAAGATTCTTCGGGGACACGGGAACCGTCGTAACCCCACTCTTTTCAACCTCGGCAACGTTCAATACCGGCTCTGTGAGGATGTCCTCGAGGGAAAGTATATAGATGCGGAAACCGGCGGAACGGGGCATTGATTCAGACACAACATTTGCAAGGTTGAAAAATCGCTTTCCAGTTGTTTCATCTGGTGATGAAACTCCGTCAGAGAGAACCTTGACCGAAATCGAAGTGTTTCCATATCGAGCGCGTGTCTCATAACACGACAGCTTGGTTTGCTTGATCATCTCGTCAAAATGGGTGTTCTTGTGGGTTGCCCTAAGGCTGCTGACATCCTCGATGAGTTTCTGCCGGCCTGCCTCGTCATCGATGCGGGAGTTGAACACCTCGTCCGCAGTTGTCCCAAAAGCGATCAGAATGACATGAGTTCCATTCGCGATGTGGGGAACCTCCGAAATTATGGCGCCCTTCGCAGCTTCAATTTTTCCATTGTTAAGCATTGAGCGACTGACGTCGATGTCAAAAACGCTGATGTGCTGCTGAGCAAAGACTGGAAGCGCAACGCACAGGAGAAGCATTAAGACAGCAATCACTTTATGCATTTGTTTTCCTTCCCATAGAGAGTTGTATTCAATTCCCAGCACTTGGTAGTCAATCCCTATGCCAAACCAGAAGTGGCTGATTTCTTCAGCAACTACAAAGGAATGTGGAGATAGGATGAGAAATACCTAACAGACTTCGTTAGGCTTTGTGAGAGGAGGTAGGAAGGACTTGTGAAGAATTCAGAGCGACGGAGGTTGTTGGTAATGGATAAATTACAGAATTAGACTTTCACTACTCAACGATATCTGCCGTAGACCCACCAGCTAATCTTAAGAGATCGGCTCCGCTGACGATCAGACTTGAGCATTGATCGCCGGTTCCGAGGTAAACCTTGTCCAAGCTTATCAAACGCCTATCTATCACTAGGTTCACATCCTCAGGCAGAATTACTGGAGTTATCGCACCCAACGGAATACCGAGGAGCTTAGGTACTTCATCCGGTGCCACCATTTTCAGATGGCGAGTTTCGGTCTCGTTTTCCAGCTTCTTAATACTGACTCTACGATTTCCCGGGACGGCTGCTACACAGATTTGACCCAAGGTTGATTTGAAGACGACGCATTTGACGATTCGCCCTAAAGAAACATTGAGAAACCTAACAACATCTTGGCACGTGACAACAGGTTGATGAGAGACAGTAGAGAATTCGATGGAGGTCCCTCGCAGCTTGTCAATAAGTTGAACCGGGATATTCTGATTCGACAAGTTCATTACACTTTCTCTGCAACGACGGTTATGTAGTAGCCAAACGTTGGACAGTTGCTGGAGAACTCTCGGTCGAGTTCATAGATCTTTTTGTTGAAACTGCTACACTTGTACAAATCGGATTCTAGACCGGTTCCTATAGTCGAACTTACATTCAGACAGGAATACAGGGAAGGAAATGACTCAAACCGTCTTTGACCTCCTTGGATCTTAAATTGTCCTGCTTTAAAGTGAGTCTCCTCGATAGTATCACAAATCTGTTTTGGAGAGAAAGTTGACACTGGGATTTCGAGACTATTGCCTACCCTCAACTTGTATGGTCTCTTGGACCGGTCGATCTGTGCAGCAATAGGATTATCGCGCAGAAAGCTGCCATCTTCGGAACGCGAGTAGTATATAGCGTCATCATTGTATACCGAAAAAAGTGCAAATCCGCCCTTCTTGAGAACCCTGAGAGCTTCTTGGATTGACAGATGATATTTTGTGTAGCTCGGTATCCCAAATCCCAAAATAACGAAATCGAAGCAGGCATCAGGGAAAGGAAGTTTTTCTGCAATTCCTCGCCGAATCTTTATCGCTGAATCTTCTTTATCCGGGTCAATTCTAAGCGAGAGCAACTTCTTCCGAGCTTCTTTCAACATCCCTCCAGAGAAGTCAAGTCCAATAAGTTCAACATTCTTATGGTTTCGAAGAATGTTTTTCGCAAATAGCACCTCGAAACGACCTGTTCCACAACCAACATCTAAGCATAGGGTGGGTTCTTGACCCACTGCCAATTGAGTGGCTTTCTCTAGAACCTTTTCATCTTCCCAAAGATAGAATGCTACAGTTGCAGGCCGTGATGTTTCTTCTTCATCATATGACGGTGCAAATCGATTGGCAAGCCGCTGGTGCTCTCTGTCGTATCTGAATTCTTGGCTTTGAAGGCTCATTTCCACCATTTGTTGCACAGCAGAAGTATCGAGCTGGAATTGGCGTTTGCTCATAAACCCTGATGGTTGGTATTTTCCGAGCCTAAACGCTTTTTCTGGTTCATCTATTCGAGTGAGCATTATTACCGGTAGGTCAGGATCCATTTCCTTAATTCTTCCCAAAATTTGTTCTCCGTCCAGAGGGCTGTTGGGAAAAAGAACGTCTAGGAAAACGAGATCTATCCCGTCGCTGTCATACTTCATTGTCGCTATCGCCTTGCGAGGATCGGTTATCCAGGTGAACCCGTACTCCAAACTACTGAATCGTTTTTCAAACTCTGTTTTTATCCTAGGTTCGCGATCCAAATCATCGTCTACAACCAGAATGCTATATTTCATGGAATCTATCTCCTAGTGTTTTGGTCTGACTCTATGTTTTTGATGATCGCCTCCATTCGCGCTCTTATCGCAGAAATCTTTCTCTCTTCGTTTGAAGAACCATATGATTCCACAAGATCATCGATCTCTTGTAGCTCGTTTACGAATCGATCCTTGTAACTACTGTCGTGCAGAAGTTGTCTGAATTCTTGGATATCTCTGGAAATCTCCTTTTTGTCTCCCCCCAGACGGTGCTCGATGTTGCACAAGCGCCCCACAATGTTACAGTGGTGTTGAATAAGTTTTGTTAGTCCTTTGGCATCAAGAGATTCCATAGTTTCAGTTATTTCATCAATAACTAATTGAGCGATTGGCAACTGTAGAAACTTGCAGCTGTATCCTTCATCGTACTCAAGAATGCCATCCGCTTTACTCGTGATGAGGTCGGCTTGAGGTTCAAAAGAAAAACAAACAATCGGTATTCCTATTCTCAAGTGACACCGTAAAGCCTTGAATATCGCGAGTCCATGTCTTGCTGATCTCCGAGGGCCAAGATTGATGTTTATGAAGATGTGTGATATAGAGATCTTTTGACTATCCAGAAAAAGAGCGAGCGAACGGGGAATTTCATCTGCACCAGGTGTGTCCAATTTCAAGTGCGTTTCGAGAAAGTGAACAACATTTTTGGCACACATTTCCGTCCCTGAATCCAAGTAGTTGTGTAACGACATTACGCTACCTGTAATTTCTTTAGAAAATGTTTTCAGTAGAGCGGCGAAGAATTTGTTGTCATCGATAACGAGGACGAATGAGTCCATTTGTTACTTGTTTCATTTAATCTTTATTCTCTTAAAATGCGATTTGCCTATTCGGATTACGTCGCCCTCCTTGACCTTTATCCGAGCATATTCGTCTGAGACCTTCTCACCGTTGACTCTTACTCCGCCCTGCTTAATCATCCTGCGGATCTCGCTCTTGCTTTTTAAGATGCCGGTAAGGTTTATCAACGCAGAGATTTGAATCTCATTACTCCTGAGTTGATCGGATTCCAATGTGATTTCTTCAATGTCGTCTGGAACCCCAAGCTCATCCCTCTTCTCAAATACCCGCTCAAAATCCTTTTGTGCTTGCGAGGCCGCTTCGTTGCCATGGTATATCTTCGTTATCTCAAAGGCCAAATTTTTCTTCACTTCTTTGGGATGAATCTCTCCCTCTCCCCATCGTCGTTCGATGGTCCTGATTTCCTCAAGGGGAACATCAGTCAATAACTCGAAGTATCGGATCATCAATTTATCCGGAATAGACATCAACTTTCCAAACATGAGCCTCGGCTCTTCCTGAATACCGACGTAGTTTCCGTGAGTTTTGGACATCTTCATTGTGCCATCAGTGCCTTCCAATAAGGGAAGGAGCAAACAAATCTGGGGCTTCTGGCCGGCCGACACCTGAATTTGGCGCCCCATCAACAGATTAAAACGCTGATCGGTACCTCCAACTTCAACATCAGCGTTTAACACAACCGAGTCATAGCCCTGCAGCAGGCTATACAGGAGTTCGTGGAGATGAATGGGTTGGCCTTGTTTATATCGCTCGGCAAAATCGTCTCGTTCTAAGATTCGAGCGAGCGTTGTCTTCGCCATGAGCTTAATAACGTCTTTCAACCCAATGGCGGAAAGCCAGCTTCCGTTGTAGACTATCTTTGTTCTTGTCTTGTCCAAAACTTTGAAAACCTGATCAGTGTACGTCTTAGCGAATTCCATCACCTGGCTCTCCGAAAGCTCCGGACGCGTTTCCTTTTGGCCCGAAGGGTCGCCAATTTGAGCAGTAAAACTTCCAATGAGAAAGTAGATTTCATGTCCGAGCTCTTGCAACTGCCGAAGTTTCAGAAGAGGAACGGTATGCCCCAAATGTAGATCGGCGGCTGTCGGATCAACGCCCAATTTTATTTTCAATCGGCGGTTTTCCTTCAATCTTTCAATCAGTTCACCTTCACTTGGCAGTATCTCTGCAGCACCCCTTTTGAAAACCGCCAATTGTCTTTCGATATCAGTCATAACGATAATACCCTTTGAACCTTAGTGGGAGATTTGTTTAGTGAAAGTGGCAAAACCCGTGCCGCCATTGGTCACCGCTAAGAACGAACTGAGAAAGGGAAGAAGTTGAGGACTCAACTCTCCCGGCAAACAGAAAATGTTATGATGGTCAAACAAACATCAAAAGGTTGAAATTCGGCCTTGTAGATCAAGGATTGGCTAACAATCTGTCAAGCGTCAAATGAAAGCTCTTAAGGGCGTCTTCTTTGGCGACGGGGGAAGTTCTTATGTTACCACTTCGGCGAAGTTCGAATGCATGAACGGCGATATTCCTAAGGCTCCTTATGACTTCTTGTTCATCACGAGGGATTTTGTTTTCTCTGATCAGGTTGTTCCATATTTTCCCCTCAAGCTTTGCTCCCTCTCCGCCTTCCTTGTAACGTATTTCTTGGATGAGCCCCATGTTTAGAGCTACGTCACCGTAAACATCATGTGACTCAAATGACTGGCCGTAAGACGCCGTGTTCGATCTAAGCAGGAAAAAGCTATCTCTCAGTAACTTCAGAATCTGCTTTCTTTCAAGATTCTCTTGGGTCAAAACCGTTTGTTCCAATGAGCCACTTTCTCTGAGCACAAGGCAATGTATCTCCTTTTTCGCGTCAACCTTGCGGATCTTCAACCATATCTCTTTGAGATAAGCAGAGTCCACACAACCTACTATGTATCCGCGTAATTGCTGACCACTGGATATTCCTTTCATCCAATAAGCATCAGCGCCCAGGCGCAAGGACTCCTCGTAACTCATGGCCTTTTCTGAAGCGGTGAAGACGATAATAGGAATGCTTGGATCGAATGACTTTATTTCATCTAAGAGACGCATACCGCCACTGTACTTAATAGGTATTGTCTCGTCATCTGGTTGCACCAACCGGAGATCCAGAAAAATCAAGTTCCAGGGAAACAGGGAATGTAAATTCAGAGAAGTGTTTTCGTATTCATCTTTCGAGCTCTCATATTCTTGCTTCGACTGGTCAAATTGTATCCTTGTGCTTTCAAGACGCTTTTGAGACTGGGACTGATCATCCTTCAGCTTCAATAAGTTCTTTTGCGCGCTTTGATACGACTTGAGGGCATCAACAAAGTCTCGTCTCGCTGTATTCAGTATTTCCAATCCCTCCTGGTACTTCTTGTCCTCAATGACGGTATCTGGCATTTCAGCGGGTCCGGTTTCAATTTCCGCCCAAGTCTGTGCAAATGCTTTAGTCTTCTCTCGGAACGAGTTTCTTTTTTCTGTGGAAGAAATCTCGCATGCTTTGAGATTCTTTTCAGCGTCAGCTATTCTTCTGCTTATCTCTTCGTTCGTTTTCTCTGCGACTGTTAAGTTCTGTCGAGCGGAACGTAAAGATCTGTTCGCCTCACTCCATCTCCATTCAGCTTCTGCCCATCGTGCCAAAAGGGTATCGAATTCATTCTTCTCCTTCTCTACCATCGACATTGCAAGATCATATGAATCAACAGCCACAAAACGCCCATTGGGTGTTGTTAAGCAACGATCTGGGGCTTTGAAAAACTCAGCGGACAGATTATCAGGGGAAAGGCCAGCGTAAAGGACATAAGACCAACCCACCCGGTGCTGATCGTCGATATAAAGGAACTTCTTTCCTCTCGTCAACTCCTTGAATCGAACTTGTTCTTCAGACGATTGTTCTTGTTCGACGGCAGGCAGTCTAAGTGAGTTGATGAAGCTATACTTTTTCAGCCAGAGATCGTTATCAAGGATCTCTCTGTAAGATTCCTCAAGAGCGTCAAGGATGGAATCGCCGGTCAGTGCGAATTCTTGCGTTAGCTTTGCAACGCCGGCTTTGTTCCTGTAGTCGTGGCTTGATGCCGCTTGCTCACTTGAAGTGAGCAGTACATGATCCCTGATGGCTTGTTTTAGCTCGGCGAAGGAGTTGAATCTCTCTATTTGTTCCAAAGCTTTTCGGAAAGTGTTAACGGTTGCAGGCAACTGAACATATGCCATTCCAGAGGCCAATAAGATGACATTGTCCGGCCGCGCTTTCAAGCAAGAAACCAAATCGTCCCATCCGTAGACAATGATAGGCAAACAGTTCACGGGTTCTAATGATTCGGTCAAACGAATGTGTTGAACCAACTCTACCCCATTCAAGTTATACCGCCCAGTATCTCTATCGAATAACAGATGAGAAGAAACGAGAATGGCCTCGGTCTCTTTCGGAGTTGTGCTGATCAACCTTAGCAATTCGGGGATTGTTTTATTCTTGACAACTATCGGTGGGACGGAGGTCCCGATCGCTTGAGCCAATCCGCTGGAGAAAGTTTCAGAATCATCTAAAATTAACGCTTCAGAACGAAGTGTGCTTTCTTCGGCGTATTGCAGTGGATGAGGGGTTTGTTTCTTCGAAAAGATATTTGTTAGACGTTCAACAAGTTTCATTATGATGGTCGAATTCCTGTAGGGCCAGTAACAGTTAGCAGCAACTTGAACACATGCAGAATCACCCTCACGTAAGAAAACTCTTGAAAACGCGGATCACTTCTTCATTCAATGGATCTTTTCTTTTTTTCCCTTAACAGAATTGGAGGATCCAGCTCGTGCAGAATTTGACTAAGATTGGTACGAGAGATCTTCAATTTTTTTGCCAACCGCACACCAATTGCACCTGTTGCATCTTTTTCCTGTTCCAATCGGTCAATCAGTTCCTGAATGATGTTCCTACGGTATTCGCTACCTCTACCAAATTCCTGTTTTACATCTTCCCAGTCCTTCTGCCCACTCCACACATTTTCCACCCACACGTTGACTAGGTCGATAGAGCGAGAGCTTTCTGGATTTGTCACTTCGAGTTCAAAATCATCTGGCATTAGGATATTTGACTTGCTTCTGCTCATTGCATCGGCAATTTTGTTTTTAAGCTCCCGCATGTTTCCAGGCCAATCATAGTTAGCCAACAATTCCATAGTATCACTCCGAATCTGAGGTAAGATCCTTTTCCCTTGAATTGGATTCAGCTCGTTCACAAACCAAACATAAAGGGAGGGGATATCTTGCTTTCGATCACGCAAGGGGGGTAGCGAGATTTGATGTGTGTTGATGCGGAAATAGAGATCCTCGCGAAAAGAACCTGCTGCCACGAGGCTATCAATCAGTTCATTGGTTGCAGTTATCAATCGAAACTTTACAGGTATTTCCCGAGTGCTTCCAAGTCGCTTCACTGTGTCCTCCTGCAGGACTCGCAGTAGCTGAGCTTGTACTTCGGGGAGTGTTAATGTGATTTCATCAAGAAATACAGTTCCTCCGTTACATTCCTCGAAGATTCCAGCTTTGCCTGGATCATTTCTGACATGCTGGAAAAAACCTGGCACGTGACCAAAAAGAAAATCCTGCTGGGCAAGGCCTCCTTCTTTTGGTGGTACTTCAGACATGTTACTTGAGAAAAAACGATCAATAGGTCTCCCGCTGTGCTTATGGATTGCTCTTGCAAGCAATTCCTTACCGGCACCTGTTTCGCCAATTATTAGCACTGGACTTGGAAGGCTTGCTATTTCTAACACACGCCTGCAAGCCGCCTGGAGAGCCTCCGTTTTCCCAATGTGAAACCCAAAATCTTCGTCAACCAACTGGATTTTAACCTCGTTCACAACTTTCTTAATTATTGATGCAAGTTGCTCGTAATTTTGTTCCTCGCCTGACTTGAGCGCATCTTTGAAATATTTGTAGGCAGCCAGACTGTAATCCTCATTCTGGTATTGCATTTCGAGCATTGTGTTCGTGACCATTATTACAGGAAGATCAGGATAGATCTTCTTGATGTTTTCAAGCACAGGTTTGCCTTTGTTTTCACTTCCGAAAAGGATGTCCAGAAGAACAACGGAGAACTCTTCATCTTCCTTGAGTCTCACTAGGGTTTTGTCTGGATCTTCCTCACATACAACATCAACTGCATATGGCTTCAGTTTCTTTTTCAGTCTTTCAAGCCACTCCCTATCATCATCAACATACAGACACTTCATGGTTCGTTCAGACATGCTTCGTTTACTCCTGTTGAACAAGCTTCGTCGCAACTGAAATCAGGCTTTCTGCTTTCTCTACGAAACTAACTATTTCCTTGCCGGTTGTGATTATGGCATCAAAGTTAGCTCCCGCGAATGAAACCTGGAGTAGTCTAAGTAATTCATTGTATTTCGATTGAGCATTCTGCAGGTTGCTCTTCATCTCGTCGAACAATTCTTCCAGACGGTCATCTTGTTCCAACAAGAGCTCTTCGCGAAGTGATCTTAGTTCGTTCATCCTTCTCCGAACAATGTCGCCTCGTAGGTCCCGAAGAAGTTCGTATTCATCAAGCCTAGAGGCCTTGTCGGTTGCTTTAGCGAGGCCGTTGATGGCAGTTGTTAGAATCCCAGAAAGGTTTTGGCAACTGTGCTGGAAACCACTCAAGAGCTTAGTTGCCTTACCTTTGCGGAGTTTCTTCGCAGTTTCACTCTGTTCGACGGAACTTAACTGACGATTCTGAAGTTTCGTAATTCCATCAATCAGTTCGGAAAGGAGGCAAGGAAGCCGAACGCAAGCACAACCATGAGTTTCCAAGAGGTCACCAGCCTGGCCTGCCCTCAAATTTTCCTCTGGTTCGAAGGACAGAATAAGTATTCCGCCCTTGAAGTTGATTCCTTGGTCCATACGAAGTTCTTTCGCAAATTCCATTCCGTTGCAATACACTCTCAGTTTCCCGTGATCTCCGAGCATGTTTGTATTGTGAAAAGAGCCAAAGATGAGCACAGAGAGAATTTCGTAAACTTGACTACCCAATAGATTTGCATTGAGAATTGCAACAACATTTGAATTCTGATTCTTTTGATAGTTCTTTATAACAAAATCTCTTTGAATGGTATGAACATCCCATCCCTTTTCCTCCAGGGCCGAAGAGAGGCACTCGTCAAAGGATCGGTTGTCGTCAAAGATCCATAATGTGCCCTGACTAACTGATTCCAATTTCCCTTCCTTCATTAACCAAGTTGTATAGACTATCGCGTAAGTCCTGCAGCAATGAGACATAGTCTTGATCAAGAGCGTTCTTATATGTCCATTGCCTTTCAGATCCAGCGCTCACCAACCTGTCAAACTTGCTGCGAGCATCTTTAAAAAACGGCTCTAACGTGGTCCACGCTGGTGCGCCATCTTTAGTTGTGGCACGTTGGATATACCTGAGCAAGTTTTCCGCGTCTACAGACTCGGAGCGTCCAAAAACCTTGGTTGCTTTGTCAAACCCTTGTGGTGTTTTGCACTGTTCAAGAATTTCGAGTGAGTGTTCGCGTAGCCATGGGATTTGCCCGGAGCATAAATTCTCAATCCTCCACTGTCCGGTCAGAATATATTGTTTAATCAAGAAACTAAGATTTGGTCTGACGAACTTGTCATAGTTAATAAGACCCCACTGGTTTGATTTGTTTTGATATTTTCCGCAACCGGCTTCTCGATCACCTGTGTACCTAATCAGCAGTTTATTTGAAGACATGGGGCTAAAGAATAAGTCTGGTATGTTGTTATACTGTGGCTTATTCAAATCCGTGTTGTGAGCGACACACAACTGAGCTAGGTGCATCTTGTCTTCTGCATCAGCCTTGTCTATGACAAGGTAGTCGTATCCGATCACTCCTTGAATGCTACTTAGAGTTGTTAGGAGTTCCTTTCTTCGCGTAGAGTTGGTATCGTCAAGCACTATTATCACTGAACTCATTGTGGGATCTCCCTAGTAGCTGATTTTGGGAAATTTCAGGATATAATGGGTTCCTCCCTCAATGTCATCCCTCACTTCGAATTTTACTTCCTTCACTGATGCCGCAACAACATTGAAAGTCACGGGTCCAATTGATATTCCACCTGATGAACTTCCTATTTCAATGATGCCCGAATACTGCTGGCAGACGATTTCTCTGAGTTCGGACAAATGTTCTGGTTCATATTTTCTTTCTAGGCTCTCTTTGATTCTCGAAAAATCGTTTGGCTCTATGCGTTGATTACTCACTTTGAAGGATAAAACAACATAGCGGTCATCTCCGCCTATTTCGCGTGTCATTATTCCAGTTTTTTCCGTAGTGTGCCGCTTGCCGTTTAGATTGATTACGTTAGTGATCCTCTCGTGATCCTTTGACGATAAACAAATATGATGTTCATTAAGCCATTCATCCCTGATCGATTTTAGATATGTGACGACTTGTTTCAACGCCGCCGGATCTTTGGACGCCTTCGAGTGCTTCAAACTCCCCCAAAAATCATCAGCTGCGCTCCTGCTTGTAAATATGATATCGCCGAAGCGTTCCACACAAAAATCACAAATCTGATCAAGTATTATGTTCCATCCGTCGTTATACGATTCAAGGAAATGGTCCACTTTTTTGAAACCAGTGAGCCGTTCCATTTCTTGTGCTACATGGACATTGGGAAAATTTTCCTGCGTAAGTGATTTTACAAGTCCATACAGCAGATCGCCAAATGTGGAAAAAATTCCCGATTTAATTCGAAAGAGATTGCCCTTGATTAATTCAACGTCTGGAGTATGAGCTCGAAGTTCTCTCTCTATTTCGATTGTTTCTCTTGGAAAGAGAGTTTGGATGTCCCTGTCATCCCCGATCTGCATCGTCTTCAGAACGTCAAACCTATTTTTGAAGTCTTGTGTCCCCGATTCAATACATGAGGTAATTTGGTGGTTTACGTTTTCCTTAGAAAAATGCCCACTCTCATATTGCACAATAGCTTTTGCGCGTTGGTGAAGGTGTTTGCTGATAAGACTTACAAGCTTGCCTCCAGCCGCCCCATCCAACTCGTCTTGATCTTGCTCCAATCCTTGTTTTTCACTACCAAACCCAAGGATTCTCGGATTTGCTCTCTCGTCATCAAGAAGCGCCCTGATAATCTTAATCACTTGCGGTGATCGTGTGTAAACTACGACAAGTGGGTTCTTGGAACCGTACTCATCCATCACTGTCTTCCACAGGTTAAACCCGTAGCCAATAGCATCTGGTTCATTAGGATATTGTTCACTCAAATCGGCATCAAAAATAAAAAACTCAAACGAATTACTTTTATCTTTGATAAGTGCCTTCGCTGTTTCTTTGTTGTTTGAAGCAAAAATCTTGATGCCTTCATAGGCCATGGCGTTGAAACCATCGCATTTAAGATCGGCGGCAAGAAGATCGGCGGCAAGAGAGACGCCGTCTATAAAACCATTTGAGAGAAAGATCTTAACTATAGTATTCCAGAACTGGTCATCGACGACCAAACCTTGAAATTTTTTCATGTTATGTTCCTGTCACAACTGTATCTGAGTTGATCTTGATTCGGGTAAAATAGGTCTTGTTTCTAACCTCAATTCGATATGAACCTATGGCTAACGCCTCGTTTATAATCACTTTATTTCCGTATAAGCCAAATCCTCTTCTACCACCTTCCATAGCCGGCTCCGGTGGGTCAACTTCACCATCCGTATTATCCCGAATAGTCGGATTAGAAAATTCTATGATCATTTGGTTATCTGGTTTGCCTTTCAACCCTATCTGTATCTTCGGCGGGATATTGGATTTTCGAAAATAAGCGTCGTTGAAAGCTCCGACGACGTTTAGAAAAGTTTCTGATATGACTTTGTCCCAGAAACGCCAATACACATCAACCACATTTTGGTCGTCAATCCTCGGCTCCTTAAGGCGAGCCCCTTGTATCTCACCCTTAAGGATTAAGAATGATCCTCCTCTCCTTAGATGCTTGCGATCGTTTACGTCACTAATGAATTGATCGCACAGGGACAGATTGCCATCGGAGATATTACCCAACTGGTTTAACCAAAATATCCAATCTATCGCGTCCTTCTCAAAGACATTGTAGTATCCCTCTTGTAGTTCATCAGCGAAGGCAGCTACTGCCATTGCGTCGGCAAAGTTCTTCAGAATCCGAACTTTTAAGAGATTGCTGGCGCTTTTTCCTAACCTAACTTCATAACCACGATTTGCTCGGAAAGCTTCTGCACTACGCAAAGCATCATAGAAGACCTCTATGTCATTGCGATACCACCGAAGAAAGCGCTCATAGGCTATTGCGAGCTTCTGAGAAGGAGCAAGTGTAAAGTAGAGATTAACGTCATTGATTTTCCGTGATAGATCTGAAGCCCTACTTCCTATTGCGGTTTCAGAAAAGAGATTGAAGGTATTGTAGAGGGCCGTTGCACGCTTAACGTAGGCATGGGAGAAACTTGCTGCGAGGCTTTCCCTTATTCGTCTCAGGGAACTCTCTTCCCGATTGAGTTGCTCTTCTATATATTCCTTGAGGAGCTTAAGTAGCGTCTCATTGTGCGGGTATTTAAAGTGCACCACTTGTGGATCCTTAGGATTTTCATAAGCAGAATAAAGATAAATCAAGTATTGCAGCTTTGCCTCTTTTACAATCGGAATGATCCCAAGAAAAGGGTACTCCAAATTATAGGCAAGTGCATATCCCAGGGTGTTTGCCTTACGCCATACCTTCAAGAACTCGGTATCCGCAGCTTCTTGATCCGCTTGCAGAGGAATCACATGCATCTGAGTAGCTTTCAGATCGTCAATGTATTTCGTGAGGTCAAAATTGCGGATTATGGAGTCTGTTTCTTTAAGGCGTTGCACTTGTGAGCCCAATTGCAGCGAGTTCTGATATTTGTCCCAAAAATAACTTTGCAGGCGTCCATCGATAACGTAAGAAGATTCACGGTCCAGTCTACAATCTCTTAATTCCCAAACGCACTCGAGAACCAATTGACTAGCTGTGCCTTTCGAAGCATTTATCAAATGTCCAGAGGCCTTTGCCTTTGTCCACAGCTCTGAAGGATTTGGACCCTGTAATAATGTTTCCAGATCAAAGCTAGTAATTAGAGATATGCAGTGGTTTGGTTTTTCTTGAAAGACATATAGATATCTTAATTGAGGATATTGAGCGTCAGCTTGTGATAGGAGAGTACCGAACAATATCGATTCCTCTCCGATCTTCCAGATACCACCTTCTGTAACCAAATCGGTATGGAGCAGTGGCTCGTTGTTATTCAGGTGCGAGCAGGCAAAATCGACCAGCCTTTGCACAACCCTAAACGTGGGGAGGTTGAAGAACTCTCTATGTAGTTCCCCTATCCCTGGCGGAGGATTTTCAATGTCAATGGGAAACGGGCGATGAATTCCAAAAATCACAGTGGGAACGTCACGAAGTACGAGTTTCGTTTTCACCAGCCAAATACTCATTACAGATACCGGTTTAGTAAAGAACCGATTGAGCCCTTGCCTAATACTCTTCAATGCATTGCTCACTTTTTCAGTGTCAACTTTTGCATCTTTTTCTGCAAGTGATCTTGAGATGATCGTCTGGGCGTAAGTTTCCAAGAATTGCCTTAAGACTGGATCGTCTATCTCGTTCTTGTTCATAAGATAGGCGAGGAGCGTGTTGGCATAGCTAATTTTGAGTTCCTCGGCGAGTTTCTTGTCACTGAATTTCTCTCCACTCTCTTTTACAATAGACAATATCCTTGCAGTCATTGAGAATTCTCTCTCAAGTCCAATTACAGAGCGCAAGAGCTGACGCAAGAGAGTGTCGTTTTCGACGCTACAGTTGATCCTAATGACTCCATGGCATTTTGCATTCCACACCAGGGGAACCAATATGTCTTGCATTTTCTCTTGCTCATATTGATAAGTGTCTAGAGCAGTTTGAGCTTTTGATTGCCCAACCTTTCTTTCTTGCCGCAAATGTTTGAACCTCGTATACAACGGCTTAAACAGCTCGTCGTCGAAATTTTCGAGTCTGACAAATTCCTTCCATCCTCTCGCAGCAAGACCTGATTCTACAGCTCCCACATAACCCTGTATTTCATCGTCTCCTTGAAGTATGTATTGTGGAAGGGTTATCCATTTAGGTACAAGTGCTGCCTTGTCCATTGCGGGCTTGTATCTGTAGAGCACAAATTGCTCATCAATCCTGCCCGAGACAAAGGCAACTCGTAGGTCGCTACTAATCTTCCAAACCTCTGCAATGGATACACCAAGTATGTCGTTCTCACCGCTAGGAAGAATGACATCCAAGATGTTATCCCACCATTTGGAACTAGAGATACTCTCTTGAGCTTGCGCCTGACCAGCCAAGACCTGGCGAAAACTCTGCACAATCTCCCGCTCAGATTCATGTTCAAAGAATCTTCTTATTACATCTTCCCAACGTTTGATTACTTTCTCAAAACTCTTATACAGCTCGCTCGATTCGGCAGGGATCTCTGCACTATTGAACGCTTTGTATACTGGGAAGAAACACGCCACCATGCCAAGAAGCCTTTTTCGTTCTCGATCCAGAATTGGAACCGCCATAAAAGATCTATTGCCCAGAATGAAATCTTCAACTGCAACAGTTCCACGTAGATCAGCATCCGTACTCCAAATGCAAAGAGCTTGCTCACTTCTAGTTAAATATCCAATTGAGCCTGTTCCGAAAGGGATCCTTGCACTGCGCTTGATGTCTTGAAGGACATAGTCCGATACGATCTGCGAGATGATCCCTCTGTAAGAAATGAAGTTGGATCGTTCATTTATCTTGAAAATACTGAAACCAAAAAGGTTTTTGACAAGCTTGCTAAGTGAGTCCTCGGTGATTTCAGAAAACTCGTTAAGAATATTCTTACAATCATTGTTGATTGCTTTTTTTCGATCTTCTAGAGATCCATCTTGGCTTCGCGAGTTGAGCCACTGTTGCAAAGGTTTTTTCTGATCACTAATAGTTTCCTTCAGATATGTGAAAACCGTCTTGGTGCCAACCTTGGCCTCATTGTTCTTAAGAAGTAGGTCTACTTCTTTGCAATACAAGTCAAAAATGGGCTGAAAAAAAACTTGGGCCTGAGTCGATTGTTCAATCATGCTTGTACTTGTTCTCTAAGACCGCGTATCAGAATTCGTGCGTTGATATACGGATTTCATTGAATGACTCCTAAGTACGCCTTTTGAATCGATTGATCACCGAGAAGTTCTTTCGAATATCCTTCTTTCTCAACTTTTCCAACCTCGAGCACATACCCCCTTCTTGATACGCGCAATCCTCTTGTTGCATTTTCATCCACAAGAAGAATTGAAACTCCTTCGGAGTTTATGGCTCGTATAATCTCAAGAATCTGTAGTGCGACCTTTGGCGCCAATCCGGAAGCAGGCTCATCAAGTAAGAGCAGTCTTGGTCCTGCCATGAGCGCTTTTCCAATCCCAAGCATTTGGGCTTCGCCGCCACTTAATGTCCCAGCAATTTGCCTCCTCCTCTCTGCCAGCACGGGAAAAAATGAGTAAACAAGGTCTTTCCGTTTCTCAATCTGTTTTGGATCCTTAACGATATATGCACCTATTTCAAGGTTTTCATCCACAGTGAACCTTTGAAAGATACCTCTCCCCTCCGGGCATTGCACAATACCCAATTTGACAATTTCATCGGCAGAAAGTCCCACGATGTTGATTCCATTGAAGATGATGCTTCCGGTCCTGGGTGTTACAATCCCAGAAACCGTGGAAACAAGTGTGCTCTTTCCTGCTCCGTTTCGTCCTACCAGAGCGACGATGTCTTGGTCGTTGATAACGAGGCTTACATCGCGCAACACATGAATATTGCCGTAGAAAACGTTCAAGTTTCTTACGTCAAGCATAGCTGGGATCACCTTTCTTGAGATCGTCATCGCTTCCCAAGTATGCTTCTTGCACAACAGCATTCTGGCTAATTTCAGTTGGGCCACCCTCTGCGATAATCCTTCCGCGATTCATGCAGACGACTCTATCCGACGCCCCCATAAGCACACTCATATCATGTTCAATCAGCAATATCGTGAGGCCTAACTTCGTCCGAATGTTTTCGACGATGCCTTTAAACTCATCTTTCTCTCGTTCGTTGAGGCCGGCTGCAGGTTCATCCAGCAGCAACAACTTTGGATGAGTTGCCAACGCCCGCGCAATTTCAACTTTTCGCTGAAGCGCTAAAGGCAGATTTGTAACCACAATATTTGTGAGTTCGTGCAAGCCAAGCAATTCCAGGAATTCGTCAACCGCGACATGAGAGAGCTTAGCGGATCTTTGTTTTGAAAGCACTTTCCTGATCGATCCAGCAAGTGAGAATGATTCATTCTGAAAAAGACCTGCTACAGCATTCTGAAACACTGTCATTGATCCGAACACTCTCACGTTTTGAAAAGTCCTTGCTACGCCTAAGTGACAAATCTGATGAGGTTTCAACTTCCGTGGCCGATGACCTGCTTCTGAGTCTTCGGAGGCAAACCTCACATTAAATTGGTTAAACAGCACGTTGCCCTCGAATAGGATAAGTCCAGTGTCTGCCTGGGTCACGCCACTCAAGCAGTTGAAGAGCGTCGTTTTCCCAGCCCCGTTTGGACCGAGTATGCCCAAGATTTCACCTTTAAATACATCCAGACTGAGCCCATCCAATGCCCTGATACCATTGAAATGCTTGTGAAGTTGCTGACAAGTCAAAATAGACCCTGCGTTCGCTTTAGGAACTGAAAATTCTTTCTTTGCGTCCAGCGAAGAAGACGGAACTGCACGAGTCAGATCAGGAATCAAGTTCAATTTGTCTCTTTTGACACTCCGGCCCCTTTCTCGCTTGTGTTGAAATATTACAACGATAATCAGAGCCGCCCCAAAGAGCAACATACGGTATTCCAGGAATCCCCTAAGCAGTTCTGGCAGCAAAACAAGAAACATTGCCGACGCAATAATGCCTACAATTGAGTCCATTCCTCCAAGCACTACCATGGAGAGGATGATAATGGATTCGATGATAGTGAAGCTTTCAGGAGAAACGAATCGCTGCCATGATGCAAAGAAAGTACCCATGACCCCTGCAAAGAAAGCACTTACTACAAACGCATTTATTTTCCATCTTGCCGTGTCAATACCAACTGATTCTGCTGCTATCTCATCATCGCGGATCGCCTTGAGGCGTAAGCCCATGCTTGAATTCTTCATCCAGACAACAAAGAGGATTGTAAGAATTGTCAGAAGATAAATTATATAATAGAAATGAATCGGGGCATTTGCCACAAACCCAAAAATGCTGGGCGGTGGGATGTTAGCAATTCCTCGTGGACCGCCCGTTATAGGATCGAGATTTCGAATCAGTAACCTGGTGATCTCACCAAACCCCAAAGTAACCAGTGCGATGTAATCACCGCGAGCTCTGAGGGTCGGAATACCGACAATGATACTGAAAAGAGCGGCAAGGACGCCACCTAGTAAGATCGCAAAGCCAAAAGGTACTCCGAGATGAATGCTTAGCAAAGCGTACGAATAGGCTCCGATCGCATAAAAGGCAACGTATCCCAAGTTAAGGAGACCGGCAAAGCCAACTACAACGCTTAAGCCTAACGCGAGAACGACGTAGAGAAAGGCAAGAACCAAAATGTGAACGTAGTAGGGAGTAGCCAGGAGAAGCGGCAAGATAGCAAAAAGAACGCAGCTCGCCGCAACAAGTCTTTTCTGTTGTTTTCGCACCAACTCCACAGGAGCAATATCCAACCCAAATCTCTCAATCTGTTTTTGAAATTTGTTCACCTAAGAGTCCAGATGGTCTTGCTACAAGAATTCCAATCAGAATTAAGAAAGAGAACAGGTCCTTATAATCGGCAGACACATAACCTGCACCGAGTGACTCAATCAGTCCAATGAGTATTCCACCGAGCATTCCTCCTCTAACATTTCCAATTCCTCCCAGGATTGCCGCGGTAAATGCTTTGATGCCCGGCATGAATCCCATGTCATACTTCGCGACTCCATCGTAAAGCCCCATCATGATACCAGCCACAGATGCTAGGCATGAGCCTACAATAAACGTTATGGTGATGGTTCTATTGATGTTGATACCTGTGAGCTTCGATAACTTGTGACTTTCCGCTGATGCTCTCATGGCAAGCCCCAATCTTGTTTTCCGTACAAAGGAGTCCAATGAGATCATCAGAACGATTGAGAGTAGAATGATGAAAACCTGAATTGAGTTGATTGTCATCGGCCCGAAGTTGAAAGATTTCGATGGGACGAAGGGTGGAAAAGCAATATTCCCAGAGCTGATTGCAAGGAACACGATATTTTGCAGAACGATGGAGAGACCAAGAGAAGTAATGAGCTGAGTTGTACGTGGCGCCTCACGTATCGGGCGAAGCGCAATGCGTTCTCCAATAACACCAACGACGGTTGTACCCAAGGCGGAGAAGAGGAAAACAACGAGGATCATCGCATAGCTCAATCCACCCACATTGCCCGAGCCGCCAAAAAGTGAGAGCGTTCCAATCCCTATAAATGCGGAGATCATTGACAACTCGCCTTGAGCGAAAAAGATCACCCGTATGACCCCGAAGACGAGAGTATATCCCAACGCTATCAAAGCGTACATACAGCCGAGTGTCAAGCCATTGATGAGTTGTTCAAGAAACATTTTATCCCTTCAGAGGATGCAAGAAACAATTTCTATTCATCAAGTTTGTGGATGATGTTCAGTTTTTCAAACCTTCTGAGGACGACGTCAATGATCTTTGTTGAGACAACCGTACCGGTTGAAAACATCTTGCCCACTATATCCGATATTTCCTCAAGAGTGAAATCGCCGTTGCAATGCAAGAGTATCTCATAATGTAGCCTGTCTGAGATCTGTTCGAGGGGCTCATCCCCATCATATTCAGGAACATCATCATACCTCAAAGGTGTAATCTGAACAGCATTCTTGTAAAGGTTCCCATCGAGAACTTCCGGCGGATAGTCCGGATTATAGAAGAACGACCTTCTGCCGTCCCATCCGAATACGACTTCCTTCCGTTTTCTTGGGAAGATATTTTTGACAGAACTCAACCTGTCCACAAGTCGGCTGTCCTTTTCTGGATCAAGAACAGTGCTAAGAGCTCGGTTATAGTTGACGTAGTATTTGATCATATCCTCCCGGGCAAATACTTCAGTCTCGGATACCGGTTCCCCTGTGTGATCCCATTTATACCAGTCCTCAATGCTCTTAATGTGGGTATCGATTCCAAATGCAGAACTTGAATCAAAATACGGGGTAGAGGGGACCGGATGAAAAATGAACAATTGGGATGTGGTAGGTTTTAGTTGCTGTGCTACAAATTGAAGCGTCCTGCGCACATCTCTGTGAGTCTCCTTTGGATTGCAGAGTATCACTAATGCATTTACGTTTACCCCGTGACTATGTAAAAGTCTGGTCGCCTCAACCTGTTGTTCAATCCTAAGTCCTTTCTTGATCTTGTCAAGGATTTCCTGCGAACCAACCTCTATACCGAGGCCTATTTCATAGCATCCTGCCTCTCGCATAAGTGGGACGAGTTCCGGGTGTTTGCATATTGAATCAGATCTCGTGACGCATCGCCATTTGATATCTGAGTGAAGGTCAATGATCTTTGTGCACAGCTCTTGAACCTTCTCTGGAACGAGAGTAAAAGTTTCATCACAAAAGTAAAGTTTAGAGTAACCGTTCTCTTTCAGATATGCTATTTCCTCAACCACGTCATCGATATCCCGCCAACGAACGTTGCGCTCTACACCACAGAAGTCGCATTGGTACGGGCAGCCACGCATTATTTCCAGATGCGGAGCAAATTCTTCTTCGAAGGAGCTGGCTTCAGAGTAGTAATCTCTATACTTATTCAAAGGAAGAAGGTCATACGCAGGCAATGGATATTTGACATGCTTATTCAGTTCTCCATTGTGAATGATCGAATGTTTTGCTGCAAATTGTGATCCCCCATCCAAAGACTTGATGAATTGAACAAACGACTTCTCGGAATCTCCTTCGAAGGCGACGTCAATCTCTGGAATGATGTCAAAAATAGTCTGCTTGAAAATAGAGGGAATAATTCCACCGGTGACTATGACAACATTTTGCTTCACCTGCCTAACAGCTTTGGCACACTTGCTTACCTCTGGAATGAATGGGGTGGCGTGTATACCGATCCCCACAACATCAGGATCAAATTCTACTACTTTCGTTTTGAGATCATCCAGAGAGGCATGGAGGATCGGCATGTCATATATCTCGATATCCTTTTTGGGGATGTCAGCTGAAAGAAGGCAAGACGCCAGAATGGCCAAGTTCCGGGGCAGGAAAAGCTGCGTTTTCGATGTGTAATAGACTTTATATGGAGGGTTTACTAATAGGATCCTCACGAGGTTTCTCCTGCTCTGGTCGGTGAAGCGCGAATTCTCCAACTTTGTTCTGAGTACATACTTATTAGACTCCGACTCTCGCAATCCTCTTTTTCTTTTCAACTTCCCTGGGATCAGATTCACTTTGGCTTAGGTAAGTAATATCCTTTGATGCGGTGTTTATCTTTGTCGATCCCTTCTGCATTTGGGTTTTGCGTGTTTTGTTCTTCTTACTTTGCTTTTTCATTAGTTCCTATCCTCCAAAAAGTTTGGTTGTTCTATAGATTGACGAAATTGATCGATCCCCGTTAGACTCCTACTCTGGCTATTTTGTTTGATTGAGATTTTACAACAAGTGTCTTTGTGTTTTCCTGACTCGTTTTCAGATCGGAGATTTCCCTCGGCTTGACGAAGGGCTCGACAGGAGTGGGGTTTGCCTTCTCTTCTTTTGGTTTCATAGGATTTATTTAGGCCTTATTGATACAGAATAAAAGTGCCATTTTTCACGGTGTAGAAGTACAAATTCTTGTTGTTGTTATCTCCATTTTGTGAGAAGCTGATTGTTCCCGTAACGCCCGGAGAGGAAAAATTCTCAGAGTGAAGCGTTGAAATAATCTTTTGTTTTTCCGTGACCCCGGCCGTTTGAATGGCCTTAATTAGTACGTGAGCTGCGTCGTAACCAAGCGGTGCGAAGCTAACGACCTTACCATATTTTGCGGCAAATTTGTCAAAGAACTCTCTCGTTGTTTGGTTGCTCGCTTTGTCTGGTGCGATGAAACTCATTATTGAACCTTCCGAAGACTTGCCTGCAATCTCTATGAACTTGGAGCCGAAACAACCGTCTGCAGCGAGAAAAACTGCATCAATACCGAGTTCTCTGGCTTGTTTTATTATGAGACCTCCCTCGTTGTAAATACCGCCGAAGAATAAGACCTCCGGCTTTTTGCCTTTGATTCGGGTCAACACACCTCTAAAATCCTTATCCCCTTCTGTAATACCATCGTACGATAGTATGTTGGCCCCCAATTCTGTTGCTTTCTTTCTGAATTCTTCGGCAATGCCTTGACCGTAAGCAGTTTTGTCTTGGATGACCGCGATTCTTTTCTTCCCGAGTTTCGTTACAGCAAACTCAGCGCCAGCTGGGCCTTGATCAGAATCTGTCGCAGGCACCCTGAAAAGGTTTCCGAATCCTTGTTTGGTGATAGCCGGGTTTGTTGGAACTGGCATCACCATTGGAATGCCCGCTTGACTATAGACTGGCGAGGCGGCCAGAGTCGTTCCGCTGTTCATATGGCCAACCAAACCCACAATAGTTGGATCGGCAACAATCTTGTTTGCTACACTTACAGCCTCCTTGGGATCTGCCTTGTCATCCATTACGACAAGTTCTATCTGTTTGCCCAAGAGACCACCGGTGGTGTTAACTTCATCGACAGCCATTTTTATGCCGTTGATCAAATCCTGACCCACTTCCCCTTGAGCACCTGTGATTGGGGCAACGGCGGCAATTCTGATCTTTTCGGGCTCTTTCTTTGCACATGAAACCAAGAGCAACGACATCATGAAAAACATGGCGAAATTAACTAAACGGGTTCGCATCTTTGGCCCTTTCTGCATTTTTTCTTTTGCTGTTAGAAGAACAATAATTTACGCGGTATTCACCCCCGCCCGAAGTTCTCAAGCACAGAATGCGTGCCAGAATAGATGTCAGGGTAGATTAAACTCTTTTCTCACTTCGACTTCTATGTTTGTTATGCCGTCCTCACACCAATTGTTAGTAAACAGTAACAAATTCGATTGTCCAGACAGGTAGAATCATAGGCTCTTGTGAACAGTTTCTACGAATTCTTGCATTAACAACTTTACGAGACCCTCGGATTTGTTCTGCTTGGCCAGCGCTTCTATGATTAGGCTAACTGTTTTTTCCTTGGACTCTTCGTTATCGATTAGTTTGTGAAGTCTTTTGAAATACGTTTGCATGACGGACAGGTTGCCTGTAAATATGGTGTGGTCCGCAATAAGTTGCACCAACAGATCAACTCTATCGCTCTTTGCATAGTTATCAAAGGCAAGCTGAAACTCATTTTCACTACCGGTCTCTAACGCCTTTTGGTGATGTTTACCTGCAAGTTTGGCGAACATCTCCTTAACTTTCTCGTACTGTTTCATTTCTTCATAACATCTGATCGCCCTCTCATAGTCACCTTCTCTCTCGTACACATGCGCTTCGGCCGTCAAGAATATTGTCTTGCGAAGTCCGACTCCCATATCTAATGACTCCTTATAGGACTATTGTTTCTCGAACAGTCGGGAAAGGACTGCTCACCCGAAAACGTTACAGAAATCGTGCCAGCCATGCTGGCCCGTGACGAAGAACTTTCATTGATCCATCCGCAATCGTACCAAGTCTTGTGATGATATTGTAACAAAAGCCAAACAAACATTCCAGTAACTATTCGCTACACGATCCCATTATGCCAACAAAGCGAAAAAGCACGGAGTGAGGTAAACAAGACAACCATCAAAGATTGGCTCAAACGCGCTTGCCCCGCGAAGTCCAGTTTGGACGTGTGAACGGGCAGGCGGACAAGCGGGGAATTGGCACTTCATCTGCTATAACTCGGAAGTGCCAATGCCAGCCCGTTGTTCGGGCTGGACAAGCCATCTGGGTGGGAAACATGAAAGGCCAGAAGTTGGAAGTCAGAGATCAGAAGAGTCCTTGGACTCAGCCCCGACCGATTCGACAAGCTCACGCTGTCGGGCTTTGCTCAGGACAGGTCAGAACGGAACTCCCTCTCCGATCAGCGTTTCGAGCTTCTGAATAAGTTGATTGTTCTGCTCAACTGCTCGCTCTGCAAGCTCGCGAACGATGCTAAGTTTGCACGAACCGAATTGATTCAGGTATTGGTCGCGCTCGGATTCGAGCGATTGAATGAGAAACCGGACTTCCTCCGTCGTGAGTTCAAGTGTTATCATTGGCCCTCCTTTAGGCTGATCCCGCTTTCATGGTTAGAGCTTTGAAGCGGGATTCTCAATCTGACAGCAGAGTTGGCTTCACTTCGTTCGCCAACTCTGGTCAGATTGGAATTTCCTCCAAGCTGTGATGATTTGTTCTATGCTTCTTATACCAACTTTGGGAAGATAGTACACCTCAGTCCACGTCTTGTATGGACGCTTGGTGACAAGGACTTCAATGCGGGCGGAGTTGATACGCTCTCGGGAGAGTGATTGCCACAGACGAGACTGAGAAGTCTCGTTGAGCCACTTGAGACAAGCACGTGCCTCTTGTTCACTGTAGAACGGCAGAAGCATTTCTTCATAGCCGGTTCCTTTTTCCTGAACCTGTGCGGGATGTGGCGCTGTGGGTATGTGCGGTGTGGAATTTGGGTTGACGATGTAAGCGATGATGCCCACGACCACCGCAAGAATTACGAGCGAAAATGTTAGCAAGTCACCGACTTCAGGACGGAGTTGCCTGACTCGCTTTCTGAGGCGTGGGTTGTATTCCATCCAAGTGATGGATTCGTGGAACTCCTTCAACTGTTTCGTCAGTGACTTGGATTGCCACCGAAACGCAGCTTGACCCGCCACATAACTGGCGGGCAAGCCCGCAACCTGAACGCAACGCCACGAACCACGACCGAGCCGGGGCAAACGAGCGGGAGAGAAACCGACACAAAAGACGAAGACAGACACCCCAAGACGAGCGGCAAGACGGCAAGCGAGCAAAGAGCCACGAGACTTGCGAGACGAAAGGAAACAAACAAGAGCGGACGGACGAAGCTGAGCGAGGGACCGAACAAGCGCAACTGAGCGACCGGCAAGACGCAACCGGAGCGGAACACTGAGCCGACCGCCAGCCCACCAGGCAACGGAAGCACCGGCACGAGCAGCCGCAAGAACGGAAGAGACAGCGGAGAGGGAACAAGCACCGCGACCGCCAGAACCAAAGGCAGAGAAGACAGAAACACGCGGGAACGAAGGGAACGGAACAGAAGAGAGAACGAGAGAATCCGCCCCCACCGAACAGCCAACCGCAAGCCGGGCGGATGAACCAGAGAGAACGGCCGAGACGACGGAAGAGACAAGCGGCTGAGCGGAAGCGGGAAGAGACCGCGAGCCGCAGAAGCCAACGCGAGAAAATGAAGCGAACATAGAAACACCTGAAAGGCGAAAGCGCCGAGCGAACCGCCCACGCCGACCAGCCCAAGCCAAAGCAGCTGGCCAGCGCCCGCCCCGCAACCAAGCGAGACGGAGCGAAAAACGTTAGTGTGCGCACAGCCCCGCATGCGCAGCCACGCAATGCCCGTAGTGAGTGAAGCGAGTATCCCGCACCACCACTTCCCTCATACCAAAAAGTGCGGGAACGCAGCTGCAGCGAACGGAGCCCGAGTGCGGAAGCGACCCTTCGGCGTCGCTCAGGAGGAGCTGCACAAACGAGTGGTTGATCCCGCCGTCAGGCGGGAGAAAGGCTTGCGTGGCGAGAACGGGGCTGTAAATTGCAGAACCCGCAGCGGACGTAAATCAAATGAGGGAAAACAGAGGCAGGCTGCGCTTCCGGGGGTAACGCTAAGGCTCGAAAGGCTCGAAAACGTAGACGCGCTTTGGACTCAAGATCGTCGGAACTTCTGCGCCAATGATCGTGCCGTGCTTCAGTGGTGCGTTTGTCCAGGGACAATAGCGAGTGACATAGACAACGACGCCAAAATGAAGCTCATCGGCTATCCGGACAAGAACGAGATCACCACGCTTGCTGTGTTTCTCAGTGGTTTCCATCGAAATTGAAACGGCGATGCCGATTAGTATCGGCATCGCCGCCGCGTTTGTCGTTACCGGATGACAAGGTGCGTTCCTTGAACGATGTTCACTCCGGCCGGAATGACACCGGTTGACTTCACCTGTTCAAGAATCTTCGTCTTGTCCACTTCCTTTTTGATCCTGATGAACTGCTCCTCAACCTCATCGATATTGAGAACCTCAACCGATGGCTGGCTTTGTCCGACGTAGATCGTGAACAAGGCATACTTGATCTTTTCGGATTGTGTCGCCTGCATCGCTGTCTTGACGTAATTCTTGAGCCAGTCAATCCGGTTGTCAATTGCCTTCTTCCGGTCGCCCAATCGCTTCGCCTCGGAAGCAACGGCATCACGCTGCGCTTCGAGATTCTTAACAAACTTGACGATGTTTGTCACCTTGTCGACAAACTTCATATTGAGATTGTCCAGCGCTTGACGCAATTGCTCCAAGCGGTTTTCCTCCGGCTCTCCGTTGGTCGGTTCGAGCACGTCAATGTCTTTCAGCAAGACTAAGTCTCGTGTGATTTCATAAAGTGTCTCGTTCATTGTCGTTTTCCTTGATTTATTTGTGAAATGGCGGCCTGCCTTCACACAATTCTCGCGTTCCGGCAGGCCTGCGTCGACGTATTGCCCTTAGTTAGAATGGAAGGTCGTCTTTCTTCTCTGCGCCAACGGCTGCTGGTTCAGACGTTGTTGCAGATGCCGGCGCTTCTTCTGTGTTTTTGGAGCGACGGGACTTCTTCCCGTTTCCGTTGCCGTTTGTCAGAAGGCGTTCGGCGTTGAGTTGCCCTGTCCGGGAAAGAAAGAGCGACACCCCAATTTTCTCGATGTCGTTGTTCCTCCAGTCAATCCCGCCGATTGCTTTGGTGATGTCGAACGCGTCAACGAGGGACTGAAACATCACCTGCTTGTCGCCGATGAACGCAACGGGCGTTACTGCGGCGACCGGACCTTCACCTTGCGCGGGCGGAGCAGGTTTCGCTGGCTGGGGTTGAGGGTTGTTGTCCTGTTGTCCATTTTGTCCCTTGGGAGCGGGGTGCGATGAAGCTACACTTTCCAGAATGTTGATGACCGTGAACGGCTCACCTTTTCTTGGATGCACAACCTCTTTGACCAGGCTCAACGTCTGACCTTGCCGGATGTTGAGTTCCTTCAACTTCTTCTCCAACCGTTCGGTTGCTTTGAGAAGTTTTTCCTTCCCTTCGTGCACGACGGTGTAGAGGAAGTAAGGGCCGAATTGTCCTTCCTTCTTCAGTCCGGTGGAGAACTTGAAGGTGACATCGGCAATGTGGTTCTGCTGCAATTGCAGAAACTCTCTCTGGTTGTTCATAAATAACTCCTTGTGAATGATGAATAGGAATTGTTGTTACAGGGTTGTTATACCAAAAAACAATCCCGTCGTTAAGCGGCGGGATCGTTAGGGGCAGGAAATGTGGCGGAGGTTAGAGGCTCATTGAGATTTGGGTTTCTGACTCATCTAACAATCTCTTTGAAATACCCTTGACTGCCTTCCTTATCGTTTGGGGTTGGACAGAAAGGGCGCGGGCAATCTCGTTCTCATCGTAACCGCTCAATTTCATCATCACAATGGTTTGTTCATATTCCTTGAGCGTGGATAATTTGTCCTCGATGTCCATTCGTGCGCTCAATTCTTCTTCAAGATTTACTTCGTCCGGAATGCACTCAGCGAAAGTGTCCGCACGGTCGCTGAAAACCGGACTGTTGATTGAATAGAGTTCCGTCTTACCTTCGTAGTAGTTCCGTTTGTTGAAAACGTCCGTCTTGTGTGTGCGGGAATAGCCTCGCATTTCGATTTGAACTTCCGGCTTGCGCAGCTTCATAAAGTGAACGAGAAGCGGGAGATCCATCACTCTCCCCCGCTCCGCCTTCGAGAGGAATTCTTCGTAGGCAAGAATGACCAAGTCTTGAACCTTGTCTTCATACTGCGGATGGCGTTTGTCGATCATTCGTGACGCTGCCGTGTAGAGGGTGTTTGCGTAGGATTGGAAGATTTCGTTGACTGATTGGTGCGACATAGCGACCTCCATTGATGGTTTGCGGTTGCGAAAAAAATTTCTTGACCGCTGCTGGAAGTCGCTTTTGCTTTTACTGATCTGAACTTGTCAAGGGTCGTGAAAAAAATTTTGGGGGAACGCTGGCGAAGTCCGCAAAACGTATGACGGAGCCCGCCTGCGTCCTACGGGCTTCCACCTTCGTTTCACTCCGGTGGACAGGTCGGTGGGCAGGCGGGCGACGGCGGACGTTTTGCCGCCAGACAGTTCCCCAATTCGACTGAAGTTTGTGAAACGATCTTCAGTCGCCGGAGGGGGAACCAAAATTTTTTAGCGAGCAATGATTGAGCGGAACGGAATGAGTATTACGAATGGAGTGGAGCCCCGAAGGGGCAAGCGAAATGATTGCGAGCGTTCACGATTCAAAGTCCCGCCCCGCTTTTTGGGCGGGACGACTCGCCCTTGACAAGGGCAGTGCTTGAACCGAGAGTACATTTCAAATGCAGCGGTCAAGAAAGGCGCATTGATGGATCGGGTCAAGCGGGACAAAGGCCGGGCGCCTCCCACATCCTGTCGGCGGTTGGCACACCCAGTGAATGTCACGAGGTCTTTTTGCTTATCCAAGCTTCTCCATCGACGCAAAAAGTGTGACAACCGCCGTAACGGGACGTGAGGTAAAATCAGGAGTGGGTGGCGTGGGTCGGGGCTTTCGGCACTTCCACGTCCCTCGAATTCAAGAAAAGACTATGAAAACGTTCGAGGGCGTGGATGTGCCGGTGCGGCAAGTCTGGCGCCGAAGGCGCCACTTTTCAAATGAGTGCTTGTGAGTGAGTGTTGCGGCGAAGTGCATTTCAAAAGGCTACGGATATTGCACGAAGCCGCACACGAACGAACAGGCACGATTCTACTGAAGGGGTGCGGAGGGAAAGCAAGGGAAGCGTCTTCAGGTTGTACGATGCGCCCGGAAAATTAGATACAAGATAATTACGACCAACGCTAGTAGGATGATTGCATCCCAAGGAAGGTCGCGGAGTGTCAGCGGTTTTGCGATCCTCAATGCTTTCTGCCTTTGTCTGTCTTGATGCCATTCTCGTAAACGCCAGAAGCCAAAAATAGTGAACGAAGAGAGCGGAACGCCAAGGGATTCGATGTCTCCCTTGATGGCCTTGTTTCTTCGTTCAATCCTGATTGGTTTCGTCATCCTTCGATATGAGACAGCTGACAAATCACTCTTGTCTCGATTACAACCCACGCAGGCAGCAACAAGATTGCTGGGTTCGTCACTCCCGCCTTGCGACCGTGGTATCTTGTGATCAAATTCCCACGACCCACGAGCTCCTATTTTACCATAGTTGTCATAGGCAAGCTGTTTCTTGCAGTAGTAGCAGCGTCCATCCGTTCTCTCGAATATTGCAATGCGCTCCTCTGCACTGAGATTCATAACGCACCTCCTTTACCGTGTGGAGCCGCCGATGCAGTAAGCACAGTTGTCATAACCGTCACTATGCGCTTGGTCGAGTGTATCAGGCGAGAAACCTACGGCGTGCCCTGCTTTTAGGATTTCGTCAATCTGACAGTTATTTTTCTCCTCGCTGAGACTGTGGACTTCCATCTTGCTCGGACTGGAATTGCTGAGATAGTTATGGTCGGAACGGCTATTGATTGGATAAGCCATTCTTTATACTCCTTATGTTTTTGATCGCTGGTTAGTGTTTCTTGTCTTTCGGTGGATGCGGATCAGGTCCGTAGCTATCTTTGTCACGGATCTTCCCATCGCGGCCGTGGATAACGACTTCTGATTTATTTTTCTTCGCCAGGGGGCCGACTGACGTGCCAACTCCTGATTCTTGTGCGTAGAAACGGGCTTGTTAATTCCTTCTTTTTTCACAGCCCAGCGATTTCCACTTGGGACAACGTGAATGTTTCGTTTCATGTTTAGATTCTCCTTTAGCGTAGTTTACTCCAAACAATATCTCCAGCTGCTACCTGCAAATCACATTTTGCACAGTTACTTCGGATGTTAACATCCCAATCCTCGAGCGTCCCTTTGTTGCCATCGAGTTTCTTGATGCTGGCTAAATCGTTTTCGGGCCGATAACCCGTAATGAGATACAACACCTCATTCATTGCTGCGCTGGCGAGAAGGCCGTTGAAACTTACAACCTGAGCTTGTTTCGGCGCGCCCTGAAAATAGCTCCTTGGTTTTCCGCCCGTTTCTTCGGAAAGTTTCCGCTCAGACAAGTAACCAATGCACCACATGCAGAACTTGCCTGGAATGAGAGACAAGACATTGCCACCAATGAATTGTGACCCTTGATTCGGGACGATGAGCAAACCGATGTCAACGTAAGGTATTAAATACCGTTGAGAGATTTCCTGGAGATCTGAACGAGTCTGTAGAGAATCTACACAACCTACGATGATATCAGCACGTTTAAGCTGATCGAGCGTGACTTGGTCAGGGACATTGTACGGAACCGGAGTGAATCTTACATTTCTATTGATGCGGGTGACAAGTCGGCTCATTACTCGAGTTTTTTTTCTCTTCAAGAGCACATCGAACCTAGAACCGCCAATAAGACGATGACGGTTTTCTTCCTCGACCCAATCGGCATCGATACCGATAATTTCCCCGATTCCAAGGTGAGCAGCTTGTTGAACGATATGGCTTCCTCCTCCGCTGAGACCAACAACCGCAATCTTCGATTTTTTTAAAAACCGTTGCCCCTTGCTGCCGATGAGCAGTACCTGTCGGTCATATATGCGGTCGAAAGTATTCGGAAGAGATTTGATAGTGTCATCATCCCAATCGACGATTGCATCATCAAGCCAGCGCAGGCGAGAAATTGGGACCATGACATCTGCATCAGGCAGCAAAACAACGCCGGCTGCGTGTTCTTTGCCGATAACGATCGAACCATGAGGACGCCGGGGAATCAAGTTTTGGTAGGAAGGTAGAAGTGCTTGAGCACTCTGCAAATCATCGTGTGATAGACCAACTTTTCCACGGTGCTCATGAGCATGAAAGATGAAAATCCCGAGTTTGCGTTCGATGGCTTCGTTGATGATATGCAGTGTTGAGCTGCCGCGCCACATCGCACCGTGAAACCTTGTTTCAACGTACTGTTCCTTGTGCAAGGTATGGGTTTTCTTCACGAGGACTAGAGTCTTCTCAGTTGTTTCAGTTGAGCTGACAAGTGAGAAAACAACGTGTTCGTTCCTTCCAAGTCGAAATACTTCCTCTCTGAGTTGTTTTCCAACGCCGCTCGGAATCCTTATTTCAATTGGTTTCAGTTTCATTCGCTCTTTGCAAACCTCCTCAGCGCACCTTCAATAAACTGCACAAGGCTATGTTGATTTGGATCCCAGTTAAGTTGGTACGAGAACTGCAGCCAGCTTTCACCTTCTATCGTAACAGTACTGATACTTCTCGGCTCACGTCCATTACCGAGCTGGATGCCAGGTTTTATATAAATCTCCGGCTTTGCCTGACCCGGCCGCAGTACGAGTAAGACGGGCGTTGATTCGGGTCTGCAACCTATTGGCAAGGTCACGGAATCGATACGTACGTACCTCAATGACCCATTGTTGGCGATTTTAACAGAATGGTACTGCTCTTTGACCTCCTCGAGGTCATCAGTGAAAACTTCGGTCGTCATGTCTCCTCCTAGCTTATTGTACCCGCAGGAAGGACGACGAAGTGATCGCCGTTCTTGATTTCAATCTGCTGATCGTCAGGAACGTACTCAATCTTACCTTGGACGCGACGGCCAAGGTCGCTATTTGATGGAGCTCCTGCCTTCTCCTTGATCTGTGCACCGCTCACCCGATCAGTGTCGAATTCCACCTTCCTCTGATCTGTCTTTGAGAACTCGACAAAGATGTGGATGGTACGTACCCTAGGTCGATCAGTTATTACTTCTACTCCTGGTTGCATGTTGATTCTCCTTTCTACTACGTAAAACGAAATGCGTTGACAACGGTTACTGCCGACTCCTTAGCACTAAATCCTTATGAGAGCAGACTCAAAAGCCGCTGGCTCGATATCTTAATCCAGAGAGCTTGTTCACTGACATCGAAGAGCTTTGCCACTGCAGACGCATCTCTGAGCTCTGTGAGCTTTTCTTTAAGTAAATCGAGGGGTATGAGAAGTTCGGCACTAAATTCATCTGCCTCGCGATTGAAAATCTTTATTTGCTCGTCGTCGCAATCTTCCTCTGCCGGGTGCTCAAGAAAGTGGTGTCCAAGTTCATGGCCCATCGAAAACCTTTGGTTGTGCCGATGATAGCTGGCGTTCACGCCGATCAGTCTTCTGTTCTCTGACTGAATATCATGCTTAATTGCCCGTTGATGCTTGTTCAACGTTTTGAGCTCATAGATTTCGAATCCATAGAATTCTGCAATTTCCTTTACGGGTATTGGAAGACGCTCAGACGGATTCTTAGCAAAGAATTCCTGAAGAACAGCCCGTGCCTTCTGACGAGCATAACCAACACGTTTGCTATCTATGTCAGTCATAGGGATAAGAAAGCCTTCTTGAATTCTTCCAGGAACTTCTTCAGTTCACCGTTGCTCACTACTAGCTGCTTTGATTCGAATGGCTTCAATTCAGAAGCTCTTATCATCAATTCAGCCACACCGTTTCTCATCGATTTGTCCTTCTGTTCCAATCCATCTTTCGGGGAATATCTCGCCATAGCACCTTTGCTGGTGGGGCTAAAGGAATAAAGCTTCAGTGATTTCTCAATGAGCGCAATTGCCGGTGTTAGGCGCAGGTTAACATTCCTTGAGAGTTTCGCTAGGACAATGGGTTGGAGAGTTGTCAACGGAATTCTGTTGTCGATGATACGCTGGAGTGTTTGCTGGTCAATACCGTTGTCTGAAGCAGCTGCCGACAAAGAAATTCCATTTAACTCAAGGAAAATCCTTAGATAGTCCCCAAAGGAATTCAGTGAATCTGGGTTTTCAAGCATGCGCTTTCTATCGAGATCCTCCTGGAGTATCTTAACCAGGTCAGCCTTCTTTGTGCTGTAGTCAAACCTGACCTCGGCTTGGGAACGGATGAAGATACGATCAAGAAGAAATGCTTCAAGAGCCTTCAGCTTGCCCTTGAGCATACCTTCCTGAAGGATCTTAACGATTTTGCTTCTTGTAGTTTTCATAAATTGTTCTCCAATCGATTCCAACTTTTTCACCGACTCTCTTGAAGAACTCCTGAACGAGACGGTTGACACGTTTTTGAGTTCCTGCAAGTGTTGCTTTTCGCATTTCCGCGATTTCAGGGTGGGACAGGCCTATGAAGTAGGCCCAGATATCGTATTGCTCTTCAGCCTCGAAGGAATCCAACACTTCATAGATGATCTCTTTTCGTTCATCCTCAGTTATCTGCACTCCTTCGAATTCTACAACCCAGGCCCTTGCCACCTCCTTTGCCACGCCACCCAACCGCCCGTCATCGTCGAATGCCTTAAGGTCCGCTTCGTTAAACAACGGCGATGGGATTTTTTCTTCCTGCCGCTGCAATCTTCGCTTATCATCACGGATGGTGTTTCTAAGAATGATCGTTAGCCAGTTCCAGAGACTGTTGCGACCCCGAAGCTGGAACAAATCAATGGATTTGACAGCCTTTCGGCATGTTTCCGAAGCATATGAGTCGGCGTCCATTGGATCGGCCGCATACGCCTCTATCGCAGCCTCGACAAGGGGGTTGTAATACCTGCTGACGAGCAGACTGGGGCCAATCTGTTGCTTCTTTTTTAAGGCTTCTACAATTAGTTCATCGGGACCTTTTTCCATGGTTTCGATCCTTTCGCTCAGGCTTCCTTCCGGACAGGAGGCCTACCTACTACACAAACGAAAAGGCTTGACAACCTTCGGTTTGCTGGTATTTTCCCAGAAAAATGACAAATGCCAGCAGGTCTTGTCGCTGGCATATGCCCTTGTGTGTGTCCAAGTCTGTGTAGCCTATGTCGTCAAAACGGCAAATCATCAGTTTTGATTTCTTCCTCCTCCATAGCAGCCGGCAGCTCGAGCGCCTTAATTTCAGGAAGTATCCCTGCAACAATTCCAGAAATATCACCGTAGAGCCCGGCAGCATTGTTGGTGACTTTTTTTTCGATCTGCTTTTCTCTTTCAGCCCATCGCTTGTAGGTGGAGCGTTTCTCGGCTTCAAGATCTTCCTTCATGTATCGGAAGGCTTCGATGATTGCTTCGATGCGGTGTTTGAACTCAGGCCCGGATAGATACTGATAGATCAACTCCATCTTTTCATTCTTTCCAGCCAGAGCAGCGCGGGCATGGCTCACTGTCAACAAGGCTTCTCTCAAAGCGGTGGCAAGACCGGTTGCAGATTGAAGGTCGCAAGTCCAGACGCCTTCGTGTTGACCAATATGAGGTATGTCCTTTGGTAGGACACGCGACACGATAACGACCAAATCTGCTTTTGCTTCTCTCTGATCGTTCTTAGCCTTCTCAATCCAGTTGTCACTCCAGGCTTTCGTTCTCTTTGATTCAAAGAGGATCGATCCGCAAAGAGATCCACTCTGATTGTGGACTTCCATCAGATCATCTGCGCCTTCTTTGCCTTTTCGGACACGCGTAATAGTGTCATACTTGAAGGTGGCCGACAAAACTTCATAGAGTTCAACTTCCTGGGCTTCGCCTTGCAATTGATTTGAGCCTTGCTCAGCTTTTCTCTTCAACTCGTCAATCTGCTTCTTAAGGCCATCGATCATCAAGTCCTTCTCGCGTGCTTTAAGCTTGAATTCTTCCTCTATGGCCGCCCGTGCCTGCCCTGCGATTTGTTCCCTCTCCTGAGCAACCTTGCGTTCAATCTCTAGATTAAGATTGCGTTCTTTGTCGTCCAGTTCACGTTGGCGTTTCCTTGCCTCAAGCTCAATCTTTCGAGCTTCTTCCAGTTCTTTCGACCTCTCCGTTAGCTGCTCTTTCAAGTCTCGGATTTCAACTGCGGCACTCTCTTTTGCGGTTTCATAAATCTTCTTCTTTTGCTCTTCCATGCGTTTATCGACTTCAAGGTTCAGTTTCTGCTCTCGCTCCTCCAAATCTCTCTGCTTCTTTCTCAGCTGAAGCTCTTGTTCCTCCGCCCGTTTAAGCCGTTCTGACTTTTCTGCAAGTTGCGACTTAAGGTCCCGAAGCTCCACGCTCAGGGACTCCTCGGCTTCTTTTCTTGCCACTTGTTGAATTTGGATCCGGTCTTGCTCTAAGAGTTTCTTCCACTCGTCGTCTTTGGCTTTTAGGGCAGTTCGCAGTTCTGCATCTTTGTTCTTCAGTTGTGTATCGTAATCTGCACGAATCTTGTCCTCAATCTGCTTTGTGAGGACATCGGTCAGTGGAATACCCCTTCCACAATTCGGGCATGTGATCGTCTGTACTTCTTGGTGCCTTTCCATAGTGGGTTACTCCTTTCCTTATCTCTTTAGCTCCAGCGCCGCTTTTATCTTCTGCAGCAGCACATTGAATTGCTTTACAATGTCAAGCGAGGGGAGTTTCTTCCCATCACCGAGTTCGATTGTGAGATTGAACCGTACGGGTGTTCCGGTTTTCGCTTTGAGTTCGAGAAGCTTCGGCATGATATCGCCAAGGTCCTGGAGCTCGGACGGTTCTACGTCTGAGGAGGCAACGAATACCGGTTGGGGGACACCTCCGATCCCTGCAGGAATACCAGCACCGGGAGGAGGAGCGGCTGCGACCTTGAATTTGAAAAACTGAGCAGATGGAAAATCACAGGGCCACGGAACCGGAGCCTCTACAATCTCGATGAAACGTGCCTGGAGCGCTGATGAAATCACATCCTTGACCGTCTTCCAGGGTAAATTCTTTCCTGACTTGGTCGAAAGTGATGTGGCAATCGACAATGCGGTGCACTGGCCGTCTTGCCAGGCCGTTGTCAAGTTCTCGGGTAGTATCTCAGCTGCAGCAAATGGAGGTGGCGGCGTGCGAAGATTCGAATCGTCTTTGAGCACGCCCGTGGGAATTGCCTCGCTGAGAATACTTGTGGGCCCATCAACGAACCAGACTAATCCTTTCTCGACAGCCGATCCGATCGCCTTTAACACAGCGCCTTGCTTCGCCTTCGGTATCCTCAGGGGTTCTTGATACCCATTCCTTTTGACCTTTACAGTGTTTGCGCCCCCGAAATATGCCTCAACGTCTCTCACAGAAATCTGCTCTCCTCTCCAGAGTTCAGGTAACCGTTCCGGTGCGATCAGTTCCGCCGGAATCTCTTCAAGCTCGATAGATTCAGGTAATACCAGCTCAAGCGCTGGATCGTTCAGCGCATTCTCATCCGGTCGAGACATCCACCATGTTCGAACTGTCTTGTCGGGCCTGACAAGACGAAGGACGAAAACGCCGTCTTCGCATCCACGGACAAGTGTCTCAAGAATTGTGCTCGCCTGTAGCATTTTGGGCAAATGAGGCAACTGAGCAAATGCACCGGCAAGGTCTTTGACACGACGGGATGTTTCACCGGGTTTCCAGAGGTTATAGGGACCGTCAGCAAGGAGGGCCTCAGCGGTTATCGGAGTATCTTGAACGCGCGAACGTTTGTCGGACTTGATGATGCTGAAATGCGGTTCATCTGTGACTGTGATCTTAAACGCCTGGATGTCATCCTTTTCGGAAACCGTGACCACGATGCAGTAGGCTTGTCGTATCGTGTCGGGCATTCGTCCTTTTGCTGTGTCGATGTATATCCTGAGGGTTTGGGCCCGCGCCGGATCGACGTTACCGTCTTCTTGTTGTTTTCTGATTTCACTCTGAACATCTTCCCAAGCCAGATAATTACGCACGCTCTGCAGTGCCACCTGAAGACCATCACGCGAGGGAACGAGGCACAACACAGAGTTTCGGAAAACTCTCGGTTTGTCTGATCCGGTAGTCTCGTCGATGAACTTGCGCGCTTCCGTACTCGGCTTACCGGATTCTGATGCCGTGCTCGGACCAAGGACTGCATAATGAAACGCACCGTCGTCTTCGATGTCCTTCGGCTTTGATGGGAGTGTATGGACTCTTACCCCGGCTGCAGATGCTCCGGCGGTAAGAACTTTGAGACGTCCAATTTCGTCAATCAATTTCGCGACAACGATCTCATCTTTGATATTGCCTGCTGCGACGGCGTGCATTTGGATAAGATTTGGCCTGTTGCCAAGTCGCCACGTGGAAGGAAGCTGGTTCCCGGAAACAGACGTAAAGCGATCATCAAGCCAATAGCTCTTCTCAGCCCATGTGATCAAGCCTTTTTCAAGGTTAATTCGGTCAGGTCTCGTTGCGGAGGCCAAGACGAGGAGATCGCGTGTTTTGGCAAATTGGCCAATGGGCTGGGAATGAAGAAACGTGGCGATCACAGCCTGTTCGATCTCGCGATATGCAAGACCAATGGAATCCTTCTGGATCTGTTGTGCCCTTGCAAGTTCACCGGATAGAATGCCTGTCCACGCCTGCCTTCTTCCTTGCCACTCTTCGGTGTCGGCTACCGTGACAAGTTCCTGCATTGCTTCTGAGAGCTCGGTTCTGTCTGAAGGGCCAAGTAACACGGCAGGCCCGATGAGTGGGCTTGTATCCCATTTTTCGGCCTCCCGAAGAGCAAGCGCGAATGTGCGAAGAACGCCGCGTGCGCGCTGAAATCGGTCAAGATTTGTCCACTTTGAGTAGAAGACTTCTGTGAGATCGGGATGGAAGGGGTAACTCTTCAAGTATCGGTCTTCAGCTGTGACGCCTTGCCTTTGGGTCTCTTCATCAATGGCTTGAATACCCTTCAACGCCGCGACGACGTGAGGCTTGAAACTATCCTTTTCTTTGATAGATTCCGGAGTGAAGAATCGCCGTCGCAAGACTTCTGCCACATCTTCTTTCACGACTGGCTCGATCACTTCTTCGCGTTGACGCTGGAAGATATCGTAGAGCTTTCCCTGGATGCGCTTACCCAATTCATCTTGCTGCGTCGGTTCGCTGGTTAGCAAAGAGGCCACGATACAACAGCGGTCAACTTTCGTAGCAGCTTGTGTGAGGTAATGGAAAAAATTGACAAGACTGCTGAGTTTTGCGTCATCGGTGCCGACCTTCTCGCGTGCATACATTAGCACTTCGTCAATGAGAATCAGAACGCCGAGTCCGTCTTTCATCGGCATTTCGAGAAGTTCAACGAGAAGATTTTCAGCGGGAGCTGATTCGCGCTCCTCCGCTTTGTCCTGAGCATGAAGGAGGCGGAGTCCATCATCGCCGGCGATCTGGTAGGCGAGAACACTCCACGGCTGCTTGAGAAGTCTCTTCTTTCCATCGGGTCCAAGTGTTTCTACACCTTTTTCGACATCGAGCTTGTCGAAGCACAATCCGACAGTCCTGCATTTGCGCGGCTTCTCGCCGATGTGCTGGATGAATTCGTCCACTGCAGATAGTGTCGGCAGGTTGTCGGGATCTTTGACCAGATGGTGAAGCGTGATCAACGTATGAGTCTTTCCACCACCGTAGGTCAGTTCCAGTTGTCGTACGGCCTTATCGTTCTTGCCTGCGAGACGAAGGACAACATCGCGGACGAGCTTCCTGAGGTTGAAAGTTGGAAAAGTGAGTGCAAAGAATTCCTCAGCTTTCTCATACATTGGTTTCTTACCGCGCTGCATCAGCACTTCATATAGGTCGGCTGCGAACATGTGCAGAGGAAGTTCGCCCGTCCGTAGATCGGCGCGCAGTTTCACCACCTCGTGCCATGGCTTCCAAGGCAGTTTGGCCATTGTGTTATCTCTCCTTTTGTTCTTGTTCGAATCCTAAATACAACGTCATATCTTCTTTAACGACACCCTTTGACTGGATGTGATTGCTGAGACTTTCGAGAAGCGTACGCTCCTCGCTCCCCCGCGGAGAAAGTTCGATCAGCGATTGCAGCAGACGTTTGAACAATTCGTGCCGGCGGAGAGCGTTTGAGTCCAGATACTCGTCCACCTTATGCATATCTCCTTCTTTCCAGAGATGCATCAGCCGATGCACACGATCGATGAGCGGGATTGGTTTCCCGCCGGGAGCTTCGTAGCCGATTGACTTTCCTTTGCGTTGTGCCCACGTTTTAAGTTTGACCTTTCCGCCGGAGCTTTCTTCTTCGACCTCATCGGAATCAACATCAGCCTCTTCCTCCTCACCGTTTGAAGTATCAGCGCCCTTTGTGAAGGTGATGAGATCCCACATTGTCGCAAGCTCCTTGTCGGAGAGACCGCACGAGACCGCATAAAGGATGCACGAGCCTGCGGGCGCCTCATCAAGCCCAAAGTCGTGCCGATGGAGAAGATAGTAAGCTGTTGGCTCGTCCAACCGATCAGCGGCAGCAAGCACAGCAGCATCTTCGCCGTCACCGCTTAAGACGCGACCAACAACAAAGTCCACAACCATCCGGCGAACTTGAGAGAGAAACTCACTCACCGTAAGTATTTGATCTGGTTCGTTCGCTTTCTTGACGATCGGGTGCTTGCTGTATGCCTCCAATGCCGGTCCGGTCGCAGCCCAAACGAAGTCGGGGCCCCTGATCCCTGCATCCCAGTATTCGCGAAGTCGTGATTGGATGTTTGCATGCATCTCTTCGACGACTTTGTTGTCCCATCCTGGACGCGCCACAACAGAACGCTTTTTGCAAACAAGCCAGATAGAAGAGGATAGGGCCGAAAAGCCATAACCTCTTTGTCGCGACGGCATCTCAGTTTGAATCGGCCAGCTTGAGGTGACAACAAACCCTGCGCGTATGATCGCTTCGACAAGAGTTGCCCATGCATCTGGATCCTTGTGTGCAAACACTGCTACGAATCGGCCGTGCTCGGGCAGGTTCTCTTGAGATTTTTTAAACACTCTATACATTCCATCTTCGTATTTCTTTTTTTCAGCAAGGTAGTCTTTGTCTTCTCTAACATGCTGAACAATCTCTTTCTGCTTGTCAGTAAGTGGTAAGGAAAACTCTGCATCGGGATGAAGAATGCGTTTTAGCCATATATAGAAGAAATCCGAAATATCAGAATAGGAAATAGCTTGGTAGTATGGTGGATCGGTAGCGACCACGTCAGAGGGAACATCTATCGAGAGTTCATCTGAAGACATTAGTTCTACATTTGGCTTATTGGCATGTGAAATCGATTCCAAAAGCCCTTCAAGCGCAGACGACACTACTTTTAGGCCACCCTGGAAGAATCGGTCGAGGTCGATGATAGGATTCGACTCGACAAAGTCCCAGGGCATCGAAAATGAGTAACGTGCAAACGTGTGCTTAACCTCTAGGGCACGTGGTTCCCAAATGCAAAACTCGCTGCAATAATCAACTAGTTTCCCAAATGTGATGGCGAGGTAATGGCTTATCGCTTGCTTCCAAAGAGCCTCTTGATCTGGCGAAGTAATAGCTTGGTGCCTAATTGCACGTACAAAAACGCCGAGTGAAAGTAATTGTCTAGGTGTGAAAACCTTTCGAAAACTATCCATCCCATAAAGCTGACAAGATATGGATCTTGTACTTGCCGGATTTAAGGGTTCATTCAGGATGCCCAAGGGAACATCTGCATATACATCTTCAATATGTGATGAAGCCCGGTCCGCTAGCTCGCATTCATCGTTTGTCGGTAATCGCATTTCCTTTTCTGCAGGACCCTGAACTGCGACAGCAGTGATAACACGTCCCAAATGGCCAGCTCTCCCTTCCAATCTGATGTCTTCCATTGTCATCGTGGGTAATCCACAGCACGGACACTTTGCTCCGGATTTGGACATCGTACCGGCCCCAATCCTCTTGTCATGCTCTCTCCGTTGTGCCGTATTGCCTCCTCGCACAGGCACTTTGTCTTGAATTCCAAAAACCACTCCGGTCCGGTTGCCATTTGGCTCCATTGTGAGGAGTACACGTTTCTTGTCTTTCTTGCACAGCCATAGAGTCTTGAGCAATGGAATTGTGGCCCGGCAGTTCTTGCAGATCACTGTGCGTGCCCAGAGATATGCAACGGTCGGCTTGGCAACCCACCGGGGGTTGCGCTTGTCCGCGAGATATTCAGTGGAAAAGTCTTTGTTGAGCGCATCAATGTCAGGTGTGCCGTCTTCTTTCAGCGGCACAAGCTTCATTGGTTGCCGCTCGTATGCTTTTTGATTTCTCTTGTCTAGAGGTTCAAAGTCGGCATACGTCGGATAGAACTTTGCCAGTTCGCGTCGAGCTTTATCGAGGACCCATCGTCCCCACGCGCGCACGTGCCAGGCAAGATCGGCTTTGGGAATGCGGGTGTTGTCATCTTTGTGTTTAACAAAGGCATCGATTTGGGTTTCGGTCAGCTGTTTCTTGGTTGGCTTTGTTCTTCCGACAAGGTGGGGATGCGCCTTATAGAAGGCGTTCATGAACTCTTCGTTCTCGAGAACAAACTCCGGTAGCGGGTACGTCTTGCCGGCAAACTTCTGCGGATACTCGAGCGTGCATTTGAGAATGAACCATGCAACCGGATTGATGTCGATCGCTGTTGCCTCACATCCGAGGCGCATCGCTTCCAAGGGGATCGCTCCGCCCCCAGCAAAAGGATCGAGCACTTTAGGCGCTCTGCCGCCGTAGGTTTTGCGGATTTCTTCGCGGAACCAGTCGAGGGTCTCCTTGTTTTCGATCTCCCTTCCCCAATGCAAAATGCCGCCCTCGGTCACTTCTTTTTCCCGCTCTACAATTTGCCCGTTGGGCATCTTCTTCCGTTCGATTTTTTTGACAACCTTGCCGCCGATCTTCTCACACAACTCACGGCGCTTTTCAGGCGTGCCGGGGTCGGGCAGAAGAGTAGCGATCAACGCGGCACGGCAAGCCGCAAGCGGTCGGCGTGCAGGCCAGATATGGAGCGTAGAGATATGGCCGTGTCGCACGTTCTTCTCGTGAACGGAGTCGAGTGACGCTTGTTTGAGGGGGAATGCGTGTTCAATGAGGCGGTCGAAGTCGGGCATGATATTAGGTTACCTTTTCTCGATTGTGTGTGAAGACTCTTCATTTGATTGCATCATTTCAAGTAGAGTTGATTCTCTTGGCGAGACGAAGGCTTTCGCAGTCCACTTGCGATTCGGATCATCGCCAATAATGAGCATCACAGGTTCAGGACATCGCAATGATGGTGTCTTAGAAAATTTCTTTAGCTGGCCAATATCTGTCATGCTTGGTGTAGGATCCGCAAAGGGGTGAAAATGCCATTCGCCCAGGTAGTAGTGTCTTTGTCGTTTCCACAGTCTATTCAGCCATGACTGAAGCCCCCTAATTCCACGTATGAAAGATGTAGGTCCACGTTTCGAATCCGTAGGGGGTGAAGAGACGTCTGTCACAATTGCGTTATCATGATTTGGATTGTAATATCCTATGAGGATTCCCCCAGTTTCTTTTCCATCAGAGCCTCTACAGATTTTGAGTAGCTTTTCCATCAGCTTACCCTCTATTGTTAGAGAATAGTTCTTGTCGGTCGTACAGAACACTTGTGGACTGGTATCCATTTTCAAACGACCTTTCGAACGCCTTCTATCGAACCTTCACGATATTGTTGCTCAAACACCTCCAAGGACGGCTGAAGGCTTGAGCTGCCTGCGACCTCTGCGATTCTTTTTCCGGCAATCGAACACGCCAACCAGAGGTCGTCGGCGCGTGCTGGAAAAACAGGATGCCAGCAGCCTATACCCCCTTTTGGAAGTTCTACATCTCTATATTCCACTAGTTCTTTCTCAATCCAAGGCTGAATCTTCTCAGTGAAAAGTTGATGCGGAAACGTTTTACTTGCTGCATAGAACAGGAAAACACGCCTCGCGTAGAGTCCAACTGAGATACTAAAAAAGCGCTTCTCTGATTTCCACTCAAAGTTGGACATGCTATTCAGTACTGTATCGTCCCCCGTGCAATCGATTATGATGTCACAAGAGGCAATCGTAGCGTGATCTTCATCGTTACGCGGAGGAAAGGCTCTGGGTACCACCGAAACACGAGCGTGGGGATTCAAAGTCGTGAGTCTGGCACCCAACGCATCTGCCTTCCGCGTTGCTACAGCGCCGAGACCCAGTGTGTGTCGAGTAAGATTTCCGATCTGTAGCATCTGATAGTCAATAATGACAAAATCACGACATCCTTCACGAACGAGAATTTCGGACATCATTGAGCCTAAAGTACCTGCCCCAATGATAAGGATCTTCTTCGACCTGATTTCATCACCCAGAATTCCTCGCGTACCAATTTGACTCGGTTCCCAGTTCTCTGAGTTGAGCCACTCAAGTTTTAGATTGGGACGAAAGACGATCGATTTGTCACGAGCTATATATGCCTTCTCAGTAGCGCGAAATCCCTTTATGTCGCCGTAAGAAAACTCAGGCAATAATAACCCCTGCCAATGATATCTCTTCGCGGGGTCGCCAATTCTGGATGGTATTGGGAAGCCAATCAGCAGCGGGTGGCGCCTACCGTCACGCATGTACTTGCCTAATTCTTCCAGCATCTGTTGCAGATTTGCTCCTAATCTTGAAAGCGCGTCAACGAGTTCTGCGAAAGTGGTCGGAGCTTGCCATGGAGAAACATGGGGAACTTCTCGTGTTCGGATCCATAAGCCTATGATAGCTGCTTTCGTCGACACAACATCTCCGTACTGAACCGTCCATAGCAGGTCTCCATTTTTCTTTTTGAAACGTACTGCAGCAAAAATGGAGTTGTTCACTAATGGGTTTGCGAGGTCAACGAGACCGCATGGCTCGTTGTTGCTTTGCCAGATGTTGAAGGATGCCTGATCTTCGATGAACGCTATTTGAATGTTGCTTTGCCCATGAGGAAAATCCGGCAATTCAAAGGGATCGCCGCTTTGGCTAAGCCGGTCTTCGCGTGCAGCAATAAGCCACTCCCAGAGGCGTGATACACGCCAGGAAAGCCGGTCGGAAGCTGTTAACGGTTCTATATCGTACTTGCGGCGGCCAAATGTCCTCAGACTTGTCTGCTCACATGTTTTTCCCCTCCTCCATGGCATCTCTGGGTCGCCGAAACTATTCAGCGATTGATGAGGAAACGTAACTTCTATGCCGCCATCCTTGGCGGGATATGTTTCGATTTCCCCCAAGGGATAGGCAGGGTCGGAGAGTATGTACCACGTTGTCCACTCGGGAATGAGGCCTTGTGGTTCAACCCTGAGCCTCAGCCTTAAGCCCCACATCTCCTTTGCAGGAAACCACTCCCAATCAACCACTATCTGACAATAGGGAAGGTGTTCCAAGGCTCTCCGACCCAACAGAAGATTTTCCGAAGGTTTTCGATCGGGCATCTACGCGAACCTTCCTCCACCAATTATTGAAACTTCCTTCCTCGGAGAGTAACCACCCGTCTTCGGTCCTTTGCCTCCATCGCCATCATCTTTATCATCCAAGGGTGGCTCTGGAAATTTATCACCAAATAGTTCTCGCCAGAGACGAGCACTCTTTTTTGTGTCTTGTTCATCGTATGCAGCTCGTGCTTGTTTTGCAGCATTTGTTACCAGTTCATAGAATGCCGCGAAGTCATTTCCATCCACCCTACCGAGCACATTGTGATGTGGGACGCCATGATCAGGAATGAAAGGTGTTTTCTTCATCAAAGCATCACCTTGATATTGGTCCCTGATGGACTCCAGGGCACGGACTACCCCCAGTGCAACAGAATCGATTCCGCCTGGGCAATTCAGACAAATTAGGTGTTCGAGAGGATAGCTTTTTGGATATCGCGGTTTCGGTTGCTGGGTCGTTCGCCACCACTTGAGGCATTTGGCAACGTTGATGTAATGCGTATTGCATGCTTTGTTCTTGGCGACTGTGGCTTCAATCTGTGCGAGGGGGTGAGTTTCGTCCCACTTCTTGGCTTCACGATCTGGAATCCAAAGAGGTTCCTCTTTCCACTGTTTCCTTTCCGCTTCAGTAATGAAACTTTTCGCTAGCTTCGTGCCGCTTACGCCCCACTCAAGACCAAGTTGCCAGTCCTTCGCTTCTTCGATACTTTCGTTCGTCAACACGCTTGCCGACTTAACCAAATTCTTAACTGCCTCACTCGGTGCACTTGTTGGGACAAGGTCCATCTCTACGTAGGATAGCTTGATGCGCCACGATCTACCCTGCGGTTCATATTTGTCTTTGTAGTACTCCTCAAGAAATGGCTTAAATACATTAAGGGCTTCTGCTGGGGTGGTTTTGTCTCTGTTCAAGGTCGTCACTATTATGACATCAACGTCGGATTTCTTTGACCCACTGCTTGGCCTGATAGCTGTTGAGCGCCGATAGCTTCCTTGAAGGAACGAGTCAATAATGATTGAAGACAAGTCCTCGTAGGCATGAAGCCGCTCTCTAAGTGTGTCGTGGCCTGTCTTGCACTCGGTGACTTGGTTATGCGTAAGGCGAATGTTCGTCAAGAAATCGGCAAAGTAAGAAGGTATGGTGGCCATAATGTTCTCCGTTGTTTTTTCGAAATTCTATGCTATCAAGTTGATACCTGTGGAGGTGGGAGAGTGATTGATGTCGAATACGCTCCTACCAAATTGCTCTCAAAATCGTACTCGTAAAGGGTGACGGGCCCAAAACCACCCGACAATTGCCCGAAGAAGAAGCTGAATGCGTTCGGGGCAGCTGAAAAGATATGCAGTCCGCCGGAACGGTCACTGTCGGTACGTTCTTCCTTCAATATTCTGGATATCCCATTAGCCAGCGATGTGGCATGCTTGCTATCTCGTATTGATGCGTTGCTAATCACTGGCAATCGACAAGAAATGATTCGACCGACCGCAGGTAGATTGCGTTTCACAAAATGAACAGAGTCATTCTCGACATCATGTGTGACACTTATCGCGAGAGCAACATCGTTCCCACCCACATTTATTGGGATTGAGCGGCATTGCCAGTCCTGTTCAGAGTTGCCAGATAGGTTAGGCTTCCACACCTCCCTGCCGCTGATCCCGCTTTGGAGCAATCCAATATCTGCGCCTGACTTGGTGCCGACATACCATCCAGCTAGGAACGCAATCGAAGTATGAGCAGGAAGGTGAAGCAAGTGGTGTTCACCCGGTTTCACACTATTCTTGAGAAAGTTGATCACTTCAGGAACGACATTTTCATCCCACAGCTTTTGAGATTTTATTGCTCTTCCTTCAAAGTGTTTCAGCAGGCAGAGCATTTCGTCGGTTTCATCTTCAAGATTCTCGGCAAAACGAAGAAAGCTTCTGATTCCAATGCGGCGAGCATTAGGCTCAAACGGAGTTTTCCCAACCCAAAGACCTTCGCTTTTGCATACTCTTTCGATGTCGTCGCGTGTGAATCTCTTACTTCCGCCCTGAATGAACCCCTTCGCTAGGGCTTCGTATGGGTGTATCATTGAGCCCAGCGGGACTTGTTGAAGGCCAGCAAGTCGGAGTTTGTCATTAAGAGTGTCGCCGAGCTCGTCAAGCGTCTTACCTGTTTGCAGGCGAAGAGGAGCTAAGACTTTGCGCAAGTCTTCGTCAGAAGTTAGTCCAAGGTGATCGCGCCAAGTTGTTCTTACTTTACCAGTTTCAGATCGATCTCCACCTTCAGATAGAACTTCCCACCTGATGCGACCGTCGGTCTTGCTGACCAGTTCTGATATTATATCATCAGGATGAGGGCTCCATGGGGAATAGAGGTAAAATCTGCATCCTTCTCCGTTTGGTGCGTATGTGAGCTGCGCGTTGTAGATCCGTTTAAGGGGAGAGACGGAGCTTGCGCCAATGAACGCAGGGTCCATCATCCCCTCGAAGGTAAAGGCACCGGCTGCGGTCACGTGGAACTTGACTTGGTAGTAGTCAGCGGACAGAGGCTTGCCATATTCGTGCATTCCGTCGTAGTGCACAACAACATCATCAAGTGATTTGATATTCTCTGCCTCTATTTCCACAGCAGTAACCTTTGAGCGCTCATCGAAAAGACGGCAAGCCTGCAGCCAGAAAAATCGATAGTGGTAGTCATTTCCAAAACTCAAAGCGGCAACTGATCTAGCCATAGTAGGTCACCGTATAGTGCGGTTGCTGTTTACCAATTCGCACACTTGTCATAAGAATTCCATTACTTGCTGGTGATCAATGAGAAGACTTCCCTTCAATTTCGCGATCAGGCTATTGAACGGGTCCTGAATCCGATATAGCGTCGGGCTTTCCGCTGCACAGTTGAACACAACATAGAGCCAGTACGCAGTGCCAAGGTTACAAGCTTTTGCCCACTCGTTCGCTGAGATTTCAATGGGACCAACTTCCGCGCGACCTTTGACTTCAATGCTTCGCCGTTCACCGTTCGACCGAATGGAGAGTAGATCGAATCCGGGATAATCAGGAAGTCCGGCAGCTCGAGCCAAGTCAGGGGAATGAACATCAATCACAGTTGCTCCTTGCGCTTCTTCGTAAGCAATTGCCCAGCGCATGGCAACCTGCTCGACATTGGTCTCGTGCTCTTTGATTTCGGTCGGATCGCTCGTTGGGACGACGAGGGCGTGGGTAAGGAATCGAATCTCACCCGGTTCAATTAGCTCAGGCTCTCTGTGTAGAACCGCAAGGGCGTTCTCCTTCCGCATTGCGAGCATTCGCTGTTGATTCTTGACCAGCTCCAACTCATGGAGTGCTCGTTTGCTGCCGTGTCTTGCCTTTTCCGAATACTTCGCTCTACGGGCTGCAAGCTCCGCTTCCTGGAAGTCAAATCCACGGAGAATGAATGTCTCACGTTCCGGAAGTGCAGCCTCAAGTTCTTTCTTACGCTTGATTGCTGTCTCTCGGCAAACGCGCTCGAGGAGAAAGGCTTCCGCTTGCTCCCTTGCATTCTCCGCGTCTAGCGCAAGTCGTTGAGCCATTCCGGGAATACCATGAGTCCCCTTCAGCAGAAGCAGCTGTTCAACCGGGCATATTGTCAATTCAGAGCCCTCACGCTGCTTCAACGCAACGAGCCTGCAGTCGAGCACTTCTTCTCGTGTGAATTCTTTGAACTCAGGATCCGCTTTACGAAGGACTTTGATGAGGGCCAAATGGAAGAGGTAAGGTTTCTCGACTGTAGGATCGACGAAGACAGAGCCTCTGAGGGCGTGTTCCATCAATTTGGTAGAAACGAGAGATCGAAATCGTTCGAACACGGGCTCGCCCGGATGCAGCCAGACCACAGAGTTCTCTCCATCGGGCCGTGAGAAGACGATCCTGTCACGAGCCTGGGCAGAATAAGATTCGAGCGGGACCAGCAGTTTATCAAGTGCCCCGGCTCTTTCGGACTTGAATGCAAAAGTGCCGTCGCCGTTGTCATCGAGTGTAAGATCAATGAATTCTGCAGCGCGTTCTGCATAGTGGCGGACATACCCCGGCAGGAGTTGAAAATACACTTCTTTTTCGACATCCTTGTGGAGTCGGGACAGTTCACGGGCAACGTCGCCCCCTTCACCATAGAGACGTTTTTCCCGATCTGCGATGGCCTGGACTTGCTCAGTCGTGAGGCGACCGTCAAGCTCACGAGCTGCTTCTTCTTCCTTGCCCAACAGGGCGAGTTCAAGATATCGTTTGAGAGAAGCTCCCTCAAACATCCTTCCGATGCAGTCGAACACCTTGTCTGAGCGCATCTCCTTTCTGATCTTCTCTAACTTTTCCAATAGAGTGCTCAGGACAAATCCCTCGCGAGTTTTTGGAGCGATAATGTTCAAGATGACCACGGGATCATGCTTTTGTCCATACCGATGGATGCGTCCCATACGCTGTTCGAGCCGGGCAGGATTCCAGGGGATGTCGTAGTTGATCATGATCCAGCAGAATTGGAGATTGATACCCTCACCGGCTGCGTCCGTGCAGACCAAGAAGCGAGCGCCGCCTTCTGAGATTGGTTTCTTGAAGAAGTCAACCTGCGCTTGCCGTTCTCTATAATCCATACCCCCGTGAATCTGGGCTATTTGGTTCGTGAAGCCGAGGCCGCGCAGTCGATTGACTAAGAACGTTTGTGTGTCACGGTACTCGGTGAACACAATGAACTTTTCGCCCGTGTATTTCGCGTCTGTGAGGAGTTCCTTCAGTTTGTCGAACTTCGATTCGATTCCTAAGTCATACACCCGCTGTGCCAACGTCTGAAGTTGTTTGACTCTGTCGCGCTCCGCAAGCAAATCAGTCAACGATGCAGCAACAACACCCTGGAGGAGCTTGTCTTCGACTCGTTCGTTCTCTTCTCTTCCATCATCGGGCGTTTCCTCGTCAGCCGTTTTCGTGTCGAGAACGTCTTCCTCCTCTGCAAGGCGCTGCTGGAAAATGGCCAGTTGCTCTGAAGTAATCTTACCATCCTGGACGTCATTGATGAGACCATCAAGCTTCTCAATTCGTCTGTCGAAAGAACAAAGCAACGCATACGTCGAGCTGGCGAGACGACGTTGGAAGACGCCCAAGGCAAGGCGAGCCGCTTCTCGGTTGAGCAGTTTAGCGCGATTGTAAATGAATTGCAGATAATCAGTGGTCTCCTCGTACAGACGTTGTTCACTGATGTCCCCCTGTGAAAGGTCGAACCCATGTGTTGAAGAGATTCTTTTGGTATACATTGGCCTGCCGTCCAGATACACCATTTCCTCCTTCGTTCGTCGTATGAAACGGGAGTGACGAGCCTCAGAAGGAAAATCATTGAAGGCTTCCAACGTTGGAAGTGTTTCGGGTTCGAGAAGTTTCCAGAGGGCGTAATAGGGGTATTCCTTCCCCATGTGAGGCGTGGCGGTCAACAACAAGAGATGATGTGCTGCCCATCCGAGTTTCCATTCATCAGAAACATCCTTTACTCCTGCAATTGCCTCAGCTAGGGAATAACGGTCTGTTTTCTTCACGCGGAGATCAGCACCACGGCTTGCAGAAAGTTTGTGTGCCTCATCGAAGATCACGAGATCGTATGGAACGATATGGTTCTCTCTCAATCGGCCGAATGCACGAGATGTCGCAAGAGTGTCGATGCTGGTGATTATGAGATCGCTGTTTTCTCCAGAGAAGGGATTGCTCAATCGGAAATCGTTCCCGGTGACAATACGAAAATAGAGATTGAAAAGTCGAGAGAGTTCATTTTGCCAGTTGCCAACGAGTCCGGCAGGTGTGACGATGAGGACTCTACCGAGTAATCGACGAGAAAGCATTTCTCGGATGTAAAGCCCCGACATGATGGTTTTACCCGCACCGGCATCGTCGGCGAGAAGGAAGCGTAGACGTGGCTGACGCAACATGTGCTCGTAGACAGCGATGCGCTGATGAGGCAGAGGATCGATGCTGGAGATCTCGGTGGCGAAGGTGGGATTCATTAAATGGCCGAAGGAGAGCCTTTCTCCTTCTGCGAGAATCTTGACGGCCTCTGGGTTGGCCGTGAAGTCGAGTCTGACTTCTTGTGGCCGAGCGACATACTCCGCGAGCTGTTCGGCTATCGCCTGTTCAAGCTGACGCAACTGCTTCCAGTAGAATGCCGACGGCCGGGTCTGGCCGTTTTCCCACCGGTTGATGGTTGCGAACGAGACGCCAAGCCTTTGCGCTAAAGATTGTTGGGTTAGGCCGAGGGAGCTCCGGAGATCTCTTATCTGCGAAGAGTAGTCGTTTTTGGGTTCAGTCGTAAGTAAGGGCATAAATGGCTGTCTAGATCATAGAACATTAGACCGTGTGAGACAATTATCAACAATATAACATCTGTTATATCGTTTGTCAAGTTTCTTGTAAAGACCTAATGCCAGTCATCCCGATCCTTGAGAAACCAGTAGCTTTTCTTGGGAAACTGGCGAAAAACTCATCAAGCCGACTGAAAGTGTAAGTGCTGGGTTCCTCAGGGGGGAAAACACGAGGAAGGGAATCAGAAGTGCAGATGGTCTGGCGAGTATGAGATTCGAAGGACGAACTTCAGCATCGCTCGTAATTCAGGATCAGTCCGTTTCAATCTCGATGTGGTATCGCTCTGTTTGAGTTGCCCGGAAGAGATCAACCTCCCAGATTTCACTCAGAGCCTCTTTTTGGCTTAGGGGATTGCCAAGAGTTACCACAACGTAGTCACTTTTCGTTCTCTCGTAGACTCGGTAAAGATAATATCGCTCTTTGTAAGATTTTGCCCCCGTAAGTTCATTGTCTTTTAACTCAACCGCTCCTTTTTCGTTGACACTCGCCTTCACTTCGATGAAACGAGCGATTCCACCAGTTTCCCTTTCTGGACCCGGTGATTGTACAAACCGCTCGAAATCATCTTTTGTGTTGAAGCTGAGCACATCACAACGAGGGCCTCTGTAGCCAACGACATCAGAAACCTTCAAAGCAAATCGTCCTTCTGATTCTTCGAATGCAACGATGAGTTCTTCGCATCGTTTCCAATCAGTTACTCTGTGAGTTCCGGTGAGCGTGTTACCCCCGACTTTTGATTTCCTTCGAACTACATCCCTTTTTTTCCGGGGCGGCATCGGCAAATGCTCTTCAGTGTTCACTTCCAGGCGTGAGCCCTCGATAGGTGGGGCTGATTCATCCGGAGTAGGTGCTTTCGGTTCATCCTTCTTTTCTGGTGATTCACTCTGCAAGTCAGATTCTTGTTGAGTTTCTGATTCACTAATACCCGGCACGAGTATGTCAGGTGACCGAGTTTCATCTAAACCTTCGGTCGCTGCAAGGTCGTCGAGATTTGGCACTTCCGATTCACCTAAAAGTCTCTTGAGCAACTCGAGTCGTTCGGTGTCGTCGCACTGAATCAGCTGAGCAAACTCTCCTCCGCTCTCGAGGTTAAATAGCGTAGCAACAACTCTTCCCAAAGTATCTGCAAGCATGGCCGATTGTAGAGAAGCGATTTCGCCTTCAGGCAAATACACGTACGCAGCGTTGTCTTTCAATACCCACTGATACTTTTGTGACACTTCGTTCGTAAACACCTTGTTTTCATAAGAAAGGGAGATCGTTAGTCTACTACAGAATCGAAGAGTGAGAGCGCCAAAAGAAGAGGCAGCTGCTATCTTTTTTGATTTGACTTGCCGAAGCGCCAGAACGTACCGCTTTATGCGATCAAACTGGACATTCAAGTCAGTGCTTTCGATCCTCTCTTCAAATTGTGAGATTTCAATTTGAATCCTTTTTTTGTCAAGAGGTTCAATACCGAAAAGTGTTTTCACACGTTGGGAGCCAACCCGCTTGGGTAGATCAACAAGATTTAGATGAGAAGTGAGAATCTCTGGGAATTCTTCTGAATCTGCGTGATGAAGTTCCCTGACAGGATAGTAACCCTTACCGTTGGATCCTTTGCCCCACATTCTACCATGCCAGATAAACTCCTCGGGTGGACCCTCCCAGCCAATTTCGTCCGGATCTATCCTGTCAAGAAGACTTCGATAGAAAGCTCTTGCAGATTCTCCGTCCGGATCCTTTTCGGGCAAACTTGAGAGAATGTAAACAATCTGCTCTTTACTGAGAGAGGTTATGTCGGGTATGACGCCGGCGTTTTCCCATGCTCTTCGCATTTGAATGGGATCGATGTGATATTTTTCAAACAATGCATGTTTGAAGCGTGCTGGAGCGGGGAAAATCTTTTCCAAGCTTTTTTCACCTATAATACATCTATTTGGGCGCTCCTTCTTCCTGTCTGCCGTGAGCAACCAAGGAGTGTTTTCTATCTTCCATTTCGCGTAGTGGGGTAGGCGGCCGTCGTATTTTCGTCTGTACTGAGTACGAGGCGGTCTATCACTTAGTTCACAATTACCCGGTCGACTCTCTCTCCAGTTACTGCACTGATGGTCCTTCGCCAACCACGTTATTATTGCAGCTGGATCAGAACGCAGCATATTCTCGAGTCCATCAATCGTCTTCACGGAGCCGATTGTCGGCTCGTTAAAATCTCCTATGCTACTGTAAACATATTCGCCTATTCGAATGCCGCTTGGCTTGTATGGAAGGGAAGCCAGTACGAAATGCTTGAAATCATGTTCAACGTGGTCAACGGTAACTTCCCTCGGGAAATCTGCGACGCCTAGCCAACGCAAGAACTCAAGATAGTTAGGATCGTTGCCGTCGACACCCAGCTGAGTCGGATCAGCCAAAAGCTTTTCAGGCGCTTTCTTGTACAACTCCGCGAGCCAATCACCATTTGCCGCATAGGATTCGCTGAAGTACATTGTTCTGGCGTCTGAGTAATCGCCGGATTTCGAGAGCAATGGAACCTCGACCTCTTTGGGGAAACCAGCCTCTCCCCTCTGTTGAAACAGGCAATAAAGCGTTATTAGCACATCCCCGTAAATTCGTTCTTGTTCTTTGGGATCATCTTGAACCCTTCTTTTGGCCTCAGCTAGAACAGCCCTCACAATTGGCTCAAGGGAATATTCGTTCACGCCGAAAGCACTTAGGCTCTGTCGAAGCACTCTTACGTCCTTTAGGCCTAGTTCTTGCGTGATAGCTGCACGAAGTTCGTCATGTATAAACCTGATGCTCAGCCACTCTGGGATGTCAAATTGTTTCTGATCTCGAGAAGACAAGAACACCCGGCTTCCTGAGTGAATAACAGCGCCTTGTTGATCTATGAGCAGATCTGGAGTAGGGTTGTCAGGAAGAATGTTGTTCTGTATTAGGCGAGCAATAAGCGTTGCTCGCGTTCTAATATCCGGAAACGTGACCGAATTGAGCCTACTTGTGAAGTCCTTGTTAGACAATTCAGGAACCGACAAGGCTTGGTAGAGATGGCGGATAGGATCGGATGGCGCAGCAAGAGCGATATCATCAAATTGAGGTTTTGGGAGCCAGTCAATCGTTCGTGCCGATATTTTGTATGTGGATTGTGGCTTCGAATGGCCGATCCCTAGCGTTGGAATAATTTCGCATTGCTCTAACTCGGAAAGAAGAGTCTCAAGAAAGTTGCAACGAACAAAGTACGGGTCCAGATCCTTCCGGTTTGCAACCATATTCAACCGCAACCAAGGATCGCGTTGCACATCTTGAGCGCTGGCAACCTCCGCCAAGAATTTAGCTATCTCACGTATTATGTAACTATTCGTAGCATTCGACCGCGGGTGTTTCCTGTTTGCTTCCAACTCAAACGTTGCATGACAGACAACTGGATAGGGAAATTCTAAGTCAAGGGGAAAATATGAGTAAAGCGGCAGGACGTCACTCAGTTGGCCGTGAATCGGTGTCGCGAGCGTTATCGTAAATTCATTGGTGGAATCGGCGGATCGGCTTTCAATGTTGTCAGGGACTTTAGCGGTACGTTCGTAAACCTTCCATTGAATCTCCTTCCCGTCATTTCGTAGGATGCTAACTCGGCTTCGTTCCTTGTCTCGGTCGGTTACTTTCCACCGCTTATATGGCTCTCCTTCTATCCTGATCTCCAATTCGTCAACGGATTCGACAAAGAGAAGCAAGACAGACTTCAGTGCCTGAATCTGTTGCTTCGCCTCTTCATAGTATCGTTGATCTTCGAAGGGAAGCCCGATGACAGTATCGTAACCGTTTCCCTTGATGGATGTAAGAAGGGGGATGGCGTTTAAGATGTTCTCATCGGATTTCTGAAACCCAATGCTATCTCTGATCAAGGATGGAAACGGCAAGGTTGGAACAAGTACTTCGCTTGCTGACTCCTGCTCTCTTTCAACGAGGCGACGTAATTGACTGCTTGATTTCTTCAGCTTCTCAAATACTTCCTCCTTCTTTGAGTGAGAGTAAGCCAGACTCAAAGATCCACTGATAATGATCGGCTTAGTGGTCCAGTTGAGAGCGGCTCTAAAACCCAGACCCTTTTGACCAATAAACTTTTTTCTCTTCCGCTTCTTTGGGGAAATGTGGCTGAAAATAAGGGAGCTTACGCCACCGAATGAAAATGGCTCACCGGTGTTTGCAACCATGAGAATGTTTGGATGGAGCTCAATAAGAACCTTCCCCTTAACATCCACTTCTGCTGCTGCGTCATTTGCATTCTGCAGCAATTCGAGTATTTCTCTTCCGGAGTAATCCCTTGTGATCTCTTGCTCCTTGTTGTAATCGGAGACAAGACGAAGTGGTTGCCTCAAGTAGACGTCGATAGATTCCTGCTCTTGTTGAGCGAGCCAAGCTTTCCATTCCTCGGCAGAGCTCGGTATGTAGTCTTCAATGTCGGTCACGGTTGCTTGGTCTTCTGGGATCTCGTTCCAACTTTCCGTTGAGCTCGATAAGGTTCGGAATGCTCATCGTGAAGTTGCCAGTTCTCAATGTATCGCGACGCAAGCTCCTTATCTCGGACAACGAGAAGATTCTCGGCGTTACTTTCTTCAGCTGCCTTGGTGAAATTGAAGGATCCGGTGATCACTGTTTCATTGTCGATGATCATGAACTTGTTGTGAGCAATGGCATGAGCTGCGTCGATCTTGGTCGAAATGCCGGCGTTGGTCAGAAAGTCAGCGGAGGAATATTTCTCCGTTTTTTGGCTCTTGTCCAAGAGCACCCGAATCTTGACACCTCGCTTATGTGCTCTCACCAATGCCTCAGCAATGGGCGCCGAGGTAAACGAATAAGCCTGAACAAGCACGCCTGCCTGTGCTTCCGCTTCGGCAGGCAGGGATGATTTTGCCTGCCCGACGAAGTCCGAAGGACGTAGTCGGGCGTTGTCGAGTGCCTGCCGGATCGCAAAAGTGGCTCCGCCCCGGGGAGAGAAGCAGACGTCCCACGTGGGGGAAGCGGCTACAGGAGTTTGGTCATAAGGTTATTCGCGTTGAACTCGCTGAAGCACGTGGTTCATCATTTCATATGCGTCTCGGACAACAATCTCCCTTTCCTCACCGGGAGGCAACTCGAGAAAATCAGCCACCGCAACCGGTCCCATTGAACCGATTGATTGAAACGATTCAGCAGTTGCATCTAACGCCTCCTTAACAAGCTTGTTCTTTCGGAGTTTCGTTAGTTCTGCTACAACTGCGTCGATGCCCTCGGGATACTCTTTGACGAGCATGTACAGATCGTAGGCATCTTTCTCTTTTCCACGGCTGTGAAATGTCGTGGCTTTCATCGTGAAGCATGCAACAAGGTTGGCGATCCTCAGCGTAACAGCGTTTTTCGCTTTGTTGGGAAGATAGCCTTCCAGTCTTTTTTCCAGTGGAGATGTGAAGGCGAGGTCGACGCCTCTTCCCTTGCGTGCGAGGATATCCTGCACGGGCTGATGACGGTGGGTCGCGGCAGTGCCGCCGTACTCCGGCGACATCAGGTCAACTTGAACGCTGTGTTGGTGGCCTCCTTCATCGGTAAAGGTTCGTATGTAACTGGCGGGGACAACCTCGCCCCTGGCATTCTTTCTCGGCTCGTATCCTCGTTGCTGGAAGATCTCCAGAATTGTTTCATAGGCATCCCCTGGAATAGATTCCGGATTCAACGCCAAGTCGATATCGAGAGACCCTCGATGAGGGCTGTGGCCCGTGTTGCGCTGAGTCAAGAAGTATGGCGCCCATCCACCAATGAGAACTATGTGACCTTCATATGGCTTGAGATAGGTCAGGAGTTCGAGTAGGACAGAGAGACAGGCTTTGACATCATCAGACGAGTATTCGGTGATTGTTGGCATGACGTTGCTGCTTCAGAATTTGATGATTTGCGATCGTAAGAATTCCGCTTGCTCTTCACCTCTTCCTTTGTAGCTGTACAGGTCCAGGTATGATTGAATGTTGCTGACGATTATGAATTGATCCTTTGTTTGGGATCCATAATACACACCGTCGTCAAAGGGTTTGAGCAAAATAACATTCGAGCCGCTATCCACTTTCTTCAAACCGAGTTTCGCCGCAACGGTGTCCGGATCATCTACATAGGCAAACACTTGACTGTAACGTGCGAACGGTGCGATGCGACTTGCCCCTGAAAAGAGTGTAAGAGCATATCGGATATTTTGACGCTGGCATTCATCCGCAATTGCTTTTTCGGTTTTTGAGACATCGTTCAGGGAGTAGAAGCTCAAGACTTTATTGAGCTTGTAGGAATATTCGTTCCGCCAAGCATCGAGAAGATTTCCAGGTTTTGTGAGTTGAATGCCAGCCTGCTCTTCTTTTAGAATGACATCCAATTCCTCAAGACGAGCGATGACCTTAAAAACCTGTCCAACACTCAACACCGCCTCGTCTGCTATTTCACGCAGTGTCCAACGGCGACTAGCGTTAACGAGCAAAACACGGGCAACGCGCGAAGACTTGCCTTTGAAGATACTCTTGAGCTTCCTGTCTGAAGAGTAACGATTGGGGTTGCCTTTTACGTCGATGTAAGTGCCGTTAAAGGCGAGAAAACAGTTTCCAGAGAGATCGAAGAATCCAATGCCCTCCTCCTCACAGATCTTGCGCCCCTCGCCGGAAATGTAGGGAGCGATCACAACGGGATATATGGATTTGTCGCCTTTCAGAGCTGCTCTCAGCTGGTTCCCGGCAAGACGAAGGTATTTGGGGAATCCCTCGGCCTTCACCTCGGCAATGACCCGCTTGGTCTTCTTTTCCCGGGGGATCTCCAATTCCAGCATCAAGTCAACTGACGGCGTTTTGGAACGCCCGCCCGCCCGCTCCGTTCGGGCGGGAAGTTCTTTACGCAGGGAAAGCATTGGATAGAGCGACCGGAAATCTCTCAGGAAGACCTTTGTTATTTCTTTCTCGACCATAATGTACGCTTATCGCATTAAGAATGTTCACCAATTGGTGAAAATATATGAATTGGTGAACAGATTGTCAAGTCAAGTAGACCGCTAAGGATATGCATGATGGGTTTGAAGGGAGGTTAAGACAGCGGGAAATGATTCAACGAGGATCGACTCAACGTTGCTGTTCGCATAGGGTTTCAAAATCTGAAACCTTTCGCGACTGGTAGCGGAGCGAAAAAGCCTGAAACTTGGTTATTTCCTCAGCTGAGCGTATATTCTGCCACTATGGTAAACAAGTCCTCCTTGGGACTGCGGTAGTTGACGAACCCCGTTGGGGGCACCAACACACCAGCCGAAGGTCCCGCCGCTGTTTGGCGGGATTCGAATCTGGTTGGGGGCACAGGGTTTTCTGCACTTGCCCAGCTGATTGCTAACACTTGCTTCCAAATCTTGGCCGG
>Ga0315282_10000415_pt1 | contig 84447 bp, 59 predicted proteins | sample YL17G07_20_MG_FD_203693 | JGI IMG/M metagenome (GOLD analysis project Ga0315282, IMG submission 203693) | Sediment microbial communities from Yellowstone Lake, YNP, Wyoming, USA - YL17G07_20 | ecosystem: Environmental > Aquatic > Freshwater > Lake > Sediment | place: USA: Wyoming | collected...
GTGCAGGATACGTGCTTAGAGTAAGGAGGGTCATTGTGAAAAGAGCCGCTCACTTGTTGATCTGCCTGGCGGTCATCACGTGTGTGTTGGCCGCCGCTCGTCCTGTCGAGTCCCAGACAGCCTCTGCTAAGGTCGCCAAGGTGCGGACCATCACGGTCGGCATACCGCTGGAGGGCACGAGTTTCGATCGTCCTGTTTCCAGTGCGCTCGCGTTTCTTCAAGAAGCAAGGAAGGCCGCCGTCGCGGCAGGCTATACGGTTCAGACAGTGCGCCTGACCACCACTCCTTGCGGGCGATACCTGCGCGGCATGAGCCCCTCTGAAACCGCCAAATGGGCGCGATCGCTCGATAAGGTCGTGGCGAGCGGGCAGGCGAGCGCGGGGCTTGGCCCGGCCAACGGCATGACAGTCGAAGCCGTGACGGCGCTTCTGGCGCAGACGGAAAACCTGTCGGCAACAATCACGGTGACCACCGCCAGCAATCAGTTCGACGAGGCGGGAATCCACGCCGCGGCTCTGATCATGCAGGCTCTGTCCGTTCAGACAAAACAGGGACTCGGCAATTTTCGTTTTGCGGCCATCGCCAATTGCCCGGCTGGCATTCCCTTTTTTCCTGCTGGGTATCACCAGGGAAACGTGAGCGATTTTGCCGTGGGCATGGAGGGAGCAGCGTGGGTGTTGAAGGCTTTTTCCGGCACCAGGGATGTCAAGACCGCTCGAGCCGGCTTACAGCAGCTCATCGTGCAGGACCTGTTGCCCATGGTAAAGACCATGACGAGTTTGGAGAAATCCTCCGGGAGGGCCTTTTCTGGGTTCGATGTTTCCACGGCGCCCCTGGCAGGAGTCAGCATCGGACGGGCGGTTGAAGAGTTGAGCGGGTATCGGTTCGGGGGGCCGGGAACGCTGGCCGTTTGTTCGGTCATCACCGATGTGCTTAGGGAACTGCCGCTCAAGACGTGCGGCTTCTCCGGCTTGATGCTTCCCGTCATGGAAGACTCTACGCTGGCCCTGCGCGCTGCGGAGGGAAGGGTGAATCTCGATCAACTGCTTCTCTACAGCTCAGTCTGCGGTACCGGCATTGACGTCGTGCCTCTTCCGGGAGACACACCGGTGAGCACCCTCGAGGCGATCATTCGAGACGTTGCGGCGCTTTCGATCAAATGGCGCAAACCGCTTACGGTGCGCCTGCTGCCGGTTCCGGGGAAGAAAGCCGGCGAAATGACCTTGTTCTCGCACCCGTCCATGGTGAATACCAGGGTTATGCGGTTGCCTCCGCGTTGAGACTGGTGACAGTATCTCATGCGCGATTGGCGCACCCGCACGGGCTGAAGCCCGTGCCCGCTTGAGATCTCTGAGAGTAACGCACACTGGGGACGGGCTTTAGCCCGTCCATCCAGTCAGCCGCCCCGTCTATTTTCAAAGCAGCCAGCTTTTTTCGTCCCGGGCGAAAGAGGTGCCGCCCGCCGATTTCTAGCGGTTGATTATTTCGAAGGGGATGGCCGGCAGGGTTCCCAGCTGGACCCGCTGCCGGTTTGCCTGCGGCCTCTGATTTCCGGCAGGCGGCTGCCTCTCTGCAGTGATATAGATGATCAGGTTTCCTTTTGTTCCGGGTTTGGCTCTGGCGGCGTCGCATTTCAACACGATCTCGCCTCGGTTCTGAACGAGCGACGTATCTCCCAATTCGATTCCCTGCGGCGGCTCGCTCAACTCAAAATCGACTTTCTCGATGAGATTGTTGGGAGGGATTGGGACTTGGACTTGAAGCCGAACCGTTCCGCCTGCCGGGATTTTCACGGGCTGTGCGCCAGCGACGCTTGGCGGTGTCCTGAACATACCGCGCCTTGGTACCGCCACCCTCAGCGCTTCTTCCGGAACGAGATGATGGTAAGCGAAAGCCTGCATCATGTCCTCGGCCGGCACGGCCGGCCGCCGGATCTCATGTCCCTGGATCGTCGCGCGGCCTTCCAGGCTTAGCTTGAACGGTTCCCTTGACTGCAGCGGCGGGGCCGTCAGTGTCAACCGCACTTGATCCTGGCCAGCCGGCACCATAGCGCCGCTCAAGATGAATCCCCTGGGAGCGTCCTTCAAAGCCAGCTCGATGTCGCCGGAAAACCCGTCCTTGCGCAGAGCATAGACAGTGATGGGGACATTCCAGCCTCCGGGAGCGTTGATGCCGGACGGCGTGACCCGCAGGTCGAAATCGGGCCGTGGCGGGCTGATGCGCAACCGGTATGCGTACTCCGGGCCGCCCTTCTGCTGGGCATCGCCCAGGTAAAGGTAGTAGGTTCCGTTTGCCGGCAGCGTGGCTGCAATCAGGGAATCCGCTTGGTGCGTGATCAATCCGAACCCCTTGTCTTCGTGATCATCGTTGAATGCGAGCTGCTTGCCGGAGGCATCGGTCAGCCTGAGCACGGAATCCAGCGGAGAATCGAGCCTGCGCGCGTAGACTTCCGCGACAATCGCATCGCCCTTGCGGCCCTCGAAGCTGAACAGGTCCCAGTCGCCCGGGTGATCAATGCGCCCGTTGACGACAACCGGCGGCTTGACTCGCTGCGCGTTCTTTTGCGAGCCGTTCGGTTCCTTTTCGACGGTTTCCGGCAGCGTGTCCACCGCAAAGGGCACGATGTTGGAGACCAGCTCGCCCTTGCGCACGGAGAGCGGATAGATGCCCGCCCCTTTGTCCTTGGCGTTCAACGTCAGGCTTGCCACCGGGAGGTCCCAGCCCTGAAGCGCGACTTTGGTCTGAGCGCCGGCCCGGCCGCCGAGTGGGAAGATGCCGGTTACGAACGGCACCTCGCCCACGGTAATGCGATACACGAAATCTTCGCGGCCGCGATAGAGGGCGTCCTTGATCTCGATTGTGTATTCGCCGTCCTTGGGGATTTCGTAATGGAGAACCGGATCAGGATTGAACCGGTAGTCATCGTCATACGCGACTTCATTCCCCTTGTCATCGTAAAGTGCCAAGGTTGCCTGAAACCAGCCGGGAACGGCATCGGCCAGATACGGGATCAATTCCCGCGCGCTGACGGCGACGACCAGCTGTTGGCCATGGTGCGCCTGGAAACGATACCGGTCTGCATCGCCGGGCGTGAACTGCTGACCTGGGACCGGCGGGACCGAAGGCCGCGGCAGACCGGGCTTGATCCGTCCGTTCACGGTGGCCGGCAGCGCGATCTCCATGTTGGTGGGGGGCATGCTGATTTGTGGTTGATTCGCGCCCGGCTGAGTGTTGACGTTTATTGTTTCCTTCTCGCTGAACTCAGGCAATTGGCCGACGAAGAAGATGAGCGGATTTGACAATCCCTGCGGCGTTGCCAGTCTCAGCTCACGTTTGCCCGGTTCCGCATCCGGAGCAATCGTGATTTGAAGCGTGACCGTCTCTGCAAGCACAGGGCTCGTCAGCCTTCTGCTGTTAAAGATGAGGAGTTGCACTCTGATGTCGGCCATTTCCTTCTGGACCGCAGGGCTCATGGGCTGCTTCTGCAACTCCTGCATTCTCTCTCGCAACTGCGTGGCCTGCATCGCATTCATTGGCCTCTCGTAATCGGCTACTGCGGCTTGGATGCCGCTGCCGGAGACGTGCGCGTCGGTCACGTTATTCAGAAACTGCCCGCCGACCTTAACCTGAAAGGTGGCGCCCTGCCGGCCGCCGGCGGGAAGAACGTAGCCGAGATGCGGCGCGTTCAGCTGCGCCCACGCAGCCGGGACGAACGCCAGGAATGCCGCCGTCAAAAAAGTCACGAGCCATCGAGATGACTTCATAAAAGCTCCTTCTGCAGCGCAACGCCGCGGCGCCGCCTCGGATCCCGTGAACGCCAAGGCGCCGCGATCCGGGGCGCGGTACGCTTGCTCTTTACATGATCTCCTTTAATCGGCCTCCCATAGGCACGCCATCGGCAGCGGTGGGTGTCACGTGGATGTCCAGTCCCTCGGGATTTGGCAGTTTCCCGTCGGGGTCGATGCCGAGCAGTTCATATATGCTGCCGATGAGGTCGCATGGATACACAGGACGTTCCTTCACCTCTTCGCCCCTCTCATCCGAGGCCCCGACCACGCGGCCGCCCTTGAATCCGCCGCCGGCGACCACGGCGGAGAAGACGTCGCCCCAATGGCCGCGTCCGCCGTTCCAGGGCGCTTCCCATTGGATCTTCGGCGTTCTGCCGAATTCACCGCTCCACCAGATGATGGTGCTGTCCAGCAGGCCGCGCTCCGACAGATCCTGCAGGAGAGCGGCCATGCCTTTATCCATCTGGGGCAATCTTTGCCGCATGATCTGGAAATGCTGCCTGTGCGTATCCCAACCCTGATAGTTGATGGTGACGTAGGGGACGCCGCGCTCGACCAGCCGCCGCGCCACCAGGCAGGACTGCCCGAACGTGTTGCGGCCGTAACGATCGCGCATGTCGTCCTTCTCCTGAGATAGATCGAACACTTTGCCCGCATCGCCCAGGATCAGGTCGTACGCCTGTGCCTCAGCTTCATCCGAAGCGATCAATGAGGCGTCTTTTTTCATGACTGCTCCGAGGGTGTTGAGCTGGTGAAGCAATTCGCGCCGGCTCTGCTGCCGCTGGTCCGTGATGCCCTGCGCGACAATGCCCTCGACCGCAAACCGGGCCTGCGCCGGGTCGCCGCCTGTGGCGAACGGCTTATAGCGCACTCCCAGAAATCCTGCCTCGTCAAAGCGCCCCTGCGGCTGAGTCAGCACGATGTAAGGAGGAATCATTCCTTTGTATCCGGCGTTGTAGCCCTTGAACAGCGATACCACGGCGCCGGCGCACGGATAAACCAGCCGGTCGCCGGGCGTCCGCCCGGTCTGGACGATGTAGGAAGCGGTCTCATGAGCATTGATGCCGTGAGTCATGCTGCGGATGATGGAATACTTGTCGGCCTGCTGCGCCAGCAGAGGGAGCAGCTCGCCGATGATAATCCCGTCTACATTGGTGGGGATCGGCTTGTCCAGCGGACCGCAATAGTCGTAGCCCGCAGCGGGCTTCGGATCGAAGGTGTCCAATTGCGAGGGGCCGCCCCACATCCAGATTTGGATGACCGACTTTGCCTTGGCTGGCGGCGCCGCGGCTTGGGCGCGGCGGCCTGAGCGGCCGGCCAGCAGCAATCCTGCTGTGGCCACAAGGCCGCGGCGCATCGCCTCGCGCCTGGAAATGTGCATGCCCCACATGCGTCTGGTCAGCTCCGCCCAATGCTCTGAACTCTGTTCTGCGCTCATAAGGCCCCAGGTTACTGCCTTGAAAGTAGAATGGAAAACACCAAAACTCGGCATCGGAATCGGGGTCGCAATCGCTGTCGGTCCGTTGTCCGAATTGCGATTGCGACCCCGATGCCGATTCCGACCCCGACAGCCACTGACTCAGCCGTTTGGCCTTTTCATCCACTTGGATCCCGCTGCGCGGGATCAGATACTGTCACCCCTAATGCCGGTACAGAAACTCGGCAGTGTTGATCAAGGCCCAGGTGAGATCCACCACGGCCGGCCACCTATTGCCGGCGACGGATTGAAAATATGCTCCCACGAACTTGTACTCCTCTTCCGTCGGGAGGCGCGAGAGAATCATCAGATACAGCGTGTCTATGCCGTCCCGCGGACTCGCTCCGGCCTGTTGAAAAATCGTTCTGAGCTTGATGCTCTGCTGAATCTTGAGCTGGATATGGCTCGAATTCAGCAGGTGCAGCCGCTGGTCGGCCGTGGGACGATTGTTGCGCTCTGATTCTAGACCGGTGTCGCGCGCCGGGCGGCCGAACATTTCAAGAAAGGAGCTGGTGATGCTGCCGTCGGGCAGCGCAATCGCGCGTTGGTCCTCCGGAATGAAAGTATACGGCTCCGGGATGGGGCTCGAATATTGCTCTGTCGTCCCGGTGATCTGGTCCACGGCGTCGATCAGCACCTCCGCGTCGAGGCGGCGCAGCGGATAGTACGCGAAGTTGGCCGCGCCCTCGGGGCGATCGGTCTTGGGAATGAAGGAAAGCTGATACGCCTGCGAGTTCAGAATCAACCGGTAGACGTGCTTCAGGTCGTAATGCGACGCGACCAGCTCTCGCTCCAGAAGAGCCAGCAGCTCGGGATTGCTGGGCGGGTTGTCGGGCCGGATATCATCCGGCTCATGAATAATGCCGCGCCCCAGCAACCAGGACCAGACGCGGTTCACGATGTTGCGCGCAAACCATGGGTTTTCCGGAGCAATGAGCCAATTCGCAAAAAGCTCACGCGGATCTTGGTTCGGAGAAAAACGAGCCGGTTTGCCATCGGGGAAGGCGGCCGCTTGCAGCGTGCTGGCGGAAGACCCTGCCGTGGCCTTGGCGGGATCCCAGTAGACGATCTCTTCTTTCCATTCCCCTGTCGGCTTGTAGCCGATCTGCGAAAAAAAGGCCGCCATGCCTGACAGCCGTTCTTTCGGCCAGTTTTCTGCCCGCGCCCCCATGAAGGTCAACGCCACGGCTTGAGCAATGGCCTGCGGCGTTTTGCTTTGGACGGCGCGATAGAAGTTGACTTGGGGCACACGGAAATTGCTGCCGCTCGAAGTGAGCATCTGCCGCACGAAAAGGTCATACGGCATGTTTTCCTTGACGCAAGTCCGGATCCAGTGGTGATACGCCTGCACCGCATTGGGCCACAAATTGACAGGGAACTCCGACTTGACCCGCAGCAGTTCGCTCCACTTCATCGACCAGTAATCCGCGAACTCCTCCCGCTCCAGCAGGCGATCGATCAGGGCGTTGCGCTTGTTCGGATCCTGGTTCATCAGGAACGTCCTTACCTCCTGCGCGGTGGGGAGCGTGCCGATTGCGTCGAGATAAGCACGGCGAACGAATACGGCATCCGAGCAGAGATTGGCAGGCTGGATGTCCAATTGCTTCAACCTGCCCAAAACCAGCTCGTCGATCTTGTTCCGAAACGTGAGAGCGTCAGGGCTCTCAAAAGGATTCAAGACCGCCTGGGGCGCCGCAGTCCCAACTATGGCGGTCAGGAGCACAACCGCCGAAACCAATGATCTTTTCATCGTTCCGCCCAAGTCTGAGTCCTTGCCGTTAGTCCCGTAGGTCGCGGGGGATCAAAAAATCACGCAGCCGGTCCCTCTCCCGATTGCCTGATCGTTATAACCCCATTGTAGTCCAAAAGTTTCTCCACAGAGCCGGGTTCCTCTCGATCTCGTAGCCAAAAAGCCTCTGCTGCTCTGTCGGTGGAAGGTCCTCTGAACATCTACGAGCGCTGGTAGTAGGTGGCAGTCTGTTCTATCCTGGCAGGGCGCTTAGGCTTACGTTCGCAGCATGTCCTTTCAAGGCGCGAGGTAGTTTAGGTGAGCGCAGTCAAATTTACTGACCCCTGGGAGGGATGATCATCCACAGACGACTCATTTCAGGGCAATCTTTTATCCCTTTTCTGTTTCTCGTCACATTTTTTCTCCAGTTTTTTCCTCTTAGCGCCGCGCGCCGGCATCGCAGGCACCGTCAGAGATCCCAGCGGACTCGTGGCGGGAGGCGCAAGAATCTCTCTTCTCACGTCCCATCAGGCGACGTTGCGCGTGACCGAAACGGACCGCGAGGGGAAGTTCCGCTTCGAGGATGTTCCTCCCGGGGCATATGAACTTCTGGTCAGCTCGCCGGGATTCAACTTGGAGCGGCGGGCGGTTACACTTGCCGCGGGAGATCTGCCCGAACTGACCATCGCTCTGGCGATACGCCGTCTTACTGAACAGATCACTGTCACCGCTGAAACCGGAGCCGCGAGAGATAAAGACACGGTCACACAGCAGGTCAACGTGATTTCCGATGATGCCGTTTCGCAGCGCGCAACTGCCGTGCTGGCGCAGGTGGCAGATGAAGAGGTCGGTATTTCGCTGCAGCGCACCAGCCCGACCATCGGCGCCGTGCTGGTGCGCGGTTTGACCGAAGTCGGCGTCTACATCGACGGTGTCCGGTATACGAATTCCACGCAGCGCGGCGGCATCAACACCTTCTTCAATCTCAATGATCCGAGCGGCCTGCACGCTGTCGAAGTGTTGCGCGGCCCGAATACAGCGCAATACGGATCGGACTCTCTCGGCGGCACAGTGCAGCTTGTCACCCGGCAGCCACGGTTCGGCTCTCCCCAGCCGGAGATGCACGGCGAGGTCAACACATTCTTTACCAGCGCCGATCTCTCCTCCGGCAGCAATGTGTTGCTGACCTTTGGCACCGAGCGGTTCGGAGTGCTGACCAATTTTAGCGGCCGTCGCGTCAACACGCTGCGACCAGGAGGCGGCATCGACAGCCACTCTGCGATCACGCGTTTTCTCGGCCTGCCGTCCAACATTGACGGATCGTCCCGATTGCCCGATACGGCCTTCACACAATATGGCGGCACGATCAAAATGACGTTTGCACCCGCCAGAGATCAGCAGCTTAGCCTGCACTATCAGCGCGGGCAGCAGGACGGCGGCAAACGCTATGACCAACTGCTGGGCGGTGATGGCAATCTGATCGCCGAACTGCGCAACCTGATGCTGGATTTCGTCTATGGGCGCTATTTCAAGCAAGGAGCAGGCTTTTTCGATAACTTCTCCGCAACCGCTTCGTACAACAGTCAGCGCGAGGAGCGCGTCAACCAAGGCGGCAATGGCAATCCTTTGGCCGCCATCACGCATGACAAGGAACGCACCAGCTCCCACGGCCTCGGCTTCTATCTCGACAAGCAGTCGCCACGCCGCAACAGCTTCCTCTTTGGCGGCGACCTTTACCGCGATCACGTGAATGCGCCTTCGTATTCCTTCGACCCCTCCACGGGCGTTGTCGCGCTTGTGCGTCCGCGAGTGCCAAACGGCGCGCGCTACATCCTGGCAGGACTCTATGCGCAGGATGCGTTCGAGCTGATCCAGAATCGGCTGCGGCTGAGCGGCGCGCTGCGTTACAACGTCGGATCGTATCTTTCACGGGCCGCCAACAGTCCGCTGGTCGGCGGGCAGCCGCTTTTCCCTGACGATTCGTTGCGCGTCGGTGATTTCTCCGGGCGTATCGGCACGGTCGTAAGGCTGGTCCAGGGATTCCATTTTGCGTTCAATTACAGTCGGGGTTTTCGCGCGCCCAATATTACGAGTCTTGGCTCAACCGGGCTGGTGGGCGTTGGCTATCAAGTTGCTACCTCTGATGTGCTGGGACTCGGCGCAACCATCGGGACAACAGCAGATGACAGCGCCGTTTCCACGGGCGTTGCCGTGCAACCTCTGCGGTCAGAAACCAGCAACAACTATGAGTTCAGCCTGCGTTACGGCAAGGGTCGGATTGAAACTGATCTGACCGGCTTCGTGATTGATTACGCGGATACCATAGTCCGGCAAACGCTGATACTGCCTGCCGGCGCAGTCGGCAAGAGACTGGGCAGCCAGGTGATCGAGAGCCAGAATGCGAACGGCGCGGTCTACGTGTCTCTTTCCTCCAGTCCCGTGCTGGTACAGGCCAATTTTGGTGCGACGCGCTTGTACGGCGCGGAATACACGCTCGACCTGCACCTGTCGGATTCGTGGTTATTTGGCGGCAACTATTCCTATGTGCGCGCGGAGGACAAGGAGACCGGCGCGCCGCCGAATCTGGGCGGTGGCGGTTTGCCGCCGCAGATGGGCTTCCTGCGACTGAGCTATCTGCCATCTGGAAAGCGCTATTGGATCGAGGCCTACTCGACCCTCGCAGGCAGGCAGGACCGGCTGTCTTCCCTTGATCTATCGGACAGGCGCACCGGCGCAACGCGTTCACGCTCGAACATTCAAAATTTCTTCCGCCGCGGGGCATGCGTGCGCGGACTGACCACGCCGGGAACGGACGGCCGCTGTGGTTCAAGCGGTGGCATACTGATCGCAACCGGCGAAACGCTTGCACAGGTCCAGAACCGCGTGCTCAGCAGCGCGAATTCCGCACCGCTGTTCTCAGCCATTCCCGGCTATGGTCTGATTAATCTTCGCGGCGGATTTCGGTTTGACGAAAGACACGAAATCACGGTCGATTTCGAGAACATCGCTGACAAGACCCACCGCGCGCCGGGCTGGGGAGTGGATGGTCCCGGCCGCAGCGTGACGGCGCGCTATCGCTTTCGCTTCTGACGTTCTGTAATCGGCGGCGGGAAGGGTGGCGCCCTCGTGACCCAGATCAGTGACTGTCGCCTGACGAAGATGGCGCTCGTAGCCTTTGAGCCGGATGCGTTCATCGAGAACCATGGGGATCAGGTCCAATTCATTGGGCTCCCGCGATATCAAGATAAGTCGTACGGATGGTCCGCATTGACTGCGTTTCAGGTCACAGCCTGGGTACGGCCGCCGAAGCGGAGGACGCGGCGGCGCGACTTTCCGGGTGCTTGATTCGCGGGAGGGGGGCTTCCATGAAATCGGTGACAGGCGCCTCATTTACTGTTTTATCCCGTCGCCAGCGGGCCTGGGCTTGCGACCTCTCCTCATTGGCAATATCGGCCGGCCCAGCTCTTTCTCCAGTAGCGCTGGAGTCACATGGCTCCCGAGCAGCCGGCCCGTTGCCGTAGCTTTGCGGATCCGATCGTTGACCGATTGGTCCCTGACCATATCCTCTAAGTAGTTCTTCCAGCCGGCTCCGTCAAAGTTCTTGCGCCAAAGCCCCATTTCCAACAAACCGACTCCCAATCCCAGGCACTTGCGACCAATCGAGCCCGAGCTGGATTTAGCTCAATATAGCCCAATACCTGCCAAATCCGTTCGTCTTCGACGGGGCAGGAAAAGAAACGCTCTTGCCATAAATGGCCGGTCCTGCCGGGCAGCAGGTTTTGAAACCGCGCGAAATCGTGGTGGAGGCAGCGGATGGCATCCTCGAGAGAGCACGCTGCTCTCGGAATAACGGCGAGATGGACGTGATTGGTCATAAGGCAGTACCCGATTAAGACGACTCCATGAAGCGAGAAGTATTTCTCAAGCAGCCTCATATAGACGAGGCGGTCAGGCTGAGCGGAAAAATGTTCGGCCGATGGTTCCCGCGCTGGGTGACATGATGAACCCAACCGGGCAAGACGATACGGGACAAGCGCGTCATCGCCAAGACCGTTTCAACAGTCACCTGGATATTTCACAAGATTGGTGAATGACGCCCCTGGTACCGGATTTATATGCTATCCTGCCTCCCGGCGGTGAACAGCAGACGATTCTTCTATTCTGCCAGTGTGGATCTGAGCGGCGACAGTATCGATGCGGTGGACATCATGCCGGCCCCAGAAGCTAATTCCTATTCCTGCAAGAGGGGATCATAGCCTCATGATGAGCTCCAAGCGTTCGGACCGGAAGGGGGCCTGGCGGTGTGGGCTCTTGCCGCTGGTGCTGGCTGTGGCCCTGACCCTCGGCGGGTCCGCCTGCCTGCGGAGACAGACCTCCACGACCACCGATAGTTCGGCAGAGACAGTCAAGGTGACGCTCCGGCAGTTCTCAGCGAGCGTGACTGCCATTGGCGCGGTGAAGCCGCAGGTCGGGGCGGAAGTCAAGGTGGGGTCGCGCATCTCGGGCCGGGTCAAGCGCCTGCACGCCAACATCAAAGACCAGGTTCGCAAGGGGCAGGTGATCGCCGAGCTGGAGAAGGCTGATCTGGAGGCCATCGTGGCGCAAAGCCAGGCCGAAGCGCGGTTTGCCGAAGCGAAGCTGGCGGCTCTGGATGAGCTTTTCCCCAGGGAAGTGGCTCGGGCTGAAACCGACGTGGCCCGGTGGGACGCCACGGTGATCCTGGCGCGCAAGGACCTCGGGCGGCAGCAGGACCTGCTGAAGAAGAAGCTCGCGACGCAGGTGGATGTCGAGCAGGCGCAGGAGCGGCTGGCGGTATCGGAGGCCCAGCTGGCAGCGGCGCGCAGGGCTCTGGATCTGGTGCGCGCCCAGCACGCAGAAAATCTCAAACAGGCCCAGGCGGAACGGGACCGCGACCGGGCCGCGCTGAACAACGCGCAAGTCCAGCTCTCGTACGCCGTGATCACAGCGCCCATCTCCGGCGTCATCGGCTCGGTCTCCACGCAGGAAGGCGAGACGGTCGCGGCCGGCCTGAACGCCCCGACTTTTGTCACCATCATCGACCTGGCGCGGCTTCAGGTCGAGGCCTATGTGGATGAGGTGGACATTGGGAAGGTCAAAACAGGCCAGCGGGCGGTGTTTACCGTGGATGCATTTCCCGCTGACGACTTCTCGGGCAAGGTGGTGGCGATATATCCCAAAGCCACCATCCAGGACAACGTGGTGAAATATGTGGTCGCGGTCGAAATCGTTACGCCCTACGAAGGCCGCCTGCGGCCCGAGATGACCGCGAGTGTCAGCATCCAACTCGGATCCCGCCAGGTTCTGGCCATCCCCTCCAGCGCCGTCCGGCGCGAGGGGGGCAAGCACTTCGTTCTTTTGTCCGTAAATGGCCGTCCGGAGCTGCGCGAGGTCAGGCTCGGCTGGAAAGACGGCCCTTGGACAGAGGTGGCCGGCGGCCTTACCGAAGGGCAGGAGATCTTCCTCGATCTGCCCGGGACGGAGAAAGGGGAAAAATGAATCGATCCCTGCGATTGCTGCGGCAGGCCGGTGATTCCCTGCTGTCAAACCGGCTGCGCTCCTTTCTCATGATGCTCGGCCTCATCATCGGCATCGCATCACTCACGGCGGTCATTTGCATCGGCCAGGGGACACGCGCTCAAGTCATGGACATGGTTGCCAAGCAGGGATGGGACCTGATCATGATCCGCGCCGGCTCCGCCAAGCAGGTCTTCGCTCCCACCACCGACCGCACGGTTGCTTCGTTAATGGAGGCGGACGCCCAGGCCATCGAAGCCGGCCTCGACAATATCCGCTATGTCTCCGCGGTGCAAAACCAGCGCGGCTGGGAGGCCATCTACGGCGGCCAGTCGGTCAAGACCCGCATCTTTGGCGTCGGTCCCACCTGGCATTACATCCGCCGCCGCCCGGTGGAACGGGGCGAATTTCTCACCCAGGCCGACTTGGTGAACATGAGCCGGGTAGCCATCCTCGGCTTCCGCACGGCCAAGATGCTGTTCGGCGCTGCCGACCCGGTCGGTCAGACCATCCGCATCGGCAACGAGGCCTTCCAGGTAAAGGGCGTCTTCGTCGAGGCGGGCATCACGCCCGGCGGAGACGACTGGGATGACCGGATCGTCATCCCGTTCACAACCTCCTCCAAACGGCTCTTCGGCCGCCTGTACCTGGAACAGATCGTCGTCCAGGTCCGTGATGCCCGCAAGCTGCCCCAGACCGCCGAGCAGATCCGCAAACTCCTGCGCGAACGCCACCAGGTCCGCGCGGGAGCGGAGGACGACTTTTTTGTCCGCGAGCCCGAGGATGTCAAAGAGGCCGCGCTCGCCACATCCTCCACGCTCACAACGCTGCTGATTGTGATTTCATGCGTCTCCATGCTCGTGGGCGGCGTGGTGATCATGAACCTCATGCTCATCTCCGTCTCCCAGCGTGTCCACGAGATTGGACTGCGCCTCACCGTCGGCGCGCGCCCGCGGGACATCCTTGGCCAATTCCTCCTCGAATCGCTCTGCATTGCCCTGGCCGGCGGGCTGCTCGGCGCCGGCGCCGGCGCCGGCATCGCCTCGCTCCTGGCTTGGACCGGTGTGGCCGTCAGCAAAGTCACCTGGATCCCGTTTGCGGTTTCGATCCTGTCCTGCAGCCTGGTGGCGGTCGTTTTCGGCCTCTATCCGGCGCGCAAGGCGTCGCGTCTGGATCCGGTGGCGGCACTCCGGGAAAAACGAATGTAGGGGGCTTCCATGATTGAACTTGAAAATCTGAGCAAGCACTACACCAAGGGCACGGCGGTCACCGAGGTGCTCAAGGGCATTTCCTTCCGCGTGGAGAAGGGTGAGTTCGTCGCCATCATGGGCTCCTCCGGCGCCGGCAAGACCACCCTCATGAACATCCTGGGCGGTCTCGACAAACCCACGGGTGGCAGATACCGGCTTGATGGTGTGGACATGGCCCGAGCTGGCGAGGATGAGCTGTCCCGCATCCGCAATCGCAAAATCGGTTTTGTCTTTCAGCAGTTCTATTTGCTCGATCGTGCCGACGCCATGAAGAACGTCATGCTTCCGCTTATCTATGCCGACAGTGAAGTTGGCGGCGCCGCCCGCGCCGAGATGACCCTCGCCGCCGTGGGCCTGGCCGCGCGCAAGCATCATCTTCCGGCGGAGCTGTCGGGCGGAGAACAGCAGCGCGTGGCCATTGCCCGCGCGCTCGTCACCGACCCTCTGGTCCTCCTGGCTGACGAGCCGACGGGCAACCTCGACACCCGCAACGGCCTGGAAGTGCTGGCCATATTCCAGCGCCTGCACCGCGAGGGCCGCACCCTCGTCATGATAACCCATGACCGCGTCGTGGCCGAACACGCCCGCCGCCTCATTGTGCTGAGAGACGGCCGCATTGCCGGGGACCAGCCTGTCCTCCAGCCGCACGATGCGGAAGCGGAACTGCGCCTCATGACGCAGGACCACCCTGGCATCGGATCCGGGTAAGCGGGAGCGCGCCATGCATTTCTCCCGCAACGCCGTGCTCTCGTGCCAGATCCTGGCGGCGCACAAGCTGCGCACACTCCTCAGCATGACCGGCATCATCGTGGGCGTCGGCGCGGTCATCCTGATGGTTTCCGCCGGGCGCGGCGCCGAGACGCGCATCCTGGATCGCATCGGCAAGCTGGGAACGGACCTGGTCATCGTCAACGCCGCGCCCGCCCGCCTTATGATCGGACGGCAGCGTACGGTTGCCACCGTCACAACTTTGACTGCCGCGGACGGCCGTGCCATCGCCGAGGAATGCCCGCACGTCATCGCCGCGGCGCCGGCCGTCAGCAAGTCGCTCGTTGTCCGCTGGGAGAGCAACAACGCCACTACCGCAGTGACCGGGATGGCTGCCGACGGCTTTCGCATCCGCAATATCCCGCTCGCAAGCGGGCGCCCGTTCGATGCTGAGGAAGACCGCACGTGCCGCCGTGTGGCGGTGATCGGCCCGACGGTCGTGAAGAACATCTTCGGCGCTTCCGATCCGTGCGGGCAGCAGATCCGCATCGGGCGCGTGCCGTTTGAAGTCATCGGCGTAACCCGGGCCCGCGGCCTTGACCCCAACGGCGTGGACCAGGATGACATCGTTCTTGTGCCCCTGGAGACCGCCATGCGCCGCCTGTTAAACGTTCCCTATGTCCATACCATCTACATCCAGGCGCGCGGCAGCCAGTGGATGGACGAGGTCGAGCAAGAAGCGCGCGCGCTCTTGCGCAAGCGCCTGCGTTTGACCGAGGGGCGCCAGGACACCTTCACCATCCAGAACCAGACGACGCTGCTGAAGACCGAGCGGGGTACTGCGCGCGCGATGACTCTGCTCATCGGCAGCGTGGCGGGCATTGCGTTGCTGGTAGGCGGGGTGGGCATTCTGGCGGTCATGCTGATTTCCGTCCGGGAACGCACGCGCGAGATCGGGTTGCGCCGCGCCCTGGGCGCGAGGCCGCGGGATATCAGGATTCAATTTGTCGTCGAAGCCGCCCTGCTGGCCGGGGCCGGGGGCATCCTCGGCGTCATGGCCGGCATCGCCGCCACGCGTGCTGCGGCGGTTATCGGATTCCCGGAGACGGTGATCTCCTGGCCGGCGGCAGCCATCGCCTTCGCTTTCTCGCTCACGGTAGGCGTCATCTTCGGCATCTACCCCGCCCTGCGCGCCTCCCGCCTCGAACCGATCCAGGCGTTGAAATCCGAATGAGCCCGTACCCTTGTCATAAGGGTTGCCCGCGCACACCCCTGGTGTATGAAAATCGGGATCAAGCAGGTGCCCCCAATACAGTGGCCGTGCGAGCGGAAATTGTCAATGAGAGTGACTCGCACTCTTAGGCGCATCCGAGCCCGCCTGGCCCGCTGCCGCATCATGTGATGTTCTTAACGCATTCTTTGCAACCGTTTTTGGCACGTTCGGCTTCGGCGCTCGTATTGTGTGTATAGGGCATCGAGGCCTCCAGGCGTCTCTGCCGGATGGCTGAGCCATGGAGACTCATGCGTGTAAAGGAGAGGAGGCATACTCAGATGAGACGAATCCTGATTGCGACCGGCCTCGTGCTGGCGATGGCCTTCATGGCTTTCAGCCAGCGGGGACCGAGGGGCGGCTTCCGCGGCGGATACTCGACGGATCGCTTGCCGCAGGCCAACTCAGAGCTTGAGAAGAGAGTGCTGGCCGTATTGGAAGAGGCGCAAAAGACCGGGGCAATGTATCAGAACGTTCCGGTCACCGACGGCAGAATGCTGCGGTTGCTTACGGAGGCGGCGGGCGCAAAAAACGTGGTCGAACTCGGCACATCCACCGGAGTCTCCGGCCTCTGGCTATGTCTCGCACTTCAAGAGACAGGCGGCAGGCTGACCACGTTCGAGTATGATGCTGGCCGGGCAGCCACGGCGCATCGGCACTTCAAGGAAGCGGGCGTCGACCAAATCGTGACTATTGTAGAGGGCGATGCGCACCAGACGATCGCCCGCCTCAAAGAACCGATTGACGTCCTGTTCATTGATGCCGACAAGGAGGGCTACGTCGATTACTACAACAAGCTGCTTCCACTACTGCGGCCAGGCGGCTTGATTCTGGCTCACAACGTTGGCATGGCTAGCGACTACGACAAGCTGGTTACGGCCAACCGGGCGCTGGAAACACTGTACTACATGGAAGGCGAAGGGCTGGGCATCACCCTGAAGAAGCGCTAGCGCAGTCTCGAGGAGAGCACTTCAACCCGGCTCCCGCGGACGTTCACGATCGCACACAAGGTCGGCGAGTGCAAGGCCTTGTTGAGCCGCCGTAAGCTTTCTACACCATCACGGAACGGGCGGCGAGCATTGGCTCTGCCAGCGAGTGATCGCCGACGATGGCAACACGGGCACGTGCTGCCTCTAATGTCAGCGCGTTGTAGAGGAGCTTCCAAGTCGTGTCCGCGTCCGCACTTACACGTGCGGCTGCGCCTGATGCTCGCCCGCACATCACGGTCCAGCCGGATTCTTCACGAACTACCGACCAGACGTTCTCTCCCTCTGCATCGACGTTGAACACCACGGCTGTGCCCACAGCAGCGGGCACGTCCTTGTACGTCCGGTGGAACGCTCGCACCGAGAGATCCAACACGGGGCGGAACCAGCGGCGCTGTAGCAGCCCGGGAGTCCCAACGGCGTCGCGGATTTGCATCTGATGATGCCAACGCTCCGTGTACTCGCGGCCCGTATCCATCCAGTTCTCAGATCGCTCCTCGCCCGCCCATGCGACCGCAATGTGCGATTCTGCATGCGGAGGCAACTCGGCAACGTACGCCGACACCCAACCGCCTGTGACTTCGAGCAGATCCGTCATGAGTCGCGGGCTCAGTCGTTCTGAGTAGCTCACGCCGCCTGCATTCAGCTCGTTGATCAGGTTAGCAATGTCAGCGAAGGACGACGCCGAGCGTGCTGTTACTTGGTGCCCGTCGCGTCCACCGGCGAGCTTGCGCAAATCGACGTCGAGCAGGTGCGCCACTACGTCACGAATCCGCCACGGCCTCGCCACCGTCGGCCGCAGCCAGTCGTCAACGTCGAGTCCGCGCAGCAGGGCAATGAGTTCTGCATTTATGCCCGGAAAAAGGGCGGCCGTGTACACGGGCGATAACGGTTCGATGTCCTTCATGCGACCCCCTTTGCGTGTCATTGGTCCAAACGTTCGAGCTCAGCGGCGGGATGCGCAGCGGATCGTCCGCTGGAGCGAATAGCTAGACGTCCGTTCCCTCCGCCGGTTCTGTCGGCAACTGCGCTCCATGCCAACACGCGACTACCCAAATGGTTTTGCCCTCATGCCGGTAAAAGAACCGGATGGTGCAACAATATACCTCGCGAAAGGGAAGATCGGGAAACTCTGGAATAAGTCGGCCCGACTCCGGATACTCTGTGAGGCGTCGGAGTATCTGCGCTGCCCTATTCCGAAACTTGACGGCGGCCGGCGGATTATCCTGATGGATATAGGACACCGCCTTAAGAAACTGGATGCGTCCGGAGGGCGTAAACTGAAGCTTCACTTTGGGCCACCGGCTCGAGATCCTCTGATTGCAGGCGTCATCGGCCCCGCAACCGGTGTAGACATCGGTCGAGAACGCGATCGGCTTGCTGTCGGGCGCCCATACCGGGTCTGGGACGCCGGTAGTAATGCGGGTCAACTGCCTTGCCTCCCCTTCCGCAGTCGGCAGAAGGTAGAGGTTACTGTCGCCGTCGCGCGCGCTGATAAAGGAGATCCGGTTGCCGTCCGGGGAGAAAAGCGGCGAGTTCTCGCCCTGCTCGCTGAAAGTCAACTGGCGCAGGTTGCGCCCATCCGGGTCCATCCGCCAGATGTGGCTGCTGCGTTTGGCCCGGCCGAGGTCGGAGATTGCAACGGTAAAGGCCGCCGACTTGCCGTCGGGTGAGATCTGAAGATCCGAGACGGACTTGATCCGGTACAAATCCTCAATGGTGAAGGCACGCTTCTATGCGTGCGCGGGCAGAGCCGGAATCAGCAGCAGCACCGTCAACGAGAGCCAGCATCAAAGTCTCATCATTGCCTCCTAATATGCAATGCCTAAATGTGTCCAACCAGCCATGGCTAAAATGGCTCCTCTCCTCTGCCTTGAGTATCTTGATTATGATCCTCTTCCTTAGAAACTCGCCTCGCTCGTTCACCATTGTGAAGTATAGCAGAGCGTTAATTGGCGGCGCCTGACGCGCCGGTTGGTTTCATTGATTCGGCCTCGGAAAAAGATGTGCCCGACATCCATTTCGCTGGTTGACTGCCGGCCGGAATGTAGTTACAGTGGCCACATGGAACGATTTATAAAAAAGACCGGCGTGGGTTCCCGTGAACTCAAGACGCGCCTCGGAGCCTATCTGCGCCAGGCTCAAAACGGCCGCGTTATTGTGGTTACTGAGCGGGGGCGGCCCGTGGCCGAGCTTGATAAACTCGTCATTTTGGGCGTTCTCAGTCGAAAATCAGCAGCGCCCCTGAGACGTTTGAGGCCGCTCTCAGTGAAGGCCAAACCGCTTTCTTCGGCAATCCTCGAGGGCCGTGAGGACAGGGTGTGATCAGATGTCTTGACGTCAGCGCCCTGGCGAAGCGCTACGTGGCAGAGCCCCGCAGCAAGGATGTGGGTCGCCTGCTCTTGGACGGGATTGCAGTCACAGGAGGGCTTTCGGAAGCCGAGATCGCGCCTGCGCTTGCGCGCCGCCATCGCGGGGGAATCCTCACCAGGACACAACGAGATCGCCTCCTCAGTGCCATGCAGCAAGACATGGCATCTCTCTATGTGGTCGAGCTTTCACCGGAGGTGAGCGCGCTGGCTTGCCGCCTGCTCATGCGTCACAGATTGCGGGCGGGCGACGCGCTCCACCTCGCTTCGGCACTGACACTCACCGGCCAATCCCGTCTCAAGGTCCAGTTCGTCGGGTTTGACGAAAACCTGAACGAGGCGGCGAAACAGGAAGGACTGGAGCTTCCGGCTTTCTGACCCTTGCAGTTCAGACCCGGACAGGAGCATTCATGCGATCGACAATCTGGAAAACGTTGCGGAGCGGCCAGTGTACGAGCTTAAGGTAACCGTCAAGAAGGTGATGGGGAAGTGCACGGCCGATCCGCCGATGAAGCCGGGCGACTGTTTCTCCGTGAGCGACGGCGACATCCGGATTCCGGAGGGCGGCTACATCTGTATGTGGGCCTTGCAAAGCCTGATGCCCCTCATCACGCCGAAGGAGCGGCAGATTGCCGAGAAGGAGGACGAGGACTGGATGTGGCGCGTGCATCACGTCCAATGCCCGGATCCGAAGGGACGCGTGATCTTCAAGATCGAGCAGACCAGGAAGGTCGGCAAGGATTCTGTTGATTCGCCACAGGCCGGAGTCGCGGCGGAAACAGATCGGAGGATCGACATTGGACCTGCCCAATGCGGGCTGAAGAACTTGCGCATCGAGGTCGAGTCCGTCGAGGGCCATTGCACCTCGCGGATGAAGCCCGGTGACAGTTTTTCCCTCTGCGGGGGGCGCCTCTACATCCCGGCGGGTCATCACGTCTGCCTTTACGCCCTGCAGGCGGCGCTTCCGCTCTTGCCAGCCAAACAGCGCGCGCTGGAGGAAGGCGATTGGATGAAGGATGAATGCCGGGTGCTCTGTCCCGACCCGGCGGGCAACGTGATTCTGCGCATCGAACGGATGGAATGAGGCCGCGATGATTTTCTGCGATGTCAAAATCTGCGTGGGCTGCCGGACGTGCGAAGTGACTTGCAGCTCGTTTCACGCCGGGGCGGTTTCGCCTGCCCTGGCGCGCATCCGCGTGGCCAAGCTGGAAGAGCTCGGGCTTGACATGGCCGTCGCCTGCGCGAGCTGCCTTGAGAAGCCCTGCCTCGAATGTCCCACCGAAGCGCTTTCGGTCGGCGAACGAGGGGAGATTCTCCTGGACGGCCCGCTGTGCAATGCCTGCAAGACGTGCGTGGATGCCTGCCCGATCGGCGCGGTTGGCTTTTTTGACGATCTTCCGCTCATCTGCGACTTGTGCGGCGGGGACATCTCTTGTGTAAAGGCATGTCCAAGCGGCGCTCTTTCCTATCGAGCGGATCACCGAGACCTTTCACTCCATGCTTTCATGCCGTCGAAGGGGAATCCCAGCGAAAGGCGCGCTCAATGCGTCCGTGTGCAGGGGGAGCCGATTCGCGAGGGCTGGAAGAACGGCGCGAGGGTCGACTCATGAGCATATATCGCGGAAACTGCCTGCGTGTCGACTTGACCGCTCGCGAGATCCAACGCGGGGATACGCCCGAAAACGGGATCGGCGGCAGGACCTGGAACAGCGTAACCCTTCTGCGGGAGCTAAAGCCCGGCATTGATCCGCTCGGGCGCGAAAACATCCTCTGCATCTCCGTTGGCCCCCTCACCGGGAGCGAACTGATCGCCACCTGCCGGTTCATCGCCAGCGCCAAGAGCCCGCTTACGGGATATCTGGGCGACTCGGGCGCGCGCGGCTTCTTCGCCCCCGAGATGCGGTGGGCCGGCCACGACCAGATCATCTTCACAGGCGCCTCGGATCGCTGGGTCTACCTATGGATCGACAACGACCAGGTTGAAATCAGGGACGCCTCCCATTTACAGGGATTGGACATAACGGAAACCACGGTCAAGCTGCGCCAGGAACTGCGTGATCCCGATCTGCAGGTCGCCGCCATTGGCCCGGCAGGCGAGAAGCTCGTCCGGTACTCCGTTATCTCGTGCAACCTGGCGCGCGCGGCCGGCCGGACAGGCATGGGCGCGGTGATGGGATCGAAAAGGCTCAAAGCGATCGTCGTGCGCGGCGACAAGCCGGTCAAGCCTGCCGATCCGGAACGGTTCCGGAGGGCTTGCGCGCAGTTCAAGTCGAACCTCGAAGGACACCGCGATTTTGAGCCGCGCCGCAGGTACGGCACAACGCGCATCATGGACGCGCTGGCGAGGATGGGAGTGCTGCCCTCCTACCATTACCGCAGCGCGGTTTTTGAGGACCTCGACAAAGTCAACGCCGAAACCTTGCGCCACAACCACGTGGTAAAAGCAAAATCCTGCTTCAACTGCAATGTCTTCTGCTCGCGTTACAACTACACCTCCTACGGCGAGGGGGAAGGCCCGGAATACGAGGCGCAGGCGGGCTTCACCGTCAAGTGCGGCAACTCCGATCTCGAGCTTGCAATCGGCGTCTCCAATCTGGTGAATCGGCTTGGGCTCGACTGCATCAGCACGGCCGAGGTTATCGCCTGGCTCATGGAATGCCGGCACGAAGGCGTGATTTCCGACGCTGACGTTGATGGGATCGATCTCTCCTGGGGCTCACGGGAAGCCCTCCTGCGTCTTCCCCGGCTCATCGCGCAACGGCAGGGCATCGGTGATCTTCTAGCCGAAGGCTCGAAGCGCGCCGCCGAGAAGTTCGGCGCCGAGGCCCGCAAGCTCACGGTTGAGGTCAAAGGGCTGGAGCTTTTCTCTGCCGATCCTCGCGGAGTCAAAGGTTACGCCTTGATGAATGCCGTCAATTCCCGCGGCGGGGACCATTACCGCGGCGAGCCCATGCTCGAGCTCTGGGACGATGAGGAACTGACGCTGCGGCGGGTGGGCTACCGGGAAGCAGCCCACAGGTTACAGGAAACAGGGAAGGGCGCGCTGGTCAACTACACCGAACACCTCGGGATTCTCTCCGACAGCATCACCGTCTGCAAGAATATCTCCTGCTGCATGGACGTGGTCGATTTTGATCTGGCCGCGGAAGCGTACTCCGGCTTGCTCGGCAGGGAAATTGCGCCGCGCGAACTCTGGGAAGCCTGCTCGCACGTCAGTCAGGCAGAACGGCAATTCAACTTGCGCGAAGGCCTCCGCCCCGAGGAAGACACTCTTCCTTCACGCTTCCTCGACCGGCCAATTCCGGACGGCCCCTCAAAAGGCGCTACGATCGACCTTCAGAGACTGATCAGGGACTACTATAAGGAAAAGGGTTGGGAGCGGTGATGCTGTCCAATCTGCAAAAGACGATAGTAGGAAGCCGGAAGCCGGAAGTCAGTAGAAGAATCTGATTGCACATTGGTGGCGCGGACGGCAGGCGATGAGCGGCTATCATCGTAGGAATCTGCGCTTGGCAATAGGTGCGGCAATTTGCCTGCACATTCTGGCTTCTGGCTTCTTACTGTTGAATGGATCTGGCAGCCCGTAGAATATGACCGAACCAGTCGTTGCCGAAAGATTCGAGGAAAGGGAAGCAGGGCTGAAACGCGAGCTTTCGGTGCGCCTGCTGGGCATGATCGCAATCGGCCAGTCGATCGGCACGGGTCTCTTTCTTGGCAGCGGGATTTCGGTCCAGATGGCGGGGCCAGGCGTCATACTCTCCTACGTTGTCGGCGCCCTGATCACATATCTGGTCATGCTGGCGCTCTCGGAAATGACGGCGGCGCACCCGATGGCCGGATCGTTCGGCGCATACGCCGAGCATTACCTGGGCCCGTGGGCGGGCCTGGTGACGCGCTACACTTACAGCATGGCGCAGATCATCGCCATCGGCGGGCAGATCGTTGCCGCCGCCATATACTGCCGCTACTGGCTGCCGGCCACTCCTTCCTGGATCTGGATCGTCGGGTTCTCGCTCCTTTTGCTCATCGTGAATGTCCTCAACGTCGGCAGCTTCGGGGAATCCGAATACTGGTTTTCGCTCGTCAAAGTGCTGGCCATCTGTTTTCTGCTCGTGTTCGGCGTCGTGCTCTTTGCCGGCATCGGAGTGCGGCGGCAAGGCTTGGAAGCCTACACGGCGTACGGAGGATTTTTCCCTCACGGCATATCGGGCGTTTGGGCTGCGGTGACGATGGCCGTGTTCAGCTTCTATGGGCTTGAAGCCGCGGCTGTCGGCTCCGGCGAAGCCAGGGATCCCAAGACTTCCGTTCCGCGCGCGCTCCGGCGTATCATGGTGCGGCTCTCGCTCTTCTATATCGGGAGCATGATCATTCTTGTAGGCGTCGTGCCGTGGAATCAGACCGGGATCCATGAAAGTCCGTTCGTGCTTGTTTACCAGAAGATTGGGATACCCGGCGCAGCCGATCTGATGAATCTGGTCGTGCTCACGGCGGCGCTTACGAGCATCAGCGCGAATCTCTACACCGCTTCTCGCATCATCTTTTCGCTTGCGCGGTCGGGTCAGGCTCCCACGCTGCTCGGGCGCCTTTCATCCCGGGGTGTTCCGAGGAATGCCGTCCTGATCTCGTGCGCCGGGCTGGGCGTTGCCGCGCTGATCTACCAACTCTTTGCTGACACGGCATACGTCTACCTGCTCGGGGTGTCGCTCTTTGGCGCCGTTTTCTGCTGGCTGATGATCCTGGCGACGCACGTCCGTTTCCGAAATGCGAACACGCCATACGGCTCCGTCGCCGGAATCGCGATCCTGCTTGGCGTGCTCGTTACCATGGCTTTTCTCCCCGCGATGCGCGTCGCCTGGCTTGCCGGGCCCTCATGGCTGCTCTTGATTTCAACGGTCTATTATTTCAAATCAAGATGAAGGCAAAGACGCACAACGATTCGGATAGCTTCGGATCTTGCCGCTGCTCGGGCAGACCTCGTATGAACGGGACCCTGGGCAGTAACCGGACGGGGTTCAGCAACACTGAAACTACTCGAGGCAGACAGCAGGCGGTCGGAAAGGAGCGCCGGGTTCCAAATGCGGCATCTATGCCGGACGATCGCGATAGGCAGCAAGGTCCTCCGACGTCATGTCCTCACCCGGCACCAATCGATAATGCTTTTCGGAACCGATCGTCATTCCATTCTGGCTCTGCTCAAATTCGAACAAGGCAATCAGGTCATCTGCCATGAATTGGGCGGCGATCGGGCGGCAAATGAGAGCCGGAAACTTTGCGGCACAAAGCGCAAGGTCCTGTTCGATCTGGACAGTGCTGAGCAGATCATTCCCGCCTTTGGCCTGAACAGGAAAAACATAGTGCGCTCCGCGGCGATCCAATCCGATGTAGATCTCGTCCGTTTCGACTTGCCCCAATTTGGGGACAGAGGTTCGGAGGTGGCTCTGAAGTGAATAACAGGTCACGCCGCTGAAAAGATCGATCATTCGATTGTAACGCAATTTGGCCAACAGAGCCTGTTCGTCATTCAGGGCGTAGATCGCAATTACGCCCGGGGTCGAGTCGGGCACCTTGGTTTCGGCCAACATCTTGTTGGGTGTGATTGTTGCCAAGGTTTTTAGTACAAAGCGGTACCGCGCGGTCCCGGCCGGCAGGATGACCCACTCCTTCCCAGCGGGTGCCTTTTCACGCACTGTTTCCGGTAAGGGAGCGCGATAACGAAAACTGTAAATGAGGTCACCCAGGTTTTTCGGAAGCTCGATACGCAGTTTCTTGGCGACGCGAACGATGTCCTCTCTCTCGAACGTAGCTTCGTTTGCACCTTCCTTGTAGTGAGAAAAAAGATGACCTCAATGATGCGGGCATAGCGATTCATCTCTTCCTCTTACTTTCTAGACGGGCACCGTTCGTCCAGTTTCGACTGTTTTCGCCCTTTTTTCTGGCCAGGCCAACGGAGAACTACAACCTCTTCCCTCAACTGCGCTCGGGTAGCGGTCGCCAAACGTGTGCGGAACAAGTCGATTCCGACGAGTTCGTAGCCAAGTGAACGAGCAATGTCCGCTAGGATTTGGCCTGTGTGTATCATTATTCGCAAGTAGGAGGCCTGATCCCCAACGACATAAGCCAGTTGGGCACCGGGACGCAAAATGGAGCGCAATTCGGCCAAGTGCCGTGCCATGCCTCCAAAATAAAGCTTAGTTACCCTCGCGTACAGCCGTTCAAAACCGGAGGTCTTTCCCAATTCCACCCGGCGTGCCTCGATGGCATCGGCGATTTGTTGAATCCTCGGTTGCCCCTTCACCCACGCATCATCATTGTCCTCTTTGTAGACACCTCGCGTGTTCGATCTCACCAGCCCGCGTTTTAGTGCCTGGAGGTCTGCCTTGTCTGAAATAAACCCCAGCAAAACTGACTCGAGCCGGGTTGTCCGAGTATAGTCCTTTTCATTGGGATAGGGTGGCGAAGTAATGACCGAATCAACAGACAGCGGTTCCAAAACTCGGCGGATCTGCCGAGAGTCGGCTTGGTGAACCACGGCTGGAACACAATCGAGTTTCTTGAGATGCCGCAGATCTTCTGACATCGTCCTGATTCCGTCCAGCCACGAGGAAACCACCGCTGCGTCCTCTTTGGGAGCACCGACACCGACCTCGGGGCCAAAGTGCAAATTGCTGATCGATGAAACCAAAGCCTTCGCCAGCGCCAACATCTGGTGCCGATGAAACCGGCGGTCGTGATGATTCCTAATGCAATTCAGAAGAACGAGTGTTTTATGCAAAGGCAGGGGGCTGATCGAGTTGTCCAGCAGTAGCTGCCACTTCTCAAGCGGCAATGTTTGAAGTTCGTTGGTCCTTCGAAGGGAGATCTGGAAAAGCGGGAGCGGGTTATCTTCAATTCCTTGGGCTCTGAATTCGGCCGTGGCTGCTTCGGCCACGAGATGAGAGTGCTTGAGCAGGCCATCAGGGTCGGGGCTCCAGTCCACTTTTACCTGTGCCGCGAAATGGGCCATGGGATTGGCTTCGATACCCAGACTTTCGATCCCTAACTTCTTGCACTCCACCAATGTTGTTCCAGTACCGCAAAATGGATCTAAAATGCGGCAGCCTCTCTCCATTCCGAAGCGCTGGGCGTAATGTCTTACCAGGTGAGAGGGAAACGACAACACGAAGCGATACCAGTCGTGGGCAGCTCGATCCTCGGGCAGAAGTCTGTTCGACGCAGCTCCAGGGGCTTGATATTCAAGATCTTCTGGCGCGCTAGTGCTTAGATCCATTAGGCAAGCCCACCTGCCTGAAAATGTCTTACATACTCTACGACTAGTCTTATACTACCTTAACGAGAATGAAGAAAAATGAGCCAAGTTTTTTGACCAAGAACGCTCGCAAGAACCGTACGCTATCGGCCGCGAGGCATACTGGATTGAGCAAATTGTACATGATCGCTTCCTCACAAAGACGCTGCGAACGGTCGGCAGCGGGTGAAATGCGTTGGCGCCAAATATGGGCGGAGATCAGTTTGCAGGAATGAGTGGGGATGGCCTTGCCGGGTTGCGGGCTTTCCAGTGTCGAAACTGGATGCTATGGATTCGGCGGCACTTCAAAGTGCACGAACCCGGCGATGCGAAAGTGCTCGTCGAAACTCATGGCCTCCATGCAGCCGATCTCTTCCATGACGGCGAAGCTCACTGCGTCTGCGTATGAAATCGGATGCTGCCGGAGCTTCTTCAGCCACAGGAGCGCCGCCTTGTGATGACCTGGTCCTGGAAATTCAGTTTTGGTGAGCGCGCTTGCTGCGATTCTGTCGAGAGCGGCTGCCGCAGCTTCAATCCCCGCGCGATAAAGCAGCAGCCGATGCACTTCAGCCAACACGAGGTTGGTCGTAAGCAGCAATCTCCCTTTATCCGCCGCCCGGCAAAACGTCCGGTCGGCCTCCGCATGGTGCTGGTCACGCGAACTAAAGAATGCGATCCAGGCACTGGTGTCGACAAATACGCTATTGCGAGCGACGCTTCGCGCGGTATCGCGGCTTTTTTTCGGCAACGTAGGTCTCCTCGAGATAGCGGTCAAACTGCTCGCTGAGGTCTTGCGGCAGCCCATCGATCATGCCGCTGGCAGCGAGGAGAGGATCCGCCGTCTTCCGGCGCGTGAGCGCTCGAATGGCGAGGCGAACCGCCTGGGACTTCGTCCATCCGCGTCGGCGCGCCCACTCCTCCAACCGGGTCAAGTCCGTCTCATCAAGATATATCTGCAACGGTCGCGTCATGATTATATAGAATATGGGGTCATGATCATGATGTCAATGGGATCATGATCACCGATTCCCTGCTTCTGAGACGGAGAAGCGCTATGGGAAGAATCTGTTTGCCGTCGGCGGGAAGCTGGAGATAGCAGACCTCAAGCGCGCGAGATTTATCCGGTTCAAACTTGGAGCAGTGTTCTTGGCTCTATTCTTGGCGTGCCCCTGTCGCCGCCCGCTCAGAACTCTAACGTTGGACTTGGCAAACGAGATAGACTTGGGGGCGCATGGAGGAAGTCTGCAACGACAGAATAGGGAGTGGGGAAAATGGCACATCTCCGCGGCAACTACATCGATGGGAAGGCGGTGTCGGCACGGGTCACGGTAACAACCCCGGTGTTCAATCCGTCCCGAGGCGAGGTAATCGCGCAAGTTCCGGCCTGCGGAGAGGATGACGTGGAGCGTGCAGCTCAGGCTGCCCGAGCTGCACTTCCCGGCTGGGCCGAGACGCCGCCCAATGAACGCACCCGGATCCTGTTCCGATACAGGCAACTCTTGGAAGAGAGCCTCGAGTCTCTCGCGCGTCAGGTGATTCGCGAGCACGGAAAGACATTTGAGGAAGCCTGCGGGGAAGTGCGACGCGGGATCAACGTGGGCGTGCCCGCTCCCATGGCGCTTTTCCCTTTCTCCGGCTGGAACCAGTCTTTCTTCGGTGACCTGCACGTTCAGGGGCAAGAAGGGCTTCAGTTTTATACGCGCGCAAAGGTGGTTCTCGCTCGATGGAGCGCCGGCGGGAAGCCAGGCACCTGGTCCTAGTTCCGGGTCACGGGAGTGTGGTGCGAGCCAGGCGGACTTCCATCCCTTTGACTTTGCACTTCAGTTCAAGGTGCATCTCCTGTCCGGAAGGCGGGGAAAGGACGGTGAAGGAGTACTTGCCGTTGATATCTCGGACCATGTGGATGAAGTTTGCAGTAATGGCGTTCGGCCCCTGGCTGCTCCGCAGAGGCCGCTCGACATTGGATCCGGGCTTCAAATCGCCGAAGACGGACGCTACTCCGGCAGTCTCCTTGGCCAACGCGAGGTAGTACTGAGCCAACGTCCGATAAGGGCTGGGAACATAGAGGACCGGATACAGGAACACGCCTGCGCGAGCCGCTCTTGCGCAAAGCGGCTTCAGGTCATAGTTCGGATTCAGATTTCCGTTGGAAATGATCATAGCCGCGCGATGCACTTCCCGATCGCGCAGCGAGCGCTGGGACGCAAGGTACTCGTCCATCTCGCCGATGGCCAACTCGAGCGCGCGCGCAACGCCTGCCTGGCCAAGCCCGATCGATTCCGCCCCTTTGCCGACCCTTAGTTCAGCGCGCCGCTCCCCATACTGCGTGAATGCGTTGCGCAGCGCCGCCGGATCGTGCGCGAGCGGTGCCAGGGTTTCGGATCGGTCGGTGACCAGCTTGACGCCCATGACCGACGCCGGATGGAGCATGCCGAAGGCAGCAGCCGCAGCATCGCCCTGTTTCTGGATCGAGCTGGTATGGATGTCTGGATTGGACTCGAGCAGAATCCATACAGCCAGGGGAACGGAGCGGTCCGTATAGGGCAGGCCGGCATGAAAACCTTCCAAGGCTGCCGGCTTGCCATCGACTCGCAATTCGAAATCCGCCGCCGTCAGCCCAAGGACCGGCTTTTCTTCCTTGTCGAGGGCGGAGAAATAGATGCGCTCGGCCGGCGCTTGCGTACCATGGCCAAGGCTCATCGCTATCGGCCCGACGCCGGAGGCCGCGCCCAGCAGCAGAGTCAATGCCCATCTGCGCTTCCGCATCGCTCTTCCTCCTGTGACACCCGAATAACTCTATCAGAATGACGTTTGAGGAGTCACTTGAGTTCACGTTTCCTCTGAACCTGGGCGGCGGTTCCGGCAATCGTGGCCTTCTCTTCTGCCGGGCCGTTCAGAGATTTCACCGGATCGAGGGAGTCCCCACCCTGCGGGCATGTTGACAAGGCGCCGCGAGGAAGGGCATATTCCCTCGACTTGATGAGTCAAGGAGACAGCGGGGGATCATGGGACTCGCAGCAATCCAGGGTGTCTTTGTCAATAACCTGCTGCCCATCCTTCTCGCCACGGGCGCCGGCTTCGCGCTCGGGCGGACCCTGCATCCCGATGTCAAGACTGCTTCCTGGCTGGCATTTTACATCTTCAGCCCATGTTTGGTCTTCGTATCCCTGGTGCACGTCCAGATTACCGCAGGTGAGTTCGGCAAACTGGCGTTGTTCACCGTGACTGTGAGTGCCGTCATGGGTGTGCTTTCGTTCCTATGCGGGCGCCTGCTGCGTTTGGGGAGGCAACTGGCGGTGAGCTTGGTTGTTGCCTCGGTGTTCGTCAATAGCGGGAATTACGGCCTGGCCGCGAACAAGTTTGCTTTTGGCGACGCGGCGCTGGCGCGAGCCATGGTCTGCTTTGTGTTCAGCACCGTTATCGTCTACAGCGTGGGAATTTGGATCGCCTCTGTGGGAAAGCTCCCGGCCATGCAGGCGTTGCGGAACTTGTTGACGGTTCCCGCGTTTTATGGGCTGATTGCTGCCGGGCTTTTTCGCCGGACAGGTTGGCAGGTCCCTGTGTTTCTAGATCGTTCGGTCACGCTGCTCAGCGATGCAGCGATTCCCCTCATGCTCGTGATCTTGGGATTGCAGATCTCAGGGGCCCGCAGATGGCCCCGGAGCCGGGTGTTCCTGATCGGCGCCGCAGGTTTCCTGCAGCTGGTCCTGACCCCGCTGGTTGCCCTGTTGCTGACACACTGGCTCGGCCTGTCGGGCCTGGCGCGCCAGGCGGCAGTCCTGCAGTCGGCCATGCCTGCCGCGGTCGTCACGACCATATTGGCTGTGGTGTACGATCTGGACGTGCCGCTGATTACAGGAACTGTGGTGCTCACGACGCTCGCGAGCCCGCTGACTCTGACGCCGCTGATCGCCTACCTTCTCTCGTCGAACTGAAATCAAATCAGAAGTGAACCAGCCAAGGGCTCCGCCCTTGATGTCGCGTCAGGAGGCGGCGGGATGTGGAAGCCGGAAGTCAGCCAGAAGCCAGAACCGATTCACGAGGCACCCGGCTTGCGTGGGATAAGAGTCTTTGCCGATGTCTACAGCAGCCTGATGAATATTCTAGCTTCTTGCTTCTGGTTCCTGGCTTCTAACGAGAACAGGATTCTCGTCGCGACGCGCACAGCCGTCTAGATCTGGCCCGTGCTGTCCCAGGTCTCCAGCATCCTCTGATATTCGGGATCCTCGTAGCGCTTCAACTCGAAGTAGGGCGCATAGCTTGGCAATTCGCCATGCGTGAGATGGGCGGCCAGCAGCTCGCCCGCTGCACACGCGGCCATCAACCCGAACCCGGAGAAGGCGCCGATCAGGTATGCGCCTTCGACCGGCAAGGGTCCGATGAGCGGCCGGTTCTCGCGCGTCTTGGTGTAGTAACCGCCGTCCACCGCCGGCTTGGGCATCGGGTCAAAGTAGGCCTCGATGCCGGGGATCATCGCCGACAAGCCGCGCAGGGTGATCTCGGGATAGTGAGGGTTGAAGGTGAAAGGGAAAACGGGCACGACGGGTTTGACGTCGTAAGTCCAGAGGATCACGACCACGTCGCTATCAGGGCCGCCTTCGGGACGCGCATGGACTCCAGACGGGAATTCGTCGAGCAAGTATCGGGTTTCTTCCGATCCCGCCAGCAGGGTGCGCTCTTCCTCCGACCACGGCAGGAGCGTGGGATCGGTCCAAATCAACAAAGGCGCATCGCGTCCCACCACGCGCAGGTGGTCGTGGAAAGCTACTTTGACGTGGAGTTCATGGAATACCGGAAGGTCGACTCCGATCATGCTTGCCACGTGAGGCAGGAAGGGCCCGGCGGCATTGACAAAATTGCGGGTTGACACCTTCGTCGATCCGCCCTCCTTCGAGAGGCGCACAGCCTCGATTCGGCGGCCAGCCGTCTGCACGCCCTCGACCCGGGCCTGAATGAGCCTCGTTCCGTGTTCCCGAGCCTGCTCCAGCATGTACATGCCCAACTGTTGGGCTCCGAACCAACCGCAGCGCCGAGGGTGGACGGCCGCCACCGTGCGCTCGGAGAGATACGGGAAATGTCTGTGGATCAACTCCCGATCGGTGATCAGGTCCGAGCCGATGGGCTGATGCTCGAAACCGCGCGCAGGAGCCGGGACGTAGGCAAGCTCGCCGGGCAGCCCGGTGTGATAGCGCACAACACCCGCGCCCGACCTGGCAGCCTCTTCCGCCACTCGGCGGAAGGTTGGGATGCGGGCAGGATCGGCGGTGACGAAAAGGTAGCCGCGCCGGTTCAGGTTGAAGCGGTTGCCGCTTTCTTGGGCCAGCTCTTCCATGATGTCAATGCTGCGGTTCATCAAGCTGACCATGGCATCTCCCGGCCCGGGCCACCAGTTGCGGTAGCACTCCGTCGATTTATCGCTGGTCAGCGAAAGCGGGGGACGTTCGTCCACGACGAGGACACTCTTGACGCCATGCCGGACGCTCAAGTGATATGCGGCGGCGATGCCGGCAATCCCTGCGCCGCAGATGAGGACGTCAGCAGTCAGATCGCTCATTTTCAGCCCTCCGCCGCCGGGACATTCACTGCGGCGCGGTTGATTTTACATCGCCCCTTCATGCTTCATCCGAAGAATGATAGGGTTTCTTGGAAGATTTGCGAAATGAATCCATGAACGTGCAAAGATGAACCTCTCAATCGGGAACAGATTTGCCGTCCTGCGCGGCTTTGAGGGCGCTGCGCCGGCGGAGCGATTGCCGCTAATCCTCGCTCGCGGCCGTGCTTTTGGCTCCGGGGAGCATGAGACTACCAGGAGCTGCCTTGAAGAGCTCGAAGAAATGCCGGTCTCCTCAACCACGCGGGTGCTGGACTTGGGCTGCGGCACCGGCATCCTGGCGGTCGCTGCCGCGAGGATGGGAGCGCGGTCGGTTATCGCTCTGGATCCAGACCCAGACGCAATCGCCGCAACTTGGGCCACTATCCGGCTGAACGGCATGGCTGAGATCATCATTCCGCTGCGGGGAGAAATAGAAGCGATCCGCGGTACGCATTTCGATCTCATCATGGCGAATCTCTATGGAGACATCGTTCTCCGAATTGCCGACATGATTGCCTCTCTCCTGGCGCGCGGCGGCCGCCTCCTGCTGTCGGGGATCAACTATGGGGATGCGTACGATGCCAGAATGGGGTTCACCCGAGCCGGATGCACACTGCTGAGAGAGAGATATCTCGAAGATTACAGCACGCTGGTTTTCCGCAAGTAGCCCATGAGGCCGACACTTGCAAGGGACCGCGCCGCTTCGCGAATCCTCGAGCGCGATCTTCTCGAAGCGGCGTTGCAGCGCTGCTTCGTGCCGGTAAATTGAATTGACAGTTAGGGATTAGCGTAATATAAAGAAACATATTTCGCGCGTTTGACATGTCGGAAAGATTCTCCTGAAGCGCGACCGATGGGTTTTCGTCCGAGCCCGAGCGCATCCACTTCCACGGCTGGAGACCGGCAGTGCAGGAAACGATATCCCACTATCGGATTCTCGAAGAGTTGCCGCGCGGAGGAATGGGCGTAGTATACAGGGCGGAGGACGTCAAGCTCCACCGCGGGGTGGCGCTGAAGTTTTTGCCGGAATCACTCTCTCAAGACCGCCAGGCGGTTGCGCGTTTCCAGCGCGAAGCCTACACCGCTTCCTCGCTGAATCATCCCAATATCTGCACCATATACGAAGTGGACGAGCATGAGGGCCGGCAATTCATCGTCATGGAATTGCTGGAGGGGGAGACTCTCGAACAGTTGATCGCCGAAGGGCGGCTCGGCGTGGGTCCGATGCTCGATGTCGCTATTCAGATCGCCGATGCACTGGATGCGGCGCACAGGAAGGGAATCGTGCATCGGGATATCAAGCCGGCAAACATATTCGTCACCGAGCGCGGCAACGCGAAAGTGCTGGACTTCGGACTGGCCAAGCTGCTTCCCGAGAGCAGACTGGCGATAGACATGTCGACACCGTCGACGACTGAATCCACTCTGACAAGTCCTGGAAGCACGGTCGGCACCATTGCCTACATGTCGCCGGAACAAGCCAGGGGAGAAGAGGTCGATGCCCGGTCGGATATCTTCTCTTTTGGCGCCGTTCTGCATGAAATGGCGACCGGCGTTCGTCCCTTTTTGGGAAGCACGTCCGCTGTTGTCTTTGACGCCATACTCAACAAGGATCCGGTCTCTGTCCTGCGTCTGAATCCGGAGCTGCCGCCCTCGCTCGATACAATCATCCATAAGGCCCTGGACAAGAATCTGGATGAGCGTTACCAGTCCGCCAAAGAGATGCTCGTTGATTTGAAGAGACTGAAGCGCGCGGAGCCCGAGACGCCTCGCCGGGGACTTTTTTCACGGCTGCGGATTCCCATTATGGCTGCCTTGTTGATTTTGCTGGCTCTGCTCCTTCCCGGGAAGTTGACTGTTTTCCGCAACTGGTTGGGATTGATGCCCCCCGGAAAACAGCGCCTGGCCGTGACCCTGTTTACAAGGATCGGGGACACAGCGTGCGGCGAAGCCTTCGACAAGATCATCCCGGTGTACTTGGCCACGAGGCTCAGAGGGCCGAAAGAGTTGCACGACAAGCTTGAGGTAGTGGACTATGAGGAGGTGCTCTCCCGCAATGTAATGACAGCTACGGAGGCTCGAAGAAACTTTGGGGTTCCGCTCGCCGTCACCGGGACCGTGCATTGCAGTGGGGACGAGGTGGATTTGAACTTCTCTCTCGTGGACACTGCGACGCTGAGTTCGATCAGTTCGCAAACGGTCAATGGCCGCTCTAGTGAACTGGACGGTCTGACGAACGAATGTTTCCGTCGACTCGCCGGGATGCTTCCCATTGAGCTTGAGGCAGAAGATCTCGGCCTCAGAGACCCAAAAGTCCAGGCCGCGTCGTTGGCATACAGCGAAGCCCAAGTGCAGCTCCTGATGCAGCGCTACGACAAGCTGGAGAACGTGAATGCCGCGATTGACCTATATGAGCGGGCGGTCAAGGCAAATCCTGAATACGCCCTGGCATATGCCGGCTTGGGTGAAGCGTATTACCGCAAGTATCGCCTGACGAGCACTGACAAGCCCTGGCTGGATATGGCTAAGGAGAACAGCGAGCGCGCGCTGAAACTCGATGAATCATTGCCGGCTGCGTATGTAACTCGTGGCTTGATTTACAATGTGACCAGTGAGTATGAGCGGGCAATCCTGGACTTCCAGCAGGCGATCCAACTCGATCCGAATATTGCGGGCGGTTACCTCGGGCTCGCGAAAGCTTATGAGAAGCAGGAGCAGATGCAGAAAGCTGAAGAGAAATACGCAGAAGCTCTCCGGCGGCACCCCGAGTACTGGCCCTGCTACAACGATCTGGGGGCGTTCTACTTTAATCGCGGACGGTACGAGGATGCTGCCGCAAAGTGGAGCAAGATGGCCGAGTTGTGGCCGGATCACCCCTGGGCGTACGCGAATCTGGGAGCGGCCTGCATCCGGCTGGAGCGCTGGGAACAAGCGAGCCGGGCGTGCCTGAAAGCGCTAGAGGTCTCCCCGGGCAACTCCCCAGCCTGGAATAATCTAGGGACCGCTTTCTTGAACATGGGACGTAATGAAGAGGCCGCGCAGGCGTATCAAAAAGCTCTCAGTGCCAACGAGCAGAACTTTGTCTTCTGGGGCAACCTGGCCACAGCATATTCCAGGATACCTGAAAAGAAATCAGAGGCGGAGAAGCTGTTCCGCCGCGCCGCGCAAATGGCCGAAGAGAAACGAAGAGTCGCTCCCCGAGATCAAACGATCCTTACACAGCTCGCAACGTACTACGGCTCGCTGGGAGAACTTCCCAAGGCGCTTGAAATACTCGAGCAGGCGAATGTCATTCCTCCTGCGGATACTGAAGCCTGCTACCGGATGGTGCAGGTATGTGAACGGCTGGGGCGGCGCCGAGAAGCACTCGAATGGGCAGGGAAATCCCTGGACATGAATTTCCCCAGGAGCCGCATGGAAGCCAATCCTGAGCTGAAGAAACTGATTGCAGACCCTGGCTACGCGCGCGTAGTTCAGGCTCACAGCGGGCAGAAGTAATCCGGTTCAGTAACCGGAGCAGTTCGAATGGAAAGAAGTCCTCTCATGAAAAAGGAGACAATCATGCACCACAGAATAGCCTTTGTCACAAAGGGCTCCGTCTGTCGCATCATGCCCGGGCACCTTGTGGTAGGGCGGGGCGATACGGTGAGCTTCAGTGCGCATGGGGCCGACGTAGAGGTCTACTTCCCGAAGCACACGATTTTCACAACTACGGATCCGAAGATTGCATCCAAGCCAAGTGCGCGTGCCGCAAAGCCTAAAGGAGCTCAGACAGAGGCGCCCCCTCTGTTCATACTGAAGAATGGGGGGTCGGCCGTGCAGTTTGAAGTGAAGGCGCGCGCGGGCGCCGGCTCGTACCCGTTCACTGCCCATTGCGATAAGACCAAGAGCTTCGCGGTCACCGGCTCGGACGGAGAAATCATCATCCAGACGTAAGCCGTCGAGGGTTTCGCATCCGCGTAACTCAAGTTTTGAGCAGCTTTTTTGATTTTTGCAGACATGACACCCGGCAGGATTAGGACTTGATCAGCTGAGCGGCATACTTCATGAAGGCGATGAATTTTCCGTTCTGCCTTACGGGATCGAAGTCATGTTCCGCGCGGATCGCTTCCAGATTGGTGAAACCGTTGCTCAGGGCTTGCTGTAGGTTTTCCACTGCAAGGTCGGCATTCCCCATCGAGGCATAGAAGCGCGCCATGGCATAGCTCCTCTCCGAGTTATTCAGCTGCGAGCTCGAGGCCGCAAGGCTGTCGATGTCGGGTCTCTTGAAGACCTCTGGATCAATGGCGAGCGCCCTTCTCAATTCCTGCAGTCCCTTTTCGTATTTCTTTTTCTCCATGAGGAGTACGCCGAGGTTGACGTGGAAGGACGCCTCGTCCTCCTTCAATCCAATGGCCTTTCGGATGTATTTCTCGGCCTTCTTCTTGTCGCCGCTGGCGAAACAGACTGATCCCAGGTTGTTGTACGAGTAAGGATACTTCGGGCTGAGGTCGATGGAACGGGTGTAAGCAGCGATGGCTTCCGGGTAGAATTTCAGATGGGAATACGTGATCCCGATCTTGTTATATGCGTATTCGCTGTTTGGGTTGAGCCGGCCGGCTTCCAGGTATTTGATCAGAGCGGCGTAGTAATCCCTGCGCGCATAGGCGATGTCGCCCTCGTTGATGGCAGCGTTTGCGCGCTTGAGGTCTTCAGGCGAGACCGGCACGCGGACCACTGCAGGCCTGCAGCCGGCCGCCATGGCTGAAAGCATCAACGTCAAAGCCGTCTCGAGGATGCGTCGGGCCCATGGGCTGAGCCGCAGAGAAGCGGTCTCACTCTTTGTATGCCTGCCTACGCGCACTGACATGTGATCATATCTTAGGACTTCCTGATCTTCTGCGCAAGCGGCCGTCCGCGGGTTTGTCTCGGAAACTTGCCTGCCCGCCCATTCAAGTGTCAGCAAGACGGGTGATCGCGGCCGGAGTCCTACAGTGAGCCTATGAGGCTCGAGGCTTTGATCTCGAAGTTGATTGTGGTCGCAACGAGGATAAGGTCCACGGGCACTGAATAATCGACGACAACGTGCAATTGGCCGCCAATGTGCTCAACTTTGACGTCCTCCTTCCTGAGGGGGACGGAGTTCTTTTTCGCCACATCCAGGATGTTCTCCACAATAGTCTGATCGCTGAAGAAATGGGCGCCGGCTCGGCTTACCTCGGTTTTGACATCCGCTTCGAGGCCCTTGTAGGCGAAGTAGGTGGGGCCGATCTTCACTCCGACGAAAGCTGCGGCGCTCAAGAGCACGAGTGTGGCCAGGCAGCCCAGAACCCCTTTGCCGTCACAGCCTTTCAGAACGGGAATCATGTGCTTCGTGGATTGCATAGTTCTTCCCTTTGGGGGGAATGCCTCTTGCGGACATTCATCGACCAGAATCGGCCGAGTCATTAGAGTGGCGAACGACGAGTTATTCAAGGTGTGAGATCTGTCACCTGTCCATCGGCGGCCATTCGACCTTGAGGATGGCGAGGAAGGCTTCCTGCGGGATTTCTACCTTTCCCAGCTTCTTCAAGAGAGGCGCCTGTCACCAATTTCCTTGGAGATCAGCGGTGGCGGCCGATTCCCACTTTATCGCAGTACTGCTCGACGGGGCACTTGCTGCACCAGGGGGAGATCGGCACGCACATGTTCTGGCCAAAGGTCACCAGGAGGTCGTTGTACGTTCTCCAATGCTTTCGCGGGAGTTTCTTGCGCAGGGCAAACTCGGTCTCTTCCGGCGTCTTCGTCTCGACGTATCCCCAGCGATTCGAGATGCGGTGGACGTGGGTGTCGACGCACACGCCGTAGCCGCCGTAGCCGGCCGTGATGACCAGGTTCGCCGTCTTCCGCCCGACCCCGGGGAGCGTCAAAAGCTCATCCATCTTGCGCGGCACTTTCCCGCCGTAGTCCCGCAGCAGGATTCGGCTCGTCTCCTTCAGGTTTCGAGCCTTGGTGCGGTAGAACCCTACCGGATAGATCATCTGCTCGATCTCGGCAATCGGCAGCGACGCGATGGCATTGGGTGAAGGCGCGCGCGACAGCAGCCGGCGGGAAGCCTGCTCGGTGACGGCATCCTTGGTGCGCAGAGAGAGAATCGTGCCGACGAGCGTCTCAAATGGGCGATCGATTGCCTGCTCTGCGACGATGCCCACGGCCGGCACTTTCCAGGCGCGGACCGCCCGCCGCAGTATCGACAATACCTTCTCGAGTGTCGCCGTTTCCATCGTCGTTCCCGGGGAAATCGGTGACAGGCTCCGAATTGCTTTGCCGGACTTACGTGACTCCGATGTCCATGCCGCAATTCGGCGCCTGCCGCCGATTTTCTTTAAGGTTTCGGTTGGTATAATACATGTTCCGGCTGCCGCACGAGAGAGCAAACGACGACATGGCGAAGAAGCCTTCACGCAGCGAGAGCGAGCTTTCCTACTCGAACATTCCGTACGGAAGAGCGCTCATCCACTCCGGCCAGTTCAAGATCAGCACTGGATTCGAGCCCAGGGGAGACCAGGCTGACGCAATCGAGAAGCTGACGCACGGCCTCGCCGACGGGGAGAAGCACCAGGTGTTGCTTGGAGTCACCGGCTCGGGCAAGACCTTCACCATGGCGAAGGTCATCGAGGCCCTTCAGCGCCCGACCCTGGTTCTTGCGCACAACAAGACATTGGCGGCTCAGCTCTACCGGGAATTCAAGTCCTTCTTCCCCGGCAACGCGGTCGAGTACTTCGTTTCCTACTACGATTATTATCAGCCTGAGGCGTACATTGCGGCGACGGACACCTATATCGAGAAGGACGCCCTGATCAATGACGAAATCGACCAGTTGCGGCACTCGGCGACGCGATCGCTGTTTGAGCGCCGGGACTGCATCATCGTCGCCAGCGTTTCCTGCATCTACGGTTTAGGTTCGCCGGAAGCTTACTACGGCATGCTCCTCTTTCTCGAAAAGGGGCAGCGCATCAAGCGGGATGAGATCCTGCGCCGTCTCGTCGAGATGCAGTTTACGCGCCAGGATTTCGAGCTGGAACGCGGGCACTTCCGCGCGCGTGGAGATGTCGTCGAAGTCTACCCGAGCTACGAGGATTACGCGATTCGGATCGAGATGTTCGGCGACGAGATCGACTCGATTGCCCAGATCGATCCGATCACGGGCCGCACGTTGAAGAAGCACGAGCGGATGCCCATCTATCCCAAGTCTCATTATGTGCAACCCCGCAGCCAGCTCCTGCACGCCATCGAAACCATCAAGGAGGAGCTCGACGAGTGGCACACGCGCCTGATGCAAGAGGGGAAGGAGCTCGAAGCTCACAGAGTCCGCCAGCGCACGATGTTCGACCTGGAGATGATGAAAGAGCTGGGTTACTGCCGCGGCATCGAGAACTACTCCCGCCACATTACCGGCCGCCGTCCGGGCGAGCCGCCCCCGACCCTGCTTGACTACATGCCCCGCGACTGGATTCTCTTCGTTGACGAAAGCCATGCGACGATTCCTCAAGTGCGCGGGATGTACTTCGGGGACCGTTCTCGCAAACTGAACCTGGTCAAATACGGCTTCCGGCTGCCATCGGCGCTCGACAACCGGCCCCTGGACTTCAAGGAATTCGAAGGACGCGTGAATCAGGTGATCTACGTTTCGGCGACGCCGGGGCCTTATGAGCTGACGAGATCCGGCGGCGTAGTGGTGGAGCAGATCGTCCGCCCGACCGGACTCACCGACCCCAGGGTAGAGATCCGTCCGGTGGCGGGGCAGGTGGACAGCCTGATGGAAGAGATCCGCGCGCGGGCCGAGCGCAACGAGAGGGTGCTCGTTACTACGCTGACCAAGCGCATGGCAGAAGACCTGGCGGACTACTACACGGAGCTGGGCCTGCGGGTGCGCTACCTGCACTCCGAAATCGAGACACTGGAGCGAGTGCAGATCCTGCGTGCCCTGCGCGCGGGCGAATTCGATGCCCTGATCGGAATCAACCTGCTGCGCGAAGGCCTGGATCTGCCCGAGGTCTCGCTGGTGGCTATTCTCGATGCCGATAAAGAGGGATTCCTGCGTTCCACGACCTCTCTGATCCAGACCATGGGCCGGGCGGCGCGGCACATCAACGGCATGGCAATCCTGTTTGCCGACGCGACCACCGGCTCGATGCGGGATGCCATCGAGGAAACCAACCGTCGGCGTGCAGCTCAGAGGCGGTACAACGAAGAAAACGACATCGTTCCGCAATCCGTGATCAAGCCGCTCGATCCTGAAATGATCAGGATCTACGAGGGAGATTACTACGAATTGCCCGCAGTGGCTGAAGAGGCCGTGCGTTATTCTTCGCCCGAAGAGCTGGAGAGGGAGATCGAGCGCGTGGAGAAGGAAATGCGTGAGGCCGCCCGCCAGTTCGAGTTTGAAAAGGCCGCCGTCCTGCGAGATCAAGTCAAGAAGCTCAAGAAGATGGAGATGGAATTCCTTACCCCCGAGTCCTGACCATGATCTATGCGATTCAGCCAGGCGCGCCGCTGCGCGGCGCCGTGCGTTGCCCGGGCGACAAATCCATCTCGCACCGCTACGCCATGCTCGCGGCGCTTGCTCGGGGGAAGTCGGAGCTGCTGAATTATGCTGCCAGCCAGGACTGTCAAAGCACGTTGCGCTGTCTGCGTGGCCTGGGTGTGGAGATCCACACGAAGGGCCCATCCATCTCGATCGCAGGCAAGGGATTGCGCAGCCTGAAATCGCCTCCTACCACGCTGGATGCAGGAAACTCCGGCACGACTATGCGGTTGCTGTCCGGCATCCTTGCCGGCCAGCCCTTCGAATCCACGATCACGGGTGACGCCTCGCTCTGTAGGCGCCCCATGGGCAGGATCATCGAGCCTCTGCGTCTCATGGGGGCAGAGATCGGCTATGCAGAGCGAGGGTTCCCGCCGCTTCGCATAAAAGGCGGCAACCTGCGGGCGCTCCGGTATTCACTGCCCGTTGCCAGCGCTCAGGTCAAGTCATGCATTCTTCTTGCCGGCCTGTATGCGGATGGCATTACTGCCGTGGAAGAGAAAGTTGCGACCCGCGATCATACCGAGATTGCCCTGCGGCATTTCGGCGCTGCGGTATGCCGTCGGGGTCACTGGATCGAAGTAGAGCCCGAGCCGGTTTTGGAAGGTCGGCGGCTCGATATTCCTGGCGACCTGTCGAGCGCTGCGTTTTTTATCGTGGCTGCCGCGCTTGTGCCCGGATCGGAGACCGTGTTGCCGCGGGTCGGATTGAATCCCCGGCGGCGCGCCCTGATTCACTACCTCAACAGTGCTGGTGTGAACGTGACTGTGGAAAACGAATCGGAGCATGCGGGCGAACCGCGCGGAGACCTCCGGGTCCGCTACGACCCGGCGCCCTTGAGCGAGAGCCTGCCGCCGATCCAAGGGGAGTTAACGGCCGCCTTGATCGACGAGATCCCAGTGCTTGCCGTCTTGGGATCGCAGGCCGGCGGCCTGACCGTCCGCGACGCGCACGAGTTGCGCGTCAAGGAGAGCGATCGGATTGCGGCCCTGGCTGCGAACCTCCGCGCCATGGGGGCGCGCGTCGAAGAGCATCCGGATGGGCTGACCATCGCTGGCGGGCAGCGCCTGCACGGTGCGGAGATCGAGACCCACGGCGATCACAGGATCGCGATGGCGTTCGCTGTGGCGGGTCTGGCGGCCTCCGGCGTGACGCGCATCCACGAGGCCGAATGCGTGGACGTGAGTTTCCCTGGATTCTACGAGGCATTGGCGGGGATCACGAAGGAGCCAGAAGCAAGAAGCCAGAAGCCAGAATAAAGGTGGAGGTCGCGCTCTGGAATGTTTTTATTCTGGCTCCCGGCTGACTTCTGGCTTCCAACAATCAGGCTAGACATGACCAGCAAAGCGAAAGACGCAAGATTGAAACATGCTCCGATAATATACCTCGTCGGGTTCATGGGATCGGGGAAGACCGAAGTGGGGCGTCGCCTTGGCCGGTTGCTTGAATGGACTTTTGTTGATCTAGACCAGGAGATTGAGAAGCACAGCGGGACAACGATCCGCGCGATTTTCGAGCAGCAGGGGGAGGCGCGCTTTCGCGCGCTTGAGCGGCAGGAGTTGCAGCGCGTGAGCAAGAGGAGACGCGCGGTGGTCGCGGTAGGTGGCGGAGCTTTCTGCAGTGCTGAGAATCAGGAAATCATGGCTCGCACCGGGATCAGCGTCTGGCTGGACGCTCCCATAGAGGTTCTTTTTGCGCGTTGCCGTGGCGAGGCCTCGCGTCCTCTCTTCACGACGATGGAGGAGATGGCGCTGCTGCTGGAGCGTCGCCGCCCCTATTACGCGAAGGCGCACCAGCACGTGCAGGTCGTCGGCCAGAGCGTCGAGGATCTTGCTCTCCAGATACGTGCTGCCCTCGCCGATTACCTGGGGCCCGCAGGGCAGAAGATCCGAGAAATCTGACGCGAATCTCTGTCGGCCGGGGTCAGGTCTGGAAAATTTACTTTCGCTCCTTTCCTCTTGCTGATCGTGGATGCTCTGGAGCGAAAGTAAATTTTCCAGACCTGACCCCTGCTACGCAGGCTTTGGCGTTGACGGCATCCGGCTCCGATGCTATACAGGGGTGCCGCAGGATGATAGCGGCGGCCGGAATGCCCATGCGCGAAAGGCCGGTCCGGCCGGAAAGAGCCGCTCGGGCATGCCGCAGGATATGACGAATTAAGATGATTCGAGGAATCTCAGACGCCAGACTCGTCGGTCGTGAGGGTAAGAGGGAGAACACTGTCGTCGATGTCGGCGGCGTTCTGGTCGGCGGGCCGGACATCGTCGTGATGGCCGGCCCCTGTTCCGTGGAGAGCGAAGAACAGCTGCTCGCCACTGCGATTGCGGTGAAGCGGGCAGGAGCAAAAATACTGCGGGGCGGGGCCTTCAAGCCGCGTACTTCTCCTTACAGCTTCCGCGGCCTGCACGAGGAAGGATTGAAGCTTCTGGCCGAAGCGCGCCGCGAGACCGGCCTGCCGGTGGTGACGGAGGCGATGGACACCCGGCACCTGGACGCGGTCTGCGCCCATGCGGACATGATCCAGATCGGATCCCGCAACATGCAGAACTACACGCTGCTGGAGGAGGTAGGGAAGCTTCGCATGCCGGTGCTCTTGAAGCGCGGGTTCAGCGCCACGATCGAGGAGTTCCTGCTGGCCGCAGAGTACGTTGCCAGCGGAGGCAACGGCCGGATTGTCCTGTGCGAGCGGGGCATCCGAACCTTTGAAACGTCGACGCGAAACACATTGGACCTGAGTGCGTTGCCCCTGATGAAGCGTTGGTCCCACTTGCCCATAATCGTGGACCCGAGCCACGGGACAGGACTCTGGTGGCTGGTACCGCACATGGCCCGCGCTGCCGTGGCCGTCGGCGCGGACGGCCTGCTGATTGAAGTACATGTAAATCCCCAGGCGGCGCTGAGTGACGGAGAGCAATCGCTTCGTCCTGAAACATTCGAGCGCATGATGAGTGATATTCGGCCTGTGGCGCACGCCGTGGGCCGGGGCTGGTAGTCGGGAACGGGATCTCTACCGCGGGAGCAAGAAAAGACGGTCAGTGCCGGCAGTTCTATAAAGACTGAGGGGCGCACAGTGCCCGGCATGGAGGGCAGAGCCCCGCTGTCAGCGGCGCTCTGAGAATGCGGACGAAAGCGGGCCGGGAATGCCGCAGATCGGGGGCCCTGTGCCGAGCAGCCGATTGCGGCCCAGGCCGTCCCACTCGATCGTTGCTGCGACGCCCTGCCATGGCGAAAGGTCATGGACGGCGTCGCGGATCCGTGCGCGGTTCAACCCCGCTCGTCTGACCGCGGCAACCAGCAGGCGTGCCGCTTCATAGCCATAGCGGGCGGTGTAGTCCGGATAGAAGCCGTAGCGGGCAGCGAAGGAGCGGCCGAAACGATCAGCCTGCGCCCCGGCGGGGCATGCGAAGCAGACTCCGGCACCGCCCGTGCTGAGCCCTTCCCGGAAGCTCCTCCGGCCCATGGAGGGCCCCCCAAACACCTTTCCCCGGAATCCCTCCTGTCTCAGGGCGTTGACGAATCCCGCACTGTCGGGCGCGTCGGCGACGACTACGACTGCGGCGGGCCGGGCTTCCATGATGCGCCGGGAAAACTCCCCGTTTGGGGCCTTGCCGCTCGCAAACACATAGCTGAAGGCCGGGGCTCGGCCATTGGCCGAGAGATACTTCTCGAGTTCGCGCGCAAACAGGTGGAAATCATGGCCATTGGACGCGACAACGACGAATGTCCCGTTCCCGACGTCTTCCAGCAACGCCCGTCCCAGGGCCGGCGCCAGAAGCTGATCCCCTGGGAGCGCGGAGAACATCCAGGGTACATTGGCGAGGTTTACGGTCTTGTCGGTCGACCCGGGTGAGATCAGGGTGACGCATGCCTTTGCCACGACCGTCTCGGCAAGGTGAGTGGAGGGTCCGTCAATGCCTCCTATGATGGCCCAGACTCTGTCGACGTAGGCCATGCGCACGATCAGCCCCGCGCCGTTGGTCCATGGATTGTCAGCCCAAGCCTGAATCAGCCGGAAAGGCAGGCCCCGGCAACCCCCCTGCGCATTTGCCTCGTCAATGGCAAGGTTCACGGCCAGCCAGATGTCGCCCCCTTCCGGATGCTTAGGATCGCTCGGGCCGAAATAGCCGATCCGGACTTCCGTCAGATCAGTCGGCTCAGGATCCTCTCGCCCGGGGCCGTTGTAAGCGGACTCGTGCTTCCTGGCATCGAAGAAAGGGGGGGATCCGATGTCCTGGCCGGACACAGGTTCCCTTGCCGCAGCGACGGACAGCAGCAAAACACATGCAGATAAGAGCAACCGGTCCGACACAGGCACGTTCATTCTCCCGCCATCGCGGGCCCAACGGATGCGAAACATCCTATTTGCCGCCCGTTTCAGTTTCGAGCCGGCTGACGCGATCGCGCGGCGGTATGTATCCCCGCGGGATGCCCAGCTCCTCGCGCGAGTAGTACCTCCACTTCCCGTCTTCGCGCCTGGCGAGGAAGACGTCGCCGACATCGTCGAGGCACGCACTCAACGGGATGTCGCCCGTCACGCCCGGCCAAGGCCTGGGAAGATATGCAATCACGTCGCGGATCTTGGCACGATTGAGACCGGCGACCTGTGTAGCCCAGATAAGCAGGTTCATTCCGTCATAGGCATGGGCTGCGTAGGTCTCCGGCTCTTCTCCGTAACGCGTGCGGAAATCTCGCTTGAAGGCCTCGAGCTTGGGATCTTGGCGGTCCGGGTTCCAGGGATAGGAACAGACCACGCCCTTGGCATTCTCCCCTGCGAGCTGGACGAATTCATCCTGCACGCAGCGGTCGCTGCAAAGAAAGGGCTGGTTCATGCCCATCTTGCGCATCTGGTTGAGCACGAGCGCGCCCTCCTGGGCATCCCCCCAGTGGACGACGGCGTCCACCTTGGCATCTCTAAGTCGTCCCAACTCCATGGAAAAGTCGGTGCTTCCCAACTTATAGGCCATCTCTATCACGATCGGAAAACCAAGGCGCCGGCTGCCGTCGTTGATCTCGCGAACTCCGAAACGTCCATACCGGTTGCTCGCGCGGATGATCCCCACCCTCTTGTACTTCATCTTGCGGTACAGGTAATCAACCAGCAGATAGCCCTGCTGCCGGTCGTCGCCTATTGCGCGCCCCACCCAGGGGATATTGGTTTCTATGAACGTCGGGTCCGTGTCTCCGGTCGTGAGCATGACCACTTCGGCTTTCAGCGCGACGCGAATGGCGATGTGCGTGTTCGCGCCGTCGATTGTTCCCAGGATCGCCCAGACCTTATCCTTGTAGGCCATCTTGATGATCTCGTTGCCGGACGCGCCCCAGAGCCCATTGTCGTTGGAGATCACCAGCTCGAACGGGATCTTCCTCTTGAGGTAACCGCCGCGGGTGTTCGCCTGCTCGATGGCTAAGCGTGCGCCCTGCAGCATTTTGATTCCGAGCTGTTCCTCGTGGCTCTTTCCCCCGGTCGCGACCGAGACCGTGGACATGATGGGACCAATGAACCCGATCTTCACCGTATCCACGTGCTCCGGTTCCGGGATGGCTCGTCCGGGCCCGGTATATTCCATCTGTTCCAGGAAGTGCTCCTTGAACGGCACGACACCACTGAAAGGTTCCACGTCCGCCGAGGTGGCGGCGTAGTTTGAGTCCTTCCTGAGGCCCAGGTTCGGAACTTCGTAGGCGTTCACCGAGTTAATCTTGTTGAGCAACTCAAGCAATTGGGGATGATCCAGAGGAATCATGACCGGGTATTCGCTGCCGGAAGGCGCCTGAGAGACCCCTGCCGATCCCGCTGCAATAACGACTGCCCATCCCAAGCTTGCCAACCATCGCGCCATATGCCGCCTCCAACCTCGATCGCCGGGCTTGAAGGCCCGGGCTGCTAACGTTCGCTTATCAGCACTATTTTTTCTGCGGCGCGGGGGTCAGGGCGGGGCGCGCGCGCAGTCCCGGGTAATAGCCGTCGCCGATCGCCCAGCCCAGTCCCTTGGAGGTTCCCACCCACGCATCCTTTCCATCCATGTCGGCGCAGATGATGAAGCTGTGTGGAACCCCAACCGCCAGCTCCACAGTTTCCAAAACATCCGTGCCCCGCTTTACCACGGCTTTTCCCGCGGGAGGGTGCGGACCGGCAGTGTACTGAACCCACGTATTGCTGGGAAAGTCGGCGATGACTCCCACTCCCTTGTCGGTGCAGAACCAAGCCTCGTTGGCACTTCGGGCCTTAACGTTGTTGGTGAATTCATTCGGGAGGCCCCCTTCCTTACTGAAGAAGCCCCGCCAATGCCGGCCGTCGTAGCGGCACACGCCGAAATAGGTTGACACCCAAAGCACATGGTCGATGTAGCTTACGCCTGTGGTGATGACGTGGACGATGCCGTCGTCGCGGTAGAGTTCGATCTCCATCTCGCCGTCCGGATCCAGGTACTCCTTCCATCGCTGTGTGGCTACGTCAAATTCGAGCACGCCGCTGCCCCAGATTGCGATGTAGACCTTGCCGTCGTTGTAGTTAATCCCGTAGTTCCAGATCTCCTCCATGGGAGAGTTCTTCTCGGTAAAGATGGTCCATTCGCCGGTTATCGTGTTGAAGCGGCTGGCGCCCGCCGTAGTGGCTGCCCAGACGTTATCGTTTTCGATCGTCACGGCATAGACGACGTCATTGACGAGGCCGCTGTTGAGCTGGTGCCAGTGATCGAAATGACCGCCTGAGAAACGCGCAAGCCCGCCGCCGAACAAACCAAGCCACACGTCGCCGGTTTTTGGATCGACGTCGATCCCAGTTACGACTCGCCAGGGAAGGCCGTCTTCCTCTTTCCATTTTCGGATCTTGCCGCTTCGCTTGTTGATGCACGCAAGCCCATCTTCCGTCCCAACCCACACATCGTCCCCGTGGGCTTTCACGGCGAAGATATGGTCATTCGGCAGCCCGTCCTTCACTGTGAACTGCTTCCACTGCGTATAGACGTAAGGCAGCTCGACCGCTGCAGGCCGCCACGGTGCAATATTTCCCGGTCCCGCAGCACTCGTCAGCAGGAAGGCCGGCGCCAGGCCGGCTGCGGCTGTCAGGATCTTGGCGATTGCAGTCATTTTGCTTCCTCCTGCATCAACATACTCTCTTAAGCCTCAGAGAGTTTTCAAGAACTCAATGAGGTCGTTCAGCTGATCCTTAGTCATATCGTTGGTGACCCCGTGCCGGTCGTAGGGATTATAGCGTGTCCAGATCTCTTCGAGCGTCGGTGCGATGCCGTTGTGCAGGTAAGGAGCGGAGTCGTAGATGTTGTTCAGTTGCGGCGTTTCGAAAAGCCCTGTCCGGTCGTATTGCATTTGTGTCCCCACGTTGTGGACGTGCCGGTCCGTAAACATCGGGCCGGCATGACAGGTGCTGCAGCGGTCCTCCACGGGGATCTCTTCGCCGGTGTTTTTTCGAGTGCGACAGAAAATCTCACGGCCCCGACGCTGAGCTTCGGTCAGTTCCGCTCCGAGAGGGCGGTAGCGGTTGGGAGGCCGCGGGATGCGCGCGATATAACTCACGAGCGCGGCAAGCTCGTCCGGGGTAAACGGCTGGATGCGCGTGAAAAAAACCGCCAGGCGGGGGCCGCATTCGTGCGACAGGCTCGGGTTCGTCCCTTCCCATTTGAAAGGAGCCGTGTCAAGGATTCCGCGGAGCGTGCGGTTGTCCACCGGACTGATGCCGATTCCGTCCGGCTCGATGTCGAACGTCAGGCCATTGACGTGCCCGTCGGGATGGCAGGAATGGCAGGAGAACTGGCGCTGGAAGGTGATACGGGCGCTATGGAACAGCCGTTCGCCGTATCGAACCTGCGTGATCTCCCGCGGCCCGCCCAGGTCGATTCTTCCCGCAGCCTCCAGCCGCTCCATGTCGATGACGGTCAGGGAGTCGTCGAGAGCGTTCGCGACAAACGCCAACTTCCCGTCCTGCGCGATCACTACTCCGCGCGGGCTGTTTCCCGTCGGAATGTGTGTGGTGATGAACTCGGTCGACTTGCCGAGATGGTTCGGCAGGACACGCTCTCGTTCTTCCGGGGAGGCAGACTGCAGGATTCCGATCAGCACGGGAACATCGATCACGGCCACTCGGTCCGAACCGGAACTGGTTACCAGCGCCCTCTTGCCATCAGGCGTGAAGGCAACATCGGTGGGATCTGGAAAATAGAGGTTCGGCTCGTCCAGCAGCACCTCGTCCACTCTCCCGTCAGCCCATGCGATGCCGAGGCCATTGGTAATGGTCCACCCCCCCACGACGCGGGTCATCGGCACGAGGTTCTTCGTTCGAGAGAGAGTAAAGAAGGCGTACTCGCCGCTGGGATGCCATGCGATGCCCTGAACATAGTTGGCCTGTGGAACGACAAAACGGTCCACGACCGACATCTGCTCCGGATCCAGCACGGTGATCTCGGAAAGCGACGGCTGCCGGAACCCGACGAATCTCGAAAGGACGTTGGTAACAAGCATTCTCCTGGCGTCAGGCGAGAGGGCGGCTGACCACGGAGAGCGGCTCGCAGCCAGACGCTTGATCTCCTTCCCTGAGGCCGCCTCTACGACTGAGATACTGTCGGCTGAAGTATTCAGCACATACAGAAACCTTCCGCTCCGGTCTGTGCGCAAGCCGTGAGGCTCATCTCCCACAGGAAACGTTCGAATGACCTTGCGGCCGGCTACATCGACGACGGCGACGCTGTCATTCAGGCGGCTGGTCACATAGGCGAACCGGCCGTCCGGGCTGAACACGACGTCGGTCGCCTGTCCGCCGACCGGGATCTCTGCGACTTTCCGCCGTTCCACAGCATCCACTACGACCACGCTGCCGGAGGCTTCGCAGGTAACGAAGAGTTCCCTGCCGTCCGGCCGAAATGCCAGGCGCAGCGGCGTCTTGTAGACCGGTTCCTGGGCTGGCGCTTTCGATTGCGATGGGTGTAGGGTCATAGCCCATGCCTTGTCCAGATCGAACGGTTTGCCGTGAGCCTTCTCGTGGCATTCCAGGCACACGTTCTTCGTGACGGGCTTCAGACCGGCGGCCGCTGCGGCCGGCTTGTCGAGCATGATGGCCTCGGGGATGTACTCGCTGCCGGCGCCATGACAGCGCTCGCACCCGATCCCTTCGGCCGGCGAAAAGGTGGGCAGGCTGGATCCGGGCGGCTGATCGAACGCAGTCGCGTGGCACTTGAGGCAGGCCGGGCTCTTCCGGGGTTCTTCGGCAAGTCCTTCTTCTTCCGCCAGAGCATAGGCTGCCGACGTCGCGAGCACGCCGTAGGCCTGGGCGTGCGCAGTCATGCGCCAGCGGCTGAACTGGTATCCCATCGACGGTTTGTCGTGGCACTGCGCGCAGGCCTCTGCTCCGATGAACTTGGGCCCTTTCGTCGGCGCGGCTTCCTGGCTTTCCATGGTCTCCGGCTGAAATGTCCCGCCAGTCGGCTTTGGATGCGCAATGGCCTTCCAGGCCTCCTCCATATTGGGCTGCGGGAGTTTGTGCACCGCGACGTGACTCCCCTTCACGTTGTGGCAGACCATGCAATCTTGCAGGACAGGCATCTTCAAGCCGGCCTTCATGGCGGCCGTTCGGTCCATCATGACCTTTGCGTCCATGTACTCGCTGCCGGGCCCGTGGCATTTTTCGCACTGAACACCGTCGCCGATAAAAAAGGTCGGGTCCTTTTCCCATTTCTCGGCTTCGGCGGCCGTGGCATGGCAACCGAGGCAGATCGGTGATTCCTGGGGTTCCTGGGTAATGCCGCTCAGCCTCACTATCTCTTTCGCTTCGGGATTTGCCAGGACCGCGTATGCGCGGGCATGCTTGGAATTGAGCCAGAGGCCGAATTGATTGCCCATGGCTTTCCCCTGATGACAGGAACCGCACACCTTTGCGCCCACGTAGTAGGGGCTTTTCTCCTCACCCCTCTGCGGTGCAGCGCCTGCCAAAGCGACAAGCGTCGTCACCGTCCCCAATAGAGCGATGGCCAACGCTGCCGGCACCGTGCTCCTAGCGCGCATTTTCAACCACCTTTATGAACTGGTTTGCCTTGACGTTTCGGAACTGCTGCATGCGGCCTCCAGGCCAGCGAATCTCCAGCAGATCGACCTTGGGGGCCCGGCCGATGCCGAAATGGACCCGCACATCGGACTGCGACAGATACCCTTTTACGGCAACGACATCTTCAATCTGACACATCGAGCCCACATGGGCTGTCAATCGTGCCCCGATGGCATCCGACTTGCCGTTCGCCTTCTTGACGGAAACCGTAAGCCAGTTGTTCCGATTCCCGCCGTCATTTCTCAGGATCTTGGGACTGTCGTTCAGGTTACAGACCACGAGGTCCATGTCTCCATCGTTATCTAGATCGCCCCAGGCCACACCGCGGCCGACATGCTTTTCCTGGAAGTACGGGCCCGAGGTCGCGGAGACATCGATGAACTCCAGCGGCGAGCGGCCGTTGTTGCGCAGCAGGAGGTCCTCCTCGGGGAACTCGTGCAGGGCGTTCCCGTTGGCAACGAAGAGGTCCAGGTAACCGTCATTGTCGTAATCGAACATGGCGGCGCCCCAACCGGTGTACTGGCCGCAGGCAAGAGCCACCTTCGTGCGGGTGGTCCAGTCTTCGTAAAAGCGGCCTTCATTCATGAGAAGCGTGCTGTATGACATGTCGGGAATGAAAATATCCAGCAGCCCGTTTCGGTCCACGTCGCCGACAACTGGGCCCATGGAAGACACGCCCTGGCCGTGTTCGCCGAAGGCAATGCCCAGTTCCAATCCCTTATTCACGAAGGTCCCTTTCCCGGTGTTCTCGAAGTAGTCGTTCGCTCCCGCGTCGTTGGTCACGTAGAGGTCCAGGAAACCGTCGTTGTTGAGATCCGCCGCCGTCACGCTCATGCCGCGGCCTTCGGGGTTGAACACGCCGGCCTCTTTAGTCACGTCCGTGAAGGTTCCGTCACCGTTGTTCCGATAGAGGGCATCGGGCTGGCCTTCATAGCTGAGCGGCCCGGGATGTCCAGCAGCCGCATAGAAGGCACGGAACTTGCCTTCGTCATATTGCAGGTAGTTGCAGACGTAGACATCGAGCAGCCCGTCGTTATTATAGTCCAGCCATGCCGCCGAAAGGCTCCAGCGCGGGTCGGCCAGACCCGATTGCGCGGAGATATCCGTGAAGGTTCCGTCGCCGTTGTTGCGGAAAAACTCATTCGGGCCGTAATTCAGGACGTACAGGTCGAGGTCGCCGTCGCCATCGAAATCTGCCGCCGAACAGCCGAAGGCCATTCCCTTGCCGGACACTCCTGCCTCGGCGGCAACGTCGGTGAATGTACCGTCACCGTTGTTGCGGTAGAGGGCGTTGAAGAGTTTGTCCCTGAGGTCGCGGCCGCGGTTGTCATTGACCCCTCTCTGCCAACGTCCGTTAACGAAATAGATGTCCATGAGGCCGTCGCCGTTGTAATCGAACACGCACGCGCCATATCCGGTCGACTCAACGATGTTGTCCATTTCGTAGTCGCCGAAGCTGTGCTTGAAATGTACGCCCGCGGTTTCCGTGATATCGGTAAACGTAGGCAGTAAATCTTCCTGGGACCGGACCGTCCACGCGCCGACGGCGGCCAGAAGACCGGACAGAAGAGCGAGTCTTGTCCTAGTCATGTTTCTGTGCACCTCGGGCGTTTTCTGTCTTCGCGGCGGAACTCGCTGCCAAGCGGCTGTCCCAATGGGCCCCGGTGTCGATCCATTCCACGAAAGTACGCAGCTCGTCTTTACTGAGCGCACCCCTATCCATCGGAGGCATCGGCCTGAAAGCGGCAGCGGCCGCGGGAGGATCCCAGGGTTGCGACGTGATTCGCCCGAAGAGATGCCAGATGAGAGGGCTCGTTCGCGCCCTTCCGACTGTTACATACTTCCCGGCCGGAAGCATCCCAGGATTTCCCTCTTGTCCGCGCTCAAGGAGGTTCTGATAGGCGGAGCTATGAGGGCCCGCCGGCCCGGCTTGACTCTGGTTCTCATCAAGCCATGGCTTGAAGCCGCCTGTCTTGTGGCACGTGACGCATCTGGACTGGATGATGGGATTGACGTCATGGAGGAAATCTACACTCCTCCTGCGCTCGGGCGATAGGACAAGTTCAACGGATGGTTTGGCGATGGCCGCCACCAGCCGGTTCTCGGGCACAAGCTCAGGGTCTTCGTGGCACCCGATGCATCCGCGCGGTTCGTTGTTCTTGATCCAGATCCATGAGCAACTCGCCAGCGCCAGGCCGTCGGCATCGAGGATCTGCAGCTCGATCGGGATGTCGGCGGGCACATGAAGATTGAAAGATCCGTCCGCCTCGACAGGCGCCTCACCAATGAAACGTCGCTTCAGTATGGGTGGATCCGCAGTTCCCGGCGGGTCCGCACTCCTGGCTGCCGCAGCCTTGTGGGACGGGATCAGGGCGGCTGGAGGAAGCAGACCCTCGAGGACCCGGACACGCTTGACGGTTCCCCTTGGCAGTGTCGCCGGCGAGGCGAAGTCCGAGTTGTAGATGTTCAGGCAGTATAGCCGGCCGCTCGTCGTCTCGATCGGACCCGACTTTTTGTTCTGCGGTTCCAGGGCGTGAGGGTCCTCAATTTCTCCGGTGCGCCGGAGCACGGACGTTGAGCGACCATCCGGTTCAGGGCGCGCGGCCAGGATCTTGGCCTGGATCTCCTCGAATTTCGGGTCGTCGAGCACCGGCACGATGGAACCGGAATCGGGGTCGAATATGCAGATGCCGAAGGTGCCCTTGCCGCCCTCGGATCGCCGGGAGACGAGGATCCGGCCGTCCGGCAGGGGCGAGGGTGAGCGGAACAGGCCCTCGCCGGCCTTCGTGAGCTGCCGATAGGAATGAAAATTTCTCCTCAGGGTGACGCTGGCAAGATTCCCCGCCCCGTCCGGCCTGAGCTGGTCCGATTCCACGAAAACCACGAGCCGCTTGGTCGTGACACAGGCCATGCGCTTGTGCCTCAGGCCTTCGGAATCGGAAAACAGCATGAAATCCGTGCCGTCGATGTTGACTGCAAAGAGAGGCAGGCGAGCCGGCCTGTCCGGCAGGCGCGGCCTCCAACCCGAGAAAAGAATCCTGCCATCGGGCATTTGAAACGGATCCGAATCGCCAGAGGGACCGTGCGTAAGACGCATCAGGCCCGTACCATCGATCCTGCTGGAGTAGGTGGCCGTCACTGGCCACCGGCCATACTCCCCAGCGGTCTGTGGCACGTTTCTGACGAAGGCGATCTGGTGCCATGGCTTGTCGGAGATCAGCGTGTAGAGCGTCGAGAGATACAGGGGACTGCGACAATCGCCGAGTCCGCTTGTGACCTGGCGGAGCCCGGCTCCGTTGGAACCTATTTCGTAGATGTTCCAGTCGTCGGCGGCGGATTTTTTCCCGGCAAAAAGGATGCGCTGTCCATCGAAGGAAACTTCCGGATCGCACGCGCGATCGAATCCTGCAGTCAGGTTCAGTCGGCCCCCGTTCGGGTAATAGATCAGGACTTTTCCTCCTTCACAGGAGTCCATCGGCAGCATACCCTCCGCAATCGGGCCGACAGCCAGATTCCTGGAGGGAACCTGCGTGACAACGAGAGGATCGGACAGGTCCGCCACCCCCCGGCCAGCCGCAAGGGCGGGAGCTTCCTTCGCAACCAGGAGACTGCCGGAATCGACATGGGTTTTGAGGGACGCTGGGCCGACGCGCAACACCGCCATGAAGGCGGCGGCAACAAGCGTGCAAAGCAGCAGGGCTCGGATCAACAGACGCACCGTTGGATTCCCTCGGTTAGATAGTTTTTATACCAAGACGATTCCCTGTTGTGAACTCAAAAGCACGAACCAGGGCGTCCTGCTCCGGCCCTTAGCCTGGATCAGACGACCACAGTTACAGTTAGGCTGCCAACAATGGATGGTGGAAGAACCCGAGTCGGCGCACGTCCGGTGTGCGGCCGATCGGGTCTCCTCCTTGCCTGCCCAAGGCAAAATGTTCTATAAATAAAAAGCCGCTGCTGACCTTTGACGCGGGCAGTCCCGCCCAGATAATGGCCCCGTCGAGTTTGGCTGGCCGAGCGGGCAGGCGCACAGCCTGCCAGAGGATTCGGCCTTACTGACCATCAATATCGAGGAAGGCAAGGAGATCGTCGATGCACAGCTTAATTCGGAAGACTAGCGGGGCGAAGTTCCCTGGCAAGTTCATGTTTGCACCAGCGCTGGCGCTGGGCTTGGCTGCGGCGACCCTTGCCCTCCAGTCACAGGTGAAGAGCTCCCGGACGGAAAGAGAAAAAGTCGCGGAAGCCAGCCGGCTGAACAACCTCGGAGTCGCCTACCTGAACCAGCGGCGCTCTGAGGCGGCGCTGAAGAATTTCGAACAGGCCCTCGCGCTCGATCCAAACCTGCTTGCAGCCCACCTGAACGAGGGTATCGCGCTGCTCGACCTCCAGCGGCTTGAGCCGGCGGAGCGCGTGCTTGTTGAGGTGAGCAAGCAACAGCCGAATAACCCGCGGGTCTGGTTCAACCTCGGCTTGCTGCGCAGGAAACTTGACGAAACCGATGAGGCCCTGGCTGCATTTGGCCGAGTCGCCCAACTCGATCCCAGCGATGCCGACGCGCACTATTTCCTGGGAGCGCTCCACCAGAATGCCAAACAGTTTGACCTTGCCGTCGCGAGCTTCCGGCGGGCGCTGGAACTCAATCCGTACCACGTCTCGGCCCAATTCGGCCTGGCGAGCACCTACCAGCGCATGGGGGACAATGAGCAAGCGCGCACGAATCTGGAACGCTTCCAGAAGCTCACGCAGGAAAAGCTTGGATCGCCAATCGGAAGCACTTATGGCGACCAGGGCAAGTATTCGCTCGCCGAGGATGCGCGGCTTCCTGTCGGCGCTGCCGCCGCGCCGATTGCGGTCAAGTTCGTGACCGTGCCGAATGCCGAATCCGGCCTGCCCTCCGTCCGCGCCGGAAAACCCGAACCGGGATCACCCCGTTCGGGAGCCTGCTTTTTCGATTATGACAACGATACCCGGGCCGACATGCTGTTGCTGAACGGCGGTCCGGACCGCACAGTCGCCCTCTATCGGAACGTCGGCGGCCGCTTTGCCGACGCGACCGCCGGAGCCCATCTCGCCGTCTCCGGCCGCGCCTTCAGCTGTGTCTCCGGCGACTATGACAACGACGGCCGGCCGGACATCGTGGTTGCCTTGGAATCTGGCCTGCGATTGTTCCACAACGAGGGCGCCGGGGCGTTCCGAGATGTAACCGAGGCCTCCGGGCTCCGCGCCATGACGGCTAAGCCGTTTTCTGTGGACCTTCTCGATTACGATCACGACGGCGACCTCGACCTGCAGGTAACAGCGCTCACGGGGAGGCCTGAGCTCTGGAGAAACAACGGCAACGGCACGTTCGCAGACGTTTCCTCGGCCACGGTACCTGGTGAAGTTGCGGACGCGTACGTGAGCATTGCGGCGGATTTCGACAACGACCGGGCCGTAGACCTGATCGTTACTCGCGCGCAGGGATCGCCGTCATTGTTGCGGAACCCTCGCGAAGGAAGATTCAAGGCTATCCCGCTGCTTGGGGGTGCGCCTCAGACAGGCACGCGCGGTGTCGTGACCCTCGACTTCGACGAAGACGGGTGGACAGACGTGGCCTTCACGCATGGCGGACCTCCTGGATTGAGTCTGTGGCGGAGCATCGAGGGCAAACGCCTGGAAGCCGTACCGCTCCCGAAGCTCAGTGGGACCGGCTTCTGGGGCCTGGCGGCCCTTGACTACGACAACGATGGCTGGGTCGACCTGGCTGCGGTCCAGTCGGCGGGACCAAAACCCCGCATCATCTTGCTGCGCAACGAGGGGAGCGCCGGATTCCGCGAGGTCACCAATGAAACCGGCCTCGACAAAGTGAGCCTCGACAATCCAGGCTCGCTGATCACTGCAGACTACGATGGCGATGGCGACAGCGACTTGCTCGTCACGCAGGATGGCGGTCCGCCAGTGCTGCTGCGCAATGACGGCGGAAACAGGAATAACTGGCTGAGGCTTTCGCTCAAGGCGCTGGCCGACAACAGGAGTGCCATCGGCACAAAAGTGGAGGTCTTCGCCGGCGCGCTCTACCAGAAATTTGAAGTGCAGTCTTCCTCCGGCTACCTGGGGCAGAACGCGCCGGAAATTCTGGTAGGCCTCGGGGACGTCAAGGAGGCGGACATCGTGAGGATGCTCTGGCCGACCGGCGTTCTGCAAGATGAAGTGCAGCTGGCCGCGGGTCGGACGCAACAGCTCCCGGAAAATGACCGGCGGGGCAGCTCATGTCCCGTTCTGTTCGCCTGGAACGGCACCCGCTACGAGTTCATCTCCGATTTGATCGGTCCGGGAATCGTCGGCCACTGGGTGGCCCCGGGCGGGCGCAACACTCCCGACCCGACCGAATACGTGAAAGTGCCGGGTCACAGCCTCCATGCGCAACAAGGCCGGCTGAGCTTGCGGCTGCAGGAGGCGATGGAAGAGGTCGTTTATCTCGACCAAGTGCGGTTGATTGCCGTGGATCATCCCTCCGATGTCGAGATCTATCCCAATGAGCGTTTTGCCAGTGCGCCCCCGTTCCCGGATTTTAAGGTCCTTGCCAGCCGGGGGGCGCGCCTGCCTCTCGGCGCCTGGGACGACCGGGGGCGCGATATTCGAAGCGAATTGCGCGATATTGACCGCCGCTACGTCACGGGGTTCCGTTCGCTCCCCTTCACGGGATTTGCCGAACTGCACGGGATCGAACTCGAACTCGGACCATGGGATCCGGCGCGACCTCTGCGGCTCCTGATGCACGGTCTGACCGACTACTTTACCGCCACATCAATGTACGCCGGGTACCAAGCCGGCGTCATGGCCATCCCGCCCTATCTCGAAGTGCAGGACGCCTCCGGGCGCTGGAAGCGCGTAATCGACGACTTGGGCTTTCCCGCAGGTCTCGCTCGCACTATGGTCGCGGACCTGACCGGGAGGCTGCCCGCCGGTACAAAGCGGGTGCGGATCATGACCAACCTGAAAATCTACTGGGACCAAGTTCTGCTGGATTCCACGCCTGGAGCGAATCTCACCCGATTGAGCGAGGTACCGCTCGCTGGGGCTACGCTCGGATTCCACGGCTATCCGCGCGAAGTGCACGGCGACTTGCCGAGCGATATCGGATACGTGTACGAAGAGGTCAGCCCCACCGGTCCGTACGCGCGGCAAGCCGGGAACTACACACGCTACGGCGACGCGCGCGCATTGCTGGCCGCAGCAGATGACCGCTTTGCGATCATGGGCTCCGGAGACGAGGTGCGGCTGGAGTTTGACTCCTCGCGGCTGGCGCCCGTGCCGGCGGGTTGGACGCGCGATTACTTGTTCTACGCAGACGGGTTCGAGAAGGACATGGATTTCTACGCGGCGTACGGGTACACGGTCGAGCCGCTCCCCTTCCATGCCATGCGCGGCTACCCGTACGTCGGCGCGGAAACCTATCCGCAGGAAGTACCCTACCTGCGGTACCAGCTCGGTGTTAATACGAGGCAGGTCTCAGGCCGCGGCACCTCGAGTTATCGCTTCAATTACCGCCGGGAGCCTGCCGCCCCTGGGAACCGTCGATAGTGGAATCGAGTTTGGGGACTGACGACGGCAATTGACTGAATCAAACGCCCTTACCCGGGTTCGAGGTGTTTGAAAGGGCCTTAGCATCAAAAAATCGAGCTGTTATTTGCGCCTAACGTCTGTATGGTGTTCATCGAGAGGCCAAAGTCGTATGCTGCTCCAAAATACATCTTTAAAACAAAAAAGCGGGCACGATTTTTCGCTGCAAGTGATAGTTTTGAGCCTTCAAATTGCGGATCTCACATGCCATCAAAAACTTAACGTCGTCAGTCCCCAAAGCACCTAAGTTCGCAGACCCAATCCTGCGCCTGGGTGCGGGAATGCCCGCGGCCCAGGCGCGTGATGTTCTTGCGGCCAACCGCAGTATATTTTAGAATCGGGCTATAGAATTTTGCTGTACTAAAGCGCCGGGGTCTCGGGCGCTCGAGGGCCTGCAATGTCGAGGCTTCTACACGCGATCGTACGGGTCGCGCTCGCCTGCAGTTTAGCTGCCACAAGAGCGGAAGCCCAAGTTCCTGCCAAAAAAGCCCAGGCCGCCGACCCTGCGGAATCCACCCGTAAAGCTCTGAGCTTAGCGGAAGTCGGACGCTGCACGGAGGCTCTGCCGGTTCTGAAGCGCAACACGCAGGGGCTGGCGGACAAGCATCTTCGCTACCTCGCCGCCTTTGCCGCGGTCAACTGCGGCATGAGTGTCAACGACACGGCAGCCGTCGTGAACGCGCTGTTGCTGCTGCAACGCGATTTTCCTGACGACCCGGAGGTGCTGTACACTGTCGCGCGCATCTTTTCGCAATTCGCCGATCGCAGCGCTAAGGATCTGGCCGAACGGTTCCCCAAATCGCCGCAGGTGGCCAGGCTCAATGCGGAGGCGCTCGAATCGAAGCAGATGTGGAAGGAGGCGATTGAGGCCTACCGTAACATCCTTGCGCAGGAGCCGAAGGTCGCTGGCATCCACTTCCGCATCGCAAGCATTCTTCTCGACACCTCATCGAGCCCCGAGAGCACTGCGGAGGCGAAAAAGGAATTGGAGGCTGAGCTCGGAATCAATCCCAAGAGCGCCGTGACTGTGTTCGCACTGGGCGAAATCGCCCGGCGTGCCGGCGCATGGGACGAAGCCATCCGGCTCTTCACGCGCGCCTCGCAATTGGATGTCGGCTTCCTGGAGGCTTACCTCGCGCTCGGCCAGTCGCTCAATGCGGCAGGCAAGCACGCGGACGCCATCGCGCCGCTGGAGCGCTATGCCAAGGGCGTGCCGGACGACCCGGCAGGTCATTATCAGCTTGCTATTGCGTACTCCCGCACCGGCAACAAGGCGGCCGCGGATCGTGAGCTGCAGCTTCAGCGCGAAGCCCTTGCAAAAAAGAAAGTCAGTGAGCCTCGGCCGCGGGGTGCACGAGTGCCCCGGTGAACTCCGTCATGGATGCGTCGATCCAAATGCGTTCCTTCTCTAGATCACGCCGCCGATTTCTTTGCCGGCTTGGCCAGGCCGGGCTGGCAGCCCTGTTGCCCCACGGCCTGCGGGACGCATTTGCTCCGCCGCAGACGCTGCCGGCCTTTGAAGAGATTCCTCCCTCCGTAAGCGGAATTCACTGGGTTCATGTCGCGGGACTCACATCTGAGATGTACGTGCCCGAATCGCTCGGCGCCGGCTGTGCGTGGATCGACTACGACAACGACGGCTGGATGGACATTTACCTGGTCAACAGCGGCAAGTGCGACTTCTACGATCCGCCCCAGCCGCTGCGCAATGCCCTCTACCACAACAACCGCGACGGCACCTTTACCGACGTCACCGAACGCTCCGGCGCTGTCGGCACTGCCTATGGAATGGGCGTCGCGGTCGGGGATTACGATGGTGACGGGCTGCCCGATCTGTACGTCACGCAGTATCCGCGCAACGTCCTCTATCACAACAACGGGGACGGCACTTTCACGGACGTGACTGACAAGGCGGGCGTGGCCGCGCCGGGCTGGACCATGAGCGCAGTCTGGTTCGACTACGACAACGACGGCCGCCTCGACCTGTTCACATGCGGCTTCCTCGACTTCAGCAAGGCGAAAAACGTCTATTGCGGCACGCCGCAGCTGCGCGCCTATTGCATGCCGACCGCCTACAAGGGATTGCCGTGCCGGCTCTTCCACAACAACGGCGACGGCACGTTTACCGATGTCAGCCGCGAATCGGGAATCCTCAAAGAGGCGAAGGCCTGGGGTGTTGTGGCTGCGGACATCAACAATGACGGCTGGATGGACCTGTTGGTCTCCAACGATAAACTCCCCGCCTTCCTGTTCGCCAACCGAAAAGGCAAATTCGAGGACGTCGGTCCGCTCGCCGGCGTCGCTTACAACGCCATGGGGGTGGCGCGTTCCACCATGTGCGTGGATGCGGCAGATTTCGACCAGGACGGGTGGATCGATCTCTTGGCCACCACAATAGATCACGAGATGTTCTCGCTCTATCGGAATATGAAGAACGAGGCTTTCGACGACCTTTCGATACCAAGCGGCATCGGCGCGGCCACCGTTCTTATGAGCGGCATGGGGAGCCGCCTCATTGATTACGATAACGACGGTGATGTTGACTTGTTTCTGTGCAATGCGCACGTGGACACGGTTGTGCAGCAGCGCATCCTCGATGTGAAGTATAACGAGCCGATGCTTCTCTTTCACAACACCGGCGGGCGCTGGCAAAATGTCAGCGCGCAAAGCGGGCCGATCTTTGCCAGGGACCTTGGCTCGCGCGGGGTGGCGTTCGGCGACTTCGACAATAACGGCTCGGTGGATCTGCTGATCTCCATCAGCGACGACCGGCCGCTGCTGCTGCGGAACAACGCCGGCCGGCAGAACCACTGGCTCGGCGTGCGGCTCCGAGGCCGCAAGGCCAACCCGGACGCGATCGGGGCGAAGATTACATGGTGCTCGGGAGACTTCCAGCGCCACACCTGGCTTGTCGGACGTGGCGGCTTCCTCTCATCCCATGACCCGCGCGCCGTCCTGGGCCTGGGCCCGCGGACCAAGATGGATTGGATTGAGGTAAAATGGCCCCCGCCCTCGGACAAAGTCGAGCGGTTCGTCAATCCGCCGGTCGATCGCTACATTACAATCACCGAAGGAGAGGGCAAATGGGTGTAGCGCCAACTCAAGATTCAATCTTATATGGGTGGTAAAATACCTCCCGGTAATCTAACAGATCCGGGATCGGAATCGGGGTCGGAATCGAATTCGGTGTCGAAGGAAACAGATGACTTTCGGGCATGAGAAACTGGATGTCTACCGCGCTGCCATCGAGTATGCAGGCTGGGCCTTTCGCCTATGTGAACAGCTGAAAGCACATCGAAACGCCAAAGACCAACTGCTTAGGGCCTCACAAGCTATTCCCCTGAATATCGCAGAAGGAAACGGCAAGGCTACCGATGGGGAGCGGAGACGGTTTTTCGAGATCGCACGCGGATCGGCGTTGGAATGCGGAGCCATTCAAGACGTGCTGGAAGTATGCGGAGCTCTGCCGCCGGCTGAGAACGCCAATGCGAAAAAGCTCCTTGATCGAATCGTTGCCATGCTAACTAAACTCGGACAGCGTGGCTATTCGGTGCGGGAGGCGCCGAACGGATATGCCACGGGCGAAGTCGGAAGCGACTCCGATACCGATTCCGACCCCGACAGCGATCGATTACAGGTTAGACAAGATGCATAGCTATAAAATGCACATTAAGGTAGCGCTCCTGGCCGCAGCGGTGTGGTTTGCCCTGGCCGGCCCGGTGGCGCCGACATACTCCCAGGGCGGCGGCCAGCGGGGCCGCAGCGACCCCGCCGCAGAAGCTGAGCTGGAGAAGGGAATCGCACTCACGCGCAGCGGAAAGTTCAATGAAGCTATTGCGCACTTCCTGGCTGCACAAGGAAAGGTCCGCGACGCATCCGCGCTGAGCTTCAACCTGGCGCTCTGCTACGTTGGTAGCGGACAATACTCGCAGGCCATTGCGTTGCTCGACGAGCTGCGGTCAAACAGCCTCAACAACGCGAATGTCGAGAACCTGCTGGCCCAGTCCTTGCTGGGCAACCATCAGCCCGAGGAAGCCTATGCCGCCTTCGAGCGGGCGGCCCGCCTGACGCCCGACAACGAGAAGCTCTATCTCTACGTCAGCGAGTCGTGCATGGACAACGGTTATTTCGACGTGGGCCTCAAGGTTATTGAGGCGGGGTTGAAGCGTCTGCCACGTTCCGCGCCTCTGGTCTTCGAGCATGGCATTCTGCTCATGCGGCTGGATTTTGTTGACGATGCCATGAAAGAACTCGAAAAGGTGCCTAAACTCGCGCCGGGGACTGACGTCGCGTACATTGCGGCGGCTCAGAAGGCTATCTTCGAGAGCGACGTGGATGAAGCCGTCCGCATCGCCCGAGAGGGCATCGGCAAAGGAAAACAACACTTTATGCTGCTCGCGCTTTACGGCGAGGCGGTTATCCTCTCCGGCGTGGAAGTCCGCAGTAAGGAATTCGATGAGGCCCGCTCCGCTTTGGAGCAGTCCATCGCGCTGAGCCCTACCTATGTCAGCGCACGGATGTCTCTCGGCAAGCTTTATCTGATGGAGAACCGTGTCGACGATGCCATCGTGCAACTGAATGTGGCCCGGGAACTGGAGCCGAAGAACTCTGCCATCTACACCAATCTGGCAGCGGCCTACCGCCGGCGGGGCGACACAGCGCGGGCCGAAGAGATGCTCGCGATCCTGGACAAGCTGAACAAAGAAGAAATAGAGAGAATTCGAAATGCGCCAGGCGACCGCAAGGCCGGCTATATGTCGAATCCTGTCACGAAGAAGAAAAAGAAGCCATAAGCTAGAAGCCAGAAGACAGAAGCACGCCAGATTAATATTCCGGCTTCCTGCTTCTGACTCCTGGCCTCTGTCGGGGGTCGAAATCCCCTTTCACCGCGATTTATGATCTGTTCCTGCTGAGGAAAAACTGTGATGGTACAATTTCGACGCGTTTGCACCTTCCTTGCCGTTTTGGGATTCACACTGCCGGGGCTGGGGGCCACGGCGGCCGAGCTTTCCAATCGGGCATTCCAGATCCAATATGACGCGTCCGGCATCCGGAGCCTGAAGCGCACGAATGACGTCCACGACACCGAATATATCGGCGCCGGCGGCGCGCTCGGCCGCGTGGTGATCCGCTACCGGTCGGCGCCCAACGGCTTTTGGCGCGAACTGCACGAACTGCTCGGGCCAGAGCTACAGGCGGGTGCGCAGACAGTCAGCTACCGGGTCGGCACGTTGCTTCCGACGCTGGCGGAGAAGAGCACCGCGAGCGCTGCTGTGGGCGCCGGTGGCCTGCGTGCCCTGAACGATGGTCAGGTCCCCATATCCGGCGGCCGGGGCGGCGGACCCGGAGGCCGCGGCGGCGGTCCCGGCGCACCCGGCGGCGCAACCCAGGTCCCGATGTTCACCTGGTCCGGCGCGCGCGGCCAGACCCAATGGGTGCAGTACACGTTCCCCACAGATGAAGAGGTCTCCCGGTCCGAGGTGTTCTGGGTGGCTGATGCGAATGCCGTGACTCTGCCCCAATCGTGGCGCCTGCTTTATCGTGACGGCCGGGAGTGGAAAGAAGTCCGCAGCCGCGCTCCCTATGGGTCTGTGCCGAATGCATTCGCCGTCGTCGAGTTTGAGCCGGTCAGAACGTCGATGATGCGCATAGAAGTCTCGTTGGCGCCCAACGCTGCCGCCGGTGTCGCCGAGTGGCGAGTGGGACCCGTGCAGACCCCGGCGCCGACCGCCGATCTGGAGGTGAACCAGACGTTCAAACTTGACGGCGAAGTCCTGGACTGGGCCATCACACTGGCCAACGGCGGTGCCAAGCCGATCGAAATCGCCGACCTGGCGGTGCCGTTCAACTTTGCTGAACGCACTGTAGCCCGGGGCGAAATCTACACGCGCAAGCTCCTGCGCCATTCGCTGGTAGCCGGGCACGGCTCCTGGATCTACTGGCAGCGTAGCGGGGGCGACGGCCCGTATCTTGTCATGACTCCAATAGGCCAGACCGGGTTTGAGTATTTCGACAACTCGGGCGGAGCCTTCACGCCATACATTCATGCGAAAGCGGCCGCAGCAGCGGCCATCGCCGCCGGCGGCAATTGGCGCCTGCCCGTCACGAGCCTGAGGCTCGCGCCCAGGGGTGCGCCCGGCGCTGCAGTCACCTACTCATTCCGCTTTCAGTGGGCCAAAGACTTTGCGGCCGTACGCGACGTGCTGTTCAAGGAGAACAAATTCGACACCGCGATCGTCCCGGGGATGACGGTCCCGATCGATCTTCCGGCCATGATCTCGCTGCGCACCAAAAACCGGATCGACGCCGTCGAGGCTGAGCACCCTGCGGACACCAGAGTGGAATTCGTCGGCGACAAGGGAAACGGGGTCAAGGTCTACCGGGTGCAGTTTTCGAAACTGGGCGAGAACATGCTCAGGATCAAGTACGCCGGGTTGTGGACTTCACTCGAGTTCTTTGTCACTGAACCGTTGGAAACTGTGATCCAGAAGCGCGCCTCGTTCCTGGTCACTCACCATCAGCATAAGGATCCTCAGAAGTGGTACTACGGCGTCTTCGCCGAGTGGGATCAGAAAAACGAGATCCTGCGCGGCCCCGAGGACCGCGACGGACTCTCCACCTGGCTGACCGACGCCGACGACGATGCCGGCAACGCGCGGCCCGCCTTCGTCGCGTCGAAGAACGTCTTCTTCCCCAGCCAGGCGGAGATCGACGCTGTCGAGCTCTACATCAGCAAGTACCTGTGGGGCGGGATGCAAATGACTGATAAGGAGAAATACCCGTACGGCATCTACGGCATTCCGAACTTCAAGGTCAATCGCGAAAGCACGGACGAAGGGCGCAACGGCCGGGCGCATCTTTGGCGTATCTACGACTACCCCCACATCATCATGCTCTACTACCGTATGTACCAGGTCGCCAAGTTCTATCCGGAGAAGGTCAAGTACCTCAACGCCGAGAAATACCTCGAGCGCGCCTATCGCACCGCGGTCGCCTACTGGACGGTGCCGAACGAGATCGAGAAGTGGTCCGCAAACGAAGTGGGCACTATGAACGAAGCCTTTATCCCCGATTTGATCCGCACGCTCGAGGAGGAAGGCAAGAAGGAATGGGCCGATACCCTGCGCGGCTATTGGGAAAGCAAAGTGGAGGCCTTCATCAACAGGACGCCGAACCTCTACGGCTCGGAATTCGCGTTTGATTCCACCGGCTTTGAATCGACCGGCGCGTTCGCGAAGTACGCGCTAAATCGCGTGCTCAAGCCGGGAGTGCAGGCAGATCCCAATCTGCCTGCGACGGACCTCCGCCGCACCGTTACGTACGATGCCGCGTTGAAGTTCATGAATTTCCAACTGCTGCTGAACATGTGCGACCGTGGCTGGCTCGAGACCACCTATTACCAGCTCGGGAGCGATTACCGCGGTTCCCTGTCGTATTTGCTGAGCTACATGTCGCATCTGGGCGGCTGGTCGATTCTCGACTACGGCCTGAACTTCGCCACGGATCCCGCCGATTACCTGCGGCTCGGCTATGCCTCTTCCCTCAGCGCGTGGGCGCTGGTCAACTCCGGTACCGCCGAGAGCGGCTACGGTTACTGGAACCCGAGCAAGGAAAACGACGGCGCTACCGGCGGCGGCTTCGTTCCGGAGGCGATGGGCCGCGGCTGGATCGGCAAGCAGATGGCGCGCGGCGCCTGGTACTACAGCGCCGAAGAGGACGTGGGCTACTGCGGCGCGCTGCGCACCCATGCCACAATCGTGGCGCGGGATCCGGTCTTCGGCGAAATCGCCTATGGCGGCCTGCTGACGCGCAAGGGCGCTTCCATCCGGGTGATTCCGCGTGACGGGCTGCGCGTGAGATTCCACGTGATCCGGGACCAGGAGCGGCTCCACATGGAGCTGGAACACGACGGCTACGCCAAGGAGCAGCCGATCGTCGTCGCCGACGGCCTCGGCAGGATCCAGTTCACGCTGGAAAACCGTACCGGGCAAGCCCATGAAACCGGCCTCAGGATCGCCGGCCTGCCGGCTGGCGAGTACACGGTCGCCGTCGGCGGCCGCACCGCCGCAACCGTGCGCGGCGGCTCAGCGCGGGAAGCCAGGATTGCTCTGCCGGCCGGCGCGGTCGCCGCCGTTCCGGTATCGATCACCCGCACGTCCCGTTAAAGTCGGTACCTTATTATTCAGTTCAATGGTAAGAGGATATCTTAGGGCGCACGAGAAGAGGAGCCAGGAGACATGCGAGGATTTTGGATTGCGGATTTTGGATTTGGCCTGATCGCTTTTATTCTGTCTCCTGACTCCTCCGTTTTTCCGCGGCTTCTAATGTGAGGGAAAATGAAAGGAATTCTCTTTATTTTTGCTATTGCGTTGTCCGCGTATCCGCGGGGCGTGAAGATGACCGATTACGCCATATTCCCGGTCTCCTATAAAAACGTCCAGGTCACGGATTCGTTCTGGGGGCCGCGGATCGAGAACAACCGGGCGGTCTCGCTTCCCGGACTGCTGGACCGCGCCGAGAAGAGCGGCCGCAGCCCCGACCTGCGCTTGATCGAAGCGGCCTGCTACGTCCTGGCCGATAAGCCGGATCCGGCCCTCAGGGCCCGCATCGACCAAAAACTCGACGCCTTGATTGCCGCAATCCGCGCGCGCAAAGGCAAATGGTCCACGGCCGGCGATGGCGACGGATTCTGGTGTGGGAACTTTCTTGAGGCCTCTGTCGCCTATTACGAGGCCACGGGCAGCCGCAAGATGCTCGATGCCGCCATCGAGATTGCCGACGATCTCGACAGTTTTTACGGCCCCGGCCGGCACCGTGACATCCCAAACCACGAAGGCCTCAAAATCGGACTCGTGCGTCTGTACCGAGCCACCCGGAACGAGAAGTACCTGAATCTTGCCCGCTTCCTGATCGACACGCGCGGCAATCCAGAAGGGCGCACCGGCCTTTACGGGCCCTACGCGCAAGACCATGAGCCGGTCAAAGCCCAGACACGCGCCATCGGCCACGCTGTGCGCGCGACCTATCTGTACATCCCTTTGACCGACATAGCGGCCCTCACCGGAGATGCCGGCTACAAGCAAGCCGACGAGAGGATCTGGGAAGACGCGATCAACAAGCGGACCTACCTCACGGGCGGAATCGGGAGCTATCGCGACGAGGAAGACTATGGCGACGATTACGATCTCCCCAATGTCGCCGCCTGGAACGAGATCTGCGCCGCTTACGGCAATATCTTTTGGAACCAAAGGCTGTTCCAGCTCAACCAGGACGCGAAGTATGTCGACGTGCTCGAGCGCACGCTTTATAACGCCCTGCTGGTGGGCGTTTCGCTGACCGGCGATAGGTATTTATATCAGGCGCCGTTGCGCACATACGGCAGCTTCGCCCGGCAGCACGCCTTTGGGCCGAACTGCTGCCCGCCGAACATCGCGCGCATCCTACCGCAGTTGGGCGGATTGATTTACGCCCAAAATGATCAGAACCTGTACGTCAATCTCTACATCGGCAGCAGGGCAAGCGTCCGAATCAGGGACACTGCCGTTGCCGTCGCGCAGGAGACGAACTATCCGTGGGACGGAGCGGTCAAGCTCACCATCAGCCCAAAGCAGCCTCAGCGTTTTTCCGTCTACGTGCGGATCCCAGGCTGGGCGCGCAACCAGCCGGTTCCGGGCACGCTGTACGGATATCTGCCGGCCAAGGAACAGAACGTCACTCTGAGCATCAACGGCTCACCGTTCACTTATACCGTCGCCAAAGGCTGTGCCCGCATCGAACGCGACTGGAAGGCGGGTGACACTGTCCAGATTTACATGCCGATGCCCGTCCGCAGAGTTGTGGCTTCCGATCTCGTTCCGGACGACCGTGGCATGGTGGCCCTCGAACGCGGCCCGCTCGTGTACTGCGCCGAGCAGGCGGACAACCCGACCGGCGTCTTCAATCTACAGGTGCCCGACAGCGCCGATCTGCAGTTCTCCTTCAAGCAAAACCTGCTCGGCGGGGTAGGTGCGATTGCCGGCAGCGTGAACGCATTGAGCCGCGCTGCCGACGGGAATGCTGTGACGCGGAAAACACAGGCGTTCTTGGCGATCCCGTTCTATGCGATCGGAAACCGGGCGCCGGGAGAGATGTCGGTCTGGCTGGCGCGCGACGAGGCGAAGGCCGTCATCGCGCCGAAGACGTCGATCGCCTCGGCCAGCAAGGCGACCTCATCGTGCGGCAACGGCACGGTAACCGAGAATTACCCCGGCCACAAGCCGCCGACGATAGAACGCCGCTTCTATCCGAACTCGCAGGACGGGAGCGGCGACATCCGTGCCATCTCGGACCAGCTCGCGCCCGTGAACTCCGAGGACGGATCGGCGCCCTTCCTGCGCCTGCATCCGCAAACCGGCGGCCGCGCCTGGGTGCAATACGATTTTGCAAAACCGGAATCGGTATCTTCCGTCGAGGTCTACTGGAAGGACGACAAGCAGTACGTGGTTGCGCCGAAAAGCTGGCGCCTGCTCTTCAAAGACGGAGACGAATGGAAGCCGGTGACCACTTCCGGCGTCTATGGCGTCGCCAAGGACACGTTCAACAGAGTTTCTTTCCAGCCGGTAAAAACCTCGGGATTACGCATCGAGATCCAGCTCGCCCCCAAGGTCTATAAAAAGGGGACCCTCGGACCCCCCGACGGCAACTACCTGGCACAAGACCTGACGTGGTACGAGGGAGGCGTCATCGAGTGGATTGTTAGATAGTATCCGAAATCAAAAAAACGCCACGGATTCCACGGATTCATATAGTTCTTTTAAATCTGTTGCAATCCGTGGCGTTTTTGTTTTTGATCGTTACTTCACCAGGCGCAGGATGCCGAAGACTTCGGGGTGGTGGGGATTCCAGACCATTGGCGGCTGCCAGGCGAGGAAATCGCGGTTGGGGGGCTCGCCGTCCTGGCGGTACAGATTGATGCGCATCTCGTTGCCTGCCTGGGCCGTGCGCTTGTCCACGGCCGCCATCGGGATGCGCATCTCGCCGTACCAGATCTTCCTTTTATCATCAATGCGCGCCTTCACCTTCATTCCTGAATCCCAGTTCTGCTCGCCGTTGAAACCGGGTTTGTCCCTCTTCGAATCGATGTCGAGGTCGAGGAACTCGCCCGCCGGAGACATCTGGAACTCGCGGTACCGGTTCGTGTTTTCGAAATCCGCTCCCAGATAGACCTCGAAGCAGTCCTTCTCCCACATCCCGTAGGTCTCCTTGACCGTGTTCGGATTGGCGTTCAGCGTCAGCCTCTGGTACGGGCCGATGAACAGGAAATAAACGTAGTCCTTCGTCCAGCGCGAGCGCACTTCGGCGCGGAATTCGGGCATTACCGGGCCGAGCACGCTGCGCTCGATCGTCACGCCTTTGATTCCTTTCCAGAAAGCTGAATCCGGATCAGCAGTGGGCGCCACCGCTTTCTCCGCGTAGTACGACAGGAATATCGCCTTATCCTGCGCCTGCACCAACAGCATCAAAGCGATCAGTAATCTCATAAATCTCCCTTGTGGCATGACTCTCAACTCTTATGCCTCTTGGCTGACAGCCGAAAGCTGATGGCTGACAGCTTGGCGTGGCCGGACGGATCAACGGGCTTCGATTTTAAGCAAAACCGTTTGGTTCGCGGACAGCTTCAGCGGCATTTCGGTGACGTTGTCGGCCAGGACCTTGTCCTCGAGCAGGTCGAGGACGCGCGATCTGCGCGGCAGGCGCAGGATGCGTGAACCGCCCCCAGGGGCATAAACACCGAGGAAACTGCGGCTGGCGTAGACGTTGTCGCCCGCGTCGCTGTAAATATGGCAGCCGGCCGCGCGCGCGATGTTGCGCAGCAGCGCCGCCGGCAGGATCGGCGCGCTCGAGTATACGGACGTCCATCCCGCCTGTTTTTTCACGACCAGCCCCGGTTTATCGACGCCCGCGAGCTTCCCCAGGGTCTGCGCTCCTGGATCGTTGCCGTAAAATCGCGGGCTGATGCGGAACCCCGGCAGATCGCGCCGCAGCGATGGGTCGCGCGGATCCTTCAAATATATCTGGTGATCGTACCAGCGGATGATATCGGCCACGTTCACGTCGGTCCCATAGGCTGATCCGCGCGCCAGTGACTTCGTGTACGGATGGTCATAGGAAGTGATGTCGACGTGCAGTTCGCCGGGAACGGTGTTTTCAGCCAGCCGGATTCCTATCAGCGCCTGCATGTCTGCAACCGACAGTTTGTCGCCTATATATCCCGGCGCATAGACCCAGACCGCGGTCGCGCCGTTCCTCTTCAAGCGCGCATGAATCGCGGCGCGCTGTTCGGGCGTCGCCCGGAACGTATTCAAAAAGACATACAGCTTGTATTTGCGCAGCCTCGGATTGCCGATGTCGGACAGCAGGTAGCAGTCCCACGGCGCGCCGATAAATGCAAACTCCCACTGTTTCTGCGCCGTCATGAGCGCGTTCCAAAGCGGCTCGCCGTCTCCTGTATAGGTGAAGCTCGCCTCATCGACGATGACGGCTATATCCGGATCACTATGCCTGTCGCTATCGAGCGCCTTCTCGTCGATGTCCCTCAGCTTGCGAAACAGTTGGATGATCCTGTCATCGTGGTAGGTCCCGCCGTGCAGATCGGTCCACCACATGCCGAAGCCCTTCGTCAGGGCGTATGCATAATCACGCACCAGCAGCCCCTTGGTTTCCTCGAAGTTCTGCGGGTTGCGCAGCGAATTGCCCCAGCGCCACTGGCGCTGGAACAAGTGGGTCTCGGTGTCGACCTCGTTGAAGTAGAGTTTGCCGTGGAGCGCCGCCTCGTCGGGCAGCGACTGCGAGTTGTTCGGCCCGCCGATCTGTTTGTTGTCGTAGGTGTAGCAACTGGCGATGAAATCCACGTCGGGCGAACGCAGCACCTTGGCAAACGCAAGATGCCCGCTGTGAACCGCGCTCAAGTTCGGAAAGTTACACCAGAGATAGCCGTAGAACGCGCCGACGATCTTCTTGCGCCCGGTGATCTCCTTCACCCACCGGGCATTCTCGATCAGGACATCGGCAACCATCTCGTTAAAAAACGTGAAATAGTCGGGAACGCGCGTGCTGACGCCCGGGTCGAAGAAGATGCCATGATTGCTTGAGTAGCGCTCGACTTCGTTCGGCGGCGTTGCGTTCTCGAAGGTGACCCTGGCATCGTGCCATGCGCGGCGCAGCGCATCGTCGGTCCCATACTTTTTTTTCAGCCACGCCCTGAATCCGGCCTGCGCCGCCGGAGAATAGTCCTCGACCCCGAACTTCGTCGGCGGTTCGGCGCCCGGCCGCGTCTCCCAGAAGGAGTTAAAGGTCAGCCACTCGCCGCCAAAGCCGTTGCCGACCTGGTAGCCGACGATGTTTTCGCCGTATTTGCCTTCCACGTGGCTGAGGAACGCGATCATCGCCTTGTGCGAAAGTTCGCGATACTTCTCGGATGCGAATGAGGGATGGCACGCCTGCCCGAACATGCCGGCGGGACTGCCGTCGTCGCGCATGGTGATTTCGTTTGGAAAGGACTTGCACCACCACGATCCAGGAGTAAGCAGAATGCGCGGCAGGAAGAGCGCCTTCGGGTCGATCTTCAGATAACCGTCCATCTTCTCGTCGGCCCTTGCAAAATCGTATGTTTCCGGGGCGGTCCAGTCGAAGCGGAGGTAGATGTTGAAAATTGAGATTCCCGCCTGGCGGAAATCGTTGAAATCAGCCGGTCCCGGCCGGTAGGGCGCTGCCAACGTCTGGCTTGTCAGAATGCCGTTCACATACAGGGCAGGCATCCCATTCAAAACCTTTACCTCGCTGGTCAATCCGGCGCGCGGTGCGGCCTGCGGCGCAGGCGCCAGCGCAAGCAACGGGGCCGCAAACAAGAGTAGGTTCCTTTTCATGACACGCAGCTTCTTACAAAACGCTCATCCGTGTCAATCTGCACGAATTCCCCGGGCGCAATCAGGAGCGAGTCTCACTCCCGATTGCATCCGTTTTCATCTATGTCGGACGAGAAGGGATGATCTTTCATGATATTCTTATGGTCCTATGAGCCCTCGATATTATGCCGCCTGCTGTCAGACCGATTTTGCATGCCCTGCTACGCGAGGGGAAATTCCGGCGCGAGTGGGCCGGATGATTGAGCTGATCGACTCCGCCGTGGCCGGCTACGAGCCCTTTTTCCCCGTGCGGCTCGTGGTTTTTCCGGAGTTTGCCCACACGCCGCCGGTCTACAACACGGTCCGGGAGCTGGAGGAGCATCTTGCGGTTCCCGTGCCTAACGAGCACACGGACCGGTACTCACAGCGCGCCCGCCACCATGGGATCTACATTCAGACCGGCACTTTTCTGGAAAAAGACGAGAACTACCCGGGTGTCGTCTTCAACACGACATGCCTGGTGGGACCTGGAGGCGTGCTGGCCCGATATCGAAAAACCCACCCGTGGATCCCATGGGAGCTTCATGCCAGCCCGCACGACATCCCCGGCTACGGCGAAGACCCGTTTCCGGTGGTCGACACCGAGTTGGGAAAGCTGGGAGCCGCGATCTGCTATGACTGGCTCTTCCCCGAGGCCATCCGCCAGTTGGCTCTCAAGGGCGCGGAGGTGCTGATCCGGGTTTCTGCTTACATGGACCCGTGGGGAACAGCTTCTCCACTCGACTGGTGGACGCTGGTGAATCGCTGCCGGGCGCTCGAGAACATCGCTTACGTGGTGGCTGCCAATCAGGGAGCCCGCCTTTCCGACTACCCGCCGTTCAGTTGGCCCGGCGGGAGCATGGTGGTGGATTATGACGGACGGATTCTCGCGCAAGCCGAACCGGGTCCTGGCGAGAGGATTGTCGTGGCGCCGGTGGATATCGATGCCCTGCGCGGAGAGCGCGCCCGCCGTCGCGGGCATCATATGCTCTCTCACCTGCGCACGGAGCTCTACTCCGGGTATTCCCGTCCGATTTATCCCCGGGCCGAAGTGCTCCCGCACACCATCGAGGAAAACGACCGGCTGATTGAGAAGGCGAAGGCAGGGGGGCCGCCTCCGAAAACTCACTTTGACTGAATGCGGGGGAAGGGACGATCGACTAGCCCCTCGCCTTCCTTAACTGCAATGATCTGGTCGCTTTTCAGTTTTTCGAGCTTTGTGACCATCCCGCTGGGCCAGACGATTTCGACTGCGTCAACCTGAGCATGCTCTCCCAGCCCAAAGTGCAGGCGCGGATCCTGGGACGACTGGTAACTCCTGCCGCCTTTCCTCTGATCATGCACTACGAGATCACCAGCGGTTACTTTCACACGCGCGCCCACACCGTCACGGTTCGATTTCGTTCCGATGAGGAGGATCTCCAGCCAGTGATTTGCGTTTCCGCCGTCGTTGCGCAAAAGCTGAGGTCTTGCGCGGCAATTGTTGACGAGGATATCCAGGTCGCCGTCGTTGTCGAAATCACCCGTTGAGGACCCGCGGCTCACCTGCGGCTGCTGCATGTCCGGCCCCAGCGTCTTGCTGACATTCTCGAACTTGCCGCGGCCTATGTTGCGGAATATCATTTTGGGATTGGCGTAGGTCGTATTCGGGTGGTAAAGCTGAACGTTGTCCATCACGTTCCCTCCCGCCACAAAAATGTCGACCGCGCCGTCGTTGTCGTAGTCGATAAAATTGGTGCCGAAACCGCTTACGTTGTAAGTGTCATAACCCATCTTGGAGGACAACGTAGCATCCGTGAAACTCCCATCACCCATATTCCGATAGAAGCGGTTGAGCTGCATGTCCAGATGGGTCACGTACAAGTCGAACCATCCGGTATTCGACGTGTCAGCCGCATCCACGCCCATGCCCGCTTCCATCTGGCCGTCGCCGCCCACGGCCGCGCCGGCAAGGTAGGCAACCTCGCGAAACGTGCCGTCGTGCCTGTTTTCGAAAAGGTGGTTGGGCTGCGCGTCATTGGAGATGAAGATGTCCTGCCAGCCGTCGTTGTTGAAGTCAAAGGTAACCACGCCCAGTCCGTTCGCAGCCTTCGGCCCGATGCCTGAGGATTGGCTCGCGTCGGTGAATGTGCCGTCGCCGTTATTGCGGTACAGCCTGGCCGGCTGGCCGTGGAAGACATTGGGATGACAATACGCGCGCATGTTTGGACCCTGATCGCCGCAGTAAAAGTTCTTCTCAGGCGTCCAGTCGACATAGTTCGCGATGATCAGATCCAGGCGGCCGTCGTTCTCGTAATCGAACCATGCCGCGCTTGATGCCCACATGCCCTTGTTTTCGACACGCGCGCGCGCCGTAACGTCGGTAAACGTGCCATTGCCGTTGTTGTGGTACAGGATGCAGCGGCCGTATCCGAGAACATACAGGTCGGGGTAGCCGTCATTGTCGTAGTCACCGACGGCCACTCCCATTCCAAACAAGCCCTTTGCCCCGACGCCGGCGGACTCCGTCACATCCTTGAAGGCTCCGTCTCCCATATTGCGATAGAGCGCGCTGCGCAGCGGTTGTTTCGGGGTGTAGATCTCGGTGGCCGCGCCGTTGACCAGGTAGAGGTCCGTCAAGCCGTCCTGGTCATAGTCGATCCATGCGCAGCCGGCGCCCATGCTCTCGATCAAATACTTCTCGGGGCTCCAAGCATTGTCGTGCACGAAGGTGATACCGGCAGCGGCTGCGATGTCGGTGAATGTCACTGCGGCGGGCGGAGGAGTGCGGCTCAGGAGCGCGGCAGCGCAGGCAATCACCAGCAAGCCGAGCCATCCGCACCGCGAAATGTCTGACATACTGCTCACTTAAAACGCCTCACAGGTTAGCTCGTTTCGCTCGGTGATTCTAGGTGCCGGGGACGAGCGGAAACAAGGGAAAAAGAATTTCTCGCTGTAGCGCAAGGGGCATGTGAAAAGATTTATTAAGGAAAAGCAAGAAATGTCTTGACCTTTGTACCGAGCGCTCGTATGCTCGCTCAGAAAGGCAGTGCGGGAGATTGTGATGATTGCATGTGAGCGCTTGCAACAGCGACTCCTGTCGCCGTGGCGGTCGGCTCTGCCGGTTACTAACGGCACACCGGGCCGCTCTCTCACCAATCCCTGGCGTTTGCTCCACCCTTCCCATCACATTACTTTCTGCTGAAAGGAGGCTCAATGCCGCGTCGGCTCTTTGGTAGGATAATGTTGTGCATGACGATCGGCCTTATGATTTCGGCCGTGACAGCGCCTGCGTGGGGACAGGAAACCCGGGGGCGAATCAATGTGACGGTGCTCGATCCACAAAACGCCGTTGTGCCGGGCGCCACCCTTGAGCTCGTCGATCTGGCGACCAACGAAACGCGCAGCGCGGCGACGCAGACAGCCGGCACCTACAGCTTTGTCAACCTGCCACCAGGGAAGTACAAGCTGACGGTCGCCAAACAGGGATTCCGAAACACAGTCTATGATGAGGTGACCGTCTCGGCAACCAAAGCGACCGACATCGAGACGACGTTGTTGATTGGTTCGCCGACCGAGACCGTCACCGTGCAGGCTGTGGTGCCGGTTGTGCAGTCAACCACGGTCGCCATCGCCACAACCATTGATATGAAGCAGATCCAGGACCTGCCTCTCCAGGGCCGTGACATTAGTCAGCTGTCGCGCATCGTACCTGGGTATACGGGCACGTGGAATGGTCTGCCGACAAACGCACAAGGCAACAACGTGGATGGCGTCATCAGCAGCACGAGCCGGATGAAGTTCAGTGGCAACTCCACCCCAAGCGTCAATGTCCGGCTGGAGAACATCGAGGAGATGACGGTGCAGACTGACCAGCTCGACATGAACCAGGGCTTCGGCATGGCAGTCATGCAATCCAGCTTCACCACGCGCCGCGGATCGAACATGTTCCATGGCCAGGTCTTCGAGGACCACCGCAATGACAACCTGAATGCCAACACCTGGTACAACAACGCTAGAGGCGTCGGTTGCACGCCGTGGCCGAATTGCAGAAAGGCGGAATATAAGCTTAACGACTTCGGCGGAAACATCGGCGGTCCGGTCTTCAAGGACAAGCTGTTCTTCTTCTTCAGCCTCTCCACCGCCCGACAGCCCGGCGGCACGACCCGAAGCAGCAGCTTCCTGACCGCATCCGCGCAGCAGGGGAATTTCACCTACACCGGCACGGACGGCCTGTCGCATACCGTAAATGTGTACTCGATAGCGAAGGCTTACGATCCGACGTTGCAGGGAACCATGAACAGTGTCGTCTCCACACAGATGACGCGCATCAACAATGCTGTCGGCCAAGGGAGCATCACCACCACCACCGACCCGAACATCAATAGTGTGAGCTGGCTCTCCCCCAACCCATCAATTACTTGGTATCCGACTTTCCGCGTCGATTACACCCCCACGGCGACGTGGCGCGTCAATCTGGCCGTAAACCAGACCAAGGTCACGGCGCCGCACTCCGCGTCTCCTGTCTTGCCAGGTGACGAGTTTCTCGCTATCGCCGGTGGAACCAAGTCCAATCGCATCTCTTCCTCGTTTGGAGTCGACTGGACGGCGACGAACACGCTGGTCAACGCATTCCGGTTCGGTTACCTGTATCCGCCGTCATGGAATCCTTGGGGTGAAGGAGATTGGAATGATTGGCCGAATCACCCCGAAGTAGTAAGTTTCCCGTTGGGTGTCTCGCCCATGACCTGGAACTATCCGATCTCCAACTTTTATCCCGTGTTTACTATTGCGGATACGGTCAACTGGCAGAAAGGACCGCACGCGCTTAATTTCGGATTCTCGATGTATCGGGAGCAGGATCATTATTGGAATGGGCCCGAACCTACCCGAATCACTGTATCCATGGACGCTGGAGATCCCGCTTACAATGCCTTGACTAATGCGGGCAGCTACCAGCCATTGCCCTTTGCGAATACGACCCAGCAGGGCACTGCGCGCAGCCTGTATGCGCTGCTGACCGGGCGTATCAGCTATATTACCGGGATGTATCCGTACAAGAAGAGCACTGGGGGGTACGGTACGACGCCATTGGGGCACTTCGATCTGAACGAAGTCGCCAAAGCGGGCGGCTTCTTTATTCAGGATGCCTGGCGCTTCCGGCCGAACCTGACCGTCAACATGGGCTTCCGGTGGGACTTCACCGCTGCCAGTTATGACCTGCAGGGCGCATACCACAACGCGGACCTGTCGTCGATCTGGGGTCCTTCGGGTGTCGGCAACTTGTTCAAGCCCGGCACCCTCACCGGCAACCAGAATCCGACCCTCGCGGTGAATCCGAGTCCTTACAACCCTTGGTACGTGACGCCGCAGCCATCGTTAGGAATTGCCTGGGCTCCGAAGTTCGGAGAAGGGTTCCTGAAAAAGATCCTAGGCGAGGGCAACACCGTAATCCGCACGAGCTTCTCGTTGCGCAACTTCACGGTGCCGTACCAGTATTTCTGGAACAATGCGACCAATTACGGCGGATTCTATTACCAATTCTATACGGCAACCGCCAGGATCAGCACTGCAGACGGCAGTTTTGCACCCGGCAGCCTGTTCCTGGGGCAGCCGTATCCTAAGTTCGCGCTCAATCCGGCGAAGTACGAAACGTCCGTTCCGGCTTCGAGATTTACGTTCAACAACAATCAGTACACGAACGGCATCAACGGAATGGACTACGACCTATCGCAGCCGTACACGATGAGCTGGACCTTGAATATTCAGCAAAAGCTGGGTCAATCGCGCGCCCTGGAAATCCGCTACAACGGGAACCGCACGATCCACCAATGGCTCTCGCTCAACCTGAACGAGGTCAATGTGTTCGAGAACGGGTTCCTCCAGGAGTTCAAGAACGCCCAGAATAACCTGAAGATCAACGGCGGCTCGTCCTTTGCAAACCTCAACCCTGCGGGCGGCACAGTGGCGCTTCCGATCATGACGGCGGCTTTCACGGGCGACAAGAACGGCTCGCAGACAAACAGCGAGTTCAGGAGAGCCACGTTCATCACCAACCTTAACACCGGAGCCGTCGGCTCGATGGCGGCGACGCTCACCACGTACGGCGCAGCGCCGTACTTCTGCAACCTGGTGGGTTCCTCGTTCGTTCCCTGCGCGAGCATGGGGTACACGGGAGCGGGAGCGGGTTATCCCATCAATTTCTTCCAGGTGAATCCGTATGCGACGGGGATCCCGGTCACGGTGATGACGGATCCAGGCTGGTCCAACTACAACGCCTTGCAGGTCGATTTCCGCCAGCAATACTGGCACGGCATGCAGTTCGATGTGAACTACACCTGGAGCCACACCCTGGGCGTAGACGCAGGGGGCAACGCAGGCGGGAACGAATGGACCGGCGCCTACACTCAAGTCACCCTGCGAAACCTCCGGGAGAGCTATGGGCCGGTGCAGGACATGCGCCACGTTGTTAACATTGCCGGGACTGTGGACTTGCCATTCGGGTACGGGAGGATGTTCCTCAATCAGAAAGGCCCGATCGACAAAGTCATCGGCGGCTGGACTGTCGGAACCATCATAGTCGCCCGGAGCGGATCTCCAAGCCGCATAACCGGTGGATATTACACGTTCAACAACCTCGCCGACGGCGGCGTAGTCCTGAACGGGGTCACCCGACAAGACCTGCAGAATGCCGTTGGCGCGTACAAGACGAGCGCCAATTACGTCCAGATGATCGATCCCAAGTTCCGGACCGTGGGTGTCGGCGCCAATACTGCGTATATTACGGCCAATACTACGCCCGGCATGTACGTCGGTCCGTTTTATATCTATGGCCCTGGCTCGATTGATTGTGACATGAGCCTGAGCAAGGAAGTCAGGATAATGGAACGGGCAAGGGTCCAGTTCCAGGCGCAGTTCCTGAACGCATTCAATCACCCGACCTTCAGAAGTTTCGGAACCACCGGCGTTCGCAGCTCTGGTTTTGGGACTGTCACCGGTCAGTCGAACAGCGCGCGGGTGATCGAATTCCGGCTGAATATCAGGTTCTAAGGGTTGGGGTCAGGTCTGGAAAATTCACTTTTGCTCCAGAGCATCCACGATCAGCGGAAGGATAGGTGCAGAAGTAAATTCTCCAGACCTGACCCCATTTACGGGGCGCGTGCGCGCCGCCGCATGGCCTTCAGCATCAGGTCCCGCAGGTGGGTCCTGGCGCGGAAGACTTTGAGCCGCGCGGCCTGCTCGCTGCAGTTCAGCAACTCGGCCATCTTCTCGTAAGAGACGTCCTCAAGATCCCTGAGCACGAGCGCCCGCCTTTGCTTTTCCGGCAGCCGATCCAGCATTTTGTGAAGCAGGAGGTGGAGCTCCTCCCTCTCGTCGGCCGGCGCCCCCGCAATCTCCTCCTGCCTTATGAGGTTTTCGATGTTTTCGGAATCCTGCAAATTGAGCTCGGAGAAGGTCAGAGACCGCCGCCGCCGGGCGCGCCTCATTTCGTCGTAGCACTGGTTGATGACAATACGATAAAGCCACGGGAAAAAAGGCCTGTTGTTGTCGAACTTGGGCAGCGAAAAGTAGACTTTGGAGAAGATCTTTTGGGCGATGTCTTCAACATCGTTGCGGCGGCCCATATTGTGGTAGATGAGATTAAACAGGGGCTGCTGGTACTTCCGCACCAGTTCCTCGAAGGCGGTGTCGTCGCCGCTTTGACACCGGCGCACCAGATCCTGATCCTCCAGCGAATTTTCTTTTGTCAACACAACGATGGGCCCCGGATTCTGTCGAACTTGGGTCGCGATATTCAACTTTGCAACGAGGGCTGCTACGTTCCCTGATCGGAGCCGCCAGGCTGCGATCCCGCTCGGGACAAAACGTCACTTGCGGCGGCGAGCCCGGCAAGTTGCCGCTCTCCACACCATCAATCCGGGCGCGGAAATCATTCCTTCCGAAGGCTGAGTGATAATCCGGAGTTTGGAACAGTTCGAAGATGATAGTGGGCTCTGTCGCTCATGACCTGTTTCACGTAGTTGCGCGTTTCGCTAAAAGGGACGCGCTCGACGAATTCCGCCATGTCTACGTCTCCGAACGCCTGCAACCAGCGGTCGACCCTGTTGTCGCCCGCATTATACGCTGCCAGCGCCAATTCTACCTTGCCATCGTATTGCCGGAGAAGCGAAGCCAGGTAACGGGCGCCCAAAGCAATGTTGGTTTCGGGATGGTACAGCTTGGAGACCGTGTACCGGGTGACGCCCGCGTTGCGCGCGAGCAGGCGGCCGGTCGACGGGAGGATCTGCATCAGGCCGCGCGCGTTGGCCCTGGAGCGGGCGGACTCGTTGAAGGCGGATTCCTGCCTGATTACTGCAAGCACGAGGTCGGGATCAAGCTTGTTTCGGGTGGCGTTCTGCGTGATGAGGTCGAAGTGGCGAATGGGGAAAAGAATGTCCCGCACTTCTTCCGGGAGCGACGTGAAGGGCTTGTCGCCGTAGTCAGGAAATGCCCGGCGCAAAACCGAGATGGCGCCGTAAACGTTCCCCTTGCCCTGGTAGATTCGAGACATGCCATAGCACAGTGCCGCATCATTGCTGCGCCGGCCGTCGGAGCCGTAGTCTAATTCCGACAGGGCCAGATCGAGCAGCCCGGCCGCCGCCAGTTGGCGGGCGCGCTCAATGACCTGCAGCGCTTCGGCGGAAGGTTCGGGAATCGACATCGGACCGGGCACGATGCCATCCAGCGTCCGGCTCACCTGCTCGAAGTCGAGTCCCGCAAGGTTGCCTGGGGACGCAGAATCAGAGGATTTAAGGCCAGACAGGGCTTCCTCGGCCCTCAGCCCATAGTAACTGCTGTTGACGAGCGCCTGAACGCGGCGGTAGAAGTAGGCAGCCTTCTCCGGATCGCCGAGATTCCCGCAGCAGCGACCCATCCAGTAGGCCGCAGCGGCAGCCGCGCTCGGCCTCGGATTGGCGAGGATGCATTGCCAGAATCCGTTCAGCGCTTCTTCGTAGCGCTTCGCCACATAGGAATAGAGCGCCACCCTCCAGAGCGCGCGCTCGGAGTACTCCCCCTTGGGGAAGTTGCGAGCGGTCGCCCGATATGCCTCAAGCGCAGGCCCCGCTTTGTTTTCGGCGTCGTAGTAAGTGGCGACCGAGTAAAGGAGCTTTTCCGTATATGGCGACTCGGGATACAGCTTCAGCGCGCGGTCGCGCGCTCTCAGGAATGCATGCTCGTTTCTGAGGCCCCGGTAGCAGACGCCCTCGAGGTAGACGGCCTGAGCTGCCAGGGCGGGATCATTGATCTGCCGCAGGTAGCGCAGCGCCTCGGACAATCGCTTGAGGTTTGTATCGGCGTCGCTCAGCAGCAAACAGGCCTTTTCCCATTGTGACCCAGCCTGGCGCGCGCCGGCGAGCTTCAGGAGCAGCGATCTGGCTTCCAGGTTCTTCCCAGCGCGGATGAGGTTTTGGCCGCGCCGCAAGAGGAACTCCCGGTTCGCGGTCCTGGTCATGAAACTTGGCGAGAGAGCGCGCAGACGCCGCTCGGCTAGAGCGGATTCTTTTGAATCGACGTAATCCGCATAGATCCGGAGATAGATCTGGATCGCTTCGTTGCGCTTCCCTCCCCCCTCCAACGCCTGGCCGCGCATGAACAAGACCTCGGCATTCTCCCTGACTTTCGCGCTCTCGAGGGCGGCAAGCGCGGCCACTGGATCCTGGAGTTTCAGAAGCGCTTCGGCGGCTCCCAGAACAGCTTCCCTGGCCACCCGAGAACCGGGATAGCGGCCTGGAAGAGCGCGGAAAAGATCGAGCGCCTCCTTTTTCATCCCCAATTCCAGGTAGGCCTTGCCCCTGTAAAGCGCTATGTAATCGGCCACCGCAGTGAAGGCGACAGAGGAGTCGGTCGGCAGAGTTGACAGGGCGGATTCCCAACGGCCGCCGATGAAGTGCCCCACCCCTTTTCCGAAAGCATCGAGCGTCGCCTGGAGGGCAGGGGGATAGCTGTAACTGAGCGGGTCGAGGACTGCAGAGAATTGCGGTGACCCGCCTCCTGCGCCATCGGCTGCCGCAACTGAAAATGCGAGCAGGATAAAAACCGCCGCCCGGGTGGGGAAAGGCCACTTGGGGCGGGAGCGGGGTGATTCCGAGCGAGCGCGCTCGGGTTTTAACTTAAGAGGCCGCAAATCCGTCTAGCTTTCGACGCGAGGGCCTGGATAGCCATTCCCAAGCGCTGAAGGGTCGTTGTCCGCGAGGATTCGGACGAGTTCATCGTGGAAATAATCGACCTGCCGGGAGACTGTCGGTGAAACGCGTTTTTCGTACATATCCCGGCTCCGATCGATATCTCGCTTAAGCCGTGTGTACAAGTCTCTGTTTGCGCGTCCCTCCTGGACGCGTTGCTCATTATACAGCTTTATCTCAGATGCCAATAAGCGTGCAAATCGTTTCGCGTCGGCGTGAAGCCTTTCTTCCTCTGTGAGAGGCTGGATCTCCCTGAGCGCAGCCCTTCTCATGGGCTCTATCTCTTCCACCTCAGCGACATGAGGTTCCTCGGCGGCCTCGGCGGTCTCGAGCATTGGTTCCTCGGCCAGCATCGTCTCGTCCAGGATCTCCGGCGTTGGCGCGGCGGCAATTTCCTCGGGAGCTTCAAGCACTCCGGCAGACTCCGGACCCTGGGCCGCAGCGGCAGGCAGCACAGCGGGGCCGGCCTGAAGCTCAGCCTCTTCTTCCAACCGGGCCTCAACAGGGAGCTCGGGTGGAAGAGGAGCTTCGGCCACGGCTTCGGTCACAAAGGCGGCCGGGGCGGGGGGCACTCCTGTTTCGGCAGCGGGGAAGGTTTCCGCAACGCTCTCCACTTGGCTTTCCGGTGCGGCAGGGACGGCCTCGGGCGCGGGTTCCGGGACCTCCGGATGAAGCGGAGGCGGAGCTGCAGGGGGCTTGGCTACCTTGGTCTCCAGCAATATCTTAAGGGCGAAGTTCTCGATGCACAGCCCCGTCAAGTCCATCAAAATGCAGAGTGGCTCCAGATCACATCTGCGCTCGGCCGAGGTCACAGCCAGCAGTACCGCTACTGGGCGCTGAATGGCCCTCAACGGGAAAGCATGCAGCGGTCCTTGCATTCCCTCGGGCAACAACCGCGATAGCGCCGGCTCCTTGGAAATGTCGATGACGGTGGTGAACGCACCTGCGTCGAGCGCGCTCCGAAGCAGGGGACTGTCCGAGAACGCAAGAGCGGACTCGCGGAGATCTTGCGCCTTTTCTTGGGCGAATCCGCGTGACGACCAACCCTGAAACTGCTCTCCGCGGGTAACGAACAGCGCCACGGCAGGGGCGTACCGGAGGGCTCCGTCCAGCAGGGAGCTCAGGATTTCCTCCTGCGTCTCTTTGTGCCGCACGTCATAGGCGAAATGGGCGAGGAGTGACATTTCTTCATCCCGGCGGCGCGCTTCTTTTTGCGCTGCTTCTCGCGCGGCGTCGGAGAGGACCGCTTCCACCGCGGGGCTTTCGACATCGAGGATCGACCCGATCCGCTCGATGATTTGCTCAACGGAGGCCGAGAGATTAGCTTGGAGGGCCCGTAACTCCTCTTTGAGGGTACCAAGATGTTGTGTCAGCGCTCTGCGAGTCTCTTCACGGAGCCGACTTGCATAATCCTGACCGGCGGGCATGGATCGCTCCTAATCAAAGCAATCAGAATGGCTGGTATCCCCAGAGTTAGTGCTCAAGGATGCGTCCAATTTCCACTCCTCGCTGCAGGGTAGATCGGTAAAAAGGCAGGATTACCTTAGCACCGGACGATTTCCAAATGCGTTCCTGAGCTCCATTGCACCTGCGGGGTGTCATTCCTCTGTTACCAAAACAGAAACGAACAGTCGAGAAGATCGGCATCGGAATCGGGGTCGCGATCGCTATCGAAGCTGTCGGCCCGCAAGACCCGATCGCGATTGCGATCCCGATGCCGACGGCCGCCGGCCACGATGGGTAGCCTTTTCATGCGCTTGGGTGCGCCCCGCGCATGGAGGACAATTTCCACTCCTCGCTGCAGGGTAGATCGGTAAAAAGGCAGGACTACCTTAGCACCGGACGATTTCCAAATGCGTTCCTGAGCTCGATTGCACCTGCGGGGTGTCATTCCTCTGTTACCAAAACAGAAACGAACAGTCGAGAAGATCGGCATCGGAATCGGGGTCGCGATCGCTATCGAAGCTGTCGGCCTGCAAGACCCGATCGCAATTGCGATCCCGATGCCGATGGCCGCCGGCCACGATGGGTAGCCTTTTCATGCGCTTGGGTGCGCCCCGCGCATGGAGGACAATTTCCACTCCTCGCTGCAGGGTAGATCGGTAAAAAGGCAGGACTACCTTAGCACCGGACGATTT